>Ga0209415_10002451_pt1 | contig 34750 bp, 35 predicted proteins | sample PeaSoiSIISIP2007_FD_187696 | JGI IMG/M metagenome (GOLD analysis project Ga0209415, IMG submission 187696) | Peat soil microbial communities from Weissenstadt, Germany - SII-SIP-2007 (SPAdes) (version 2) | ecosystem: Environmental > Terrestrial > Soil > Wetlands > Peat | place: Germany... | reverse complement strand
CGACGCTCGCAATCTTCGCGGCCACGGTGCCGATCAGCTCTGGCGCGCCTTCGACGCCACGCTGCTGCTTGATCACATCGATAACGGCGTCGCGGTCCTTGGGCGCGATGTCGATCAAGAACACGTTGGGCATGCCGGGCGGCGAGGTGCGATTCATTTCGGCGATCATGCCGTGTTGCACCAGGTAGATGGTGAGCGTGAACATCACGCCGACACCCAGGGCCACCAGCACGGACTGCGCGTGGGCGCCGGGGCGGTACAAGTTCGCGATGCCGTGCCGGATGGAGGGCGGCAGCTTGCGGCGGCTGGCGATCTTGAGGCCGCGCAGCATCAACCAGGCCACGCCGGACAATGCCGCAAAGCTGATGATCAGGGCGCCCGCGAAATACGCGCCCGTTCTCCAAATCTCCCGGGGAGTGCCGGTGGCGAAGGACATCGCGACGCCGGCGAATCCGGCCAGGATGATCGCGCCAGCCAGGATGGACGCCCGTGCTTGGGCCAGTCTGGTGGGCCAAGGCGGCTTGGTCTCTTCCATTTCACGGCGCAGAATCAGGCTGGGGCGGATGCGGCGTATCCCGACCAAGGGCGGCAGAGTGAACAGCAAGGACGCCAGAACCGCGATTCCGATGCCTTCGGCGGCAGTGACGAAATCCCAGTGCGCAGTGGGTTCCAATTCGAAATAGCGCGCTAGAAACGACGGGAAGGCGCGCTGGACCACAAGTCCAAAGGCCACGCCGACTAAGCCGCCGGCGAGCCCGAGGGCGATGGTTTGGAGCAAGTAGATCCGCATGACGTGGCTGGATCGCGCGCCGATGCACTTCATGATCGCGATGGAATCCATGCGCTGCTGGATGTGCGCGCGCATGGCGGTGCCGACGCCGATGGCGCCAATGATCAGGGTGATCAGGCTTACCAGGCTCAAGAATGTGGTGGCGCGACTCAGGGCTTGGGTAACGATGGGGTGCGACTCCCGAAAATCGGCGATGAGGGCATCCGGGAAGGCGGCTTTCAAACGCTCGCGAACCGGCTCGATGCCGGGCGAATTGGGCGAGAGACGGAACAGGAAACGCTCGGCGGCGCGGCTACCGGGCAGGATCAAACCGGTGCGCTCGAGGCCGTCGCGCGTGAGCATGACACGGGGACCGACGTTGAGGCTGCCGAGCATACGGTCCGGCTCGTAGGTGACCTGGCCGACGATGCGGAATGGCTGGCCACCCAGGCGAATCGAGTCGCCGACCTGGAGCTTGAGGCGCAGAAGCACATCGTCGGAGACCGCAACTGTATCCGCGGTCAGGGCGCGCGAGAGTGGAACCGGCGGAGCCAAACGGATCTCGCCATAGAACGGGTATTTCTTCGGATCGACAGCCTTCACCGACACCAGCATGAGCGGCTTCCCTTCACCGGCCGACGCCATGGTGACGGTTTCCGTGATCCAGGTTCGGTCGATGCCGGCCTTTGTGAGAGCGTCCATGGCGGCGATCTGTTGCGCCGTGGGCATCTCAAACACGCGCAAGGACAGGTCGGCAGCCATGAGCGTGCGAGCCTGGCTCAAAAGCATTTCGTGAAACGCGCGGCTGAATCCGCGGACACCGGTTAGGGATCCGACGCCCACCGCCACGGCGAGAATCACGAACAGAAATTTGAAGGACGACGAGCGCGATTCGCGCCAGGCGATTTTGCAGGCAGTGGTCCAGGAAAAGTGCATGCTGATTTACCTTTCCGGCTCCCTCACGGTCACGGTTGTTGTGGGGCGGGCGCCCTCGCCCGCAGCCTGACCCCCTGGTCGGGCTTGCTCCCCGAAGCCGGCAACCGAGCCGGGCGAGGGCGTCCGGCGCGGTCCAGGGGGACCGCCCCACACCGATTGGTACGAGCCTACACGTGACATTCGTCGCTCACAATGCGGCCGTCGCGCAGGGTGATGCGCCGCGATGCACGACTGGACAATGCCGGGTCATGCGTCACCAGCACCAGCGTGGTCCCTTCGCGCTGATTGAGCGAGATCAGCAGTTCCAGCACGTGCTGGCCATTCTGCGTGTCCAAGTTACCAGTCGGCTCGTCAGCCAGCAGAATGGGAGGCCGCACCATGAACGCGCGGGCCAGTGCGACACGCTGCTGTTCGCCGCCGGAAAGCTGGATGGGATAATGATCGCGACGATCCAGGAGGCCAACGCTTTCGAGCAGTTCACTCGCGCGCTTGGGACCATCGATACCGTTGCCGCCCGTCAGCTCAAAAGGCAGCAGGACATTCTCCTCGGCGGTCAAGGTGGGGAGCAAGTGGTACGACTGGAAGACGAAGCCCACTTTTCGGCCACGCAGCAGCGCCATGCGGTCCTCGTCCAAGCCGGTAATATCCTCGCCGTCGAGAATAATTTGCCCGGAGGTGGGAGTGTCCAGGCCCGCCAGAAGCCCGAGCAGCGTGCTCTTTCCGCTGCCCGATGGTCCCATGATGGCGACGAATTCACCGCGTTGAATCTCCAGGTCGATGCCGCGCAGGATATCGACGCGATGGGTGGCGGTGGGGATGCTTTTGGTAAGACCGGAGACCTGGATGGCGGGCTGACGAACGGGGGATCGAGTCGGATCTGCTAGCAATTCCTTATTATGGCATTGGATGGTGTTCATGTCGGTCGATCGGCTTCTCTCCATTGGATGTCTTGCGGCGGCTCTAGGTTTAACGCCATTTGGACGTGCGACACCAGCCCCCACACCTGTGGATACGCGTCCGGTGATCGTGGCGTTCGGCGATAGCCTGAGCGCCGGCTTCGGTGCCCCTCCTGGTAAGAGCTTCCCCGATTTCCTGCAGAAGGACTTGGACGCTGCCGGACTCCACTGGCGCGTTGTGAATGCTGGGGTGAGCGGCAACACAACGACGGATGGGCTCGATCGCTTGCGCGAGGTGCTTTCATACAAACCGCGCATCACTATCGTGGAATTTGGCGGCAACGATGGTCTGCGGGGGCTGCCGATTGAGACCACGCGCATGAACCTGGAGCAAATCGTACGAACGCTCCGCGACGCCGGCTCCGCCATCGTTTTGGCGGGAATGACGCTGCCGCCCAATTACGGTCCCGACTACATCCGGGGCTTCGAACAGGTCTACAAGGATTTGGGGACCAAATACAAGGTGGCGCGGATACCGTTTCTGCTGGATGGCGTTGCGATCCATCCCAACTTGATGCAGCAGGATGGCATTCATCCCACGGCGGCGGGGAATGAGATCGTCGCACGGACGGTTATGCGCTATCTGAAGCCGCTGCTGCACTAGCCTGGTTAGCAGAATTGGGGTTGCTCCGGCGCTTGCGCAACTCGGCCGTGGCCGCGCGATGGCATTTCAGGCACAGCGTGCGGAGGTTGTTGAGATCGCACTCGCCGCCGCCTTCCACCACAGGGACGATATGGTCGGCATCCCACAAGCTCTTCCGCGATCCGGCGCGCAGCCCCCAGCCGAGAAGGGCTGTCAGGCGCGCCGCACCGCGCAAGCGTTTGAGCTGGCGTTCGGCCGCTAGACAATCGACGCCACAGCCGGCGCAAACACCGCGATCGCGTTCCAGCACCTTTTCGCGCAGATAGCCTGGATCGGTGCGCAGCCGCCATTCCTCCACGCACCAGGCGGAGCAGAACGTAGCGCGTCCCTTAGGAACCTCCAGGTTGCACCAGCGGCAAAGCGTGCGGCCGTTAGGGCCTTTGGGAAGGCTTGCGCGGTCGGCCCATCCGCCGGGCATGGTTCTTTCGGTACTCATCTGGCTTATTCTTGTTATAGGCGAAGCTGGATACAAAAGGGAACAACATTGGGTCCGGCGGCATCTAACGTAACGGGAAACTTGCGGCCATGGTTCAGATTCTTGTATACTCCGCAATTGCACGAACTCCAGGTTTGAGGAGCTGTGCCGTGGCTGCGGTCCAGTTTCTGCTGGTCCATCGCCAATGAAATCAGGACAAATTGGGAGGCGGCTCGTGTCCGTACAATCTTCAAAATATTTGATCGCGATCATGTTGACTGGAGTTCTGGGGCCAGTGCCCGTGCGGATGTTCGGACAAGCTGCCGCACCCGCATCGGCGGAGCCTCAAAAGAACTGGAAAGATCGGGCGGAGTACGATCTGTACGACTCGATCACCAAAGACACCAACCCGAAGACCAGGCTCGAGAAGCTGCAGCAGTGGGAAAAGCAGTACCCCACGACGGAGTGGATCGACGCGCGGCGCACGCTGTTGTTGACCACCTACGCCGGGCTGAGCGACGCCAAGAACGCAGTGGAGGCGGCCAAGCAGATTCTGGCCGTGAATCCCAAGGACTTCACCGCGTTGTACTACACGATGCTGTTCACCATCGGTCTGTACTCGCAAAATCAGTCGGCCGACGTTTTGGATCAAGGCGAGAAAGCGGCGCAGGCCATCCTGGCCAGCCTCGACACGCCGCCGCCCGGCGTCGCCGCGGATGCATGGGCCAAGCTGCGGCCGGATTTGGAGCTGTTGGCGAATCGGAATCTGGGATGGATCGCGATGCAAAGGAAGAGCTGGGATGCGGCCGAAGCCCAGTTCCAGAAGACCCTGGCGCTGAGTCCAAACGACGCGCAGGTGGATTACTGGATGGGCACCGTAATCTATCAGCAAAAGAAGGTCGAGAAGGTACCGACGTCGATGTTCTATTTCGCGCGCGCAGCCACCTACACGGGTACGGGCGCGCTGCCCGCGGAGATGCAGAAGACGTCCCTGACTTACGTCCAGAAGCTCTACAAGAATTTCCACGGCAGCGACGAAGGGTTTAACGATGTGCTGACCGCGGCCAAGGCTAACGCCACGCCTCCGGCTGGTTTCGCCATCAAGAATGCCAACGAAATCGCGCAAGCCGCGGCCGCGGACGAAGAAGGCTACAACAAGAGCCATCCTTCAGAAGCGCTGTGGAAGAACCTGAAGATGACACTGACCGGGCCCGAAGGCGCGAGTTACTTCATGATGATGAAGGGCAGCGAAGTGCCGACGCTGAAGGGCAAGGTGGTTAAGCTGGAACCGGCCGTCAAGCCGAAGACCATTCTTCTTGCCATGGTAGACAGCAGCAACAACACCACCACTGCTGACGCTACGTTGACATTCGAAATGGCCCTTCCAGGCAAGGTTGAAGAAGGCACGGAGCTGACCTTTGAAGGCGTTGCCGAGAGCTACACCGCCAATCCCTTCATGGTGGTGTTCAATGGTGAGCCTGAAAAGCTGCATGGCTGGACCGGGAAGAATGAGCCCAAGGCGCCGGTCCATCGCCGGCCCGCGACCGCCGCGCACTAGTTATCAGCGCGCCCCGTCTCAACGCCGGGGCTAAGGCTGCGTCCGTTTGCGGACTCTGGTACTATTCCAAAAAGACTTTCCGCGCGAATGCGGACGGTCAACGGAGGCCGTAAATGTGGAATCAACCCTCAAGGCGTTTGTTGATGGCAGCGGCCGTCGTTGGGCTGCTGGCGCCGGCGTGGATAAAAGCACAGGACCCCGCACCGGCGGCGCAGGGAGAGAAATCGCCGTATAAGGATCAAGGCGAATACACGCTGTACGATTCGATCCTCAAAGATACAACTCCCAAAACCAAGCTGGACAGGCTGCAGGAATGGCAGACCAAGTACCCGGATACGACCTTTCTGAAGCAGCGCAAGGCGCTTTTTCTGGATACCTACATCAAGCTCAACCAGCCGAAGGAGGCGGTAGCTGCCGCCAAGGTGATCCTGGCCGACGATCCCAAAGATTTCCAGTCTCTGTACTACACCATGTATTTCACTCGCGCGCTGGCGGGCAACAATCCCACGCCAGAAGTTTTGGATCAAGGCGAAAAGGCCGCGTCCGCGTTCCTGGCGAATATCGACACGCCCCCGCCGAACGTGACCGCGGAGCAATGGAAGGGCGCACGGCCGGGCGTGGAGACGCTGGGGCATTCCACCTTGGGATGGATCGCGATGCAGCGCAAAACCTGGGATGCCGCCGAGGGCGAATTCCAGAAGACGCTGGCGCTTGATCCCAACAGCGCTGAAACGGAGTACTTCATGGGCACTGCAATCGCGTCCGAGAAGAATCCGCAAAAGATGTCAGCGGCGATGTTCTACTTCGCGCGGGCGGCGACCCACGAAGGGCCTGAGCCGTTGGCCCCGGCCGGACGGCAACAGGTTCTCGATTATGTGAAGAAGGCCTACAAGGGCTACCACGGAAGCGACGAGGGCTTTAACGATCTGGTGGCGTTGGCGAAGGCCCAGCCCGCCCCGCCCGCGGATTATCACATCCGGACCTCTAAGGAAATCGCGGAAGAGGCGCAGAAGAAACAAGAAATAGAGGATGCCAAAGACCCGCAGCTAAAGCTATGGAAGAACATTAAGGAGCAGCTCAGCGGGGCGGACGGCGCCACATATTTCGGTTCCAGCATGAAGGACGCGCAATTGCCGACGCTGAAGGGGAAAGTAGTGAAGCTCGTACCCGAGTTGAAGCCCAAGACTCTCATGATGGCGCTCGAAGACGGCACCACCGTGGATGCCACGCTCAAGTTCGAGATGCCGCTGCCGGGCAAAGTGGACGTCGGCACCGAATTGACGTTTGAGGGAGTGCCGGAGAGCTACACCGCCAGCCCCTATATGGTGGTGTTCAACGTGGAGCCCGACAAGCTGCATGGCTGGACCGGCAAGAACGCCGCGCCAGTGCATCGCGCGCCGGTTCACAAAAAAGCGCCCGCGAGCAATTAAACAACAAATTCAAGCTCAATGTGGACGAGGGCGCGCTGGACGCCGAGGAGTCAGCAGAACGCAAGCAATCGGACTGGCTCAAAGCGAAAGGACTTCGCTAAGAAGGATCTTCCACATGCATGTTTCTCCGAGTGCCCTTTTCCTGCTTTGCCTTCCATTGTCAGCCCAAAACGCGGAGCTGCTGCGCCACTTTGACTACGATCAAAAGGCTCCGCTGGATATCCACGAGACCGGTGTTGAGCGGCGCGGAGCGGTGAGCGTTCACGATATTTCTTATGCCAGCCCCAAAGGCGGCAGGGTTCCGGCGTACTTAGTGATACCTGGCGGAAAGGGGCCTTTCGCGGCGGTGATCTGGGGACACTGGTACATGCCGGGCTCGGAGTTTCTCAATCGCAAAGAATTTCTGGCTGAGGCGGTGGCGATGGCGCCGGCCGGAGTTGTATCGCTGTTGATCGATGGGCCGATCGCGCGTCCGGGATACGTGCAGGACCGGACGGAGTTGAACGTGAAGCAAGTCACCGATCGAGTGCAGGCGATTGTGGACACGCGCCGCGGCGCGGACCTGCTGCTGGCGCGGGCCGACGTGGATGGGCGTCGCCTGGCCTATGTCGGACACAGCTACAACGCGGAAACCGGGGCATTCTTAAGTGGTATCGATCGCCGCTTCAAGGCCTTCGTTCTCATGGCGGGGTCGCTTTCCGATCAAGTGACGCTCAAAGCCAAGGAGTCGCTGGAATACCGCCAGCACGTGGGGCCCGAGCGATACGACGCCTTTGTGGCCAAGTACGCTTGGTTGGACCAAGGCAAGTATGTGAGCCACGCCGCGCCCGCGGCGGTGTTCCTGCAGTACGCTTCGCGGGAGACGTTCTTGAACCCGGAACGCGACCGTGAATATGCCGCTGTGGTGAGCGAACCCAAGCGCTTCAAGCTCTACGATGCTCCGCACGCACTGAATGCCGAAGCGCGGCGCGATCGGATTGCATATCTGATTGAGCAGCTGGGTCTGAAGCCGATTCCCCGCACAGTGATGGACGCCGTGCCTGACTTGATCCAGCCGCCGGACCGAAGGAACTAGCGGACGAGCCGCATCAAGTCTCAGTTGGAACACGATCCACTGCTACCCGGAGAGTTGCTAGTCTCTAGGCATGTTCGCTAAGACGTTACGCGGGCTTTGGCGACGCGGAGTGGCAGACGTTGACTATCAGGCGAGGGTAGCGCACCAGATTGCGCAATACGCGACGGAGGATATTCACGACGTCCCCCCGATCTATGATTACTGGGCAGACACCCACATCCGGCCCAGATTGAATTCCGTCCTCGGGGTAGACACCATCCCCGATTTCTACGTGGAACACATTCGCCAGCGAGCCGCACGTACCTCCCCTCTGGTTACTCGCATCCTCAGCATCGGTGCAGGGGATGCGGAGTTGGAGGTTCAGGTCGCACTGGAACTCTTGTCGAGCGGCCTGAGAACATTTCGCCTGGAGTGCATGGAGCTCTCACCCATTCTTATCGAACGGGCGAATCATCGGATCCAAGAGGCGGGCCTTAGCGCGCATGTGACGATCGTGCATTCCGATCTCAACCGGTGGTCTCAGGCCGAGTCGTCCGGCGACCCATACACGGCCGTGCTCGCGAATCACATTCTCCATCACGTGGTGGAGCTAGAAGCTGTGTTCGCCAACGTGGCCGTGGCTATCGGGAATACGGGCGTGTTTCTGATAGCGGACATGATTGGCAGAAACGGCCACATGCGGTGGCCTGAAGCGCTCATTCTGTTGAACGCCTTGTGGGACACGGTCCCGGAGGGGCTCAAGTACAACCACGTCTTTCGCGAGACGGACCACGCCTTCAAGAATTGGGATTGCTGTTCGAACGGCTTTGAGGGCATCCGCGCACAAGATATCCTTCCGCTCCTAGTCCAGCGCTTTCAGTTCGAGAAGTTTCTGGGGTTTGGCAACCTCCCGGACATGTTTTGCGACCGGTTTTACGGCCTCAATTTCGATCCCAATCTTCCCGCGCACACCCGGTTCATCGACTCGGTGGAGCAATTAAACTCCTTGCTCTTGGAGCTGGGAGTGTTGAAGCCAACCAAGATGCTTGCCGTTATATCCAACACCGGCGCGCCCTCCACCCGTATCTGGAAAAACCTGAGTCCTCGGTTTTGCATCAGGGATCCAGGGAATATCGATCTTTCACCGAACAGGCAGAAATCCGAGCTTCTGGCAACAACCTTCAGGCCGGCCATCCTCGGCTTTCGCCAGGGGGGCTCCGGCGAACATTCCCTTCGGACTGGATGGTCTCGCCCAGAGGAGTGGGGAACCTGGATGGTTAGTAACGAAGCGGTTGTAGAAGTGGCAATCCCGGCCGCGGCGAAAAATCACCCGACGTTGACCTTGAGAATCGGTGCGACCGCATTCGTCCCCCAAAAGCTCCATTCCCGGTCATTCAGCTTCATGGCCGGTAACGTGATCATCGGCAGCGTCACCTTTTGCCGGTCCGAGAAGATCCCGAAGAGATTCGATTTGGAAATGGAGATGCCGGGCAGTGACCGATTATTGCTCCGGATCATCGCTCACGAAGAAGCTTCTCCCGCCGATGAGGGTTCCGGTGATCGCCGGTTTCTTGGCTTGGCACTGATCGACATCTCCGTCTACTAGTTGGCCCTCGGTTGTCCCTCGCCATAATCTTCTTAGTAGTGCACCAGCTAGCGCAGAGCGTTCGCCAAATCCGTGCCGAAGGCCCGGATCTTTTGCACTTGTTCGGGTGATGCCAATTGCTCGAAGCCCTTGGCTATGAAGAAGGCCCGATCGCCACGCCAGATGAGGGCGGCAAAACCTCGTTCGGTCATCAATCCGGGGGCGCCGATGTTACCGAACGATTGATCGCGGCGCTCGACGAATGCGACGAAGCCAGCACGCTCCAGGATGAAATGGGACGTGACTTCGGCCGGGATGATCTGTATGTTGGCCGCCGCCAGTTTCTCGAGAACCTGGATCACATTTTGTAGCGGCCCAGATCCTCGTCGTCGAGGCTCTCGAGCCACCGCCGCTGTTCTTCCTCGCTGGCCTTGTCGGCGGCGGCGCTGGTGCGCTTGGAGTTCTTCAGCACGGATTCGTCGACGTAGATGGGGCAATCCAGGCGCAAGGCCAGGGCCAGGGCATCGCTGGGCCGCGAATCCACGCTAATCAACTCGCCGTCCTTGTCGAGCCAGATCACGGCATAGAAGGTGTCGTCCTTGAGCTCGCTCACCACTACTTTTCGAATGCCGGTTCCCAGGCCAAGCAGCAGGGTCTTGATGAGATCGTGCGTCATGGGCCGTGGCGTCGAAACTTTTTCGATCTCGAGAGCAATCGCGTTGGCCTCGTAGATGCCCACCCAGATCGGCAAGATGGAGTTTCCATTAATGTCCTTGAGCACCACGATTGGCATGTTGGTGACGGGATCCATCATCAATCCGCGGATTTTCATTTCGACTTCCATACCGTCCCCCTTTTTTTCCAAACTCAAATCACCACCTCACCTGCTAAAGAATTTGCTCCGGCGCGTGTGACACGAACGTTCCACCAGGTGCCGGCCAGGGTTGCACCAGAAAACGCTGCGCCGTCACCCGGTCCCGCATGCTGGGGATGAACGAAGTTCAGCGGGCGGTTTTGCGAGGTGCGTCCAATCCATTGTCCCGTGGCATGATTATAACCCTCCACGAAAGCCTCTTCGACGGTCCCCACCGCTTCGGAATTACGGCGGATCTGGATGGCGCGCTGCTTTTCCTGAAGAATGGCCAGGCGGCGGCTCTTTTCCTCCTCGGGAATATGATCGGCGAACCCCAGGGCCGACGTATTGGGCCGGCGCGAGTATTTGAAGCCGAACAACGAATCGTATTGCACTTCATCGATTAAGTCCAAGGTCTGTTCGAAGTCGGCTTCCGTCTCGCCGGGAAATCCAACGATGATATCGGTGGTGATGGCGATCTTGCGGCGCGCTTGCTTCATCCAATCGATGCGGCGCATGTATTCGTCGCGCGTGTAGAGGCGCTGCATGCGCTCCAGCACGCTCGAAGAACCGGATTGCACCGGAAGATGCACGTGATTGCAGAGCACCGGATTGTCGTCGATGGCGTCGATGATGTCCTTCACGAAATCGCGCGGATGGGATGTGGTGAACCGCACGCGGCGGATGCCATCCACTTCGCCTACTGCCCTCAGCAGACGCGCGAAGTCGAGACCCGCCGGCGAGGGATCGCGATAGCTATTGACGTTCTGCCCCAGCAGCTGGACTTCGGCGTAGCCCATGCGCGCCAGCTCCCGAGTTTCGTTGAGGACGCTTGCACTGGTGCGGCTGCGCTCGGGACCGCGCGTGAACGGCACAACGCAATAAGCGCACGATTTGTCGCAACCTTCGATGATGGAGATGTAGGCGCGATGCGGATTGTCGCGCTTGGTGAGCGGCGTTTCGAAAGCCTGATCGTTGTCCAGGCTCAAGCCGGTGACGCGGCGGCCGCCGGCTTCCAGTTGCACCAGCATCTCGGGGAGCTTGGCATAGCTGGCCGAGCCGGCCACCAGGCTGACGTGCGGGGCGCGCTCGAAAATCCGCTCGCCTTCCTGCTGGGCCACGCAACCCAGAACTCCAAACACCTTTCCCTTGCCGTCCCGCTTGAACTCGTCCAAACGATGAAAGACTTTTTGCTCAGCCTTGTCGCGGATACTGCAGGTGTTGTACAGAACCAGGTCGGCTTCGTCCGGCTTGGGTACTTGCCGGTAACCTTGTGACAGCAGGGTGCCGACGACCTTTTCGGAATCGTGCGCGTTCATCTGGCACCCGAAGGTCTCGATGTAGAAAGTCTGCATTTCAGTGTTACGATTCCATTGTACTGGGTTTATGGTCTGTGATTGACCCATGCTGAAAAGGCTTTTGCACGCAGTCATTCCCGAGCCGCTGTACCGCAGCCGAACGGCGTTTCCCGCCTTGTCGCGCGCCGGCCAGGAACTCGATCACACCAAGACCGTCTCGGCCGCGGTGGAGATTCTGAACCGCGTCAAGCCCGATCTCCGCGCGCGTTTGCGCCCGCGTTTTCCGTCCCCGCTGGCGGAGGCGTTGACCGTCAAGGTTTTGAACCTGCTTCTGGCCCGGCATCACTTCCGGGCGCGCAGTGCATCGCTGTTGTCGCGCCCGTTCGGGCTGGTGGTGGATCCTTCCAACGTTTGCCAGTTGGCCTGCCCAGGTTGCGTCCACTCGGATCACAGCGAGCTTCACCAGATATTCGATTGGCCCAAAGGAACATTATCGGAAACCCGGCTGCCCGCGTTGTTAAAACGCTTCGGTCCCTATGCGATTGGAGTGCTTTTCTACAACTATGGCGAGCCTCTGCTCAACCTCAACACACCCAAGCTCATCCGCATGGCCAAGGCGTGTCTGATGGAAACGTCGATATCCACGACACTTTCAGTGCGGCGGTTTGACGCAGAAGCTTATGTGGAATCGGGGCTCGATCTGGTGAATCTCTCTATCGACGGCGCCACGCAGCCCGTGTATGAACGCTTTCGACGCAATGGCGATCTGGAGCTGGTTCTCGGCAATCTGCGCAAGCTGATGGACGCGAAGCGAAGGCTGGGCAAACGCTATCCCGTCCTGGCCTGGAACTTCCTGACCTTCGAACATAATGTCCACGAGATTCCGTTGGCCGCCCGGCTGGCGCGTAAGCTCGGCGTCGATCTATTTCGGGTTGTCGAGCCGTTCGACGTGAGCTGGGACGATCCGGAAATTCGCCCCCCGAAGCTCAAAGCCGGAGTGGCCGGCGTCCGGCGGCTGAATTGGCTGGGCTTGGCCAATCGACCTTCGAACTGGAACCCGTTCCCGGGAGACGTGGACGGCAACGCCATCCTGGAGGCTTACGAAAACCCGTGGGGTGGTGAGGCCGCCGACGACTCCCCGCCGAGTGCCGGCCATAGCTGCCATTGGTTATACAAAAACATGGTGATGGACGCGACGGGCAGGATCATGCCTTGCTGCGGCTCGCCGCGCCCGGACATCAATCTGGTGTTCGGCAAGTTCGACGGCAATGGTACGGATCCGTTCAACTCCGAAAAATATCGCCAGGCGCGTGCCTGGTTCTCGGGCGATGTTCCTTCGTCCGATGTTTCTAGCGACGCCCCGCATTGCACGCAGTGCGAATGGGACCACACCGCCGTGAACGTCGGCAGCGCCAACATCCGCCACTATTTCCAATCCGCGAGCGGAGCTTTTTTCGATCGCCAAAGCCTGGGCATCCTTTCGGGCTGGTGATGGTCAGCACGCCCGGGCCATCTTCGCGTTGCAGAGAGATTCATTTAACATCGCTCAACACTGCTGGACTAGTCGCGAGTAGCTATGGCTGCCGCTCGGCGATCATTTCGCCTTCGACGGTCTCCACCAGCAGGCGCATTACGGCTCCCTGCGCGTCCGTTACGAAATGGAACGTAGACTTAGGGCTGACGAACGTGGTTTCAGTTTGCGCCGTCAAGCGTACCTTGCCTCCGTAATCCGCAATCAGGTGGTCATCCTCGAGCTGAATCCGCACCGGCCCCTTTCCGCGGATCGTATAGGCCCCGGCGTATTTGGCGAGTATGGCGGCAGGCACGGTAACAGCTACGTCCGATAACTTGCCGACAATGTGAACCCGGTCCTTTTCGTTCTCGGCGCAGACGTATTCGATCAACTCGGCCGCGGGAGCCAGAATCAAGTTGGTGTGGAGCGTCCATGGCTTGGCATAGGCGCCCGGGTCGTTGTAGGTCAGATCAAGGCTGATATGGCTGTGATCAACGCGACGGTAACGCTCCTCGATCCGAAGGGCCTCGGTGTGGGGATTTCCGGAGTAGTCCAGCCAGGTGCGGTCGTTGAATCCCAGACTTTCCACCACCAGCGTATCGCCCTCCCACCGGCCGGTTGAGTATCCCATCCAGGAGGGGTTCGGGTCGGATGGCGGCTGGCGACCATCGAGGAAGATCTGCCGGTAGGTTAGATCCTCGTAAAGGATCAGAATCAGGCTGGGCGTTTGCACGATTTTAGCGATCTGCCGGTCGAAACCAAGTGCCGGACCTCCCGGAAGGCATGTGATCGTCCAGCGATCCCTGGTCAAATTCTCCAGGCGTTGTTGACGGACTTTCTCGGTCCAGGATTGGGCTGTGGCAGGGTCCAGTCCTTCGCGAACGTTGAAGAAATAGGGGCCAAAATCCAACTGCCAAGTTCCTGACAGATCGGGCGTAAGCGGCGCGGCTCTCGACGCAAGGAGCGCTGCCGGGCTTGTGCCTTGGCCGCGTGCGCAGATCGCGCTAAGGAAGGTAGCAAGAATGAACTCACGCATGCTGTTCTCCGTTCAAGCCATCGTGTAGCTTCAGGTACCCTGAACGTGAGAACGTGCGCGACCGGAACGGCACGTACGTTTTGTAATCAAGGATTTGCGAGTTTCCACTTTCTCCGGCGATCCCCTATAATCGCCCCATGGCTTCGGACCTCAATCCAGCGAACGTGCGGCGCCAGCTTGAGCAGGTGATCAATAGCAAGGCATTTGCATCCTCCGCGCGATCCGGCAAACTCCTTCGCTTTCTCGTGGAAGAGACGCTCAACGGCAACGCCGGCGAATTGAAGGAATATACGCTCGGGGTGAAGGCTCTGGAGCGGCGCGATTCATTCGACCCTCGAACCGACCCGATTGTCAGGGCGGAGGCCTCGCGGTTGCGGACGCGGCTGGCACTCTACTATGCAACCGAGGGCCTGGAGGATGCGGTGGCGATCTCTCTGCCCAGGGGCAGTTATGTGCCGGTGTTTGAGAGCCGCGCGCAGAATCAGGCCGCTGCGCCCGTTCATTCGGACCGACGATGGAAAATTGCGACGCTGGTATGCGCCGCCGTGGCGGTTATCGCCGTGTGGTGGTCATTGCGCGCCAAGGATCGTGGCTTGGCGCCGCTGCGGCGTTTCGAAATCGAACTCCGATCCGGCGGATCGCTAGGCGGATCGGTCAGCTCCGACGTAGCGATCTCACCCGATGGCGCCCGGCTGGTGTTCATCGCGCAGGACACCAACGCAGTCGCGCATCTGTATGCCATGCGGCTCGACCAGGGAAACGCCGTGGTCCTGGAAGGAACCGAAGGAGCACGCGATCCGTTCTTTTCTCCAGACGGACAATGGATCGCGTTCCAAGGAAACGGCAAGCTCAGGAAAATTCCTGCAACCGGTGGACCGCCGGTGGCTTTGTGCAACGCGGGCGATTCTCACGGCGGAACCTGGAGCACGGACGGCAATATTTATGCTGTGCTGGATACCACCGGCAAAATCTGGCGGATTCCGGCTAATGGAGGAGGCCCCATGGTGGTGGCCGATCTTTCTCCCTCCCTGCTCGCCTACCCACAGGTCCTCCCTGGTGCGAGCGCGCTGTTACTGACCAGTGCGCTTGGGGGCGCGGATGAAACCACCATCGAGGTTCTTTCGCTGAAAGACGGAAGTCGCAAGGTAGTAGGCCGCGGAGGCACAGCCGCCCGGTACCTCCCGAACGGATACATCGTCTACGTAAGCGGCGGTACCCTGTTCGCCGTGGCCTTCGATACGGTCCGCCGGGAGACACGGGGCGCTCCTGTCGCGATCCTGAACGACGTGGCGTACTCGGCAACGCAGGGCTTTGCCCAGATTAGCTTCTCGGAAAGCGAAACAGCCGTGTATCGCCGTAGCAGTAACCTGTTATCGATTGAATGGCTGGACGCTTCCGGCCAGACCGAGCCGCTGGTATCCGCACCCGCACGATATGTTCGTCCCCGGCTGTCGCCGGACGGGCTCCGGCTGGCTTTTGGCATCGCCGAAGCCTCCGGTCTGAGCTCGTGGATTTTCGACATTCGCAAGGGAACTTTAACGCGCCTCCCGCCGGGCGATGGCTCCCTGAGCCAGCCCATGTGGACTCCCGACGGACGGTTCCTTCTGTTCGGGGGCCTGCGTCAGATATCCTGGCTGCCCGGTGACGGAGCCGGGGAACCAAAGCCGCTGTTCGACGGGCAGGTTCGGCAAATCCCGCTTTCCATGACGCCCAATGGGCGAACGCTGGTCTATCTGAGATTCGACGCGGTCACGGGGCCAGACCTCTGGACCGTGCCGGTAGAAACCACGAAGGACGTGCTTCGCGCTGGAATGCCAGAAGCATTTCAGGCCACGCCGGCGTTTGAGAGTCAGGCTCGTTTTTCGCCCGATGGGCAATGGATCGCGTACAACTCCACGGTGTCGGGGTCCTGGGAAATATATGTGCAGAGATTCCCGCCGCGCGGCCGTCCGGTGCAGGTTTCAGTCGGCAGCGGCCGGATTCCGATGTGGTCCGCAACTAAACCAGAGTTATTTTACGCAACCGAACGGCAGCGGATCATGAAAGTGTCCTACGCTATTCGGGATGGCGCATTCGTCCCTTCACCACCGGTCGCGTGGACGGAAACCCGATTTGCCGACACGGGCGTCGTTCCGGCGCTGGATCTCGATCCGGACGGCAAACGCTTCGCCGCGTTGATGCCGGCCGATCCCCCCGGTCTGCAGCAATCGCCCAACCATGCAACCGTGCTTCTCAATTTCTTCGACGAGGTTGAACGCCGGGTTGCGGCCCACAAGTAGCCACCGGAAACGCAAAAGACCGGGACTCGGCTTAAGATGCTCTCCAGGGTGGGGGCCAAACTTCCAAGTCGCCTCGGGGCTCGCGCTAAGCATCCACAAGTCTGACCCTACTTCGTGTAAACTAGTTGCTTGAAGGGGGTGCGTCTTCAGTAGTTGGCTTGCACAAAGTACCTCTGGTGAGCTGGCGTCCCTCCGTGTTCGAACGATCCCCTCTGCCCTTTTCTCCTTCCTGTTTCCCGACCAATGCCGGCTATGCGATGAACCGCTTCAGGAGATCTCGCGCGTGCCGGTTTGCCGGGCGTGCCTTAGCAAACCCGAGCCGCTAGCGGCCGAGTATTTTTGCGTCCAGTGCCGCTCCCCGTTCTCGAGCCCGTACCCTTTGGATGAAGAGGGCCGTTGCGCGTTGTGCCGGCGCGGCGTGCGGGGCTTCGATGCCGCGTATTCGTTCGGATTCTACGAAGCAGAACTGCGGCAGCTGATTCATTTGTTCAAGTACGGACGCGTTCGCACACTGGCAGCACCGCTTGGCAAGCTGCTGGCTCGGGCGCTGCCGCGCGAGCAGGCGTTCGACGTCATCATCCCCATGCCGCTCTATTGGCGTAAGCGGTGGCAGCGCGGATTCAACCAATCGGAATTGCTGGCGCGCGAGATTGGACGCCGCACGCATGTGCCTGTCGAGAACGCACTGCGGCGGGTGCGTAATACCGCGGCGCAAGCAGGGCTGACGAGCGCCAAACGACGATTGAACGTATCGGGCGCCTTCCGGGCTAAGAAGCGCGCGGCGCTGGCCGGCCGTCGCATTCTGCTGATCGACGATGTGATGACCACGGGCGCCACGGCGGCGTCCTGCGCCCGAGCGCTTGGAAAGGCCGGTGCGCGGCAAGTGACTTTGTTGACCTTAGCGCGGGCGGATCGCCGTCCGATATTTGATGCGAATTTCTCCGGGAGATCCGAAGATGCCTAGCCTCGATCGTTTACATAGACCGGTATTGGTCTTGAATGCCAGCTACGAGCCCATTAACATCTGCGCCGCCCGCCGTGCGCTGGTGCTGGTGCTGAAGGGCGTGGCATCGGCCGAGGAAGAATCGCAGGCGCACGTCCATTCGCCGCGCCACACGATTCGTGTGCCGTCCGTGATCCGGTTGCTGGAATACCGCCGCATCCCGCATCAGACCCGGGCGCTATCGCGCAAGAACATTTTGATGCGCGACCGTTACACCTGCCAATATTGCCATCGCACCATGCCGTCGGGAGAGCTGACGCTCGATCACGTGGTTCCGCGCTCGCGGGCGGGTGAAACCACCTGGGAGAATCTAGTGGCCTGCTGCCATCCCTGCAACAATCGCAAGGGCAGCCGGACTCCCGAGGAAGCCGGGATGAAACTGGCGCGCGCACCGCGGCCCTTTAGCCTGCACACCAGCCGTCATCTGATGCGCTTGCTCGCGAAGAGCGACGATCAGTGGCGGAAGTATTTGTTCTATTAAGAAACCCGGAATACAAGGAATACCGGGGATACAAGGAATTAGTGGACGGGCGGCGAGGCTTGCCCGGGTTCCTTGGGCTTTTCCTTGGGCGCCGTGGTGGCCTTCACCGGACTGATGATCACGTGCGCGTTACGGCCTTCCAGACGTGGCTGGCCTTCCACTTGCCCGTGCACCGCCAGGTCCGCGGCGAAGCGCAGCAGCAGCTTCTTGCCAAGATCGACGTGCGCGATTTCGCGGCCGCGGAATTGGACTACCGCTTTCACGCGATTGCCTTCGCCCAGGAAACGGATGGCGTGGTTTTTCTTGAACTCGTAGTCGTGATCGTCGGTGTTGGGGCGGAACTTCAGCTCCTTCACCTGGATCACGTGCTGCTTTTTCTTGGCTTCGTGTTGCTTCTTCTTGTTCTCGTATTGCCACTGGCCGTAATCCATGGCCTTGGCGACCGGAGGCTCGGCGGTGGGTGCAATCAGGATCAAATCCAGACCCATGTCCTGGGCTTTGCGAACCGCGGCGGGCGTCGGCATGATCTCAACCGATCCGTCCGGGAATACCGCGCGCACTTCACGAACGCGGATGGCCTCATTTACATTTTCCCGGACCCTGGGACGGCGGGGCGGGTAGTTTCTGGGTGGAATCATTGAAAGGCAGGGGCGGGTCGGTTAGACGGTCCGCCGAGGTTGAAGCTAGTTCTTATCATTAGTTCTGATCGTACCAGAATTTCAGGTAGAGGGAGCTTGGCCGGCTCTGGCCTATCGAATCTTCCATTCGATGCCGACCAGGATGTCCACTTGGTTTTGCGTCGATTCCCACGACGGGCCATCGTGTATGACTACCGTGATTGGCGTGTTGTTCCAGTGCGTATATCGGAGGCCGGGCGACACGCGCAGGCGTCCAACTGCAAACTGTACTCCTCCACCAACGACTAACCCCTGGCTAGCGGGCCAATGCTCGCTCGATGTCGAGAGCGGGACGGGCGGGGAAACCGCCGTGTTTAGGTAGCTGATCGATCCATGAATCACACGCGGCGCATCGCCCGCCTCCACGAACGGTTTGGCTAGAGGAAACGGCAGTTTGTATTTGAGCAGCATCGGAAATTCCCACGAGTTGGCGCGCTCGTAGATGGAATTCGAAAAGGAGGATTGAAATCCTTCGCGCCGATAGAGCGCGTCGACTTCAACCCCAAGTCCGAATGGCAGACCAATATCCAACGCCGGACCGACAACGTAGCGCTTTGACACGCTCGTGGCCCCCGCGCCGGTCAAATCATCGGTGACCCTGGCTCCGCCGATGACGCCGACCGAAACCGATTGCCCGAAGCAGCCACAGCCGGTTAAGGCTAGCGCTGTCATCCAAGAATAAGGACGCACGATTCACCTCCCACCTTCCTATCTGCAACTGCACCACCAGGCGGGATCGGCGGACTCGACGAGTTGGTTAGAATGAAGTAACCGCATCAGGGCGGTTAGCTCAGTTGGTTAGAGCGCCTGCCTTACAAGCAGGAGGTCCGCGGTTCGAGCCCGCGACCGCCCACCATTCCTTACGGTATCTGGCACTTGTTTTTCCTAAGAGTTGGCACCTTGCGCAAAAACACTCACCTGAATCGATTCGACGAGTTCGTCCGATCACGCCAATACCTCAAGAACGTCACCAAAAGAACCGTTGACTGGTATCACGACAGCTTCCGGTCCTTCATGCGCTTTCACGCTGGTGACCGATCTCCCGAATCCGCTCGTCGACAAGCGGGAGCACGCACTTAACAGGTCCTACTCCGGCCATGCTCTGCCAGTTCCCCTCGGAACAAAAGCAGCTCATCCCCGACGTGCCGGATCACGCTTCGGGACTCGCCATGTATCGCGCCGCACGTCAGAACCTCTCAAGATCAGGATCGCTCATCGATTCCAGGCGCGCCCGGAGAAGCAAATGTGTCGTGCGGGTCCTTTAACGCAGCCCGTACGAGGCTTATCGCTTCTGCGTCTCTGGGAGGCTGTGGCATTAGTGATTTTTTTCAATTACTTACGGTCCGTCCTGGGACCAACTCAATGGATGCAAAATTGCAACGGTCGGGGAGGAGGCGGTTATGGTTGACTTCAATTTGACAGCCCCGGTAGTGATCTGGGCAACCCTCGCCATCGTGACCCTCGGCTTGGCGCTTTATCGGAAGCTGGTCTCAGCCAGCGAAGAGGACCTGATCCACCTCGGCCCAGGAGAGGAACGCCAGATTCCCGAGCAGGTCGCGCTCGCGGCCAAACTAAACGCCATTGACCGCTGGGGCAAAATCCTAACGGTCATTACGATAGTGTTTGGTCTCGCGCTGGCTGCGCTGTATCTGTATCAAGCCTGGCTGGTTCACAAGTAGCTTACGGTCCTGGAAACAGAATGTGTCTAGAATGGTTTTGAGGTATTGAAAATGGCCAACTCTTCCGGTAGTGCTAAACGCGGCAAGGAGATAATTAAGCCGCCAACGAAGAAAGAACTAAAAGATGCAAGTGAGCAACTTCGAAAAGGGCATTCATCTGGCGGGCGAACACTGGCAGATGAATCTGTAGCGGTACGTGAGGGTATCGTCAAGGGAAAGAACCGATAACTTTAATCCGTTAATTCGGAACACACGTCAGAAGGGAACGCAACGGTCACAATAGCTACGATTCCATCTTGGGGCCAGACGGTAGCGTCACCGGATATGTTTACGGCCCACCATTCCTCGCCATGGAGTGCTTCTTCGCGTGCCCCTATTGTTCGGAAAGGATATCAATGGTCCTGGACGTCTCGGTCAAGAGACAAACCTACATAGAAGACTGCGAGGTGTGCTGCCAGCCGATCGAGGTCCGCTACAGCGTAAAGGACGATGAGGTGCGCCAGTTTGAAGCGCAGGCGATCTGACTGGCACTCGTGGCGGGTGTTTCATATTCCTCACCCACACTCCCGTTTTTACGCAACGTGTTAGTCGAAATTTCTAAGTGAAGCTAAGAGAGTCGCCCTAGAACAGCGGGTCACCGACAAGACATTGAGCCACCGGGCTCGAAGCAAAATTGCAATTGTCCCAGCAGCATAGATCAGATCGAGGCAAAACGCGCGAAGAATGGTCGTTGATATGCACCGAACCTGGTCATGCAAGCTTCCTATCAAACACCGCCCGTCACAGCGGAGCGCACTGCCGCGGCAAGCGTAGATGGCCAGGCGGAAGGCACTTCGTCTTCGCTGGCATGCCACATAGGTGTTTTGATCAAGACCGCTCAGTTTAACTTGGCCGGCGTCATTCAGGACATCCGGACCAACGCGCTGTCGATCGCGATTAAACAGCCTTTGATGGAAGGAACCCCGGTCTCCATCGAATTCGGAGCGGAATGCCGTGACGGCGAGGTCGTCTCCTGCCGCCGGAAAGGCAGCACATACGATGCTTGCGTCGTCATTCCGAATCGAAATGAATCGGACCGGCGGGGCGCCCAGCGATTTCCAGTCACGCAGGAAGTGCGGATTAGCACCGACAGTTCGGAGTCGCAAGTGGGTGCTGTCGTGGCTGACCTTTCGGTCCACGGTATGGGTTTGGAAACGTCGGCTCCGCTCAAGGTGAAGGAGATCGTCACGGTAGAGAGCGATTCGAGCGAGGCCTTTGGTATCGTCCGCCACTGCCGGGCGCTGCCTCAGGGTCGCTATCACGCGGGTGTGGAGATATTTCACATCATGCCAAAAGAGACGGCGGAGCCATCCGGGAAGCCTTCCGTGGTGGAGCGATTGTTCTCCACTCATTAAGTCCGGCCCCCGGGAACCGCGCTTTGTACTACGCTGTCCCCATGGATCGCGAATATACCGCTAAACTTCTCCGGACAACCGGCGGCGCCGTCACCAAGGTCGACAGCGACCCGCAAAGCGTCCTTCACGCGGCGTTCGACGCCATCATCGGAGGCAACTTCGAGGCGTTCGGCGAGTCGCTGGCCGAGGACGCTGAACTTCACGTTCATGGATTCGGCCCTCTGGATGGAACCTGGCATGGCCGCGCTGATTTGGTTGCCGCCACGCGGAAAAACTTCGGTATGCTGGCCGGCCAGAAGCCCGAAATTGAGGGCATGATCTCTGAGGGCGATCGTGTCGCCGTGCTCTTGCGGGAAAGCGGGGTCTTCAAATCGAGCGGCCAGTCCTATGGCGTTCGCGGCGTCCAATGGTTCACATTAGCGAACGGCAAGATCAAGAAGATCGACGAGATCGTGGCCAATATTTAGAACATTGGGCGCTGTTGACATAATGCGTGATGCGTTACTCTAGGCTTGTTGGCTCTTCCAGCTTCGATTCAGCGCATCGCCCCTCTTCCGAAGCTTGCTTTGGAACTTCTCAGCCGTGTTCTAACCATCACGAGCGAAGCGGACAATCTGCGCACGTTGCTCGAACCGGAGAAAAGGCTTGTGACTGAAGTCGCGCGAGTGGTGGCGCAAGCGGACGACCACCAGGCCGCGAATATGGATCTCGACACGATCCTTGAAGTGCTGGGGCCCGGCATGCTGGCCGAGATCGCGTTCACGATTTTACTCCGTGACTATATGCGCCGGACCTTTGACCTTCCCGAGGGCCGGCGATACTGGCGTTATACGCTGGCGTGCGCCTTTTGCTGCGCCGAGGTCGCCCCGCCAAGTCCGCCGAAGAGGCTGGCAGCCTACGCCGCCGGTTTGCTGCACGACATCGGACGGCTCGCGCTCATGGCTTCTTACCCGGATCGGTATGCAAACCTCATCGCTCTGATCAACCGGATGTTCGAGGCTGACCAGCCATTCGACATCTCCAAACAGGAGACGCTCCTGTTTGGGATGGATCGTTTTGCAACTGGCGCGTGGCTGGCCGCGGCCTGGGACTTGCCTGTCTGGTTGCGTCCCGTTGTTGGGAAATTCGACAAGGCGGTGGTAGACAAGGAGAATCTCATAGAAACCGTGCGCGCCGGAACGCGAATCGCAAACTCCCTGGGCTTCGGCTATTTGAAAGCTGCGCCGCGCATGGAAATTCGAAAGATTCTCAGCGGGCTGCCGGCCGCTTTCGATCACTGGAAGGCGCTGGATCAATGGAAGCTGGGCGAAGAGCACATGCAGGCGAAAATTCAGGCGGCGCTCAGTTTGTTCGGCATTGGATCCGAAGAATACGGCAGCTAACCCAGGCGCTCCAATAAATCGTCCGCGGTAGTGAGCGGTTGCGCGGTGATTGGACGCGGTTGGTCTCGATAAGCGATCGCACCAGCATATTCCGGCTCCGGAGTGAATGCGTGCAAGGTCCAGTGTTCGGCGGCCGCGGTGCTTCCGTGGAGATCGACCATACGGGCCGGAACACCGGGCTGCAGCGTGACTCGAAAGCTGTCTAGCGGAACGGAAAGCCCCTCTCCCACCGCTTTGATATAGGCTTCCTTGCGCGTCCAGCAATTGAAAAAGCCGTCGGGCCGCTCTGCTTCTGAAAGACCCATGAGTTCGGCCACTTCTTCGGAAGCAAAAAAACGCTGAGCGATGCTTTCGATTTCGAGCAGCCGCCTGCGATGTTCCACGTCCACCCCAATCTCGCAATCGAAGGTGAAGGCGTAAGCCGCCAGGTCGCCAGAGTTGGACATGTTGAAAAACAGGGGGGCTGGAGGACGACTAAGCGCGGGTTTGCCCTTGGGCCCATAGTTGAAGCTCGCTTCCTCGGGCGGAAAGCGCAAATAACCCCCGATTAACGCCCGCAGCGCGGCCCGTCCGAGAACAAATGCTTTCCGATGCTTGTCGAAATGGAATCGGTCGGCGCGCTCGATTTCGTCCGGCGACAACCAGGAGAACGCCCGAGCGAAAGTGCTATCGCTGGCCTCCAGGCGCACCACCCAGAGCTGCACCTCGCGGTCGTCCAGAGCCAGCGGGCCAAGCTGTCGCATACACCAAAGGTACAATAGCAGTCGTGGCCACACTCACCTTCGAACAGGCCCGGCAGTGTGTCCTGGATCAACTGCGCGCATCAAAACCACATCCCCCTATCGACCAGATCGGCCTTTCCGAAGTCTCGGGCCGTGTGCTGGCCCAGCCGGTGCTTGCGGATCGCGATTATCCGCCGGTTTCGCGTTCGGTGCGCGACGGGTTTGCAGTGCGTGCGGCGGATCTGCCGGGCGACTTGCTGGTCATCGGTGAGGTTCGGGCGGGCGAATCGTTCTCGGGCGAAATACAGCCAGGCCAAGCGGTGGAAATCATGACGGGGGCTCCCATGCCGCTGGGCGCGGATGCGGTGGTGATGGTGGAGCACTGCAAAGTGGAAGGCGATCGAGTTCACGTGCCTCGCACGCTCGCGCCCGACGAAAATGTCAGCTTGCACGCATCGCAGGCTCGGGACAAGGCGGTGCTGCTCGAAGCCGGACACCGTCTGGGATTCGCGGACGCCGGGCTGCTGGCGATGGTTGGATTATCCCGCGTGCCAGTGTTTGCGCGGCCGCAGGTAGCGATCCTGGCCACCGGCGACGAGATTGTGGAAGTGGAGGAGACGCCGCTCGATTACCAGATCCGGAATTCCAACGTCCAGTCGTTGGCCGTGCAAGTGGCTCGCGCCGGCGGCTGCCCCAACATTCTTCCCATCGCGCGCGACCTGTACGACGCCACCCGTGAATTGATCGAAGAGGGTTTACGCTTCGACATGCTGCTGCTCTCCGGCGGCGTTTCCGCCGGCAAGTACGATATCGTGGAGCGCGTGCTGGCCGACTTGGGCGCCGAGTTCTACTTCGACCGGGTCCTCATCATGCCAGGCCAGCCGCTGGTGTTCGGCCAGGCGCGCGGCAAATTCTTCTTCGGGCTGCCTGGGAACCCAGCATCCACAATGGTGACTTTCGAGATCTTTGCGCGATCCGCCGTGGAGCTACTGGGAGGGCAAACGGAAAGCATGCTGCCGTTGACGTGGAGCAAGCTGGCGCAGGATTTCCATCAAAAGCCCGGCCTCACACGCTTTCTGCCAGCGCGGCTGAGCAAAGGCGGGTCCGAGATCACTCCCCTGCCCTGGCAAGGCTCCGGCGACGTGCCGACACTGGCCCGCGCCGATGCATTCCTGGTGACGGAACCGGACCGCGAAGCATGGGCGGCGGGCGGCTGGGTTCGAGTACTGCTCAAATAGCCCATGAAAAAGAAACTGAGTCATTTCGACGATGCCGGCGCGGCGCGCATGGTGGACGTTTCCGCCAAAGCTCCCACCAAACGAACGGCGCGAGCACACGCGTTCGTGAAGATGCAGCCGTCGGTGATCGCGCAGCTCCCAAGCAATCCCAAAGGCAATCCGCTCGAAATCGCCCGTGTGGCAGGCATTTCCGCGGCCAAGAAGACGTCGGATCTGATTCCGCTTTGCCATCCGCTGATCCTGTCGCATGTGGACGTGGAGGTGACGCTCGAAAGCAACGGCGTGCGGATTGTGTCCAGCGTCGCGACCACAGCCCCCACCGGCGTTGAAATGGAAGCGTTGACCGCGGCGTCAGTGGCGGCGCTCACCGTGTACGACATGACCAAGGCGTTGGACAAGGGCATCGAAGTTCAAGACTTGTACCTGCTCGAGAAAACCGGAGGCAAGAGCGGGGACTTTAGACGGCCATGATCCGGGCCGCGGTTGTAACCGTCAGCGATTCGGCAGTGGCCGGAACGCGTGAGGATCGCTCCGGACCGGCGCTTCGCGACCGGGTGCAAGGGTTGGGATGGACAGTGAACGCGATGGAACTTGTCGCCGATGAATCCGACCAGATCGCGGCCGCACTACGCCGCCTGGCTGATTCCCGGGAAGTCGCGGTGATCCTGACGACGGGGGGAACAGGCGTCGCCCTTCGCGACGTCACACCAGAGGGCACCCGAAGCGTAATCGACCGCGAAATTCCCGGCCTGGGTGAATTGATGCGCGCCGAAGGCCTGAAGTACACGCCCAAGGCAGTCCTCTCGCGCGGCTTGGCCGGAGTCCGCGGCCGGACACTGATCGTGAATTTGCCCGGATCGCCAAAAGGCGCCCTGGAATCCTTCGATGCGATCGCGAAACTTGTTCCCCACATCGTGGATCTACTGGAAGGAAGGACCAGCCATTAGAAGACCGTGCATGGGGATGTGCCACACTAGGGTTATGCGCTACGCGCTGATCTTCCTACTTTGCGCCTCCGGATTTGCTCAAGCTCCGGGAACACTCGACCCTGCCAGGCAGAACGCCTCGAAGCCGGACGAGGATGCCAAGTTTAATATTCAGAGCAACGTTGTCATCGTACCCACCACCGTACGCGACCGCAACGGCCAGGTGATCGACGGACTTCAGCTCCAGGATTTCGAACTCTTCGACAATAACAAGCTGCAAAAGATCACAGCGGACGTACGCGACGAACCGCTTTCGCTCGTGGTCGCGGTGCAGCGCAGCTCCAATCTTACCGAGGTGCTGCCCAAAATCCAGAGAATCGGATCGCTGCTGAACCAGATGCTAGCCGGGCAGGATGGCGAAGTGGCCGTCATTGGTTTCGATCACCGCATCCAGGTGATGCAGGATTTCACCAACGAAACCACCAAGCTTTCAGAGGCAATGAAGAAGATGACGCCCGGCAGCGCCGAACACGCGGTGATCGACGCGGAGGAAGCTGCCATTCGAATGTTGAAGAAGCGGCCGATCGAACGCCGGCGCGTGGTGCTTCTGATCGCCGAAAAACGGGATAAAGGCAGCGAGCTGCGATTGCGGGAAGCGCTGACGCAAGCTCAGTTCGCCAACGTCTCGATTTATTCGCTAGACATTTCGACTGTAGTGGCTGCACTGACCGACAAGGGGATGCCGCCGCGCCCGCCGTCCATCCCGCCTGAGGCGCAGCACATGCCAGGCAACTATCCTTCCACTCCCACCACCGTCGAGCAGAATTACTACAACGGCAACTACATCCCCGTCTTTGTCGACATCTTCAAAGCGGCTAAGAGTCTGTTTGTAGACGACACGCTGGATGTATTCACGCGCTTCACCGGCGGCCGGGAATACTCGTTCATCGGTGAGCGAAGTCTGGAGAAGGCGGTTTCAGGTATCAGCGAGGAACTCCACAGCCAGTACCTGCTCAGCTATTCGCCGAATAATCAAACCGAAGGCGGGTTCCACGACATCAGAGTTGTAGTGAATCGTCCAGGTTTGGAAGTCCGGACGCGGCCTGGGTATTGGGTCGCGGCGCGGCCCGAATAACTCAGCCACCCCAGGTGACAGCGAACAAAGCTTTTAGCACGATCCCAGATTAATCACCGGGAGTGTTATCCACAATGGAAGAATGGTACTGGGGAGTACCACCTAGCGCCGGAAGCCGATGGCGGCGAAACTGACGACGCTCTGTTCGTCAATGTTCCATTGCTGATAGCGGCGAAGCGTACCCTTAGCCTCGGGCACGGCCTTTAGAAACGTATAAATGGGCGCCGATCCGCACCACTTCAGATCGTCCTGATTCTGCTGGATTAGATCCCAGAACCCAGGCCCATCCGCTTGCGTCATACGCTCGATCCGCATTTTGTCGCGCTCCGCGACGGCGGCCATCTCACCTTCGTCGGCGCGCGCGATCATCTGGTCGCCGTAGCGGCGCCCCATGTGCGCCATGTCAACGCCCAAGACCCACAGCAACTTGTTCCCTTCCCGAGCCGAGATATTCCCGAGACCGTCGAAGAACCGCTGGACGTTCTCGTTCGACTCCGGCCGGCCTCCTTGATAGATGCTGCGGGCGAACGAACCGCACAGGATCGGCAAAATGCGTATGTTCGGACCGTACAGATATTGGAGGAACAGCACCTGAAACTCGATGGAATGCTCGATGGCGTGGCAGTAATCCTCCATCCGCACGGCTTCCGGAGCGGCATCGGCAAGCTCAGTCACCAGCCCGTTGTCGGTAACGGCGTCGCCGAACGGAGTCACGAAAGGTTTGTGCGTCAATCCGAAGCGATCCGGTTCGCCATAGTGAGAAGTTCCGAGAATCACGAAGGTGCGGCCGTCGTGCGACGAAGGCAGCAGTGAATAGGCATCCCGGTACGACTCCCAGCCTCCAAACGGGCTGACGTGCGGGGTGGCGATTCCGACCAGTGAGTCTTCCGCGGCCGGAGTCGCGCCTTGCATGAACTCGGCCAGGGTTTTGCGGGCTTCCTCGGCATTATCGGGATACGCGGAACCCGAGTGCGCCGCGTCGCGCTTCGGCGCAGCTTTGAACTCGTTCACGGTAGCCACCCGCAAGGCCTCGAATGTCTCATCTTCCAGGAATCCGGCCTGGCTGAGGGTATCCACAAGATGTTTCTCGAGATCGCCGATCTGGATTTCGCCGGTGATGCGCACCAAAGCTGCCCTCAGATCCAGGCTGGTTTGCTCGCCGTCAAAGCACGCCAGGCACTCCACCAGTTGCGGCGGGATGAGGAGCATGGCGTCGGAAAACTTTAGAGGGTCGCGGATGAGGAGGCCGGGATGCTCTGGATCGGAAGACGGAATGAAATCGAGTCCCAGCCGCAGACGGGGAAGTGGACCTGGCACAAAACCACTATCGCATAGCGACTCTGAATGCTTATTGTTTCATCTGCGCATCGCGGATTCGACGTCGGCGGGGTCATGGGGTAGCCTCTCCACAAGGTCCACCAGCTTGCCGTTGGAATCCACATAGTAAACGTCCTCAATGCGGACACCGATCTTCTCTTCGGGGATGTAAATGCCGGGTTCGATGGTAAAGACCATGCCCTTATCGAGCGGCTTGGTGTAATCCATGGGATCGTGCACGTCGATGCCGACCGAATGGCCGAGACCATGCAGAAAATACTTGCCGAGCGGATCGCCGTGCATGTCTTTGCCATGCGAGTTGATGTAATCGAAGGCGACTTTGTCGAGCGAGTCCTTCACCTCCGGGCCACGCTCAGTGATGTTTCCCAGCTTGGACTTGCCGGCAACAAAGGCAGCGGCCGCGGCCCTTTGCGCACCCAGCACGATGTCGTAGATCTCCTTTTGCCGTGCAGTGAACTTTCCGTTGACGGGCATGGTGCGGGTGATGTCGGAGGCATACATCGAATACTCGCCGGCCGCGTCGATGACCACGACGTCGCCTGATTTCATGGTATTTTCGTTGGAACTGTAGTGCAGGGTGGTGGAGTTGATGCCGGAGCCGACGATGGGCGAGTAGGAGGGACGCTCGCAGCCTTCTGCCATCATCGTCTCCAGCTCGATGCCTGCGACGGTTCGCTCGCGCACGCCCGGCTCGATGGCGCGTATGCCGGCCCGTTGAGCCGCGATGGAGGCGTCCGTCGCCTTGCGGATCAACTCGATCTCGGCAGGACTCTTGACGGACCGCAGATCCCTGGTGAGGGTGCGAATGTCATTATCGGGAGGCGTTGCAGCCGCGCCGAGCGCCGCTGCTAGGAACGATATTGTTCCCTTTGCGGCCGGAAGATCCATCTGCGACCAGAGCGACTTTGCGCGCAGTTGATCCTCGGCAATGAAGCTGCTCAGCACTTCGGGCAGGGCGGTCATCGGCATTACGGCGTCGAAACCGGTGACATTGGCCACGCCTGTAGTAGCTGCGTCCATCTTGATGCCGGTGTATTTTTCCGCCACCAGGTTGCGCGTAGGTAGGAATAGGATCTCCCGATAAGTGTGGGCCGGAACGGCAGTTCCCAGGCGTGTGGTTGTGGCGGGACCCGCGCCGATGACGACGATCGCGGCGCCCGGCTCATTCCAACCAGACAGGTAGTAGAAGTCGGGGTCCTGGCGGAACGGCATGAAGTCGACTGAAAGTTCCTCCCCTGCGAAGACCAGCGCGGCGCCGCCCTTGAGCTTCTCCGCAAGCGCCACTCGGCGCTGGCGATACTCGGGCTTGGGTACGGAATCGAGCGCCCAGGCGTTGCCGGCGACCAGTAGCGAACAGGCCAGGAAATGCTTGAGGAGTTTGGCCGGGGATGCGGCGCCAGGGGGAAAAAGCATGTCTGATTATCGCGCGGTTCGGGTCGGGCGGGATGGAACCCAGACCGCATCAATCCATCCATAATGGATATGCATGCACAAGCTCAGCCTGTTTCTCGCGGGCGCGCTATTGGTGATCGTCGTCGCGCTGCTTGGCGGCGTAGTCTTTGTGATGGGTGCGCGGGGTTTCAGCGCCCGTGAACGCCCCAGCGCGGTGGAACGATGGGTGGCTCGCCGGGCCCGCGCCATGGCCGCGCCTGCCAATGCGAGCACCCGCACCAATCCAGTTCCGAATTCGCCCGAAGTGCTGGCGGAAGCTCGGGCACATTGGGCGGATCATTGCGCCGGGTGCCACGCCAACAACGGCAGTGGCGACATCGAGATGGGCAAGCGCATGTACCCGCCTGCGCCGGATATGCGGCAAGCCGAGACACAGGAAATGACCGACGGCGAGCTGTTTTTCGTCATCCAGAACGGCATTCGTTTGACCGGTATGCCTGCCTGGGGCGGCGGCTCCGGCCACGACGAGCAGGACTCCTGGAAGCTGGTCCGGTTCATTCGACACTTGCCGCAGATCACGGCCGAAGAAGAACGCGAAATGCAAAGCTTGAATCCAAAGAGTCCCGACGAGTTGAAAGAAGAGCAAGAGGAAAAAGAATTCTTGAATGGAGAAGAACCACATGAACATACTGAACACGAACATCATCATCACTAGGCGTGTGTTGTTGCTCGCGCTGGCGCCCCTGCTGCTGTCTTCATTTGCCTCGGCGCATGGGGGCCTGGAGCACGTCCGGGGCACGGTGGCTAAGGTTTCCGATCAGTCATTGACCGTGACTACCACCGCAGGCAAGACCGTGGAAGTGCTGCTGGATGCCCAAACCACTTACGCGCGCGCCGACAAGCCGGTCCAGAAGAGCGACATCAAGGTAGGCGATCGCGTGGTGATTCACGCGGCGGAAAAGGGGACCACGCTGACTGCGCACACGGTCGAAGTCGGCGTAGCGGCGAAGAAAGCCGCGGACCCGCACTGAGCCCTATTTGTCCCGCGCCATTGCGCCTGATAATAGAAGCATGCGAAGATTCTCGGGCCCCGAGCTGAAAGATGCCCTTTCCGGCCTCACCGGATGGGCCGTGGTGGAAGGCAAGCTGCACAAGGAATACAAGTTTGCCGATTTCATTCACGCTTTCGGATTCATGGCCACCGCCGCGCTCGCCATCGAGAAAATGAACCATCATCCGGAATGGTTCAACGTCTATAATCGCGTCACCGTGGACCTGACCACGCACGACGCCCAAGGCATTACTTCCAAGGACATCGATCTCGCAAAGCTTCTGGATGAGATCGCGAAAAGGCTGCAATGAAGCTGTGGCTCGCGCTTCTGGGTGCCGCCTGCTTGCACGCGCAGGAACCGTTCGCCGGGGCAGCGGCGTTGGATCCGCAGATGGAGAGCGCCATCCACGACGGGCTCATCCCCGGCGCCGTCGTGGTGATCGGGCACAACGGCCAGATCGTCTACCAGAAAGCCTACGGTAGCCGGGCGCTGATCCCGCATCGCGAGCCGATGACGCTCGATACCATGTTCGACGCGGCGTCGCTGACCAAAGTGATCGCCACAACGCCCTCCATCATGCGGCTGTTCGAGCAAGGACAGATTAGGCTCAACGATCCGGTCACGAAATATCTGCCGGAATTCCAGGGCGGACACAGCGAAATTACGATCCGGAATTTGATGACGCATTTCTCGGGACTGCGGCCCGATCTCGACTTGAAGCCGGCCTGGAGCGGATATGAAACCGGCATTCAACGCGCTCTGATCGACAAGCCTGCCGGCCCGCCCGGCGTCCGTTTCGTCTATAGCGACATCAACTTTATCCTGCTCTGTGAAATCGTGCATCGGTTGACCGGAAAAATGCTGAACGAATTCGCGAGTGAGAATTTCTACCAGCCATTGGGTATGCGCGAGACGATGTTCCTGCCCGCGGCCTCGCTGCGTCCGCGAATCGCGCCGACCGAGATCAATCCAGCGACGGGACAGCCTTTGCGCGGCGAGGTGCATGACGATACGGCCCGCTTTATGGGCGGCGTCGCCGGCCACGCCGGCGTGTTCACCACTGCGTCCGATCTCGCCAAGTTCGCGCAGATGATGCTGGATAAGGGCGAGGGCAATGGAGCACGTTTGTTCAGCGCCGCCACCGTCGAGAAATTCACTTCGCCGCAGTCCCCGCCGGACCAGCCGATTCTGCGCGGCCTCGGCTGGGATATCGACTCCACCTACTCCAGCAATCGCGGCGAATTGTTCCCCATCGGCTCCTATGGCCACACCGGGTTCACGGGAACTTCGATGTGGATCGATCCATTCAGCCACTCGTACCTGATCATCTTGACCAACGCCGTTCACCCGCATCGCGGGCACTCCCTCACCTCGCTGCGCAGCCGCGTTGCCACGCTGGTGGCGGCCTCGCTCGGAATTACCGCGCCGGCCGTCAGGCTAACCAGCTACAACGACACCATCGTCGGGCCGGGCCTGCATCGAGAAGTGGAGCCGAAGGGCGATGTCCTCACCGGGCTGGACGTTTTGGCCGAGCAGAATTTCGCGGCATTGCGGGGCAAAAGAATCGGGCTCATCACCAATCAAACCGGCCTGAGCCGTGAAGGAAAACGAAATATCGATCTGATGCTGGGCGCAGGTGTGAAAGTGACGGCGCTCTTTTCTCCAGAGCACGGCCTGAATGGGGCCGAGGATCGGGAAGATGTTTCCGACACCAAGGATGCCGCTTCGGGATTGCCCGTGATCAGCCTTTATCGCACTTCATCGCGCCGCATCCAACCTGAAATGCTCGACAACGTCGACGCTCTGGTCTTCGATATCCAGGACGTTGGCGTCCGCTTTTACACTTACTCGTGCACCATGCTCTACAGCATGGAAGAAGCCGCTCGGAAGCATCTGCCGTTTTTCGTCCTGGATCGCCCCAACCCGATCACCGGGGCGCATGTCGAAGGCCCTATCCTCGATCCCGACTTGCAGTCCTTTACCGGCTGCTTTGAAATTCCGGTGCGGCATGGCATGACTTTGGGCGAGCTGGCGGCGATGGCGAACGATGAGCGGAAACTAGGCGCAGACCTGCACGTGGTGCCCATGCGCGGCTGGAACCGGGGCGATTGGTTCGATTCCACCGGCCTTCCGTGGGTGGATCCGTCACCGAATCTGCGGAGCCTCCCCGCGGCCATCCTGTACCCCGGGCTCGCCATGCTGGAGGCTTCAAAGAATTATTCGGTGGGGCGCGGGACCGATAGCCCTTTTGAGCTATTGGGCGCCGATTGGATTCACGGCCGCGAGCTCGCCGCGTTTCTGAATGGGCGCTTTATTCCCGGGGTGCGCGTGTATCCGGTGCGCTTTCGTCCCAGCGCGTCGAATTTCTCGGGAAAAAACATCGAGGGCGTGCGCTTTGTCCTGACCAATCGCGACGCATTCAACAGCACCCGCCTCGGCCTGGAAGTGGCTTACGCACTCGGGAAACTATACCCTGGCAAGATGCCGTGGCAGGACAACCGCCATTTGGTTGGGAATCACGAAGTGATCAAGGCCATGCAGCAAGGCTCCGACCCTCGAAACGTCTTGGAAGAAATGCAGGACTCCCTCGTTCGATTTGTCGAGCGAAGGGAGAAATACCTCTTATACCGTTAGGTGGCAGTCCGAACTCGGATAAATCCAGAGTTCGCGGGCAGGAGTACCCGGTGTCCACGTCGGTAAGAGTACCGGCGCGATTTCCGCAACTGCCCCCTAATTCCGGGGTGGCTTAGGCGGCGGCCCTAGCCGACGATCCTTTGGGTTCGTTTTTCGGACGATTCTTGCTGCCGGGAGGGCGCCCGCGCCGCTTAATTTGGGACATCCAAGCCGGTGGCCGTCCGCGGCGTTTTCCGCGCCCGCGAGCGAGCCGTTCCAACGTCATGATCGCCTCTTCGAGCTGCTCCCGTTCCGTCCTCAATTCGGCCAGCATCTTGTTAATGTCCATTAATCAATCTCCCAAAATTTATTGAATGTTGAGCGCCTCTTGTTCGGAAAACCGAACACAGACGAACAATCTTGTTGATCCTGCAATAAACTTTGTACATCATTCTGGCTTACTTTTCAAGTATGTTGTTCGGCAACCAGAACAGAATTAGTCCCATCAGGCGACACACTCGTACTACACTGCTCCTCCGGTAGGGGTTATAGACTTCCCGGCTCAGGCTGACCCACGCCTCTTCCAATAGAAATAAAAAGGGAGACCCAACGAAATCAGAAGCAGTCCGAGCACGGATGCACGCGGGGAACTGCGCAGCGTAGACGCAATCAGACAGGCAATTCCAAGCACAAAGGCCAGGGGGACCGCCGGGTATCCGATGGTCCGATAGGGACCTGACATATCAGGTTTGCGGTATCGGAGCACAATGACGGAGGCGGTGGCCATGCCGTACAGGATCGCGCTGGCGAAGATCACGTAGGTGTAGAGCTGGTCGTAGCGCCCGCTCAGGACCAGCACGGAGGCCCAGGCGCTCAACAACAGAATAGAGACGCTGGGAGTCCGATGAGCAGGATGAATTCTCGCGACGCCGTGGAAGAATAATCCGTCCCGCGCCATTGCAAAGGGCACGCGCGAACCGGACAAGATGGAACCGTTCAGCGCCGCGAAAATCGAGATCATCGCGGCGATGCTGACGGCAGCGGCGCCGGGCGCACCCAGAATCCGGCGCATCATCTCAGCCGCAACGCGATCAGTGGAGGCGACCGTGCCCGCGGGCAACACGTAAAAATACGCCAGATTTGCCAGCAGATAAATGGCGATGACGGTAAGCGTGCCGGCGATGAGGGCGAGCGGCAGGTTGCGTTGCGGCTTGCGGATTTCGGACGCGACCATGGTGACGTTATTCCAGCCGTCGTAAGCCCACAAGGCGCCCACCAGGGCGGCGAAAAATCCCAGAATGCCGCCAGGTGCGCTGACCGAAGAGTAGTAATTCGCGGTAGAGCCGAGATGCGATCCCAGGCCGACCACGATAATCGCGGCGATAAGACCCAC
>Ga0209415_10002450_pt1 | contig 34753 bp, 31 predicted proteins | sample PeaSoiSIISIP2007_FD_187696 | JGI IMG/M metagenome (GOLD analysis project Ga0209415, IMG submission 187696) | Peat soil microbial communities from Weissenstadt, Germany - SII-SIP-2007 (SPAdes) (version 2) | ecosystem: Environmental > Terrestrial > Soil > Wetlands > Peat | place: Germany... | reverse complement strand
GGGGGCGTAGCTCAGTCGGTTAGAGCGCCGGCCTGTCACGCCGGAGGTCGCGGGTTCGAGTCCCGTCGCTCCCGTAGGGGGAAGTGTCGCCGGCGCTCCGAAGCAGCGGCGCTCCGGACGCGCGAGGATCCGGGCAGGGTCGACGCCGGGTCGCCGGGCACGATCATGCGTCCGCTTCTGCGCCGGCCGCGTCTCGAAATCGCCGGCGTGCGGATGTATCGTGAACTCGCCCCTGGGGCGATCTGAGACGCCAAGCCGAAAGAGGAGGGAGACGCATGACTCCACCGAGCCGGGATGACGCGATGTTGATGGTCCAGCTCGCGCAGTGGGGAACCTCGCTGGGCATCCAGGAGGCGATGCCGCACGTTTTCGCGGAGGACTTCGATCCCCAGACGGCTGACGCGATGAGCGACGGCGCGGTACGGACGATGCTGATGTTCGGCGAGTCGATCGGCACGCTGACCAAGCACGGCCTGCTCAGCGTCGAGCTCGTCGACGATTGGCTCTGGGTCGAGGGGATCTGGGCGCGCGTCGGTCCAGCTGCGCTGCGTCAGCGTGAGCGGCTGGGCGAGCCTCGGTTGTACGAGAACTTCGAGGCGCTGGCGAAGATGTAGCCCGCGGCGGGCGCGGCCGGGACGGCCCGCTCGGTCGCGGATGTGGAACGGGAGTGTCGCCATGGCGACACGATCGGTGCGTGCCCTGAGCGTCGCTACGACCTGCCGGTCCTGCCGGTCCCTCTGGCCGTCCGAGCTACTGGTTCCCGGAGTTCTCCGCCGACTCGTCGGCGAGATCGCTGAGCAGCGCCTGCGAGTCGGCAAGCGCTGAGGTCAGGATCTGCTTGGCGACCGCGAGCAGCTCCGCGATCCGCGGGTCCCTGATTCGGTAGTAGACGCTCGTGCCGACACGACGATTGTTGAGGACGCCCTGCTGGCGGAGCGCTGCGAGATGCTGCGAGGTGCTGCTCGAGTCGAGGTTCAGCGCGGCCTGGAGCTCGCCGACACTCCGCTCGCCCTCGCTCAGCAGCTCGAGGATGCGGATGCGGACCGGGTGTCCGAGCGTGCGAAACAGCCGCGCCTTTACGACGTAGACAGGGTCTGAGCGGACGCCGTCGGCCGCTGAGGATCCCGGACTGTCCGTCGCTCTCATCACGGTCAAGCGTAGAGCACGACCGGGCCGTGTCGCATGAGCTTCACAAGGGGAAGTTTGCGCACCGCGGATCCCGCGATCAGGGTCCGCTGACGATGCTGAACGTCCAGGTCGATGCGAACGCCCCGGCATAGGCGTTGGGGAGCAGGCTGAGCTTGAAGGTGAGCGTGACCGTGGCGGTGCCGAGGCCCGTGTTCGCTGCGGCGTCGTAGATCTTCACCGCCGCCGGCGCGGTCGCGGCGGCGGGCAGGGTGACGGGGTAGCCGATCGAGTTCGTGGGCAGCCGGCAGGTGCCGGCCGCCAGCGCCGCCGAGCCGGCGGTGACGGTCGTCGCGGTGGTCGGGAGCGTGTGGCTGCCAACCGTGAAGGTCGTCGAGGTGCCGGTGATGTTCCAGCCGCTGCCGCTCGCCGTGCCGTCGTTGGGGGTGAACGAGAGATTCGCCGTGAGGCTCTGGTTCGTGCCGTTCAGCGTCAGGCTGCCGAATGGGGCGGTCGCGGGCGGCGTCAGCCCGAGCGACCCGCCGCCGCAGCTGCCGAAGAAGGTGGCGATCGCCGCCGACCACTTCGAGCTCGTCGCGGCCGTCTCGGTCTCGCTCACGGCGCCCGAGCCGACGCCGATCTCGTAGTCGGCGGTGTCGGAGACGGTCTGGGCGGGCATCAGATTGGTCCAGCCCGAGCCGGGCGTGAAGGTGTTGCCGCTCGTGCCTGTGCTCGCCCCAAAGCTCGCGATCGCCAGCTCGTTGGCGGCCGCCGCCGTGGCCGACACCGCCACGGTGGTCGCGGCCGTGGTCTTGGTGGCCGTCCCGGTGCCGTTGAGCGGCGTGAGTTTCTCCACGCCCGACCATTCGGCCAGCTGCGCGACGGCGTTGTCGGAGGCCGAGAGCGTGAACTTCACGCTCGTGATCGCGCCGGCGTTGTTCGCGTCGTACCAGATCTGCGTCGAGCCGACGCCGGCGGTATAGATGGCGCTCGCCTTGACCCAGCCGGCCGGGGCCGTGACGGTGGTGTTGGCGGCGGTCGCAACCACCGCGGTCAGCAGGTTGCCAGCCGTGCTCGCCGTCGAGAGGGTGGGTGTGATGCTGGTCACGGCGGTCTGCGAGAGGTAGGTGCCGGCCTGGACCTTCACGATCGTTGCGCTGGCGCTCGCGGTGCCGAAGCCGAGCATGCCGATCGTGACGGCGCCGGCGACGGCGAGCGCTCGCCGGCGGGGACGCCGCGAGCGGCGCAGGTGCCGTTGCGGGCTGCAAGACGCCTGTCGATGCTCACGCGCGATCTTCCGGCGGTCGAGAAGGGGCTTGGCTCGCTTGGTAATCAACACGATTTGAAGATACGAGGAGCAGCTCATGAACAGCGTAAGGAAGCGATGGAGGCGCCTTTGTGCGGCCTGCACGGTCGCGGCCGTGGCCATCACCGGGCTTGCGGCACTCCCGGCAGCCTCGCAGGGCGCCACGACGGCATCCGTGACACTGAGCGCCGGCAGCCTCGCGTTCATCAACAGCACGCCGGCGGCGACGATAACGTTCCCCACGACGACGTTGAACGGCACGAACCAGACGATCACCTCCACGCTGGCGTTCGACATCGGCGACGCCACGGGCTCCGGCTCGGGCTGGAACGTGACCGCGACCTCGACGACGTTCACGTCGGGCAGCCACACGCTGCCGACGACCGCGACCACGGTCGCGTCGGCTCCGACGGCGAGCTGCGACGCCAGCGCGGCAGGCTGCGCGACCGCGACGAACACGGTCAGCTTCCCGTACACGCTCCCGGCGGCGACGAGCGCGCCCACGGCGACCAAGCTGTTCGACGCCTCGGCGAACACCGGCATGGGCAACCAGACGTTCACCCCCACGTGGACGCTCGCGATCCCAGCCAACGCCGTCGCCAGCGGCACCGCCTACACCTCCACCTGGACGTTCTCGCTGGTCAGCGGGCCGTAGTAGATGCGGACGCCACGCTCCATCGGGGCAGCGGCACTGGTCGCCGCATTCGCGGCGACCAGCGCCCTGGCCTTGACGTCGCCGCCCGCGTCGGCGGCGACGATCGGCGGATTCGGCGTGCGTCCCGCCCAGTTTGACCCGCAGAACCTCGCCACCCGCGCCTACTTCATCATCGACGCCCGCGGCGGCAGCGTCCGCCACGAGGAGGTGGTGGTGAGCAACGAAAACGCCGTGCCGCTCACGCTCGCCGTCAACGCCGTCGACGGCCTGACGGGCGTGACCTCGGGTGTCGTGTACGGCAACCGCGGGACGACGCTATCCGGGGCGGGGGCGTGGGTCACGGCGCCGCAGCGACGGGTGACGGTCGCGCCGCACCGCTCGATCGATGTCGGCTTCGTCGTGCGGATCCCACGCTACGCACCGGCCGGCGACCACCTCGCGGGCATCGCCTTCGAAGCGCTCAACCCGAAGCGCTCAGCCGGCAACTTCGGTGTGACCGTGGTCGTGCGCACCGTCGTCGGCATCGAGGTCCAGGTGCCGGGCCATGCAAGCCGGCATCTGCGGCTCTTCTCCGTCGCGCTCGCCCCTCTGCCGGGAACCGACGTTCCCTCGGCCGTGGTAACGCTCGAGGACGACGGCCACAAGCTCTGCCATCCGGCACTGACGGTGGCGATCACCGGCGGACAGGGCACCACTTCGGTCACGCAGAAGCTCGGCACGATCCTGCCCGGCGACAGGATCGCGTACCCCTTCAGGTGGCCCGGCGCGCTGAGCGACGGGACCTACGAAGTGCGGGTAGCCTCCGCCGCCTGCGGTCCCGCCCAGACGCTTGCCGCGGCCGCCACGTACGCCCTGACGCGGCCGGCCACGGCCGCCGGCGGCGCGTCCAAGAGCGTCGCGCCGGCCACTCCGATCGCAACCGCGTCGAGCGGCTGGTCGTGGTGGCTCTACGTCCTCGTCGGACTCGGCGGCATGCTCGCCGGTGGCATTGTGGTGCGCTTTGGTTTCGGCCGCCGTCGTGGCGCCTGAGCCACCGCGGACAAACGCAGAACTGACCAAGAGGGCTCGGGGCGCGTGGGCGACCGGCGAGCGGACCGCTGAGCGCCACTCATGCGGAGCCGTCTGAGCCAGGTCCGTTGCCGCCCGAGAGACCGCGTGGGCGCACGCGTACCGGGCGTCTGAGCTAACGCTCGAGCGAACTGGGCGGCGGCCCGGGACGCCGGGCATTCCGGTCGGCGACTTGCGCGACCGACCCGGTCGACGACCGGTCTACGCCGACCGCTGCTCAGCGCGACTGCGTGGCGAGGCGGCCTGCGAGCGGCTGATGCTCCGATTGCTCGCATGCTGCGTCGAGCGGAAGCTCGAACCAGAAGGTGCTGCCGCGCTCCGGATCGCTCTGTGCGCCGATCGTGCCGCCCATGCGCTCCGTCAGTTCGCGTGCGATCGCCAGGCCGAGCCCGGTGCCGCCGTAGTTGCGCGTCGTCGAAACGTCAGCCTGTTCGAAGGGCTCGAACATTCGGCCCATGGCTTCGGAATCGATGCCGATACCGGTGTCGGTGACGGCGAGACGAACGTAGGAGGCGGCGTCGGCCCCCGCGCGGGCGGTCACGCTCACGACGACCGATCCGTGCGAGGTGAACTTGACGGCGTTGGCAACGAGGTTCAGCAGGATCTGGCGCATTCGCCGGCTGTCGCCGCGGGCGTGCAGCGGCACCCCGGGGCCGAACCGCACGTCGAGCACGAGCCCCTTCGCCTGGGCCTCGAACCTGGCGGCCGCGCAGGCGCCCTCGATCGTCTGGTGGAGGTCGAAGTCGGCGATGTCGAGCTCGAACAGGCCGGCTTCGATCTTCGAGAGGTCGAGGATGTCGTTGATGATCGCCATCATCTGCTCGCCGGAGCGGGCGACCTGTTCGGCGTAGGAGCGCTGTTCGTCGTTCAGGCCGGTTTCGAGCAGCAGGTCGTTCATGCCGATCACGCCGTTCATCGGGGTTCGGATCTCGTGGCTGACGTTGGCGAGGAAGGCCGACTTGACGTTCGAGGCCTGGACCGCCTGGTCGCGCGCGGTGGCCAGCTCGGCCGCTGCGCGGTTGCGCTCCGTGACGTTCTGGCTGAGCGCGATCCGGCAGGCGCGGCCGTTCAGCACGAGGTCGTCGCTGGTGATCTCGACGTCGATGATCGTGCCGTCCTTGTAGCGGTGACGCCACGCGCGTGCCGAAGTCGTCAGGCCGGGAGGACCGTTGCGGTGCATCTCCTCGTGGCGGGCGAGGAAGTCGGGCAGGTCTTCCGGCGGACGCAGCTCGCGGACCGTCATCGCGAGGAACTCCTCGCGGGAGTAGCCGTAGGCGGCGATCATCGAGTTGCTGACGGCGACGATCTCGAGCGTCTCGCGGTCGAAGACCACCATCGGCTGGGGGTTGCGTTCGAAGATCAGCCGGTACTGGCGCTCGCTTGCACGGAGCTGTTCGCGGCTCGCGGCGAGCGCGTGCTCGGCCTCGACCTGGGCGGTCACGTCGCGCGCGATCCCCCAGGTGCCGATGATCTCGCCACGCTTGTCGCGCAGCGGCATCTTCGTTGTCGAGACCCATGCATCGGGGTGGTCGTGGAAGGTCTCGCGCTCGACCTTCGCCACGATCGCCTGGCCCGTCGCGATCACGTGCCGGTCATCCTCGAGCGCGGCCTGCGCATGCCACGAACTGAAGATGTCGAAGTCCGTCTTGCCGATCAGGTCCTCGAGCGTGCGCCCGGGTGCGACTGCGGCAAGAAAGCCCGCGCTGACCAGCAGGAAGCGGCTCTCGAGATCCTTGAAGAAAACCCGCTCGTCCGGCCCGGCGAGCAGGTTGTGCACGCACGCCTCCTCGACCTCCTTGGACACGGAGGCGGAGGATGAAGCGCTATTAGATCCCGCTTGGCCCATTGCGACACCGGGAATCGACCTTCCCACGGCGTCATATCGACCAATCGCGGGCCAACGTTGAGCAACGCGTCGCCCTGGGGAGCGAACGGCCGACTTCACGAGCCCCGCGGTGCCGGGCGCCCCGGCGGCCAGCCGAAGCGCGGCCGCTAAACCAACGGACCGGGCGCGCCGGCGGCCAGCCGAAGCGCGGCCGCTAAACCAACGGACCGGGCGCGCCGGCGGCCAGCCGAAGCGCGGCCACTAAACGAACGGACCGGGCGATCCCGGTGGCCAGCTGAAGCGCGGCCGCTAAACCCACGGACCGGGCGATCCCGGCGGCCAGCTGAAGCGCCGCAGCTAAACCAATGGAGCGGGCGGCCCCGGCGGCTAGCTGAAGCGCAGCCGCTCGGCCAACGGAGCGCGTGCGTCCGGACGGCCGCCCTGCGCGCCTTTGGCGCTCATCGCGTCGGTGCTCGCGGGCTGGCGCTCCCGCAGCCGGTTGCGTTCCTGCTGCACGACCCAGAGCCGTATCTTGCGCTCGACGTGTTGTTCGCGTCCCCGCATGCTCGTCCATCCCTCCGGTTGCGGATTCGAGAGAATGGTCGCGCGGCGGCATCGAACACGCATTCGACGCCGGTCCCAAATCGGATCGCCACCGTTCGACAGCCGGGCCACCTGCGTGTTCGTTCGCAGCGGAGCGCCCGATCCTCCGCACAGGCGCCGTTGAGTCGCTCGCCAAGGCTCTAGCCGGCGCCCAAGCGGTCCTCTCCTGTCACGATCATCGCGGCCTCTCCGCCGGCGTTTCCGCGCTCATACCGTGACCGTGCGCTGCTCGCCGGCCGAAGTGTGGAGCGCGCCGATCGCGCGGGCCTGGCCGACCGCGTCGGCGCGGCCGAGCAGGGGCACGGCCTCTCCCCGGATCGCCTCGGAGAGGTTGTCGAGCTGCAGCGTGTAGGAGTCGGCGGTCTCGACGGCGATCGACTCCGTCCGCCCGTCGCGGCGCAGCTCGATTCCCGGCGCGCGGGCGTGCCAGGGGTCGGCGAGGCGCAGGTTGCCCTCCTCGCCAAGCGCTACGAGCTCCTCGCTCTTGTCGATCAGCAGTCCGCAGTCGAAATGGGCGAGCACGTCGTCGGCGAAGCGCAGCACGCCGGCGAACGTGACGTCCACGCCGGCGCCGCCCAGCACCTGCTCCGCCTGCACGCGCTCGGGCTCGCCGCACAGCAGGCGCGCCGCGCTGACGCAGTAGCAGCCGACGTCCGCCAGCGCCCCTCCCTCGAGCTCACGGCTCAGGCGCACGTCGGCGAGGTCGTCGATGTGGAAGCCAAAGCTCGCCTGCACCATTCGTAGGCGCCCGATCGCGCCCTCTTCGACGAGCGCGGCGAGGCGCTTGATCTGCGGGCTGTGGCGGTACATGAAAGCCTCCATCAGCATCCGCTCGGAGCGCTCCGCCGCTTCGAACGCCCGCTCCACCTCGCCGGCGTGCGAGCTCAGCGGCTTCTCGCACAGCACGTGCTTGCCGGCCTGGAGCGCGCGAATCGACCATTCGATGTGCATCGAGTTGGGTAACGAGATGTAGACGGCCTCCACATCGTCGTCGGCCAGCAGCGCGTCGTAAGAGCCGTAGGCTCGCTCGATCGCGTGCTCGGCGGCGTAGGCCTCAGCGGCGCCCTGCGTGCGGCTCGCGACGCCGAGCACCTCGGCGCGCTGCGAGCGGCTCGCGCCGGCGAGCATCTTCCGATTGATCCGCGCGGTCGAGATGACGCCCCAACGCACCGGCTCGCTCATCGGCCGCTCTCCGGATCCTGGGCCGGCGCGACGGCGGTCCCGAGGCCGGCGGCGAGCGCCTCCGCGACGCTCGGCGGCCGGCAGCGCACGGCGGTCAGCGGGCCGCTCAGCGTGGTCGCTCCGGCGGCGTGGGGGATCAGCGTCGTGCTGCCGCGCTCGAGCGCCAGCGAGCGGTCATCGTTGGCAAGTTGTCCGCGGCCCTCCAGCAGGACCAGGATCGAGAAGCCCGCCTCCATCTCCACGGGCGCTCCACGCGGGCGAATTCGCTCGGCGCGGAAGAAGGCGTCGGCGTCCTGCGGGAAGAGCTGCTCGATGCCGTGCGGCGAGGACGGCGCCCGGGTGCCGCGGCTGCGCAGCCACGCGAGGCGCTCGCTGGTGAGCGCCGCTCGCTGGACGCACTCACGCGCGAGCTCGGCGTCAAGTCCGAGTCGGGCGTCCGCGGGGTCGAGCTCGAAGCCCTGCCACTCGAGCATGACCGAGAAATCGGTCGGCTCCTGCAGCTCGATGCAGAAGATCCCGGCGCCGATCGCGTGCGGCAATCCGGCGGGGACGAACACCGTGTCGCCGCCGCGCACGGTCACGGCGTGCATGACGGCGAGCATCGCGTGCGTGTCCTGGGCCGCCGTCCAGCGCTCGAGTTCGGCGATCTCGATGTCGCGATCGAAGCCGAGGTAGAGGCGGGCATCGTCGCCGCCCCCGTCGAGCACCACCCACGCCTCGGTCTTGCCGTAGGGGCAGCCGAGATGGCGTCGCGCGAACGAGCGCGGCGGGTGAACGTGCACCGGCAGGCGCTCGCCGGCGTCGAGCAGCTTGACGAGCAGGGCCGGGTCGGCGCCGATTGCGGCCGCGTGCTCCGCGCCGAGCCAGGCCTCGGGATCGGCGCGCACGGCGTCGCGCAGCAGACGCCCGTCCGGCAGCGTGGTCAGTCCCTCACCGGCGGTCGCGCCGGAGCGCGAGGTGACCGAGCCGACCCAGTCCTCCGGGCGGCGGTCGTCCTCGGACGTGCAGTCGCGGAAGGCGTCGAGCACGCCGCCGCCGCGGTAGAGCTGTCGCGGCCGGTTGGGTGTCAGGGCGATCGGCTCCATCGCGGCGGCGTCTCGCCGGCGTCTCCCTCCCTACGAGGACTGGTCGGCCATCGCGATCACGCTGAAGGCGGCTCCCTGCGGGTCCGCCAGCACCGCGAAGCGGCCGGCCGCCATGTCAGCCGGTCCCATCAGCAGCCGTCCGCCGACGGCGGCCGCGCGGGCGACGGCGTCGTCGGCGTCACCGACCGCGAACCAGACGTGCCAGTGATCCGGTACCTCGTCGGCCGCCGGCGCCGTCGCGCCGCCGACCGACGCCTCGCCCACGGAGAGCATCGTGTAGGTGTCCTCGCCCATCGGGACGTCCTTCGCCGTGATCCCGAGCACGGCCTCATAGAACGGCAGCGCCGCCGGCGCATCGCGGGTCACGAGTTCGTTCCAGACCAGCGCGCCCGGCTCGTTCACGAGTGTCGCGCCGATGTGCGCGCCCGCCTGCCAGAGGCCGACCGCGGTGCCCGCCGGGTCGGCGACCCAGGACATGCGGCCGGCTTCCATCACGTCGAAGGGCTCCATCATCGCCTGTCCGCCGGCACCCGCGGCCTTGGCTGTCGTGGCGTCCACGTCGTCCACGGCGATGTAGGTGTTCCACATCGGCGGCATGCCCCGCTCGGCCATCTCCGGACTCTGCGGCGCGATCGCCGCGACGGCCTCGCCGTCGAGGCGTGCCATCGAATAGACGCCGCCCTCCGGGATCGCCTGGTCGTCGAAGGACCAGCCGAAGAGCGCTGCGTAGAAGGACTTTGCGCCGTCCAGGTCCGTCGTCTGGAGGTCGACCCAGCAGGGGGTCCCCTCTGTGTAGGAGCTGCGCTTCGACATCGATCTTCCTTTCGCTGGGCGGCCCGCGGCGGAGCCATGGCCGGTCGTGCCATCAGGCTACCCACTCTCGCTCGGCGCACGCGTGACCCGTGCGTTACCGCGCGGACCCGCCGCTCCGGCTCGGCGCTCCAGGTGCGTGACGACGGCGGTCAGCTTGAATACAGCTGGCATGAGCTCGCGCGCCGACGAACCACGCCCGGACAGGGTTCGCCATCGCGTGGCGATCGTGGGCGCCGGCTTCGGCGGCCTCTTCGCTGTCAAGGCGCTGCGGCGGGCCGACGCCGACATCACGTTGATCGAGCGCACCAACCACCACCTCTTCGCGCCGCTGCTCTACCAGGTCGCGACGGGGATCCTCTCGGCCGGCGAGATCGCGCCGGCCGCGCGCGACGTGCTGCGCAAGCAGCGCAACGTGACCGTCGAGATGGGCGAGGTGACCGGGGTCGACGTCGTGAAGCGGATGCTCGCCGTGCGCTGCCCGGACGGCGAGCAGCGCTCGATCGGCTACGACAGCCTGATCCTCGCGGGCGGCACGACGACGTCCTACTTCGGCAACGACGGCTTCGCGCGCTGGGCTCCCGGGATGAAGACGGTCGAGGAGGCGCTGGCGCTGCGCGGGCGGATCTTCGGGGCCTTCGAGATGGCGGAGTGGGAGACCGACGAGCGGCGCCGGGAAGCCTGGCTGACCTTCGCGATCGTCGGTGCCGGACCGACCGGCGTCGAGCTCGCCGGCCAGATCGGCGAGCTGGCACGCCACTCGCTGTCGGGCAACTTCCGCAGCTTCGATCCGGCGCAGGCGAGGATCCTCCTGTTCGACGGCGGCGAGCGCATCCTCCCGTCCTTCGGTGAACGGCTGTCGCGCAAGGCGACCGCGGCCCTCCAGCGGCTCGGGGTCGAGGTTCACGTCCGCACGTTGGTCACCGCGCTCGACGCCGAGAGCATCACCGTGCGCGACGGCTCCGGTGCCCAGCGCACGATCGAGGCGATGACGACGATCTGGGCGGCGGGTGTGCGCGCGGCGCCGCTCGCGCAGCTGATCGCGGCGCCGACGGGGGCGCCGACCGACCGCGCGGGACGCGTCGGCGTGAGCGGCGACTGCTCGATCGCCGGGCACCCGGAGATCTTCGTCGTCGGCGACATGATGGACCTGCAGGGATTGCCCGGCCTCGCGGAGGTCGCCATGCAGTCCGGGGCCCACGCGGCGAGGGTGATCCGCTCACGCATCGAAGGCCGCCGGGAACCCGGCCCGTTTCGCTACCGCGACCTCGGCGAGATGGCGGCCGTGTCGAGGACCTCGGCGGTTGCGAACTTCCGCGGCCTACAGTTCAGCGGCCGCATCGGCTGGGCGATGTGGCTGTTCGTGCACCTCGTCTTCCTGACCGGCTTCAAGAACCGCGTGACGACCGTCGTGCACTGGACGATCACGTTCGTCGGGCGCGCACGCGGGGAGCGGACGTTCGACCCCGCGGACGCGGTGGTCGACCGGCGAGAGCGGGCGGAGCCGCTCTAGACTGCTCGCACACACCGTCCGCCAACGCCGCGGAGTGACCGCGGCGGTGAACGAAGGGACGAGGGGATGAGCGGTCCACTGCGTTGGGGCGTGATCGGAACTGGGGCGATCGCCGCCGCATGGGTCGGGGACATGGCCATGACCGACTCGGGCAGCGTGGTCGCCGTCGGCTCGCGCAAGCTCGAGAACGCCGGCCATTTCGCCGACCGCTGGGCGATCCCGAACCGCCACGGCAGCTACGAGGCCCTGGTGGCGGACCCCGAGGTCGACGCCGTCTACGTGGCCACGCCGCACCCGTTCCACAGTCCGTGCGCCCGGCTCGCCCTGCGGGCGGGCAAGCCGGCGCTGGTCGAGAAGCCGTTCACGGTCTCCGCCGCCGAGGCCGCCGAGCTCGTGGCGCTCGCCCGCAGCGAGGGCGTCTTCCTGATGGAGGCGATGTGGACCCGCTGGCTGCCCCACATCGTCGAGCTTCGCCGGCTGCTCGCCGAGGGAGTGCTCGGGAAGATCGCGAGCCTCACCGCCGACCACGGGCAGTGGTTTGCGCCCGACCGAGAGTTCCGGCGCACGGCGCGCGAACTGCACAGCGGCGCGCTGCTCGATCTCGGCGTCTACCCGGTCTCCTTCGCCTCGATGGTGCTCGGCACGCCGGAGCGGGTCGTGAGCCTGATCACGCCGGCCCCGGACGGCGGCGACGAGATCACCTCGATGATCTTCGGCTACGCCGACGGCGCGCAGGCGGTGCTGACCTGCCAGCTGGCCGGCAAGGGACCGACCCGCGGCGCGATCGTCGGCAGCGCCGCGCGGATCGAAATCGACAGCGAGTTCTACAGGCCGTCGTCGTTCAGTCTGATCTCGCGCGAGGGGGTCGAGACCCGCTACGAGATCGCGCACGAGGGCAGGGGCCTGCATCACCAGTCTGACGAGGTCGCCCGTTGCCTGCGTGAAGGCCTGCTCGAGAGCCCCGTGATGCCGCTCGACGAGAGCGTCTCGATCATGGCGACGATGGACACCGTGCGGGCGCAGGGCGCGCGCTGAATCGCACGACTTCTTGACCGTTTCGATCGAGTATGTTTGCCGCGTGGGCGGCTGACGAAAGGCACTGCGTGGGCGAGACGGCAACGGACGTGCCGGCCGCGAGGACGTTGGCCGACGGGGCTCTCCGGCGACCCAATCAACCACCCAGGCGCGCGGCGGGCGGCTGAATGCTCGAGCTCGACGAGGTGCTCGACGAGATCCCCGAGCTGGCGGATCCGCGGCGCACGGTCACGCGGCTCTCGGGCGGCCTGACGAACTCCAACTACCGGGTCCACACGGCGGCCGGCAGCTACCACGTGCGCCGCTGGAGCGACGACACCGGGCTGCTGGCGATCGACCGCGACAACGAGTACCACAACTCGGTGCGCGCCGCGCAGGCCGGGATCGGCGCCGGCGTCATCGTCTATCTGCCGCAGCACAACACGATGGTGATGGAGTGGCTGGAGGGGGCGACGCTGAGCGCCGCGCAGCTGCGCGGCGGGGGCGCGCTGCTCGACGACGTCGCGGCGGCGTGCCGGCGGCTGCACGGCGCGGCGCGCTTCCGCGACGACTTCGACATGTTCGAGATCCAGCTCCGCTACCTGGAGATCGTGCGCAGTCGGGGCTTCCGGCTGCCCGAGGGGTACGAGCGCTTCGAACCCCACGTCGCCGCGATCCGCGACGCGCTCGCGGTCCGCGAGGAGGCGACGGTGCCATGCAACAACGACCTGCTGGCGGAGAACTTCATGCTCACACCGGCGGGCCTGCGCCTGATCGACTACGAGTACTCCGGCAACAACGACCCGTGCTTCGAGCTGGGCAACATCTGCTCCGAGTCCGACCTCTCAGCGCCGCAGCGCCAGCAGCTCGTCGGCTCCTACTACGGCCGCCCGCTGCGTCACAAGGTCGCACGCGCGCGCCTGTGGGGCCTGATGTCGAACTACGGCTGGACGCTGTGGGCGTCGATCCAGGACGGCGTATCGCAGATCGACTTCGACTTCTGGGCGTGGGGACTCGAGAAGTACGCTCGCGCGGTCGCGGAGTTCCAGGGTCTCGAATTCGAGCTGCTGCTCGACGAGGCGCGCCGCAGCGACTGACCGCCGCGTCGCCCGGGTCGCATTTGCGCCTACACCCTCAACCGAGAAAGACCGACGACTCCACGCCCTGACCGGCCGGGCCGCTGGAGGCCGCTGCATCGGTGAGCGCGCCGTCGCAATACGGGCAGCAGGATGCGAACACGAGGGTCTGCTCGTGCCGGATCGTGGCTGGGCGAAGCGTCGTCCCGCATCGCGTGCAGCGAGCGAAACGACCGACGACCGGGACGCGACGGTGGGGCACCAGCACGGTGGCGCCGACGGGTTCGATCGTCGCTGCGCTCCAACCGATCACGGGCGCACCCGCATCACGGCAGTGTAGGTCGCGATCGGATCTCGCGCATCGGTAGTTGTCCACAAACGCACGGCTCGACCGCCGTCCGCGGCCGATTCGCAGCCGCGGTGCGCTCGCGCCGCCTACAGGGTCACCTCGATCGCGACCTCGTAGAACTCGACCGCGGAGCGCCTGCCGGCGTTTCCGGGCCCGGCGTTCATCGCGGCGTCGCCCCGAGCCATCGCCTCCTCCGACTCGAACAGGGTCAGGCCGAGCATCGACCCGGACCGCCGATCGACGAGCATCAGCACCCGCGCTCCCGCGAGCTCCGGCGGGAACTCGTCCGAGGCGGCGAGACGGCGGATCCGCTCGATCGCTCCATCGATGTTCTGCGGCTCGTTCTCGAACCGCGCCAGACGCGCCCACATATGCCGCTCCTTGCTCTCGAACAGGGGCCACGGGTCACCTCCGGCCCAAGACCCCGGCGACCGGCCGTCTGCGAGTGTCCACGACTCCGACGCTCCGGTCAACGGCACGAGCTGCGACCGCGACCTCACGACGCGGCTTCTTCGCCCTGCCGAGGCCAGTAGGCCTCGAGCACGGTCAGCCGGCGCGGCGCGCGGGCAAGGCTGGCGACGGTCTCGGGCGAGCGGGCGTCGAGCGCGGTCGCGGCGAGCACGAACAGCTGTGCGGTCGTCAGCGCGTCGCCGATCGCGGTGTGCGGCGAGTGCACCGGCAGGCCGCACGCGCGCGTGAGCGCCCCGAGGTCCATGCCGCCAGGCGGCAGTCTGCCGTCGCGTTCGGCCAGCCAGACCCGTGCGAGCAGGGCGGTGTCGAGCACCGGACCGCGCAGGCGCAGGCCCACGCTGCGCAGGGCCGCGCCGAGGAACGCGCGCTCGACCGGCGCGTGGTGGGCGATCAGCACGCGCCCGGCCATCGTGGCGAAGAGCGGATCGAGCGCCTGCTCCAGGGGGGGCGCCTGCTCGAGATCGGCTGCGCGCAACCCGTGCACGCGGATCGCCTCCTGCGCCAGCGGTCTCGTCGGGCGCGCCAGGCCGACCGTCGCGCCGTCCAGCCGCACGCGTCCGGAGTCGATCGGCAGCGCGCCGAACGAGATGATCTCGCCGGCACGGCGGTCGAGTACGCTCAGCTCGAGGTCGAGGACGCAGTAGCCGGCCTCGCGCCACGGCGTGCGGGGGTCGGGTGGGCGCGCGCCGGCGTAGGCCGCCGCCCCGTCGCCGCGAGCGGCCCGCGTCCGTCGCCGCCGGATCCTCACCAGGTCGGCGCCGCCAGCTCGGCGGCGACCCGCTTCTGGACGCCGGCGACGGCGCGGAAGGCCTCGCGCAGGTAGCTGCGCGTGAGCGGGCTCAGGCCGGCGGGGTCGATGTAGTCGTCGGGGGTATCGCCGGCGCGCAGCTGCTCGAGCTGGTGCTCGACCCGCAGGCCGACGATCAGCTCGTGCGCCTCGAGCAGCGTGTGGGCGTCGCTGAGCGGCAGCGTCCCGGCCTCGCCCGCTGCGCGCAGGCGCTCGGCGGTCGAGGTGCAGGTCACGCCCGCCGACATCGCGGCCCAGCGGGCGAGGTCGATGATCGGGATGACGCCGCCGTGTTTGAGGTCGAGCTGGCCGCGCCGCTCACCGCTGTGCTCGACGACCAGGCCGCGCAGGAACCCGGTTGGCGGGCGGTACGACAGCGCGAAGCGCGCCAGCAGGCGCAGCAGCGCCGGATGCTCGGGCGCCAGGCAGAACTCGTCTGCCACAGGCGTCCCGGCGTGGATCCCCCAGACCGGGCGGCTGTCGACCAGCACCGAGGTGAGGATCAGCGCCTTCTCCTGGCTCGGATCCTCCAGCCAGCTGCGCGCGACGTGCCGCCAGGACTCCTCTGAGCGCACGAACAGCACGTCGGAGGCGGCGGCGCCGTGCGCGTCGGCACGCAGCCCGCAGGCGGCGAGGCTCTCCACCACGCGCTCGCCCACCGCGTGCAGGTGTGGACGGATCACCCGCTCGTCGCCATCGCCGTACCAGACGATCGCGCTGTCGACGTCCGAGCTGGGCACCGCCTCGCGCCGCGCCTGGCTGCCGAGCGCGAGCCAGGCGAACGGCGCGCTCGACTCGCCGAGCTCGGCGATCGCCAGTTCCACCAGGCGGCGCGTCAGCGCGTCCAGCACGACCGAATAGATCGCCGAGATGCTGGTCGCCGCGAGCCGGGTCTCGTGCAGCGCCAGCAGCATCTGGTGGCGCAGGGTGGCGGCCGCCGCGACCTCTTCGACGCTCGTCGCGGCCGCGATCTGGCGGCGGACGTAGAACGAGTTGCGCGTCTCGACCGCGATCAGGTCGAGGTCCTCGACGACGCCGATCAGCTCGCCCTGGGCCGAGATCACGGGGAAGTGGCGGATCCCGCGGTCGAGCATCTCCAGCAGCACGCCGCCGCCGAGGCGGTCGGGTGCGACCGTGTAAGCCGGCGCCGTCATCACGGCGCTGACCGGCTGCTCGCCGGATACCCCGGCCGCGACCACGCGCGAGCGCAGGTCGCGGTCGGTCATGATCCCGACCGACCCTGGGAGCGTCACGCAGACGGCCGATGCCTGGGCCGCCGTCATCAGGCGGGCGGCTTCGGTGATCGTGGTCGTCGGCGCGACGATCACCGGTTCGGCGCGGATCAGCGAGCCGACCGGCTGGTGGGCGGGGTCGCGTCCCGCGCCGCCAGCCGCCGCGCCAGAGGCGACGGGGGCGCCCGACGCGCCCGCGCGGGAGCTCAACAGCGAGCGTGCGACGAAGCCGACGGTCTCCGGCCGCGCCAGCACGCGCAGCGCCACCTCGGCGCCGATCCGGTAGCAGAGCGTGTCCTCGTGAGCCCGCGCGGTGAAGCCGGCCGGCAGGCCGGAGAGCATCGAGCCGTGCCCGAACAGCTCGCCCACCCCGAGCAGGTCGAGCACGACGTCGGAATGGATGATCTCGACGGCCCCGCTGCGGACCACGCGCACGTGCTCGACGGGTGCGGCGCCCTCGGCGAAGATCGTCGTCCCGGCAAGGTGGAACTCGACCTCGGCGCTGGACGCCGCGAGCTCGACGTCGGCCGGCAAGAGCGCGTCGAACGGCGGGTGCCGGCGCAGGAAGTCCGCGACATCGGCGAGCGCGCCCGGCGGGCCGGCGCCATCGCCCACGCCGGGCTCGCGGGGCGGTTGTCCTTCTGGCTCGTCTGCGTTCATCGCTGCCGTCACCTCGGCGCTCGCGCTGCCCCCCGGATCAACCCACTAGGCGAAGACCACCGTCGCGTTGCGGTTGATGATCACACGATCCTCCAGATGCCAGCGCACCGCGCGCGCCAACACGACGCGTTCGATGTCACGACCGATGTGGGCGAGCCGCTCGGCGCTGTCGCGGTGCGAGACGCGCGCCGTGTCCTGTTCGATGATCGGGCCCGCGTCCAGCTCCTCGGTCACGTAGTGCGCGGTCGCCCCGATCAGCTTCACGCCCCGCTCACGGGCCTGCGCGTACGGGTCGGCGCCGGCGAACGCCGGCAGGAACGAATGGTGGATGTTGATGATCGGCACACCGACGCGGGCGAGGAAGCCGCCGCTGAGGATCTGCATGTAGCGCGCCAGCACGACCAGGTCGCAGCCCTCCGCGAGCAGTGCCGCCAGCGAGTCCTCGGCCGCCTCCTTCGTCGCCGCGCTCACCGGCTGGTGCACGTAGCGCACGCCGAAGGCCTCGACCTCGGCGCGCATCAGCTCGTGGTTGGAGACGACGAGCGGGATCTCGCACTCCAGCTCGCCGCGCCGCCAGCGCCACAGCAGGTCCAGCAGGCAGTGATCGGCGCGCGAGCTCATCACGACGACGCGCTTTCGCTCGGCCGCGTAGGTGAGCCGCCAGCGCATGTCGAAGCGCTCGGCGACCGGGGCGAAGGACTGGGTGAAGCGCTCGCGCGCGTCGGGGCCGGCGTCGGCCACGGCGAACTCGACGCGCATGAAGAAGCTGCCGCCCTCGGGATCGGTCGAGTACTGGTCGGACTGGATGATGTTGCCGCCGTGGTCGGCGATCGCGGCGGAGATCGCGGCGACGATCCGCGGTCGGTCGGGGCAGGAGATGACCAGTCGCGCGAGGCTCAACGCGGGCCGATTGTATGGCGGCGAGCAGACCGCTCAGCCGGCGGGGTGCAGGTACTCGTAGTAGGTGACCGGCTCGGTGTAGGCGGCGTAGCCGCTGACGTTCGATCGCGTCACGTTCTGCACCGGCAGCGCGACGAGGTTGACGGTCGGCGTGGCGCTGTCGATCGCCGCGGCCGCCTGGCCGATCAGCGCCTGCGTCGCGGCTCCGCCGGCGCTGTTCGAGAGCTGGTCGAGCAGCCCCTGCAGCGTCGCGCTGGAGTAGTGCTGCTCGGCGGCTCGGCTGACCGGGTCGAGCGCTGCGTTGGCGTCCTGCTCGAGCAGGACGCCCGCCCCGCCAAGCAGCGGCGTGTCCGTTTCGATCGTCGACTCGAGGCCCGGCGACTGCTCGAGCGCCAGCAGCTGGTCGGTGTCGTTGATGTAGATCACGTTCAGGATCACGCCGATCTGGACCATGTCGCCCGCGAGGAAGTCGAGCAGTGTGGAGGCGCTGCCACCTAGCTCGACGCCGTTGGTGTAGACGTTGAGCGTGATCGGGTGCGCATAGCCCGCGGCCCGCAGCAGGCTGCGCGCCTGCTCCGGGTCGTAGTTGGTCGGCTGGGCCTGCCCGAAGGCCGCCGGAAGCGTCAGCACGGTGGGCCGGTCGAAGCCGCCGAAGAGCGGGTCGGCCAGGTCGCTGCGGTTGATCCCGAGGCTGATCGCCTGGCGCACCTGCGGGTTGGCGAGCGGCCCGTGCGCGACATCGAGATGCCACGCCAGGACGCCCGGACCGGTCTCCAGGATGCTCGCGGCGACGCCGTTGCGCGAGCCGGTGGTGACAGCGGTCTGGAAGTCCTGCCAGGCCAGGCCGGTGGTGTGCGTCGCGCTGCCGGCCAGCACCGCGGCGAGCCGTCCCGCGGAGCTCACCATCTCGCGGACGATCACGCGCGTGTAGTAGGGCGGGCTCCAGAATCCCGCGTTGGCCTCCAGCACGATCTGGCGGCGCGGGACAAACGACGCCACCCAGTAGGGCCCGAAGCTCGCCGAGTGCGTGGCCCCCCAGACCTGCGCCCAGGGGTCGCCCGCGCTCGCGTGCGAGCGGTAGAGCGCGCTGTCGTAGATCCCCAGGTCGTAGCTGGCGAGCACGGAGAGCGTGAACGGGCTCGGCGAGGTGACGTTCACGCGCACGCGGCCCGCGTCGATGATCGTCACCGGGTCGGCGGCGTCGATGTGCGCCAGCGCGAACAGGAAGGGCGCGTCGGGCGAGCGTGCGAGCGCGCGGTCGAGGCTCCAGCGGACGTCGGCGGCGGTGAACGGGTCGCCCGAGTCGCCGCGCACGCCACGGCGAAGCTCGAACGTGTAGCTGCCGTCACCCGAACGCGTCCAGGAGCTCGCCAGGTAGGGCACGACCGCGCCGTCGGGCGGCAGCACGGCGTTCGGCCCCGGCGTCGCCGACGCCGGGCGCACCAACTCGCTCGACCAGCTCGGCAGGATCGTCGCCGAGGCGGGCGACGGGGTGCCTGTCTCGTCGAGGCTCGTCGGCAGCTCGCCGACCAGGTCGATGAAGGTGTGGGCGTCCGTGGCGCTCGCGCCCGGCGTCGCGCCGGAGCTCCCGCCGCACGCCGCGAGCGCGGCGGCGCCCAGCACAGCCAGCGCGGCCAGCGCGGCGAAGCGCATCACGCGACGGCTCCGCGCTGCCCCGGTCACGGCGCCAGTCTATCCGCGCGCGCCGCTCAGCCGGTCGTAGTAGACCGACCCACCCGGGAAGGCCTCGTAGCCGGCGATCGAGGAGCGCGAGACCTGCTGGGTCGGAAGCTCGACGAGCGGGATCGTCGGCACCGCCGCCGCCACGATCGCGAGCGCGCGCGCGACGGTGGTGGCCGGTGCGCCCGCCTCCAGCGAGCCGGCGAGCGCGTCGAGCGCCGGCGAGTCGTAGCCGCCGAGCTCGCCGGGGGAGCCGGGCCCCTCCTCGGCGAGGATCGCGAAGGCCGGCGAGGCCACCGGCGTGGTCACCGTGTCGAGCACCGCGCCCAGGCGGCCGGCCCGGGCGAGCGCCGCCAGCGCGCCGGGAGAGCCCACACGGCGCACGCTGACGCGCACCCTGACCGCTGCCAGCTGCCGGACGACCGCCGCGAGCTCCGCGGCCGGCGCATCGTGGAGGGCGCCGAGCACGAGCTCCAGGCCGCGGCGGTAGCCGGCGCGGGCGAGCAGCGTCCGCGCGAGCGCCGGATCGTGGGGGTAGGGCGGTTTGCCCGGTGTGGGTTGGCGCGCCGGCGGCGCGAAGCCCGCGAAGGCGGCGCGTGAGATCGCGGTGCGGTCGATCGCGAGCGACAGCGCGCGCCGCACGAGCACGTTGGCGAACGGGCGCACGCGCTCGTTGGGGACCAATGCGCTGAGCGCGTCCGACGGCAGCGCCAGCGCGCTCAGCCCGCTGGTGTGCGTGGCGATCGCGAAATCGCCCCAGTCGAGCCCGCCGGTGTGGGAGGCCTCCCCGGCGGCGACGTCGGCGAGCGCCAGTGCGGGCGAGGCGAACGCCTCGATCGCCACCAGCCCGAACGCGGGGCGCCTCCAGAAGCCGGGATCTGCGCGCAGCAGCAGCTTCGCGGCGGGCTCGAAGCCGAGCAGCTCGTAGGCGCCGTAGAAGGCGAGGTGGGTTGCCAGCCAGGCCTGCGCGCCGGGATCGGCGGCGCTCTCGTGCGAGCGCACGGTGCGGCTGTCGAGCACGCCGAAGCGGAAATCGCCGAGCACGGCCAGCGCGAACGCGCTCGGGCCCGTCACGTTCAGCCGCACGCGGTCGGCGCCGAGCACGGTGATCGGGTCGCCCACCGCAATCCGTGCGATCCTCGCGAGCCGGCGGGCCTGCGCCGAGCGTGCCAGCTCGCGTTCGAAGCTGAACGCGACGTCGGCGCCGCTGAGCTGGTTGCCGTAGGGGCTCCGCACGCCGCGGCGCAGCACGAAGAGGTAGTCGCCGCCGGGCAGCTCGCGCCACGAGCGCGCGAGGAAGGCGGTCAGCGCGCCGGGCGCGGCGAGCGTCGCGCTCCCCGGGGGGCTTCCGGCGGGGCGCACGAGCGTGCCCGCGAGCGAGGTCTCGACGCGCTCGAACGCCGCGCCCTGCTCGTCGGCCGGGTCGAGGCTTCGCGGCAGCGCCGGCACGAGATCGATGAACTCGGCGGCAACGCTCGTGTGCACGGGCGATCCACCGCCGCAGCCGGCGAGCGCGCAGGTCGCGACGAGCGCCCCGAGTACGCCTGTGTAGACCCGCATCGCCTGCATCCTTGCGCGCCGCGCGCGGGGGCGCTTCCGCTCAGCCTCCGCCGGCCCTTAGGATTTGTCGGGTCGGCGCATGCGCCGACCCGCGGGTGGGTGCATGCACCCACCCGGAAAGCATCGGAGAGGAGCCGACCCAGTTGGGAACGAACATCGATCCGCAGATCGATCCCGATCGCTTCCGCCAGGTCCTCGGGCACCTGCCGACCGGCGTGACGGTCGTCACAGCGCACCATCCGGACGGGCCGGTGGCGATGTCGGCGAACTCGGTGACGTCGGTGTCGCTGGAGCCGCCGATGATCCTGTTCTGCCCGGCGAAGAGCTCGACCAGCTGGCCGCGGATCCGGGCGAGCGGGCGCTTCTGCGTCAACGTGTTCGCCGCGCATCACCGCGAGGCCTCGGAGCGTTTCGCCGCGCGCGGCGTCGACCGCTTCGCCGGCGTCGCCTGGCACGAGCGGCCGTCGGGGCCGGCGCTCGACGACGCCGTCGCCTGGATCGAGTGCACGATCGACGCCGAGCACGAGGCCGGCGACCACCTGATCGTCGTCGGCGCGGTCGACCAGCTCGACGTGCGCGAGGGGGAGGCGGACCCGCTGGTCTTCTTCCGCGGCCGCTACGGCTCGTTCTCGGCCGGCGACTGACCGCCGGGCGCGCTCCGGCGGGTGTTTATGCTTGGCGGTCAAGTGAGCCCCGTGGACGCAGTCACGCGCCGGAGGGTCACCTTCTCGCGCAACCTGACGCTCTCGCTCTCGCGGACCTGCGTGTCGCACTGCAAGTACTGCGCCTTCGCGACGCACCAGCCCCACCTGCACGAGCCCGAGGACGTCCGGGCGCTGCTCGACCACGCGGCGCGGCGGAACGTCAAGGAGCTGCTGATCCTGACCGGCGACGATCCCGCCCACCATCCGGGTGTGCGCGAGCGCCTGGAGCGGCTCGGCTTCGCCGATTTCGTCGACTACGTCGTCTGGTGCTGCCGGGAGGCGCTGGAGCGCGGGCTGCTGCCGCACACCAATCTCGGCGCCCTGCGGCGCGACGAGCTGGCGCGGCTGCGCGAGGTGACCGCCTCGCAGGGGCTGATGCTCGAGTCCCTGCGCGACGATCTGGTCGCCCACCAGGGGTCGCCGACGAAGGATCCGGCGCTGCGGATGGAGACGATCCGCGCCGCCGGCGAGCTGCGGATCCCGTTCACGAGCGGGATCCTGGTCGGCATCGGCGAGCGGCCGGCGGACCGGATCGCGGCGCTCGAAGCGCTCGCCGAGTGCCATCGCGAATACGGTCACATCCAGGAGCTGATCCTGCAGAACTTCGTGCCCCACCGCCGCTTCCACGGCGAGGAACCGGCGACGGTCGCGACCGCCGCGGCGGAGGAGTACTGGCGCAGCGGGCTCGGCCGCCATCCGAGCCTGCCGCTGCCCGCGTGGGCCTGCGAGGTGACGATCGGCGAGCTGCGCGAACTGGTCGCCCGCGCCCGCGAGCTGCTCCCCGATGTTGGCATCCAGGTGCCGCCGAACCTCTCGGAGCACTGGCCGGAGCTGGTCGCCGCGGGCGCGACCGACCTGGGCGGCCTATCCGCCAACGGCGACCACATCTCGCCGGAGCATCCGTTTCCCTCGCCGCTGGCGGTGCGCCGCCGGCTCGCGCGCGACGGCTTCGCGCTGACCGAGCGCCTCTGCGTCTACGGGCGCTACATCGATCGCGAATGGGTCGCCCCGAGCGTGCTGGACGTGATCACCTCGCGCTACTGGTCGTTCATCCCCCGGCGCGGATCGGGCCGGCGCGCGGACCGCGTGATCCGCCGCGACCTCGTGGCGGGAGCGATCGCAAAGGGGCGCGAGGGCGGCTGGCTTGGCGAGGAGGAGCTGACGGCTCTGTTCGCCGAGACGCGCCCCGAGGCGATCGAGGAGATCCGCGTCGCCGCCGACGAGCTGCGCGGCGAGCTGGCCGGGGAGACGGTGACGTTCGTCGTCTGCCGCAACATCAACGTGTCGAACATCTGCATCGTCGGCTGCGCGTTCTGCGGCTTCGGGCAGGGAAAGCGCTCGCCGGACGCCTACGAGTACGACCGCGCCGAGCTCGAGCGCAAGGTCGCCGAGGCCGTCGAGTTCGGCGCGACGGAGATCTGCATGCAGTCCGGGATTCACCCGGACTGGACGCTCGCGGACTACGAGCACTGGCTGCGCGTGATCAAGCAGGCGGCGCCGGCGCTGCACCTGCACGCCTACTCGCCGATGGAGATCGCCCACTGCTGTGACATCTCGGGCCTCGGGCCCGCGGAGGTCTTCGCCCGGCTGCGCGAGGCGGGGCTCGACTCGACGCCGGGCACCGCGGCGGAGGTTCTGCACGACGGCGTGCGCGAGCGGATCTCGCCAAACAAGCTGCCGGTGGCGCGCTGGGTGGAGATCATCGAAGCCTCCCACGCGGCCGGCCTGCGCTCAACGGCGACCGTCATGTTCGGCCACATCGAGGAGCCCTGGGAGCTGGCCGAGCACATGCGCGTCGTGCGCGAGCTGGCGGAGCGAACCGGCGGCTTCACCGAGTTCGTGCCGCTCTCCTTCATCCCCTTCCAGACGCTGCTCGGCCGCACCCACGGCGTCGAGGAGATCTCGACCGCGGAGAAGCTCAGGCACACCGCGGTCTTCCGCCTGGCGCTCGGGCGCTCGATCGCCAACCTGCAGAGCTCATGGGTGAAGATGGGCCTGGACGCCGCCACCGAATCGCTGCGCTGGGGCGTCAACGACCTCGGCGGCACGCTGATGGAGGAGTCGATCAGCCGCATGGCGGGCTCCTATCACGGGGTCAGGCTCGAGCCCGGGCAGCTGGTCGGAGCCGCCCACGCCGCCGGGCGCCCGGCCGCGGAACGCTCGACGCTCTACCGGATCCTCCGCCGCTACGAGCTCGACGGCGACGGCGCCGGCGAGCGCGCCGATTCGCCGGCGCTGGCCTGAGCTGCGCGGCGACCGCCGTTTGCCGCCGTTTCGGGAGCGGCGCCGAGTAGGATCCCGCTGTTGCACCGATCCGCGACTCGACGAGGTCAGAGCGCTCTGAGCACCGTTCACACCCGCAGCGCCGATGCCGGAGTTGGGGAGCACCCCGTCGCTACGGCGGGCGTCGTGCGTGACGTGCCCGCGTTCCTGAACCGCGAGGACCGCATCGCGCTGCTTCGCTTCATGGCCCGCCAGCGCGCGGTCGAGGAGCGCGGGCTCAGCCTGTACAAGCAGGGCAAGGTCCCGGGTTCCTTCTATGACGGGCGCGGCCAGGAGGCGACCTGTGTCGGCGCGACCTTCGCGCTCGGTCCAGACGACCCGGTCTGCCCGATGATCCGCGACTTCGGCGCCCACCTCGTCAAGGGCACCCCGGTGACCGCCGTCCTCGCCCACTACCTCGGCCGGGGGGGCGGCGTGCACCGCGGGCGCGACGGCAACGTCCACTTCGGCGACGCGCAGCGCGGCGTCGTCGGCATGGTCTCGATGCTTCCCGACATCATGGCCGTTGCGGTCGGCATGGCGTGGGCCTTCAAGCTGCGCGGCGAGCAGCGCTGCGCGCTCAGCTTCTTCGGCGACGGCGCCACCTCGGTCGGCGACTGGCACGAGTCGATGAACCTCGCCGGGCTCTGGCGCGTCCCCGCGATCTTCGTGCTCGAGCACAACGGCTACGCCTACTCGACCCCGAGCGCCCGCCAGTTCGCGGTCGACCCGCTCGAGCGCGCCGCGGCCTACGCGATCGAAGGCGTGTCCGTCGACGGCAACGACGTGGAGGCGGTGTTCGAGGCGACCCGCCAGGCGCGCGAGCGGGCGCTGGCCGGCGGCGGCCCCACCCTGATCGCGGCGACGACGATGCGCATGCACGGCCACGGCGCGCATGACGACGCCTCCTACGTGCCGGCGGAGGTGCACGAGCACTGGGCGGCGCGCGACCCGCTCGAGCGCCAGCGCGAGCGGCTGCGGGCGCTCGGCGTGGACGTCGAGGCGGTCGACGCGGAGGTGCGCGCGGAGGTCGACGCCGCCACGCGCGAGGCGCTGGCGATGCCCGAGCCGGTGCCGGGGGATCCGATGGAGGACGTCTTCTGCGAGGGCGAGCCGCGCCTCGTCGGGCGCGGCGCGGCGCCCTGGAGCGGCTTCGCCGGGGCGTGATGGTGCTCACCTACCTCGAGGCGATCTCCGACGCTCTGCGGGTCGCGCTGCGCGAGGACGACCGCGTGCTGCTGCTCGGCGAGGACGTCGGCGCCTTCGGCGGCGCGTTCAAGGTGACGGCCGGCATGCAGCAGGAGTTCGGCGCCGACCGTGTGGTCGACACGCCGATATCCGAGGAGGCGATGATCGGCGGCGCCGTGGGCGCCGCGATCGTCGGCATGCGGCCGGTCTGCGAGATGCAGTTCGCCGACTTCGTCGCCTGCGGCTTCGACCAGCTCGTCAACGTGGCGGCCAAGCTGCACTGGCGCCTCGGCCTGGCGGCGCCGATCGTCGTGCGCCTGCCGTGTGGAGGCGGCGTCTCGGGCGGGCCGTTCCACTCCCAGAACCCGGAGGCGTGGTTCATGCACGCCCCGGGCCTCAAGGTCTTCGCGCCGTCGACTGCGCACGACGCCAAGGGGCTGCTGCTGGCGGCGATCGCCGACCCCAACCCGGTCGTCTTCCTCGAGCACAAGTACCTCTACCGGCGGGTGCGCGGCGAGGTGCCGGAGGGCGCATACGAGACGCCGCTGCGCGCCAACACCGTGCGCGACGGGGAGGATCTCGTGATCATCGCCTACGGCGCGATGGTGCACACCGCGCTGGCGGCGGCGGCCGAGATCGAGGAGGCGAGCGTGCGCGTGCTCGACCTGCGCACGCTCGTGCCGCTCGACGAGCGGGCGATCCTCGACTCCGTGCGCGACTGCGCCAAGGTGGTCGTGGTCGATGAGGCCAACCAAACCTGCGCCGCGGGCGCCCAGGTCGCGTCGCTGATCGCGCAGTACGGCTACGGCGACCTCGACGGCCCTATCGTCCGCGTCGCGACGCCCGACGCCCCGATCCCATTCGCGCCGGCGCTCGAACGCGCCGCGCTGCCCGGAGTCGAGCGGATCCGGGACGCCTGCCGTGAGCTCCTCGCCTACTGAGCCGACGGAGCAGCGCCTGCTCGAGATCGTGATGCCGCAGCTCGGCATCACGGTTTCCGAGGGGACCCTGATCGCCTGGCGCAAACAGCCCGGCGACCGCGTCGAGCCCGACGAGCCGATCTGCGACGTCTCGACCGACAAGGTCGACTCGGAGATCCCGTCCCCCGCGGCGGGACGCATCGTCGAGCTGCTGATCGAGGCCGGAGCGACCGTGGACGTCGGGACCGTGATCGCGACCCTCGAGGCCGACGAACAGGACGAGGCGGCGCGGACTCCGTCAGCGACCGACGGTGCGCCCGCGGCCGCCGGGGCGGTGCCTGCGGCCGGCTTGACCGAGCGGGCCGGCGGCAGCGGCGCGGAGCGCCATTCGCCGGTGGTGGTGCGGCTTGCGGCGGAGTTGGGCGTCGATCTGGAGGCGGTCGTTGGGACCGGGCGCGACGGGCGTGTGCGACGCGAGGACGTGATGGCCGCCGCGGGCGGGGCGTCGCCGGCGCGCGCCGCCCTCTACGTGCCGCCCGCGGCCGGGCAGCTCTCGCGGATGCGACGTTCGATCGGCGAGCACGTCAAGCGCTCGCTGAGCACGGCGGCAACCGTCACCTCGTGGATCGAGGTGGACTTCGCGGCGGTCGAGGCGCGCCGGCGCGAGCTGGGGGTCACGGCGCTGCCGATCGTCGCGGCGGCGACCGTGCAGACGCTGGGGCAGTTCGGCGAGCTGAACGCCTGGCTGGACGGCGAGGCGTACACGCTGCACGACGAGGTGAACCTCGGGATCGCCGTCTCGCTCGGCGCCGATGGGCTGATCGTGCCCGTCGTTCGCGCCGCCCAGGCACTCGACGTCGAGGCGCTCGCGGCGCGGATCGCCGACCTCGCCGCGCGCGCGCGCTCCGGCGCGCTCACCGCCGACGAGGTGCGCGACGGCACCTTCACGATCACCAACCCCGGCCAGTTCGGCACCTTCATGGCGACCCCGGTGATCAACCAGCCGCAGGTCGCGATCCTCGACGTCGAAGCGATCGTCCGCCGCCCGGTCGCCGTCGGCGCCGCCGGCTCGGAGACGATCGAGGTGCGGCCGATCTGCGTCCTCGGTCTCTCCTGGGACCACCGCGCACTCGACGGCGCCTACGCCGCCCACTTCCTGGCGGCGTTGCGCGAGCGACTGCAGACCCCGGCCTGAAGCCGTGTCGGCGGGTGCTGCCGGCGCCCGCGACCCGGGCTAGGCGATGTCGCGCCGCGCGGTCACGAGCAGTCCTGCGGCGGCGAGCAGCGCGGCCCAGCCGACGAGGACGGCGCCGCCCGCGACCGGCGGCAGGAGGTGCTGGGTGGTGAGGCCGATCAGGCTGTCGTGAGCGTAGCTCGGCATGAACCGCCCGACCGACGGCAGGAGCCCGAACAGCAGCGGGTTGACGACGAAGCCCCAGGCGAGGAGCGTGATCACGCCGCCGACCTGGTTGCGGAGGATCGTGCCGAGCCCGGCGCCCATCGCGCCCCACAGCGCGACGCCGGCGAGCGAGCCGAGCACCAGCTGTGCGGAATCGCCGTTGCTCAGCGCGAGCGTGATGCCGCGGCTGCTGAGGATCAGGTAGCCGAGTCCCCAGGCGAGCGCTTCGCCGACGACCCCGAAGGCGATTCCCGCGAGCGTGGCGGCGACCAGTTTCGCGGCGAGCACGCGCGAGCGATGCGGCGTGAAGAGGATCGTCGGACGGATCGTGCCGTAGCGGTACTCGCTCGTCACCAGCAGCACGCCGGCGAGCGCCGCGAAGACGCCCGCGAGGTCGCCGATCGTGAGCAGCTGGCGCTGGTTCTCGGTGCCCGACAGCGGTGCGACGCTGCTGAGCAGGCCGGTGAGCAGCACGAAGAGGAGGATCAGGGCGACCATGCCGAGCAGCAGGCCGACCGTCGTGCGGGTCGAGCGCACCTTCAGCAGCTCGGCCCTGACCTGTGCGATCACGGCTGCGCGCCAGTCGTCAGCTCGAGGAAGATCTCCTCGAGCGAGGCGCCCTCGGTGACCAGCTCGTGCACCGCGACACCTGCGGCGAACGCGATCTCGCCGACGCGCTCGGTCGTCGTGCCGCTCACGATCAGCGCGTGCTCGTTGGCGGCGCTGCTGTGGATGTGCTCGCGCTCCAGTGCCGCCGCGAGGCGCGAGGGGTCGGCGCTGCGCACGCGGACGGTGCCGCCGATGCGAGCTGTGAGATCCTCGAGCGAGGACTCTGCCACGAGCCGCCCCTGGCTGATGATCAGGACCTGGTCGACGGTCTGGGCGACCTCGGCCAGCACGTGGCTCGAGACGAGCACGGTGCGCCCGTCCGAGGCGAAGGCCCGCAGGAAGTCGCGCAGCCAGCGCACGCCCTCGGGGTCGAGCCCGTTGGCCGGCTCGTCGAGGACGAGCAGCTCGGGCTCGCCGAGCAGCGCCGTTGCGAGTCCGAGGCGCTGACGCATGCCGAGCGAGTAGCCCTTGACCCGGCGCCTGCCGGCATCCGCAAGCTCGACGAGCGCCAGGACCTCGTCGGCGCGCGAGTCGGGCACGCCGACGGCCTGCCCGAGCGTCCGCAGATGGTCACGTCCGGTTCGCCCCGGGTGAAAGTCGGTCGCCTCGAGGACGGCGCCGATCCGCAGCGACGGATACTCCAGCTCGGCGTAGGGCTGCCCGAACAGGAGCGCGCGGCCGTGGCTCGGTGCAGCTAGCCCGAGCAGCATCCGCAGCGTCGTCGTCTTGCCGGCGCCGTTGGGGCCGAGAAAGCCCGTGATCGTGCCGGCCTCGAGCTCGAACGACAACTCGTCGACGGCGAGCACCTCGCCGAAGCGCTTGCTCAGCGACTCGGCTACGACGACGGCCGTCACGCGCTCACCGGCAGCGGCTCGCGCGCCGACTCGTCTCGGCCGCCCGCAGACTCGTGTCGGCTGCCGACGGCGGTCACGGCCGGAACCTTACCGCCCGCTGTCGTACTCGTAGAAGCCGCGTCCGGACTTGCGCCCGAGTCGCCCGGCGGAAACCATCCGCCGAAGCAGGGGCGGCGCTGCGAACTGTGGCCGGCGGAACTCCTCGAACAGCGAGTCGCAGACTGCGCAGACGACATCCAGGCCGATGAAGTCGCACAGCGTCAGCGGCCCCATCGGGTGCCCGGCGCCGAGCGCCATCGCCGTGTCGATGTCCTCGCGCGTGGCGAAGCCCTCCTCGAGCATCGCGATCGCGGCCGCCAGGTAGGGGACCAGCAGCAGGTTGACCACGAAACCCGCACGGTCGCGGCTGAGCACAGCCGCCTTGCCGAGGCTCTCGACGAAGCTCGTGGCCAGCGCGAGCGTGGCCTCGCTCGTGTCGAGCGCCGGCACGACCTCGACCAACCGCATCACCGGCGCCGGCGAGAAGAAGTGCAGTCCGAGCATCCGCTCCGGCGCGCCAAGGGCGCCGGCCAGCGCGGCGATCGGGATGCTCGAGGTGTTCGACGCCAGCACCGTCTGCGCGGACACGTGCGCCTCGAGCGCCGCCAGCACCTCGAGCTTGACCTCGCGGTCCTCCACGACCGCCTCGATCACGAGCTCCCGGTCGGCCAGTTCGGCCAGCCCGTCGGCGAAGGCGATCCGTGCGAGCAGCGCCTCGCGCGAAGCCGCGTCCAGCTTGCCGGCCTTCAGTGCGCGCTGCGTCGAGGCGGCGATCCGCTCCCGCGTGCCAGCGCGCGCCGCCGCGATCGGCTCGTGCAGCAGCACGTCGTGACCGGCCGCCGCGACCGTCTCGGCGATCCCGCTGCCCATCAGCCCGCCGCCGACGATGCCGACGCGCAGTGGAGTGCTCACGCGCCGATCCTCCGCGCCTCGAGGTCCGACAGGGCGCCCTCGAAGAACTCGAGCGCCAGCGCGCGCTGGTCGGCGGCGTCGAGCAGCGCGCCGTAGCCCAGCTCCGCGCCCGCGAAGCCGCGCGCCTGCCAGCGCGGTCCGTTCGGCACCTCGCCCCACGGGACGACGTAGAGGTATGGCTCGTCGTGCTCGCCGTCGCCGGGCGAGGCGCCGTAGCCGGCGCGGCGGCCCGCGGCCTGTGATCCGAGCTCGACCGAGACGTCGAAGTGCTCCGGCCAGAGCTGGACGCGCGAGGGCTCGAGCGCGGCGGCGGGCCCGGCGCGCAGCGCCTCCAGCACGCTGGTCGCGAAGCCGTAGAACTCGCCGAGCGCGGTCGCGGCGCCCCGATCGACGCTGTCCGCGACCGCGGCACGCGTCGCCCGGTCGCCGCGCTGGCGCACGAGCGCGCCGTGCTCGACGCGCAGCTGCTCGTCCTCGCCGAAGAACGGCGTGCCGAAGCCCCCGAGCGTCCAGCGCAGGCCGATCTTGCCGTTGAGCGCCGCGCGCGCCGGTGAGATCTCGGTCTCGGCGAGGCGGTGCAGCGCCAGGCGCGTGACCGCGAACGCCGCCGGCAGCGACTCGAGCCGCCGGTACGGGCCGAGCCAGCGCGCGGCGCGCCAATCCGCGCCGCCGCCGCGCCCGGGCTGATCGAGCGGGCGTCCCTCGGTCGGGTCGTCGGCGAACCACGGCGGCTCGGCCACCGCCGGGGGCGACGGCTCGAGCACGCGCGCGCCGGGGCCGAGCACGCGCCTGGCCTCCTCGCGAGCGTTGCGGGGCGCGATCTCCTCGATCTCCGGCATGGCGGACCCACCCTACGCTACCCTGTCCGCAGCGATGGTCGCCTGCCTCTATCACTGGTACACGGCGGGGCTCTACGCGTCCCCGGTGATCCTCGTCGGTGGCTGGCTCCTCTTCGCCAGCCGCCGTGACCGCCGGCGCAACGATCGTGACGGCGGCGGCCCGCCGAGCGGCGGCGCACCCGCGCAGCTCTCCGGCTAACCGCGCGGCGCCCAAACGCACCGCGCGCGGGCTCGTAATTCCCCGCACGACGGCTAAAGCGACGGCCCCGCGCGGCCGATTCTCTAGAGGTGGAGACACGTTCAACCTCTGGCGGCCCGCCTGGGCAGCTTCGCCGTGCCTGCGCGCGCTTGCGCGCGCAGAGCGGCTTCACGCTCGTCGAGGCACTCGTCGCGTCCTCGTTGGCGATGCTCCTGCTCGGCGCGACGGCCGGAGTGCTCGTCAGCGGCCAGGTCGACGCCAACAGCGTGATCTCGACGGCCGACGCGGTCCAGATGGCCAACAACGGCCTGCGCCAGATGGATCAGGACCTGCGCCAGGCCTACGAGGTCGAGTATCCGACGTCCACGTCGCACTCCACCGCCGGCTGCACGGCGGTCACCTCCGGGGCCCAGAGTTGCAATCAGCTCGACGTGCTGATTCGCTGGGGTTCGAACACCGACTACGAGATCCGCTACGACTGCGCCGTCGCGAGCACGACGATCACCACCGACCAGTCGTGCTGGCGCTACCAGTGCGCGGCGAGCGCATCGACGCCCTCGAACTCGTCGTGCCTCGCGACGACCAGCGGCGTCGTCAAGCGGCTCGTGATCGACGACCTGATCAACGGTACGACCAGCTCGCAGGTGTTCTCGCTCTGCTACGCCTCGGGCCTCACGACCGGGGCCGCCTGCGTCAACGGGGCCACGCGGCCCACCTCTGGGACCGTCACGATCAAGGTTCCGGCGGCCGGGGCGCTCTCCAAGGCGAGCAACGGCGACCCGGCGACCGTGCTGCTCAGCGACGGGATCTTCATGCCCAACCTCAGCTACGGGCAATGAGCGCGCGGCCGCGGTCGAGGCTGGGCGCGCAGGACGGCATGACGCTCGTCGAGGTCCTGATGGCGCTGTTCGTGCTGTGCGTCGGCCTGCTCGGCTACATGACCACGCTCAGCACCTCGCGCGCGGCGATCAACGCCGGCGAGCGTTCGGCCGCGATGACGCAGATCGGCGAGCAGACGCTGCAATCGGTGGAATCGCTGCCCTACGCGAGCGTCGCCGACAGCGCGGCCCCGACCAAGACGACGACGACGGACAAGACGAACCCGACCTACTACCTGGTCACCGGCGCAGTCGCCGGCTCGAGTTGCAATACGGCGACGAGCTGCTACCAGTGGGACCCGACGAGCACGACGAGCGCCGAGCTGCTGGCGATCGACGCGGTCAACGGCAAGGTCGCTCCCGGCCCGACGACCGTCGTCGCCCCCGGCCCGACCGGCACCTGCACAACGATCAACACCACGAGCTGCCAGCTGACGATCGCCGTCTACCGCTTCGTCACCGACGCGACCGACTCGGTGTGCTCGCAGACCGGCGTGAGCTGCGCGTCGACGATCAGCTACAAGCGCGTCACCGTAGCGGTGAAGAACACCGGCGTCGGGGCGCCTCACAGCCCGCTCTACTTCTCGAGCATCGTCGCCAACAACGCGGGCGGCATCAACGATCCGCTCAGCGCGACCGGGGCGACGGGCGCCACGACCACCTGCCTCGACGGAACGACGAGCGTGCCATGCATCCACTGACCTCGCTCATCCTCCGCCTGCGGCGACGCCACGCCATGCACGACCGCGAGAGCGGATTCGTGATGATCTTCTCGCTGCTGGTCCTCATCACCCTGGTGGTAGGGATGGCGGCGATCGGCATGGGCGCGCTCGACACCAGCAACCAGAGCACCCACGAGACCGCTGCCGACCGCGCCTCGGCGGCCGCCGACGCCGGTGCGCAGGTCGCTCTCTTCCGGCTCAACACGACCGGCGGCGCCACCGGCGCGACGGGATCGATGGGCAACTCCGCGACCTACACCTACGCGGTCTCGTCGCTCCCGACCTCCGCCAGCGCGTGCGCGGGCCTGTGGGTGCAGAACTCGGGGCAGAGCGTCGAGCAGATGTGCATCACCTCGACCGGAACGGTCGACGGCGTCAGCCAGCGCGTCCAGGAGCGCGTCGTCGCCTACACGCCGGCCGTCTCGCTGTTCCCGGTCAACGGGCTGCTCGCGATCAACGGCTTCTACGCGGCCGGCGCCGTCGGCGGCAGCTTCGACCTCGCCTCCAACGGCCAGATGAACTTCACCAACCAGATCAACCTCGCCGGGCATCTCGAGTACCCCTCCGCGGAGCCGCCGAACACGCCGCAGCAGAACGAGTGCAACACCAACTGCGTGCCGGTCGCCGAAGCTTCGCCGATCAGCGTGCCGACCGAGCCCTCGAGCGACTACGTCAACGCGGCGGCGACCAACAACGACGCGGCGATCAGCTGGCCGGCCGGCTTCACCTACACCGCCTCGACCCACACGGTGACCCAGAGCGGCGTGAACAACGCGACGGTCAACTTCCCGGCCGGGACCTACTACTACTGCGGCGTCGACCTCGGTGGCGGCAGCGCCGCGACGATCAACACGACAAGCTGGCCGGTCAAGATCTACATCGACTCGACGACCGGCGGGCGGTGCACCACCGGGTCCGGCAGCCTCACCGGCTCCAACAGCGTCGATCTCGTCAACAGCTCCGGCGTCGCCAGCAACGTGAAGCTGTTCTTCTACGGCAACCCGCCCTGCACGACGAGCTGCTCCAGCACCTTCGCCGTCAACTCGCAGACCTACGACGGCGACGTGTACGCCCCCTACTCGAGCCTGACCGTCGCCGGCGGCGGCACCTTCACGGGCGCGATGGTGATCGGCGACCTGACCGCCAACGGCGCCCTCACCTTCAACTACGAGGCCCCTTCGGGAAGCGGCTCGGGCTCCACGACGGCGACCTACTATCCGGCCGCGCACACGAGCTGCATCCCCTCGACGACCTCCGGGGGGACCTCCGGCTCCTGCTGAGCGGGCCCCGCGGGCAGCGCCCGCGGCGGCGCCAACCGGGCGCGCGCGCGTTACGCTGCGGCGGATGGGAGCGTTCGACGACCTCGCGTTGGCGGTCGCGGCGTGATCGCGGCCGTCCCAGCCGTCCAGGGGCCCGGCGTCAGCGCCGACGTCTTCGTCGTCGCGCTGGCGGCGCTCTATTGGGTGCCCTATCACCGGCGCGCCCGCCGGCTCGCGCGCGAGGGGCGCGCGCTGCCGCGCTGGCGGCAGTGGTGCTACGGCGGCGGCCTGGTCGTCCTGGTCGTCGCGCTCTCCACGCCGCTCGGGGTTCTCGCCGAGAAGCTGCTGGTCGCGCACATGGTCGAGCACCTGCTGATCGGCGACATCGCGGCGCTGCTGATCGTGCTCGGGCTGACCGGACCGATGCTCGCGCCGCTGCTTCGGATCGGCCTCTTCTCGCGCCTGCGCGTCCTCACCCACCCGCTCGTCGCGCTGCCGGTCTGGGCGATCGACCTCTACGCCTGGCACATCCCGGTGCTCTACCAGGCCGCGCTTCGCAACGAGGGCGTCCACGCGCTCGAGCACGCCTGCTTCCTGGCGGCCGGGATCGCGATGTGGATGGCGCTGCTCGGGCCGCTGCCGTCGCCCGCCTGGTTCGGCAACCTCGCGCGCCTGGGCTACATCGTCGCCGTGCGCCTGATCGAAGGGGTGCTCGGCAACATCCTGCTGTGGTCGCACACGATCTTCTACCCCTACTACATCGTGCACGAGGCGGCTTACGGCATCTCGCCGCTCGGTGACCAGATCGACGCGGGGGCGGTGATGATGGTCGAGGGCAGCATCGTCACGATCCTGCTCTTCGCCTGGCTCTTCATGCGCGCCGCCGGCCAGTCAGAGCAGCGCCAGCAGCTGCTCGACTTCGCCCGCGCCAACCACCTCGAGCTCGACGACGCCCGCGCCGCGCGGGCGGTCGCCGCAGGCCGCGGTGACGAGCTGCGCCGCCGGCTCGAGGAGCGGCTCTCCTGAGGGGGGTTGTTCGGGTCGGCGCATGCGCCGACCCGCGGGGGG
>Ga0209415_10002449_pt1 | contig 34754 bp, 32 predicted proteins | sample PeaSoiSIISIP2007_FD_187696 | JGI IMG/M metagenome (GOLD analysis project Ga0209415, IMG submission 187696) | Peat soil microbial communities from Weissenstadt, Germany - SII-SIP-2007 (SPAdes) (version 2) | ecosystem: Environmental > Terrestrial > Soil > Wetlands > Peat | place: Germany... | reverse complement strand
GGCCTTCGAAGCCAACGACCTGGGTTCGAAATCGCCGGCGGCGCCGGCGACGGAACTCCCAGCAAGCCCGCTCGCCCAGCTCAGCGGAAGTAGCCGGGGGCCGCGCTCGAGTCGGAGCGCTTCTCCTCCTCGGCCTTGGCGGCTTCCAGGATGTCAACCGCGAGGAGGGCCGGGACCGGCACCAGGCGGATCCGGCCCTTCTCGTCGCCGGCGGACCCGTCGAGCTCGATGGCGAGGGAGTTGTCCCCACCGATCGAGACGAGACCCCGGAAGAGGCCGGTCGAATCGATCGCCTCTTCGTTCGGTCCCGCCGACCGGACCCGGACGCGGGAGCCCGGAACCAACGCGATCGGTGGCCGCTTCGTCGGCGGGTGGTCGCTCATCGCGCCGCTCCGCGCTCACGGGCGGCGGCTTTCGGCGGCGCCGGTTCGGTCGCCTTCTTCTCGATCAATCCCTGCAAGTGATTCACCGTCTCCCGGTACCGACGCAGCGCATTCTGGGCGTTCGCCTCGGTGAAGTCCCAGGCCCGGGCGAGGTTGCCGTATCGCAGGCGGTACCCCTTCCGTCCCTTTCCGTTGGCGACGCCTCCGACCTCTTCGAGCAGGTCGAGCGCCTTTAGCTTGTTGATGTGCCGGTAGATCGTCGGTTTGGACGTCTTGAGGACCGCCGTCAGCTCCTCGATGTACCACGCCCGCGAGGGGTCGCGGAGCAGGCACTCGCGGACGAGCCGGTAGGCCAGGCTCCGGGCGACCGGTCCCTCGGACCCGCGACCCTCCTCTCCCTCGGGGAGGTAGCCCACGAGCCGGAGGAATTCCCTCAGCACTTCGTCGACGTCGTCGATCGGGGTGAGCGGAGTACTGTAACGCAATGCAATTTCAAACGTCATGCCGGGCGGGTGACCCAGCCACTCGTCGGATAATAAACCGGGGGCTGAGCGCGGGGTCGGACGCACCAAACGATAAGCGGGCGCATTGAAATGGGCCGCCGATGGCCGCGTTCGACCTCGTCGTGCCCGAGACGGCCGAGGAGGCGATCGCCGCCCTGCAGACCCTCGGCCCCGGCGAGGCGGCGCCGATCGCCGGAGGGACCGATCTCCTCCACGACGTCGAGGAGGGCCGGCTCCTGGCCCGGCGGATCATCTCGCTGCGTCGCCTCCCCTGGCGAACGCTCGACTGGAACGGGAACGCGCTCACCATCGGGAGCACCCTGCCCCTACGCGCGCTGGAGGATGACCGGCAGGTCCGGGAAAGATACCCCGGCCTGTACGAGGCGGTCCGCAACGTCGGCAGCGTCGCGCTCCGCCACCGCGCGACCTTGGGAGGAAATCTCGTCCGCTCCGCGCCCTCCTCCGACCTGATCCCCGTTCTGCTCACGCTCGACGCGGAGGTCGACCTCGTGGGGCCTCACGGAGATCGCCGGGTACCGGTCGACCGTTTCGTCCAAGCGTCGCGCCGGACGGACCTGCGAACCGGAGAGCTCGTCCGCTCGATCCGCCTCCCCGAGGCCCGGCCTTCGGCGTTCTTCTGGCAACGGGTCCGTCCCTCGAACGACATCTCCCAGATCGTCCTGGCGGTGGCGTTCGCGCCGGCCGAGCGGTCGTGGCGGGTCGCCGTCGGCGGCGTTACTCCGCGGCCCACCCTGCTCGCCGAGGCAGCGACCGCGCTGGGGGCCGGTCGCCCGTCGCCGGACGCCGTTCGGCGCGCGGCCGAATCCGCGTCGGCGCGGGCCCCATTCATGACCGACCGGCGGGCCTCCGAGGAGTACCGCCGCCGGTTGGTCGGGACGTTGCTCGAGCGGGCCGTCGCGTCCACCGTCGGCACAGCGGGGTTCCCCGCATGACACCACGGCCCCTCCGGCTCACGGTCAACGGCCGGGCGGTGGAGCTCGTTGACGTTCCCGCCTCCGAACGCCTCCTCGACACGTTGCGCTGGCGACTTCGGTCCAAGGGGACCAAGGAAGGTTGCCGTACGGGGGGCTGCGGGGCCTGCACGGTCCTCGTCGACGGCCGTACCTGCCTCTCGTGCCTCACCCTGACCCACGAGGTGGACGGGACCGAGGTCACGACGATCGAGGTGGGGCCTGAGGACGCCGTCGTCACCCGGGTCCGAACTGCCTTTGAGGAAGCAGGGGCGCTCCAGTGCGGCTACTGCACGCCCGGATTCGTAATGGCGCTCGCGGGCCTGTTGAGGGAGCGTGGTACATCCGCGACCCGAGAGGAGCTCCTCGAGGGAGTGGGCGGCAACCTATGCCGTTGCACCGGGTATGTGGCGATCGTTCGGGCGATCGAATCGCTCCGTTCGGGAGGGCCGTGACGGCAGCGATCCGCCCGGACGCGGCGATCAAGCTGGTCGGTGCCGCGGTCTTCGGGACCGACCTTGACGTACCCGGAATGCTCTGGGCGGCTTTCGTTCCGGCCCCGGTCGCCCACGGACAGATCCGATCTTTGGACCTGCGGGCCGCGCGTGCCCTTCCGGGCGTGACAGTGGTCGGGCCGGAGGAGCTGGCGGGTCTCGTCGGACCGGGCGAGCGTGACCAGGAACGCCCCCTGTTCGCCCAGGGGGAGATCCTCTACCGCAACCAGCCGCTCGCGGTGGTCGCGGCGCCTTCGGCGCTCGAGGCGCGGGCCGCCGTCGCCGCGGTCAGGGTCGAGGTCGACCCGCTGCCGGTGGTCGTGGACCTCGAGACGATCTTCCCTGAGTGGCCCGGCTCGGAGGCCGATGCGTCTCCCGCCGTCACGGCCCACGTGCGGGCTCGTCACGGGAACGTCGAAGCGGAGGTCCGGCGCGCGGACCGGGTCGTTTCCGAGATCTACCGGACGGCGAGCGTCCACCAGGTTGCGTTGGAGCCACACGCGTGCGTCGCGGAGATCCGCGGGGACACGTGGTACGTCCGCACAACGACCCAAAGCCCCTTCGGTGTTCGCGAGGACGCGTCGTCCTTGCTCGGACTCCCGGAGTCGTCCCTCGTGGTCGAGGGGACGTGGGTGGGCGGTGGCTTCGGCGGGAAGGGCAGTTCGTTCCTGGAGCCGTACGCGCTCCTTTTGGCCCGCGCGACCGGTCGACCGGTCCGGTTCGCCCTCGGGTACCGAGAGGAGTTCCGCCTCGGCCGGACCACGCTCCCCGCGGTCATCCGGATGGAGACGGCCGTCACGGGCGGTCGCATCCGGGCCCGGCGGGTCCGCCTCTTACTCGATGTGGGGAACTCCCTTCCCGGGCGCGACTTCGCGACCGGCTACTCGATCGGGTTCCTGCTCGGGCCTTATCGGACCAAAACGTTCGAGGTCGAGGGCTACGCGGTCCGGACCCACAAGCCACCGTTCGGTCCCCACCGAGCCCCGTTCGCCCCCCAGTGCGCCTTCGTCGTCGAATCGCATCTCGACCATGTCGCCCGGGAGTTGAACCTGGACCCCGAGGAGTTCCGAGCCCGTCATATGTGGCAGGAGGGCGACATGACCCCGCTTGGGCAGAAGGTCGGCCCGTTCGGCCTCGCCACCGCGTTCGAGCGGGCGCGCGCGACCGCGCGCCAGTGGCGGGCCGAAGCGCCGGCGGGTCATGGTGTGGGAGTCGGGTGCGGGTTCTGGTCCACGAGCACGGGCGCCGGGGGGGAGGTTCGACTGCGCCTCGGTCCCCGGCGTCTCGTCGTCGTGGAGGGCGAGCGGGAGATCGGCAGCGGGAGCGTGCTCGCGGGCCTCACCGCGGTCGCGGTCCGGGTCACCGGCCTTCCCCGCGACCGGGTCTCGATCGAGTACGGAAACACGTCCGAGGCTCCGTTCGACTCGGGGGTCTATGGGAGTCGGACGCTCGCCGTTCTCGGACGGGCGATCGAGGAAGCGGTGGTCGGTCTACGCCGCACGCTGGCTGAGCGGCTCGGGGCCCGCGGCCAGGCCGAGCTGTCGATCGAACGGGACGAGATCTATGCCGAGGCCGGGGAGCGCCGCGCCGCCCTTTCGGTCCTCCTGACCCCCGAAGAGGGCGCGGCGGGCGGGATCGTCTCCGAGGGCCGGCATGTCGCGCCCCCCCGGTCGATCGACGAGAGCCGGGTCGTGGCCGGAACGTTCTACCCGTACACCGACTTCACGGGCGTCGCCCATGTTGCGCAGGTCGCGGTCGACCCGGCAACCGGCGCGGTCCGTGTCGAACGGTACGCGGCCTACCATGACGCGGGGACCGTGGTCGACGCCGGTGCCGCCCAGGCCCAGGTCGAGGGTGGGGTCGCGATGGGACTCGGCACCGCCCTGACCGAGGAGGCGATCTGGTCCGACGATGGGCGGCTCGTCAACGACGGGTTGCTCGATTACCGCATCCCGACCCTGGCCGAGGTCCCGCCGATCACGGTCGAGTTCATCGAGGGATTCGCCGGCGCCGGTCCGTTCGGGGCGAAGGGGCTCGGCGAGCCTCCGATCATCCCGGTGCCCGCGACCGTAGCGATCGCGGTCCGGGCGGCCTGCGGGGCGCACCTCACCGAGCTCCCGCTGACCGCGGAACGCGTGGCGCGAGCGCTTAAGCTCCTCTGACGGTGCCCCCCGCGATGGGGCTTCCCCGAGAGGAGATCCTCGCCCTCCTCGAGCGGTATCCGACCCCGCCGGTCGTCGCGACCGTCGGCTCCCACTCCGCCCTCGACATCGCGGACGGAGCCGTCACCGAGGGGCTGGTCAGCCTCGTCCTGGGCGAGAAAGGTCGCGAGGCGACCTACGCCCGTTACTTCCTCACGGTCCGCGGGCCGGACGGAGCCCGCGTCCGCGGATGCGTGGACGAGGTCTGGGTCCTCCCCAAGTTCGTCGATCTCGCCTCGCCCGCGTCGCAGGAACGCCTTCGGGCGCGGGGGGCTCTCCTCGTCCCCAACCGGGCGCTCAGTTCGTACGTGCCGCTCGACACGATCGAGAACGACCTCCGCGTCCCGATCTTTGGAAGCCGGACGATGCTCCGCATCGAAGAGCGGACCGAGCGGGAGAACTACTACACCCTGCTCGAATCGGCCGGGATCCCGTTCCCGCGGGCCGTTCCCGGACCGGAGGCGATCGACGTTCTCTCGATCGTGAAGCTGCCCCACGCGACCCGCCGGCTCGAGCGCGGGTTCTTCACGGCCGCGACCCCGGCCGAGTACCGCACCAAGGTCGAGCAGCTCGTCGCGCGGGGCGTGGTCGCGCGGAACGACCTCGCCCACGCCCGGATCGAGCGGTATGTCCTCGGCCCGGTCTTCAACTTCAACTTCTTCTTCTCCCCGCTCGTTCCCCGCTCGCAGGGCCTCGAGTTGCTGGGGGTCGACGAGCGACGGGAAAGCACCCTCGATGGGCTCGTGCGCCTCCCCGCCGCGCAGCAACTCGAGCTCCCCGAGGGCGACCGGATCCCCGAATACACGGTCGTGGGGCACGGGACGCTGACGGTCCGTGAGTCGATCCTCGAGGAGGTCTTCCGCCTCGGCGAGCGGTTCGTGGACGCGTCGCGGGCCCGGTATCCTCCGGGCATCCTCGGCCCCTTCTGCCTCCAGACGTGCATCGACCGGGACGGCCACCCGGTCGTGTTCGATGTGGCGGCGCGCATCGGTGGGGGAACGAACGTGCATCTTGGCCTCGGGCATCCGTACGGGAACGCTCTCTGGCGGAGCCCGATGAGCTCGGGGCGCCGGATCGCGCTCGAGCTCCGGCGCGCGACCGCCGAGGAACGGCTCGCGGAGGTCATCACATGATTCCCGCGGCCCGTCCGCCCGTGCCCCTCCGACGGACTCCGCTCACCGAGTTCCACCTCCGACACGGGGCCCACCTCGTCCCGTTCGCGGGGTGGGAGATGCCCCTCTACTACACCAGCATCCTCGACGAACACCGCGCGGTGCGCGAGGGCGTCGGCCTCTTTGACGTCTCGCACATGGGCGTCCTTTCGGTCTCGGGCGACCATGCCGCCGAGCTCCTCGCGCGGCGGACGACCGCGAACGTGCCACGCCTCACCCCGGGGCAGGTCCGGTACACCTTCTTCCTCGAAACGACGGGCGGGATCGTGGACGACCTCCTCGTCTCCCGGCTCGACGACGGGACCTCGCAGACCCGCGAGTATCTCGCCGTGCCGAACGCCGGGCGCGCCGACGAGGTCGAGGAGATCCTGCGCCAGCACCGCCTCCCCGACACGACCCTCGTTCGGTGGAACGGGAAGACGGCGCTCCTCGCGGTGCAGGGACCCCGCTCGCGCGAGCTGCTCGAGCGGACGTTCGGTTGGGACCTCTCCGGCCTCGGGTTCTACCGGACCGCCTGGTTCCCGACCGCGCCCGGAACGGGCGACCCGAAGGGTCGCCTCGGGCTCTCCCTCGCCCAAGGCCTCGGCCGATTCCATCTCGTGAGCCGGACCGGCTACACCGGCGAGCGCGGGTACGAGATCGTCCTCCGGGCCGAGGAGAGCGACTCGGCCGCCGAGAGGATCGTCACGGGGGGTGCGGTCCCGGTCGGTCTGGCGGCCCGGGACACCCTCCGTCTCGAACAGGGCTACCTCCTCTCCGGCCAGGAGTTCCACCGCGACCACACGCCGCTCGAAGCGGGGCAGGAGCGGTTCGTCGATTTCGACCACGACTTCGTGGGCCGGACGGCGCTCGAGAAGCAGCGGGCGGAGGGCCCCGCGGTACGCCTCGTCGGGCTCGAGGTGCGGACACCGGGAGCGATTCCCCGGCACGGAACCGCCGTCCGGATCGGAGATACGGCCGCCGGCGCCACGACCAGTGGCGGGCTTTCCCCGACGCTCAACTACGGGATCGCGCTCGCGTACCTTCCCCGCGAGCAGTCGACGCCCGGCACCGAGGTGACGCTTTCGATCCGCGGACGGGACGTGCCGGCCCGAGTCGTTCCGCTCCCGTTTCGGACCGCCCCTAAAGTGGCCTAACTCGCCCCCGAGGGGGGCGGAGGACCGCGAGCACCCCGCAGAGCGTCGGCTCCGCACCCCGCCGTCCCATCCCCTGGGCCGGCCGGTGTGTGGGGGGCCTTGGCCCGGTCGTCCGAGGGAGCGGGTGCGGCGGCAAGCGCCCGGATTCGGGCGCCGCGGAAAGGGCTCGAGGGAGCGGCGGGCCCGAAAGCGGCCGAAGGCAGGGTGCGAAAGCCCCGCGTACGTTCCTCCGGCATCCCACCAAGCTGTCGGCGTGAGGAAGCGAGAGTAAATACTGGGAGGGGGCCATTCTCCCTCTAGGTGATGACGGCCGATCCCGGGGACGGCCGTCCGTTCGTCGGCCGTGTGGAGGCCGTTGAGGCCCTCCAGCGTCGGTTCGAGGACGCACGGGCGGGGCATGGCGGTGTGACGCTCCTTGTCGGAGACACCGGGGTCGGAAAGACGGAACTCCTTGCGAACCTCGTCCGAACGATCCGGGAGCGCGACGTTCGGGTGCTTGAGGCACGTGCGGCGCCGCTCGATGCGCCTCCCCCGTTCGCGTTGATCCGCGCGGCGATCGAGAGCGCCCGCAGCGCCGGGGCCCCGACCCCGATCGAGGAGGGGGGCCGACCGTCCGAGGGGTTCCTCATCGGGTTCGCTCCCCGCTTGGACGACGGGGCGTTCTCCCCGCCGGTCCAGGTCGAGGATCGGCTCTTGGAGGCCCTCGACTCCGCCGACGAGCACGGGGCGGCCGGTCGTCTCTCTCTCCTCAACGGGATCGCCGCCCAGTTTCTCGAATTCACCCGCCGGGGTCCAACCGTCGTCGTGCTCGAGGACCTCCACCGGGCCGACGAAACCTCGCTTGCAGCCCTCGAGTTTCTCTCGGGCCAGTTCCAGAACCACCCGCTGTGGCTCCTCGCCACGACCCGCCCCCCCTCCGCCCTGCCCGAATCCCGACGGGTGCGGATCGAGACGTTCGAATCGACGACCCACGCCGAGCGGATCCTCCTCCGGCCGCTCAACTCCACCGAGGTCGCGGAGTATCTCTTCCAGCGAGACCCGAGCCGGGTCTTCTCCGGGGAAGAGGTCGCGCGCCGCTACTCGGAGAGCGGCGGGAACCCGCTGCTCCTAGAGCAGCTCGAACGAAGGTTGGAAGGGTCGGAGATCCCCGCCCCCGTCCCCGGGCGGGAAACGTCGGGGGGGCCGAACGTCCCTCCGCTGGACGAGCTCGGGGAACGCGTGGCGGCCGCGGGAGCGGTCCTCGGCCCGGAGTTCCCGTTTGCGCTGTTACTCCGGGCCAGCGGCGAGGAGGAGGAGACCCTCGCCGAGACGGTCGACCACCTCGTGGCCTCCGGCGTCTTTCTCGAGCGGCCCGGAGAGAACCTCGCCTTCGCGGACGAGCGGGTCCGGGCCCAGGTCTACGACAGCCTCAACGAGAGCCGGCGGCGTCTCCTCCACCGACGCGTGGGAGAAGCGCTCGAGGCCACCGGCAGCGCGGACCTTCCCACGATCTACGCCCTCGCCCGCCACTACCACCTCGGAAAGGTCGACGAGAAATCCATCTCGTACAACCGGACCGCGGCCGAGATCGCCCTTCGAGCCGATGCGCCGGAGGTCGCGGTCGAGCACCTGGGCCGCGCGCTCGAAAGCCATCGGCGTCTCCGCCCGGACGACTGGGAGGGGGAGACGGACCTCGTCCTCGAGCTCGCCCAGCAGGTCGACCGGGTCGGCCGGTTGGAGGAGGCGGAGACCATCCTCCGGCAGCATCTGGCCCGCCGGAACATCAAGTCCCGCGTATCGCCCGCGATCTACGCCCTCACAGAACTTTACCTCGCCAAGATTCTGACCGACCGCGGCGAGTGGCACGCCACCGAACGGACGCTGCGGAGAATGGCCGAGCCGGCCAGCGTGAAGCAGCTCGAGGACCACCCGACCGTTCTCATCGCGATGCACCGGTTGTTGGGGGAGGCGCTCTACTATGCCGGCCGCTATCCGGAGGCCCTGGCGGAACACACGGAGGAGCTGCGGCTCGCGGACGCGATGGGGAACGCCCGCAGCCGGGCGCTGGGCGAGGTCCGGCGGGCGAACGTGCTGGGCATGATGGGACAGCACGAGAGCGCCATCACGGACGCCCGGAACGCCGCCAAGACGCTCGAGGGCCTCGGAGACTGGAGCGAGGCGGCCTTCGCGCACCTGTTCGTCGGGGTGGTGATCGCGGGACTCCCGGCGGCCCCTCCCCGCTTCCCGGAGTCGATCGCTGAGTTCGCCGAGGCGATGCGCCTCGGCGAGAAGGCGCGCGACCCGCGCCGCGTCGCCTGGGCCCTCTTCAACACAGCGGACATCCTCCGGGAGATGGGCCAGTTGGACGAGGCGGCCGTGCAGAACGCCCGGTCCCGAGAGATCCTCGAGCGGATCGGCGACCGCTTTGGTCTCGTCAACGCGATGATCATCCAAGGGAAGATCCTCACCGACCGTGGAGAGTACGAGCGAGCGGAGGTCGAACTGCTCGACGCGTACCGGATCGTCCGGGAGTTGAAGGCCCCCGCCGACGAGGTCGACGTCGTGCTCCGTCTGGCCCAGCTCTCCTACGCCCGCGGGGACCGGTCGAGCGCCCGCCGCCGGGTCGTCGAGCTGGAACGGAACCACCTCACGACCCTGCGGCCGGACCTCGCGGTCGACTTCGAGCGGCTCAAGAGCGCGCTGGCCGCGAAGGAGGGGGGCGATGGGGCGTCGGAGTAGGGCGCCCCGCCCCCCCTTCCGTTCCTACGCTTCCCTCGCTCGGGCCGTGCTCTCCGAGGACCGTGCCGGGAACGACCGGACCACGGCGAGCATCCTGTCGGGTCCGGTGCCTGCGCGCGCCGAGGTCGTAGCCCAGGCCTGCGGCGTGCTCTCCGGGGGAGCGGCTGCCCGCGCTGTGGCCGTGGCCGCTGGCGTGCGCGTTCGGGACCAGCTCCCCGACGGAGCCCCGGTCCGTCGCGGACAGGTCGTGGTGACTCTCGAAGGGGACGCGCGGAGGATCCTCGCCGCCGAGCGTTCGATCCTCAACCTCCTGATGCACGCGAGCGGGGTCGCGACCGCGACGGCGCGCGCCGTTCGCGGCACTCGGGGGAGCGGGCACCCCCTCGAGGTCTGGGCCACCCGGAAGACGCTCCCCGGGCTGCGGGACCTGGAGAAGGCGGCGGTGGAGCACGGTGGGGGCCGCCCCCACCGCCGCGACCTCTCCGAGGCCCTCCTGATCAAGTCCAATCACCTCGCCTTCGTCCCCCTCGAGACCGCCGTCGAGCGGGCCCGGGGCCGCGCGCGCCGGGCGGAACGCGTCGAGGTCGAGGTACGAACTCGTTCGGAGGCGCTCCGCGCGGCGCGCGCCGGGGCCGGTGCCCTGCTCATCGACAATGCCTCTCCGCTCGAGGCCCGCGCGATCGTGCGCGCGCTCGAGACGGCGGGCCTCCGGGCCGGCCGGTGGATCGAGCTCTCCGGAGGCATCACCCCCGAGACCGTCCACCGTTTCCGTCGCGTGGGCGCGGACGCGGTCAGCCTCGGAGCGCTCACGCACTCGGCCGCGTCCCTCCCGTTCCACCTCCGCCTCCGGCCCGTCCGCTTAAGTCACTCCCGCCCCTAGACGGAGCGGAGGTGGGCGATGTCGCTCGAGTCCGAGGTCCGCCGGCTGAAGGAGGAACGACGGGCGGTCCTCCTCGCGCACAATTACCAGCGTCCGGAGGTCCAGGACGTGGCCGACTTCGTCGGGGATTCCCTCTACCTCTCGCGCAAGGCGATGGAGACCGACCGGCCGGTGATCGTCTTCGCGGGCGTGCGCTTCATGGCCGAGACCGCGAAGATCCTGAACCCGACCCGCACCGTCCTCCTGCCGGACCTGAAGGCGGGGTGCGGCCTGGCCGACTCGATCACCGCGGACCTGCTGCGGGCGTGGAAGGCCGAGCACCCGGGCGCGGTCGTCGTCGCCTACATCAACACGTCCGCGGAGGTCAAGGCCGAGGCGGACTACTGCTGCACGAGCTCGAACGCGGTGAAGGTCGTGAGCGGGATCCCCGCCGACCGCGAGATCCTGTTCCTCCCCGACATGTTCCTGGGGGACTACGTTCGGCGCCGGACGGGCCGGGCGATGCACCTCTGGGTCGGGGACTGCCCGGTCCACGCCAAGATGCGGCCCGAGGATCTCCTCCGCGCTCGGGCGGAGCATCCGGGCGCCCCGGTCCTCGCCCATCCCGAGTGCGGGTGCGCGAGCCAGGTCCTGCCGCACGTCGACCACGTGCTCTCGACGGACGGGATGGTGCGGTTTGCCGAGGAGACCCGGGCCCCGGAGGTCCTGGTCGCGACCGAGGTCGGGATCCTCCACCGGATGCGCCAGCTCAATCCGACGACGAAGTTCACGCCGCTCGATGAGGGGACCGTCTGCCCTTTCATGAAGGAGATCGACCTCGCCGACGTGCGGGACTCGCTCCAGAACCTCCAGCATGTCATCGACGTGCCGCCCGAGACCGCCGCGCGAGCGCGTCGGGCGCTCGAGCGGATGGTCGCCTCGTAGGGCGCGCTCGTCCCGGCTAGAGCCTCGGCAAGAGCGGCCCGAAGTGGTCCAGGTACAGCGCGTAGGCCGCTCCGAAGAGGGCGAGCGACCCGAGGAGGACGACCACGACCGCGATCCAGGACGGTTTGGTCGGGAGGTAGAAGTGCGGGCTCAACGGGTTCAGGCGAGCCGAGAGGAAGGACCCCCCCGCCCAGAGCAGGAACAGACCGAGGAGCGCCGGCAACAGGATCGTGAACCGGGCCAGGTAAAGCCCCGACCCGACCACGACGAGGGCGACCGGGATCGCGGCGTTCGAGCGGCGGACCGGCCCGCCCTCGGGCCCCCGGATCGGGCGCGCGCGGCGCGGAGGGCCCGACGACATGGCACCTGCTCCGGAGGGCCCGTACATCAATTTCGACGTCCAAAGGAAGACAGTCCGGCGCGGGACATAGGGTAAAAAGGGGGGACCTTGTCCGCCCCCCCGTGACCGACCTGCCCCGACCGACCCCCACCTCCCAACCGCCCCGCCCGCCGGGACTCCCGGGAGGACGGCCGGTCGCCCGCTTCCCCGAACCCCCGGCGCTCCACCCCCCACCCGGTTCGGGACGCGTCTGTGTCAACTGTGCTTCCCCCGTCGGCGCCCGAGCGGCTCCCCCCCTCTGCTGGGGGTGCGGGCGGACCCTGTGCGCCGACTGTTACTGGCGCCACGGACTGACGCCCGCGGCCCACTGCTGCGCGAGCTGCGCTGCGCACGGAATGAGCGGCTCCACGTCGATCTCGGGGGGCCGCGCGCCCGCCGCTGCGCTCAACCGCGATCGCCCGTCCACGCCCCGCTGAACGGGGGCCGGCGCTCGGCATTTCGAACCTCGGCGGGTCGCGCCCCCGCCCTCCGCGCGAATCGGAGCGCGACCGGGCCCGTGGGAGACTCTGCCGGCTCGCCGACGCCGGTCGGGACGGCGAGCGAGAGGCCCGCCTCCCGAGCCTGACGGGCGCCGGTCGAATCGAGCCGCTCGGCGCCGGGCCCGACCTCGACCGAGGCGCCCGCGGCCCGGGCAAAGGCGGTCCACGACAGAAGTGCCTCCCCTTTCGAAGATCCCCCGGTCCCCCGATGGGCGACCAGGACGACCGGGCGTAGGAAGGGTGCGGAGGGCGGCGGGACCGGCGCTCGCACAGAGGGACGGACCACGTACCAGTCAGCCACCGGAACCTCGGGGGGTGGAGCGCCCCGTTCCGCGGCGAGGTCGACCTCGTGGACGGAGAAGACGCGCAGGCTCGCGGTGGAGACCGTCCGCAGCCGTTCGAGGGTGGGTTCGGAGAGCGCGTAGGGGGTGCCGTCGGTATCCATCCCCTGCACCACCACGCCGAGGTAGGAGTAGCCGCGGTCCTGAGCCGTGCGGACCAGCCGGTCGAGCGCCGCCGGGCCGGCCTCGGGGGAGAGGTGAACGTGCAGGTCGCCCCGGAGGTCGCTCTCCGCTACGAGGCCGGGCAGTGGGCCGCGGGACGCCGCCTCCACCTCGCCCCTCGCCTCGCGGAGCTCCGGTGGGATCCAGGCGAGGCCGAGGGCCGCGTAGACCTCCTCTTCGGAGCGTCCCGCCACGCGTTCCTCTCCTCGGAGCACACCGTACTCGTTGACGCGAAGGCCGCGATCCTTCGCGAGCGACCGGATCTGGACGTTGTGGTCCTTCGACCCCGTGAAATAGACCAGCGCCGCCCCGAAGGAGGCCGGCTCGACGACACGGACGTCCACCTGGAGCCCGTTCCGGAGTCGCGCGGTCTCCTTCGTTCCCCCCCGAAGGAGGACCTCCGAGACCTCGGGGAGCGAGGAGAAAACGTCGAACGCCCGGACGGGGTCGTCGGAGGTGACGAGGATGTCGAGGTCGCCGACCGTCTCCCGCCCACGTCGGAAGCTGCCGGCGACCTCGACGCGCTCCGCCCCGGCTCGTTCCCTCAGGCCGCGCACGATCGCCTGGGCGATCGGATAGGCCTCCTCGATCGGCAGGCGGGCCCCCGGCGCCGCCGTCCGGTGCGCGTCCAGCGCGGCACGGATCTGAGCGAGCTTCCTCTCGCCGAACCCCTTCACGCCGACCAGCCGTCCCGCGTCGAGGGCGATGAGCAGTTCGGCCGGGCCCTCGATCCCGAGCTCGACCCAGAACCGGCGCGCCGTCTTCGGCCCAAGACCCGGGACCTGCAGCATCTCCGCTACGCCCGCCGGGACCTCCTTCTGGAGACGCTCGAAGTAGCCGATCCCCCCGGACGCGAGGTACTCCCGGAGCTTTTCCTCGATCGCATCACCGACGCCCGGTATCGACCGGAGCTCTCCGCGAGCGGCGACCGAGGCAAGGTCCTCGGTCAGCGAATCGATCGATCGGGCGGCCCGCCGGTACGCTTCGGGCTTGAACCGCTCCCCCATCACGTCGAGCAGGTCGGCGATCCCTCGGAAGATCTCCGCCGCCTCCGCGTTCGAGGGCATCGAACCTCCCACCGGCCGCGCGTGCCCTTAGGTATTCTGTCCCTACGGGTCGCGCCCCGCCCCCGCGTCGACCCACACCCGCCGCGTGACCGGACGGTAGCCGAGCCCGTCGTAGAGGGCACGGGCCGAAGCGCTGTCCTCTCGTACGAAGAGGCCGCAGGGAGCACCGCCCCGGGCCGCCTCGACCATGACGGCGCGAACGACCGCCCGCCCCCAGCCCTGGTTGCGGTAGTCGGTGGCCACATAGACCCCTCCGACGATCCAGATGTGCGGGAGGCGGACGACCGGGCGGGCCAGCGCGACCATCCGTCCGCGGTCGAAGCCCGCCCAGACCGGCTCGAGAGCGGGGTCGATCCCGGAGTAGGCCGCCCCAATCCGCTCGGTCTGCCGAGCGGCGAACTCCTGGAGGCGCGGGCGCTCATCCCCCGTCAGTCGTCGGACCAGCTCGTCCTGGGGACCGGCCGGTGCGGGGGCCCCCGCGGGGGCGAGCTCGGCCAGCACGGGCCGGACGAAAGCCGGACCCCGCGCGCGCTCGGCGGCCGGCCCGCCGGACTCGGAGCAAAGGATGATGAGGGGGCGCGGAGGGAGTTGGTCGAGGAGGACGTCCGTCACCTCGGGCTCCCCCAACCAGTGCACGATGGTCGCCCCGTCCCCCAGAGGCCAGAGAAGCAGGTAGCCGAGGGTCGTCGTCCCCCGGACCGCGGAGACGAACCGGACGCGTCCCGGGTGCTGGTCGAGGTCCCACAGTGCATAGGCGTGGAGGACGGGGTCCTCCTGGGCGACCTTCTCGAGCCATCTCCGGTCGATCGTGGAGCGGATCTCCACCTGCCCCGACGGCACGGATCCCCCACGCCCTGAACCCTAGTTAGCCCCCCGGGAGGACGGGGAAAGATCCGGTTCCTCCCGTCGGGGCGAACGTAAATCCACCTCCCCGCTCCGAAGAAGCGTGCGAGAGCACCAACCCACGCCGGAGCTCCCCCAGCACTTGGAAGCTCTCTACCGTGGCTTCGCGTTCGAGCGCTCGCTCGCCGACGACCCGATCTCTTCGATCCGGCCGTTGGTGCACGATGGCCGCTCCGCGGAGGTCCTGGGGATCCTCGCGGCGACGGTCGCCATCGGTAACACGACGGCGATCCGCGGGGCGCTGACGCGTCTCTTCGAACTCGCCGACGGGCCACCGGAAGATTGGCTGCTCCGCACCCCGCGGGCGAAACGGGGGAGCGTGCTCCGCCCGTTCCGCCACCGATGGATCCGGGGCGACCAGGTCGAGTACCTGGCCCGCGTCCTCGCCGACCACTACTCCCGTCGCGACTCGCTCGAGGATGACTTCCTCGACGGCTACACCGCTCGAGGCTTCCCCGGAGGGTTAGACACCCTGGCCCAGGTGCTGCGGGGCGACGGCGCGCGTGCCCGGATCGGAGCGCCTCCCGCCGGGTATCGCCGGTTGTTCCCCAGCCCGCTCGATCGGTCCCGGAGCCCATGCAAGCGATTGACGCTCTTCGTGCGCTGGATGGTGCGGGAACGTTACCCCGACCTCGGCTACTGGCACCGGATCCCGACCGGGGAGCTGCGCGTCCCGCTCGACCAGCACGTGCACTGGATCGCCTACCACCTGGGCCTCACCTCCCGCCGTACCCGCTCCTGGGCGGCGGTCGAGGAGGTCAGCGAGGCGCTGCGTCGCATCGATCCGATCGACCCGATCAAGTACGACTTTGTGCTGTGCCACACCGGGATCTCCGGGGACTGCCCCAAGGAGAGAGATATCGCGGTGTGCGGTCCGTGCTCCGTCCGTCCCGATTGTCGTATGTGGCGCGGGCGGAGGGTCGCGGCATGAGTGCCCCCGCCGAGCCGTTCGTGATCCACCCCGGTCTGAGGACTCGGTTCCTTACGGCGGGCGAGCGAATCGCTTGGAATCCCACATCCCCCTCCCCACTGCGTCCCGCCGATCGTCGGGGACGGATCGCGCACCTGGGCGAGGAGGTGGCCCGCGTCGAGGAGTGGGGCTCGGAGACGGACGGAGGTCTCATGGTCGACTCGGGTCCCCTCGGAGCCCTCGTGCTGATCATCGTTATCGACGGCCGGGGGACCCCGCGGGCGCTCGGGGCACTTCACGCCGACAGGGATCCGGCGTTCCCTTCGGGCGCGCTCGTCGCGGTCTGGGGTCATGGGTTGGCCCCCGAGGACGAGCACCCCCGTCTCCGCGATCTCGTGGAGCTCGCCCGCTACGCGCTCGAGTAACCGGCGCCCGAATGCTTATATTCTTTAACTATTCGATGGCAGAATAATTAGGCCTCCGATGAACGCCCCCCTGCGCGCTCCGCGCGCCTCCGCTGTGGCGGTCGAACCCGAGGATCTGGTCGGCTCGGTCCGCGAAGTGATGGGTGCCGTCCTCCGGCGGGTCGCTCCCACCCTCGAGAGCGAGGGGATCACGATGGGTCAGTTCTGGGCGCTCCATCTCGTCTCGAACCTGGGACGGACCTCGCTCACGTCCGTCGCGCGCCACCTGTCGGTCGCGCCGCCCACGGTCTGTGCGAACGTCGACCACCTCGTTCGCGCCGGGTTCGTCATGCGCCACCGCTCCGAGCTCGACCGCCGGGCGGTCGAGCTGTCCTTGACGCCGGCCGGGCGACGGGTCGAGGCCCGCATCTGGCGCGCCGTCGGCGAGGTCATGCGGTCGGCCACCGAGGACCTGCGCCGGGAGGACGTGGCGACCGCCACCCGCGTGTTCCGAGAACTTCGCGCTCGGCTGGACGGTCCGACCTCGGGCGTCCTCCGGGGGGTGGCATGAACGCGACCCCCGCGCCGGCCCGGGTCTTCGACCCCCGCTACAGCCGGATCGTTCTCGGCATCCTGGCCGCGATGGCCCTCATGGTCACCTACGTCGAGACGATGGTCCTGCCGGCGTTCAGCTCCTTTGAGCGGTTCTTCCAGGTCACGGACGCGAGCACGATCGCATGGATCCTCTCGGCCTACCTCCTCGTCGGCGTCGTCGTCACCCCGATCTTCGGCAAGCTGGGCGACATCTACGGCAAGAAGCGCATGCTCCTGGTCGCGATGGGCGTCTACGCCGTCGCCGTCAGCATCGCCGGGTTCACGCCCAACATCGGCGCTGCGTTCGGCGTCGCCCGGCCGGACCAGATCTACCTCCTAATCGCCGTCCGGGCGCTCCAAGGCGTCGGCATGGCGATGTTCCCGCTCGGGTTCGCGATGCTGCCCGAGGTCTTCCCGCCCGCCCGAGTCGGTCAGGCCCAGGGGATCATCTCGGGGATGTTCGCCACCGGTGCCGCCCTCGGGCTCGTCGGCGGCGGGTGGATCGCCCAAAACTTCGGCTGGCAGGTCACCTACCACACGGTCATCCCCATCGCCGTCACGGTCTTCGTGCTCGCGGCCGTCCTGGTCCGCGAATCGAAGGTACGCGCGGCCCGGAAAATTGACGTGCTCGGCGTCGCGACGCTCGGGGTCGGCCTTACGTTCGTGATGCTCGGCATCACCGAGGGAGCTTACTGGGGCTGGACCAACTTCACCGGCGGATCCGTCGGCGGAATCGCCTGGGGCGTCCCCGAATTCTTCCTGATCGCGCTCGCGGCGTTCGCCATCTTCCTCTGGTGGGAGCCTCGGGCACCCAGCCCCGTCGTCTCGTTCCAGGAGCTCCGGCAGCGGAACATCTGGGTCTCCAACCTGAACGGAGTGATCGTCGGGATGAGCATGTTCCTCCTGTTCACGATCCTCATCATCCTGGCCGAGTACCCCTCGCCCGGGTTCGGCCTCCAGGAGCTCAACGCCGGCTTGCTGCTCGTCCCGGCTTCCATTGGGATGCTGGCGTTCGGCCCGTTCCTGGGGCGGATGATCTCCCGCTTCGGCCCCAAACCGGTGATGATCCTCGGCTTCCTCCTGATCACCCTCGGAGCCCTCGGACTCTTCGCACTCAACCGGACGACCTACGAGGTCGCGGTCGTCGCGATCCCGGTGATGGTCGGCAACGTGGCCGTCCTGATCGCGATGTCGAACATCATCGTCCTCTCGGTTGACCCGAAGACGGTGGGCGTTCACACCGGGATGAACCAGACGTTCCGGAACCTCGGGTCCGCGCTCGGCCCGGTCCTCGTCACGTCGATCCTGGCCGCGTACATCTCCCCCCTACTCCTTGCCAACCCGAACCCGCCACCGGCGTTCTTCGTCTTCGACAACTACCGGCTCGCGGGCTACGAGTTCGTCTTCGCGCTGACCGCGGCGATCGGCATCGTCGGCGGGATCGTGTCGCTCGCGCTGCGGAACTACCGGTTCCATGCGGACGGCACGCGCCTCGGCGAGGCGAGCGGAGCTCCCTCGGCCGAGGCCCGGGCCGAGCCGGCCGCGACACCCGTCTCGGCGTCGGGTCCCGGCGGCGACTGAGCGCCGTCTACGAGCAGCCGCTCGTCGCCCCGCAGACGGTGCACGCGTAGCACGTGCCCGAGCGGACCATGATCCCCCCGCAGATGTGGCACGACGGCGCGTCCTCGCTCGCGCCCCGCGACGGATTGGGGGAGAACGAGTCCAGCGGTTTGGTCTCGAACTTCACAGTCTGACTGGTCGCGGACGCCGGGGAAGCGGACGCCGCGTTGCCGTGGCCGTTCCCTCCCTCCGACGGAGCCTCGAGGCCGATCGCCTGGCGGTCCGACTCGGTGAGGAACTCGGAGGCCAGCCAGCGAGCGACGTAGTCGGGGATCGACTTCGCGAAGCGGATCTTCGGGTTGTTGGTCGCCCCCGCGGGCTCGAAGCGGAGGTGCGCGAGCTTCCGGACCAGGTCCCGGAGCGGCACCCCGTGCTGGAGCGCCATCGACATGGAGATCCCGAGCGAATCCATGAGCCCGTTGACGGTGGAACCTTCCTTCGTGACGCGGAAGAAGATCTCGCCCGGGCGGCCGTCGGGGTAGAGACCGACCGTCACATAGCCGTCGTGCCCGCCGACCTCGAAGTGGTGCGTGAGGGCCTTGCGCTGGCCGGGCAGTCGCTCGCGCGCCGGGGTCCGGGAGTCGCCGGGCACCGACCGGCCGTGGCCGGTCTCGAACGGCTGGGAGGCCTTGCAGCCGTCCCGGTAGAGCGCGACCGACTTGATGCCGTAGCGCCACGCCTCGAGGTAGATCTTCTCGATGTCCTCGACGGTCGCGTCGCTCGGGAGGTTGATCGTCTTGGACGCGCCGCCCGAGAGGAACGGCTGGACCGCGCCGAGCATCTTCAGGTGGCCCATGGGAGCGATCGTGCGGTTGCCGCCGATCGGCGCGAGGGCGCAATCGAACACGGTCAGGTCGTCGGGGTCGAGGTCCGGTGCCCCCTCGATCGTGCCGGTGCGCTCGACGTACGCGGCGATCTCCCGGATCTCGTCGGGGGAGTAGCCGAGGGACGAGAGGCCGTCGGGGACGGTCCGGTTGACCATCCGCATGACACCTCCGCCGACCAAGTTCTTTGTCTTGACGAGGGAGAGTTCCGGCTCGAGGCCGAGCGTGTCGCAGCCCATGAGGAGACCGATGGTTCCCGTGGGGGCGATGACCGAGATCTGGGCGTTGCGGTAGCCCCACAGCTCGCCGGCCTTCACCGTGTCGTGCCAGCGGTCGACCGCCGACGTGAGGATCGGAGTGAGCCGAGGGTCGTTGACCGGGATCTGCTCCGCCGCGCGCGAGTGCTTGGCCATGACGCGCAGCATCGGGGCCCGGTTCTTTTCGAACCCTCCGAACGGACCCATCCGCTTCGCCACCTCGCTCGACATGTGGTACCCCTCGGCGGAGAGGATCGCCGAGACCCCCGCGGCCAGTGTGCGGCCGGCGTCCGAATCGTAGGCGAGGCCGTAGTGCATCAGGAGCGCGCCCAAGTTCGCGTAGCCGAGGCCGAGCGGGCGGAAGTCGTGGGAGTTCTGTGCGATCGCCGGGGTCGGGTAGCTGGACGCGTCCACCACGATCTCCATCGCGAGGATCATGGTCCGGACGGACTGGCGGAACAGCTCGACGTCGAAGGCGCCCTTCGGGTCGAGGAACTTCATGAGGTTGATCGACGAGAGATTGCACGCCGTATCGTCGAGGAACAGATACTCGCTGCACGGGTTCGAGGCGTTGATCCGGCCCGAGTTCGGGCTCGTGTGCCAGTCGTTCGTGTGGTCGTCGAACTGAACGCCCGGATCCCCGCAGCGCCAGGCCGCGTAGGCGAGCTTCCGCCAGAGCTCGCGGGCGCGGTAGGTCCCGGCGACCGAGTGGTCGGTCCGGTTGGTGGTCTTCCATTCTCCGTCGCGCACGACCGCTTCCATGAAGGAGTCCGGGATGCGGACCGAGTGGTTGGCATTCTGGTAGGCGATCGATGCGTAGGCGGAGTCGGGGTCGGTCCCGTCAAAGTTGGACGAGTAACCCTGGCGAATGAGGGCGAGGGCCTTCTCCTCCTCCTTGACCTTGCACTCGATGAAGTCGACGATGTCCGGGTGGTCCATGTTGAGGATCACCATCTTCGCGGCGCGCCGGGTCGTGCCGCCGGACTTGATCACTCCCGCCAGCGCGTCGAACGCGCGCATGAACGAGACGGGCCCCGAGGCGATCCCGCCCCCCGAGAGGCGCTCGCGGCTCCCGCGGAGCGCGGAGAGGTTCGAGCCGGTCCCGCTCCCGCCCTTGAACAGCCGACCCTCGCTCGTCGCGAGGGCGAGGATCGAGTCCATGTCATCCGAGACGGACTGGATGAAGCAGGCCGAGCACTGAGGGGGGTCGCGGACCCCGACGTTGAACCAGACGGGGCTGTTGAACGCCGCCATCTGCTGGACCATGAGGTAGGAAAGGCTCTCCTCGAAGGTTGCCACTTCCTCGGGCGTCTCGAGGTAGCCGAGCTCGAGGCCCCGCTCCGCCATCCAGTGGCAGACGCGACGGATCATGCCGTCGACGGACGTCTCGCGGCGGCCGCCGATGATGCGGAAGTACTTCGACGCAGCGATATTGATGCTCGTCTCCGACCAAGAGGCGGGGGCCCGGATGCCTTTCTGTTCGAAGATGACCTTGCCGTCGGCATTCTTGATCACGGCATCGTGGGTGCGCCAGGAGACCGAGTCGAACGCGGTCTTGCCCCGGGGCACGAGACGGGGGACGGGAATCGGTTCGCGACCCACCCGCGTCGTCGACCGCGGGGCCGGTGTCTCGGGCGAAGACGTTGCGCGCTTCTTTGATACGGCCATTAAGGACCACTCCGGGGAGTCGAACGAGACGTCCGAGCTCGAGTGACAATTCCTTCGTGCGCGGACTAACCCTTCACCGACCTCGTGGAACGCCCTCGGTGAGGGAGCGTTCCGCGTTGGCCCGTGATGGGAAGAGGCGCGAAGGGTGCCGCCCGGGACACCTGTCTTAACCCTCCGGGTGCGGCCAAGCATCCCCCAGTATAAGCGCTCTATGTCGGACCACGGGCTCGGCGCTCTGGGAACGCGTCGACCAAAGCGTCCCGGCCGTTCCGGAGTAAGGCGGATCGCGCACTCCGTGCGCTCGGGGACGCGACACGCGGATGAGGACAAGATTCGACCCGTGACCGGGCTGCCGACGAGCGGTCGGCAGGCGTTCCCAGGCGTGGACCGGAGCGCTCCGTGGCGCCTTCTCGAAATCGAGGGCACCGACCGAAGTTCCCCCCGAGACCAGCGTTCTTCGCACAGGTCGCCACGGGTTTCGGTCGGCCCCCAGCGATCCGTTGGCCCGTCCGGCCGACGGGAAGCCTCGACGAACGTTCGGGGCAGCGGATCTCGGGCCGCTCGCCCCGGGCGTGGGCGGATGCCACGTCCTCACCCGCGGGAAGGTGGAGCCGGAGCGTTCTGGGCCGGGAGGACCCGCATCGTGCAGGGCATGAGGGAACCGCAGTCGCCGCAGTAGAGCCCCTCGTCCGCGACCCAGAGGAAGGCTCCGCACCGTTCGCACTTCCTCGGGTCGTCCGGGTCGTTCCGACAGCCCATGGGTCCTTCTCGGTCGAACGAACGGGTTCGAGTATATGCGCCCGCGGTCCGAGCAGCCGCGGTCCGGGAAACTAGAAGGGGTGCCGAAGGGGCTCTCTCCCTGAGGAGAAAGCCCCGGAAAGGGTGGGCCTGTCTAGGCGTTCTTCATCTTGGCGCGGGAGATGAAGCCCTTCTTGTCGAGGAAATACATGTACCCGTCCTGGCGGACGATCTTTTCCGTCCCGACACGGGACTTCTTCCCCGACTTGTTCAGCTTCGTGGGGGTCTTCCAGAGGTACCCGTCCTTCCCGAGGTAGTACAGGTATCCCTTCTCTCTCTTCGATTGCTCTTTGCCGACCTTCTCCGACATGTAGGCGACCTCGACCGGCGAGAGGGAGAGCCCACCTATTTAGAATTACTGACGGAGTGTCCTCGAAGAAATCGCGATTCCCTGACGGAAAACGACGTTCGGACGGACGTCGAAGCGGTACCCCAGCTGGTCGGCGGACGGGACGGGGAAGACGGAGAAGTCGGCGGGGCGCCCGACCTCGACAGTCCCCGCGTCCCCGAGGCCGATCGCGTGCGCGGCGTTCACGGTCGCCGCCGTGAGCGCCTCGGCCGGGGAGAGCCGGCCGCCGTGGACCGCGAGGGAGATCGCGAGCGGCATCGATTCGATCCACGAGTTGGGGGAGCAGTCCGTCCCGAGCGCCACGGCGACGCCGGCGTCGACGAGCTCCCGCGCTGGCGATCGCCGTCCGGGCGAGGAGCCGAGGGCGGTCGCAGGAAGGACGACCGCGGTGACCCCGGCGTGGGCCAGCGCGCGGTAGTCGTCCCCATTCGCCGCGAGGAGATGTTCGGCGGAACGAGCGCCCCGCCGGGCGGCGAGACGCGCTCCGCCCGAACGCACGAACTCGTCCGCGTGCACCTTTGTCTCGAACCCGAGGGAGTGGGCCGCCCGGAGGAGGCGCTCCGACGTGCGCACGGAGAAGAAGCCGGGTTCGCAGAACACATCGACGAACCGCGCGAGCCGCTGCCGGGCGACGACGGGGAGGGCTTCGCGGATGAGCCGGTCGACGTAGGAGTCGGCCCGTCCCCGATACTCGGGCGGGACGGCGTGGGCACCGAGGAACGTCGGCACCAGACGAAGCCCCGTCCGTTCGGCGAGGCGGGGGATCAGCCGGAGCAGCTCGACCTCGCCGCGCGGGGTGAGGGAGTATCCGGTCTTGACCTCGATCGAGGTGGAGCCCGCCCGGGCCATGGCCCGGAGGCGCTCGGAGGTCTCGGTCAGGAGCTGCCCGCGCGACGCCTTCCGCGTCGCGCGGACGGTCGAGAGGATCCCGCCGCCGAGGCGGGCGATCTCGGCATAGTCCAGTCCCCGCGCCTTCAGTCCGAGCTCGAAGGCCCGGTCTCCGGCGAAGAGCACGTGGGTGTGCGCGTCGACGAATCCGGGAACGAGCGTTCCTCCTCCGGCGTCGTACCGGACACCGCCCCGACGCAGGCGGACCTTCCCCGACACTCCCCGCTCGGGACCGACATAGACGAATCGACCGTTCGCGACCGCGACGGCGGCCCGCGGGATCCTCGAGAGTTCCTCGGCCGCCGCCCGGACACGGGGCACCGGTCCGCGGGCGAGCGTCGCCGCTTCCCCGACCCCGGTGACGAGGAGATCGGCCCGGATCATGGCTGTAGGATCAGGTGGTCGAGGAGGTCGCGCGCAACGTGGGACCCCGGGAAGATGAGGCGTGCCTCGTTCTCCAACGGCTCGAGCTCCTTGTAGCGAGAGGAGAAGTGAGTGAGGTAGAGGAGGTCGACCTCCGCCGACCGGGCGATCTCGGCGGCCTGACGAGCGGAGGAGTGCCCCCACGCGTTCGCCTCGGCCTCGATCTCCTGCGCCGCCGTCGCCTCGTGGATCAGGAGAGTGGCCCGGTGCGCGAGCCGCCGTACGTCCTCGTTAGGAGCGGTGTCGCCGGAGTAGACCACCGATCGACCCGGACGGGGCGGCCCCATCACCTCCGAGGGTTGGATCAGCCGGTCACCGACCCGGACGGACTCCCCGTCCTCAAGGCGGGCAAAATCGCGGCCCTCGAGGCCGAGCGAGCGCGCGAGCTCCCCGTTGAATCGGCCCCGTTTCGGCCCCTCCTCGATCCGGTAAGCGATCGAAGGGACCGGGTGGTCCGCCCGCGCGGTGCGCACCGTGTAGCCGTCCAGCTCGACCGACTCGCCGGGCTGGAGAGGATGGACGTTCACCGGGAATCGGAGGGTGAAGTACCCCATCCGCAGCGCCCGTCCCACCATCTCCTCGGCGTCCGGGGGACCGTAAATGTCGATCGGGTCGGTCCGGTTGTTGAGGCACATACTCTGGATGAGGCCCGGGAGGCCGAGGAAGTGGTCGCCGTGGAAGTGGGTGAGAAAGATCCGGCGGACGCGCATGAACGAGGCGCTCGATTGAAAGAACTGGCGCTGCGTACCCTCCCCGCAGTCGAGGAGGAGGAGCTCCTTCTCGGTATCGAGCGCGATCGCGCTCGCCGAGCGCTCCTTCGTAGGCCACGAACCGGCCGTGCCGAGAAAGGTGACCCGCATCTCCCATGGGGAGCGGGCCCCGGGTAAAAGGCCGTCGGGGCAGAGGCTCGTGCGTCGTCGGACGTTCCGGACGTTCTGGGATCCGGGGGGTAAAGCGCAAAAAGGGGCCGTGGGGTCGGTCCGACGAATGGTGGATTGGGACCGCGTCGAACAGCTACGGTCGAAGGGCTGGGAGTGGGACGAGATCGCCGACGACCCGAAGGTCGGCTTTACCGCCGACTCGGGGGCGGGCGACCCCGGCCGAGCGCTCCGGGTCCTCTACCACCGCCGGCGCTCCAAGTCACCCCCAAGGGACTCGTCCCCAAAGAAGGGCCGGAAGGACGTTGACGCCTTCGAGTCCAAATGGACCCTCCTACGGGTGGGCTACCTCCTCGTACCGGTCCTCGCGGTCTGGTTCGCCGTTGCCTTTCTCGCCCCGTCACCGGTCGGTCTGATCCTCCCGGCGATCCCCTACCTCGCGCTGGGCCTCGCCGTCGTCGCGTTCGTCCTCATCTACGCGCTCCTCCGGGCCGAACGACGTTGGACCAAGGTGTACCGCAACACGGTGATCGGTGGGGTCGTGCTCGGCCTCGTGTTCACCGGGGTGGTGGGCCTCTCGGGCTCGCTCCTCTTCGGTTGCCCCTACCTGCCGCCGTCCACGTCGCTCTCGGGCCAGGGGGGTCCCGGATGGACCCACGGCAACATCGCGCCGTGGCAGGACGGTGGGAAGCCCGTCGTCTACTTCTACGGCGCCACGTGGTGCCCGTACTGCTCGGCCGGGAGCTGGTCGCTCTGGAAGGCGCTGACCGAGTTTGGCACCCTCACCGGCACTTCCACGGGCTTCTCCAGCCTTTCCGATGTGTACGCCGGTACCCCGGAGGTCGTCCTGGCGAACACGCAGGTCACCAGCACCAACATCTCCTTCCAGGTGAGCGAGGACACGTCCGGGTCCGATGGCTCGTTCCCGGGCACCAGCAACTGCTACCAGGCCGCATACGTCGCGGCCTACTCCGGAAGCTCGATCCCCTTCCTGGTCGTCAACGGCCAGTGGATCCACGCCGGTACTCCGATCTTCAATCCGCAGACCCTCTCGAGCTACACCTACTCCATCGCGGGCAGCTCGGGCGCCACGACCGTCTACGGCCAGGTCCATTCGGAGAACGGAAGCTCGGGCAGCGCGTGGCCCGCCGTCAGCACCCAGGCCTACTGGATCATGGCGTTCATTGCCAAGGCATGCGGGGCAACGAACAGCGACGGGGCGGCGTGGCTCGCGACCCATTACAGCTGGTCATCCGCGACGAGGACGGCGGTGACGAACGACCTCGCCCAGATCACGTAGGCCCATGCGGACCCGCACTTACCGCACACTCGTCTACCTGGGCGGGGGCCTGGGCGCGATCGCGGCGGCGTTCTCGGGGGCCGAGTTCTACGACGCCGAGCTCTCGAAGGCGTGTTCGTTCAACGGATACATTTCGTGCGCCAAGGTGGCGAACAGCGGCCTTACCACGACCTTCGGGATCCAGGATTGGATCTGGGGGATCGCGGGATTCATCGTGATCCTCGCCCTCGCGGTCCTCGCTGAGCGACGACGCCGGGACGCGTGGATCCCCTACCTCCTGCTCCTCGTAACGACCGCCGGACTCGCCCTCTCGGTCTACTTCGGCTACGTCGAAGTGGTCCAGATCGGGGGCGTGTGCCCGGTCTGCATCACGGCGTACGCGATGGGCGCCGTGGCCTGGGTCGGCGCGATCGGCCTCGCCCAGAGGGCCTATCGGCGGGGCCACCGGCCCCCGGATGACGCGACCGCCGCGGGGTAGCGGGCCCCCCCCGAGGAACGGCCGTTCTCCCTCGACCGGGTCGCAGAAACGCGGTGGCCCGGGTTATATACCGGACCTTTCTCGGCCGCGCGGGTCGTCCTCTATGGTGGATACGTACGCCACGCTCGCAGCCGGGATCGCAATTGCCGGTGGGTTGATCGGAACGGGAATGGCCCAATCCGGTATCGGAGCTGCCGGGATGGGGATCTACGCCGAGAAGCCGCAACTTTTCGGCAAGGTCCTGTTCTTCTTCGTCATTCCCGAGACCCTCTGGATCATCGGGTTCGTGCTGGGGTACATCCTGCTCACGGGTATCCTCTAGAGAGCGGCCCCGATGTCCCTCGAGCTGCTGGTCGCCGAGATCCGAGCCCAGGGGGAGCGGGAGCTCACCGCGGAGTCCCAGAAGTTCGAGGCCGAGAAGGCCCGTCTCCTGGACGACCGGACCCAGCGGGTGGCCGCCATCCAGAACGACTTCCGCACCCGCTCCGAAGCGGAATCGCGCCGGGAGCGGGCGCAGCGGGTTGCCGGAGCCCGGATGCAGTCCCGCAAGCTCGAGTACGAGGCCCAGGAACGGGCGATGAACGACTCGCTCGGAGCCGTGCGCGACCTCCTCCGTAAGTTCACGAGGGGGGACGAGTACCCCGAGGTGCTCCGCCGCATGTACGCCCTGGCCACCGACGAACTGGGGAGCGACCTGCACGTCTCCGGCCGGGCCGAAGATGCCGCCCTGCTCGAACCGCTCGCGGGTCGTTCGTTCGACCCGACCCCGGCGCCGATCCTGGGCGGCCTTATCGCCGAGACCCCCGACGGGGCCCGGCGACTCACCCTGAGCTTCGACGAGCTCCTCCGACTTCGAGAGGATCGCGTGCGATCCCTTCTCGCCTAGGACGACGGCGGGTATGGCCGGTTCCCCGTACGCGAGCGCTCTCGGCCGGTTCAAGGCCCTCCAGCCGACGCTCCTCCCTTCCGACGCCTACCCTCCGCTCGTCCGCGCCAAGGACCTCTCCGAGATCCTGAAGCTCTTGGAGCCCACTCCGTACGGTCCGGAGATCGCGCAGGCCGGCGCGACCTACCAGGGCGCCGCCGCCGTCGAGGTGGCCGTCAATCGCCTGTTCGTCCACCGGCAGCGTCTTCTCCTGGAATCGGCGTCCTTCGCGGGGAAGCCCCTCATCGAGGCCTACCTGCGCCGCTGGGACATCGAGAACATCGGCCTCGTCCTCTCCGCCAAGTCCGAGGGACGGCCGGTCTCTGAGACGGAGACGTTCCTCGTCTCGAGCCGGGAGATCCCGGCGGGACTGTTCGCCGGGGCGATGGGGCTGGACGATTTCCGCGCGCTCCTCGCCCTTCCCAACGCCGAGGCGGTCACGACCCAGCTCGTCCGCTTTGGGTACGGCGCGGTCCTCCTGCCGCTCCTGGACGCCTACTCGAAGAGCCGCGACATCTTCCCCCTGCTCGCCGCACTCCAGCGGCAGTACTACGAACGGGTCCTCGATGCCGCCAAGTTCTTCCAGGGGGACGAGTGGGTGATCCGGGAGTTCCTCCGGTCGGAGATCGACCTCAAGAACGTCCTCCTGCTCTTGAAGGGCAAGGCCGCATCCCTTCCGGTCGAGGTCGTGCTCGAGCGGTTCCTGGACGGAGGCGAACTGGCCCGGGACCGGGTCGCTGACCTGTACAATGTACGCGACATCCCCGAGCTCGTGGCCCAGCTCGAGGGCCGGTTCCCGGCGCTCCAGTACGGGCTCGAGCGGTACGCCGAGGAGAAGAGCCTCGTGCCGTTCGAGATCGCGTTGACCCGGGAGCGGACCGTCCGGGAGTTGAAGCGGCTGCGCAGCTTTCCCCTCTCGATCTCCATCCTGTTCACGTTCTTGACGCTCGCCGAGCTCGAGCGGGCGGACCTTCGGAAGATCATCTACGGCAAGCTCTACGGGATCGCACCGGACGAGCTCGAGCGGTCCCTCGTCATCCCCCGGTCGTAGACCGGTGCTCCGGCCGTCCTAGGTGGGGTCCGGCCCTTCGAGGAAGGGCCCGACGGCGTCGGACGGCGCCGGTCGGGTATGGGTCCGCCTCGAACCGAACGGCAGGAAGGGTCGTCCGTTCCCCTCGTAGAATTTTGAGAAGTGCTCCACGAAGATCAGCCGTGCCCCTTGGATTCCCGGCTCGAAGACCCCGAGGATCAGGTTGAACATCTGGCCGACCACGAGGATGAGGACGCCGAAGACGATGTAGACGAGGTGAAGGGCGACGGAGGGGGTCGAGCCGACGAGCATCCCGTAGGTGACCGTGTTGATCACGAGCGCCAGGATGACACTCGCGAGCAGGATCCCGACCAACCGGAGGTAGGAGAGGATGTGGCTCACGATCTCGGTGAGCGCCATCAGCCCCTGGGCGCCCTCGCCGGCGATGATGAGTCCGAGTCCGCCCACGAGGCCCGCCAGGGCGAGGTCCGAGAGGGGGCTGGAGAGCGTGAACGCCTTGTAGATCACGAGGAGGCCGAAGCCCGCCACGCCCCAGGCGAACGTGATGCCGCCGACCTTCCCGATCAGTTCGCGGCGGTGGTGGTGATAGTAGGCCTTCAGCGCCCCCAACCCGAAGCCGAGAGTCACCATGCCGAGGCCGATGAAGCCCGCGAGCAGGAGGAGCTTGGACGCCGAGTGGAGCGGGTCGAACAGACCCGTGTAGAACGGCAGGTGGACCCCGAAATACGAGTTGAAGACGATCCCGAGGCCGACCCCGAGCAAGCACCCCGGTAGGAGGGTGCGCGCGAGCAGCTGCATGCCCTTGGGCCCCATGATCATCGTCACGAAACCGCGGAGCGAATCCGGAACGTGCTGGCCTCCGGGGAACCCGGCGATCATCCAGAGGCAGATCCCGAGGATGACGATCCCGTACCCCGCGTCGCCGAGCATGAGGCCAAAGAAGAGCGGGAACGCGAGCGCGAAGATCCACGTCGGGTCGAACTCGGTCGACTGCGGAAGGGAGTAGAACTTGATGAAGAACTCGAACCACCTCACCCCGGGGGGGTTGTCCATCAACGTGGGGGGCTCCTCAGAGGTCGGGATCCGGTAGACGTCGATCCGGTCCCCCACGCGCCGGCGCAGGGCCGTTTCGAGGGCGGCGGAGTTCCGCTGGGGGACCCAGCCCTCCAGCGCGAAGGAGGATCGCCCGGCGCCCATGCGGGTCCAGGCCTCGAACTTCCGGTTCTCGATCGTGAACGCTTCTTCGAGGGAGGCGACCCGGGAGTACCAGGTCTGGGCCATCGTGGCCAGCCGGGCCCGGATCTGGGCGAGCCGGGCCTCGACCGCGTCGTGCCGACCCTTCAGTTGGGGAAGCTCGGCCTCGATGGTCCCGTCGTGGACCGGGATTCCGGCCAGGTGGACGCCGCCCTGTTGCGCGATGCGGCTCACGGCATCGGCCTGGGTCTGCGGAACCGCGAGGAGGAACCGGACGGACTCCTTCTCCCGCGGGCCGGGGACGAACGCCGATTCGCCGAGGGCGTTCACCTCCCCTCGGAGCTTGCGGAGGGCATCGGGCGAGGATTCTCCGAAGAAGGCAAGGAGCCGCGCGGAGCGGAGGAGACGAAGCGAGCCGGTGTAGTAGCGGTGCCGCTCGAGCAGTTGGACGGTGGTGTCCACCTCGCGCCCTTCCGTGATCAGGGCGTCCTCCTCCCGCTTGAGCTCCAGGACCTCGGCGTCGATCGACACCGTCGCGGCTGCCTGGAGGACCGCGTCGAGCGAGGGATAGACCGCGGGGGGCCCGTCGGGAGTCGCGGGGAGGGACGCCTTCAGCGTGCGGAATCGGAGGAGTCCGTCCGAGACCTGACGTTGAAGCTCCCCACCGTGCTCCGGCTCCAGCAGCTCGAGCGCCTCCTTGCGGAGCGGCTCGATCTGGATGACGCCCAGGTCGTGGAGCAGGGCGACGACGGTCTCCCGGTCGCTCTTCAGACCGAGAAGGCCGACCTTGACCATCGGGACGGGGCGCAAGAAGCCCATGGATCACGCCCCGGGTCGCTTGCCCGTGCGGCGGAACTCGGCAAGGATCGCGGTGAGGATCGGCTGCTCCTGGGGCGCGAGCTCGGCCAGGGTCTTTCCCCGGATCTCGTCCGCCCGTGCGGTGCCGGCCGTCACGATCTGTTTCGCCTCCCGGTCCCCCTCGCGCTGGGCCGTAGTGAGGAGCGATTCCCGCTCCCGCTCCGCGTCGGCGCGGGCCTGGAGGACTACGCTCTCGCTCTCCCGAGCAAGTTCCTCCAAAGCGCTCTTGACCTTCGCGCGGAGATCGGCGACCTTCTTCTCGAGCTCGGCTTCCGTGCTCGTCACGTGCTTGATCGGCTCCAGGGAATCGCCCGGTGCGGCCGCGGTTTCGCTCGGCATGGTCAGATCGCGTGGGTCACATAGAGGAGGTAGAGGAGGGCCGCGACGGCGCCCAGACGGACGGCCCACAGGAGCCGGACGCCCCGCAGGTACCGGAGGACACGGTCGGGATGGTTGGCGATCGCCGCGGCCGGCGGCGGGCTCGCGATCCCGTAGGCCCCGGAGAGGTCCAGGTCAGGCACCGGCGGCCTCCGCCTGCTCCATCTTCCGTTTGACCGTCTTCAGCATGCTGAAGGAGTCCCGCTCGAGCTCGTCGAACCGGAACTTGATCATCCGCACGATCGCCTGGAGCCGCGGAATCAGCACGTTCTCGATCGCGCTCGCCCGTCGCTTCGTCTTCTCGATCTCCTTCAAGAGGCGCCGCAACGCGTTTTCCTTCTCGGCGATATCCAGGATGACCTGGTAGATCCCCTGGAAGTGACCGATGGACTCCCCGATGGACGTGGGCAGGTCCAAGAGGGCGCTCGGGGGCACCGGGGCGTAGTTCCCGGAGTCGACCCGTGGAGTGCGAACCCCCATGACGTTCTTGGTGGTCACGTTCACCCGGGCGAGCTCGGGGAGGAGCATCGAGACGTTCTCGAGCCGCGTCGGGCCCTCCAACATCTCGGCCTGGCGGATCGAGGCGTATCCCCGGACGATCTTCAGCTGGAGGTTCCCCCGGAGCTCGAGCGCCTGGCGGCTCAACTGGAAGAACTCCGCGATCAAGGCGGAACGCTTGAGCTTCATCAGATTGAGCCCTTTCAGGGCGAGAACGATCCGGCGGCGCGTACGAAGGAGCTCGAGCCGGGTCGGTCGAACTTCTTCGCCCACCATCGGTATCTCCCGGTCCCGTCCGTTCGAACTAGGCGGCCCGGTGCTTGGGCCGGTAGTACTGCTTGATCAGGTCGGGCTTGATCCGCTTCAGCTCGGATTCGGGGAGCTCGGAGAGGATGTCCCACGCGAGGGTCAGACTCTCGTCGATCGACCGGTCCTCGTCAGGGCGTTGGTTGACGAACTCGTTCTCGAACCGCTCCGCGATCTTGAGGTAGATGCGGTCGGTGGCCGTGAGGGCCTCTTCTCCGACGATCGCGGACAGGGCCCGCTGGTCCTTGCCCGTCGCATACGAGGCATAGAGCTGGTCGGCCACCCCCCGGTGGTCCTCGCGGGTACGGCCCTTACCGATCCCCTGGTTCATCAGACGGGACAGGGAGGTGAGCACGTCGATTGGAGGGTAGACCCCCCGACGTTGCAGCTCCCGGCTCGCGACGATCTGGCCCTCGGTGATGTACCCCGTCAGGTCGGGGATCGGGTGGGTGATGTCATCCGCCGGCATCGTGAGGATCGGGAGCTGGGTGATCGACCCCTTCCGACCGTGGATCTTCCCGGCCCGCTCGTACAGCGTGGCCAGGTCGGTATACATGTACCCGGGGTAGCCGCGTCGCCCGGGTACCTCCTCCCGGGCCGCCGCGACCTCGCGCAGTGCCTCGCAGTAGTTGGTCATGTCCGTGAGGACGACCAGGATGTGCATGCCCTTCTCGTAGGCCAGGTATTCGGCGGTCGTGAGCGCCATGCGCGGCGTGATGATCCGCTCGGCCGACGGGTCGGAGGAGAGATTCATGAACACCACCGTGCGCTCGAGCGCCCCGGTCGACTCGAACTCCTTCAGGAAGAAGTTCGCCTCCTCGCTCGTGATGCCCATCGCAGCGAAGATGACGGCGAAGCTGTCCGAGGAGTTGCGCAGCTTGGCCTGACGGACGATCTGCGCCGCGAGGAGGTTGTGAGGAAGGCCCGCGCCCGAGAAGATCGGGAGCTTCTGTCCCCGCACGAGAGTGTTCATGACGTCGATGTTCGAGAGACCGGTCTGGATGAACTCGCTCGGCTCCTCGCGGGAGACCGGGTTCATGGCATTTCCGACGATCTCGAGCTTCTTGTCGGAGACGATCTTCGGGCCGCCGTCGCGCGGCTCCCCAAGCCCGTTGAAGACGCGGCCGAGCATCTGGTCCGAGACCGGGAGCGTGGCGACCTCCCCAAGGAACTTCACGCTCGTCCCGTTGATGTTCATCCCCATCGTGGGGCCGAACACCTGAACGATGGCGAGTCCCTTCCGGGAATCGAGTACCTGCCCCAGTCGTCGGTCGCCGTTCGGGAGGAGGACCTCGACCATCTCGCCGTACGCGGCCTGCTCCACCTCGCGGACGAAGAGGAGGGGGCCCGTGACGCGGTCGATCGTCCGGTAGTCGATGGGCACCTCTCCGACGACGGCGTCCTTCGGCTCGTGTTTTGTGGTCGCCATCAGGCCGTTCCCCCTAGGCCGGCCACGGCCTGGTTCATCTCGAGCTCGAGGCGGTCGAAGGCGGCGGCGTGATCGGCTTCGGGGATCGACTTCATCCGGGAGAGTCGCTCGCGCACCGGGAGCCGCTGGACCTGTTGGACGGTCGCGCCCCGGGCGATCGCCTCCTGTTCCTTTTCCCCGAACGAGAGGATCATTCGCAGCATGCGGTACTGCTTCTGGATTGAGGTGTAGGTGTCGACTTCGTCGTAGGCGCTCTGCTGGAGGTAATCTTCCCGCAGCATGCGCGACACATCGAGCACGGCCTTCTCTCGTTCCGGGAGCGCGTCGACCCCGACCAGCTGGACGATTTCCTGCAGTTCGGCCTCCTGCTGGAGCGTCTGTACTGCCTTCTGCCGGAGGGCGGTCCAATCGGCCGCGATGTGGGTCCGGGCCCAGGGGTCCAGGTCCGTGGCGTAGAGCGAATAGCTGTTGAGCCAGTTGATGGAGGGGAAGTGGCGGCGGGAGGCGAGCGAGGCGTCGAGCGCCCAGAAGACTCGCGTGACCCGCAGCGTGTTCTGGCTGACCGGCTCGGAGAAGTCCCCGCCCGGCGGGCTCACGGCGCCGACGACCGTCACCGACCCCGTCCGGTTCTCGGGCGAAAGGGTGACCACCCGGCCGGAACGTTCGTAGAACTCGGCGATGCGCCGCCCGAGGTAGGCCGGATAGCCCTCCTCGCCTGGCATCTCCTCGAGGCGGCCCGAGATCTCTCGCATCGCCTCGGCCCACCGGCTGGTCGAGTCGGCCATGAGGGCGACGTCGTAGCCCATGTCGCGGTAGTACTCGGCGATCGTGATCCCCGTGTAGACGCTCGCTTCGCGGGCAGCGACGGGCATATTCGACGTGTTGGCGATGAGGATGGTCCGATCCATGAGCGGTCGGCCCGACTTCGGGTCCAGGAGGTTCGGGAAGGTGGCGAGCACTTCCGTCATCTCGTTGCCGCGCTCGCCGCATCCGACATACACGACGATGTCGGAATCCGCCCATTTGGCGAGTTGCTGTTGAGTGACCGTGTTGTGGAGTAGAATGCCTCCGTACCCACCCACGAAGTTGGACCCGAAATCGGGAACAGCGACGTCATAGACGTCGAATGGGCCGTCTTTCTCCTCGACCACCTCCGCCACCTCGTCACAGTAAAGGTCGTCCAGGAGGTGGACCAGACGTACTGCGGCCGCATCCGACGGGCTGGTCTCGGTCTTCGACCGTGCCGACGTCATGAATGCGCGGAATGTGGAGACACTCATTCGCTCCGCGTTTCCAAGGTAGTTGTGGATCTCGATCCCGTCGTCGAGGAGAGATGAGTAGCGGTAGTGCGCTCGGTAAATGGATTCGATGACCCCGGGGGCTAGCGGTACCACATCGATCGCCGTGTAGGTCGTCTTCCGAGTCGCTACGTACTGCCGAATCGCTGCGATGCGCGGAGAGTCGGAACCTAGCGCTTGCTCCAATCGAGTCAGATTGGGAATCCCACGGACAAACAGTCGGAAGTACTGTTCTCCTTCCACCCAACGGTGCGCGAGGGAAGAAACGATTCCGAAGCGAGAAAGCGCGTAGACCAGGTCGGTCTGGAGTTTGCGACTGTGGGTGCAAAACTCGACCTCACCACCGGAGAACCCGCCGTCGCCGACAAAATAGCCGCGCAGGAATGCCGCGAGTACGGGATTCGTCGAAGATTGGACGGCGGTCGGGATCCGCTTCTCCCCGGACAACCGTCCGGTTCCCAGTCGGTCGAGCAGGTCGACCAAGAGGCGGCTGTGGAGCAGGATGTTGGGGGTCTTTCCCGTTTGGCGCTCGACCTTGCCTTCGAGGCCAAATAACTCCCGAGCCAAGAATTGAAAACGTGCCAGGAGGTTCTCATCCAAGTTGGTGAAGACGACGGTCCTCGTTTCGCGTACGTACCCTTCGGCGACGAAGAGTCCCAGAAATTCGCCGAATTCTACCGACATCGCGGGGG
>Ga0209415_10002448_pt1 | contig 34754 bp, 34 predicted proteins | sample PeaSoiSIISIP2007_FD_187696 | JGI IMG/M metagenome (GOLD analysis project Ga0209415, IMG submission 187696) | Peat soil microbial communities from Weissenstadt, Germany - SII-SIP-2007 (SPAdes) (version 2) | ecosystem: Environmental > Terrestrial > Soil > Wetlands > Peat | place: Germany... | reverse complement strand
TCAAACGAGCCTGCATCGTTCAAGGTTTGGGCGGCTCCGCGAGCAGACCCTTGCCGGGCACGTGATTCAGCTCGATGCGGATGCCGTCGGGGTCCTCGAACAGCACCGAATAATATCCGGGCGCCCAGTGACCATCTTCGGGCGGATGAACGATCTTCGCCCCCAGCTTGGAGATAAAGGCGTAGAAGCTATCGACGTCGGTGCGCTCGCGCGCCCGCAGGCATAGGTGATGAAGCCCGACGCGGCGCTGGACGAATCGCTCTTGGCGATACTGAGGCTCGGCCCGCATGATTCCGATCGCGGTCCGGCCACCGACATAGTAGAGCATATCGTCGTTCTTGATCACCTGGCGCAAGCCGAGGAAGCCCAGCATTTGTTCGTAGAACGGGAGGCAGGCTTCGAAGTTGCTCACCGTGAGCATCACGTGGGCGACGCCGTTTATCTCCATTTCTGTGGCTCCGTGCGGAGGTGATGCTTAAGATATAGGGGCCCAGCGCTTCATTGCGCAAATGGGATGCGACCAGCCCAGGATCCATTTTTCAGTGTCGAGCGATTTCCGGCCGTCAATGTGTTGCGGTACGACCCAACTTCGGGCGAAGTCGAGTACCTCATCTCGGTTGTGAAAGGTAATCAAGGACCGAATCTTTTACGATCGCGTCCGTTGTAGATAATGCGGGCGGGGCTTTATAGAATCCTAAGTCTTGAGCGAGGTTATCCGTGGCAAAATATCAATACACTGTCTTCTTCGAGCCGCTCGAAGAGGGCGGCTACAACGTGATCGTGCCTGCGATCCCGGAAATTTGCACTTTCGGCCGCACCCTCGCTGAGGCTCGGGCGATGGCCAAGGATGCCATCCGCTGTTACATCGAGAGTGCGCTCAAGGAAGGCGAGCCAATCCCCCGGGATGCTGAGCCGGCGAAAGAGCGTGTTACGGTTAGCGTCCAACCCGCCTGATGCCCGCGGCTCTTCCCGTCGTCAAGGCAAAAGAGTGCCTGCGCGCGCTCGAGCGAGCCGGCTTTTATATTCACCACTCAACCGGTAGTCACGCGCGTCTCTTTCACCGCACCAAACCTGTTCCGCGCGTGACCGTTCCGATACATAGTAGAGACCTGCCGCCGGGAACTCTGAAGAACATCCTTCGCCAGGCCGGCCTGTCGGTGGATGAGTTCGTCAAACTACTTTGATTCGCGGAATCCGTTTATGCGGAGGTAGGTACAGGGAATGCGTTTCGTCCGCCTACAGCACGTCACCCGTGGAGCTAGCTCAGCGGGGGCGCCGGGATTGCAAGCGGCGCTCGTAGAGCTTGGCGTACTTGAGAAACACGTAAAAGGCGGCCGCCATCGCTGCGTAAAGGCCGTGGCCGCCGTCGAGAAATCCGCCGCGCAGCAGGTAGAAGTTGAAGAAGCGCCAGGCGGGATTCGCGATCATCTTGAACGGCGTGAGGACGCCGGGCTCGGTCTCGAGCGCCGACTGCGAGGTGAGCCGATTCATGGTCGCGACGTGGTCGGCTATGTCGCGATAGCTGAAGTGCAGCATAGGTGATCGCAGCCGTCCGATTTCGCCCGCGACTATCGCCTTGGCGTGCGGCTCACGGCCGCCGAAACGCGCGTCGCGGCGGCGAAACAAACGCAGGTGATGATCGGGATAGACGGCGCGAGTGTAGTAATGGCCCAGATGATAGAGGATGCGGCGAATCTGGTAGCCGGCGCACTGACCCGGACCGACCAGCGTCGTTTCGATCTCGCGCTGGAGTTCCCAGGTAAGCTGCTCGTCCGCGTCGAGGCTCAGCACCCAATCGGAGGTCGCCTGGTCGAGCGCGAACTGCTTCTGTGCGATATAGCCGGCGAACTCGCGTTCAAACACCTTGGCGCCGTTGGCGCGCGCGATCTCGACGGTACGATCGGTCGAGAATGAATCGACCACGATCTTCTCGTCGCAAAACGCCGCGCTCTGAAGGCACTGGCCGATTAGCTGCTCTTCGTTTCGCGCAATCACAATCAGAGCGATGCTCGGGCGGACGGACATTGGTTGCTCGCCGCTCATCCGTTGAGTTGCGCGAGGAAGGGGGCCGAGGCGTCGTACGCGGCGCGATAGGCGTCCTGATCGATTCGCCCGCGCATCAGCTCGACCCGCAAGAAAAGGAAATAGGTCTGGATAACGTCGTTGCGGCAGTAGCTATGAATTTCGTCTATCCGCCCGGCCTCGTACAACTCCTGGACGCGCGAGCCGTCGGTCGCGCCCTTGCCCGGCATCCCGATCATCTTGAGCAGCAGATTCATTCCGCCGCTTAGCCGAATCGCGCCGTGGTTGGCGATGAAATCACACAGGTCGAGATGGCGGGTCTCGAGGTAACGCGAGCGTCCGCTTCCCGGTTCGGCAAAATGCATCGGCGCGGCGACCCCGTGCCGGAGTGCCTGCAACTCGAGCACCGGCAGGTCGAAACCGCGACCGTTGAAGCTCACCAGGCATCCGTTGAAGCGCTCGGCGCGTTCCCAGAACTCGCGCACCAGCTTCTCCTCCGAGTAATCCGCCAGCGCCAGGGTCTCGACCGAGCGCAGCGCGTGATTGTCGGCGACGTCGCCGACCGCGATCGAAATCGGCACATGTAGCGTGACCGGCAGGAAATCGCTGCCGCCGCGCTCGCGTCGCGCCTCGAGGTAACGGCGGTAAGCCTCCTCGTCGTCGATCTCCTGGCCGGCGAAGAAGACTTGTCTCAGCAGCTTCTTGTCGATCCTGGTCTCGATATCGAAGATCGCAAACCCCATCGCTTAATTTTCGCGCTCTCGGCCCGTGACCTCAGTGCGCCGGCAAGGCTAGTTGATCGCGCTCGCGCCGGCTTGCCGGTCGTCCCGTTCGATCCGTTCGATGAGCTTGGCGGCGATCGCCTTGAACGCCAGGCTGGCCGGATGGTCGGGTTGAACCGCGACCAGCGGTCGAGCGCGGTCACCGCCCTCGCGCAACTCGGCAACGATCGGGAGTTCTCCCAAGAACGGTATGTTCAGTTGTTCGGCCAGTCGCGCGCCGCCGCCATGGCCGAAGATTTCGTGACGGTGATGGCATTTGCGGCAGAGGTAATAGCTCATGTTCTCGATTACGCCCAGCACTGGAGTGCTGACCTCGTTGAACATCGAAATGCCGCGCCTGACGTCAAGCAAGGCCAACTCTTGTGGCGTAGTGACGATAACGCCGCCGGTTAGAGCCACGCGCTGGGTGATAGTGAGTTGGGCGTCGCCGGTGCCGGGCGGCAAATCCAGCACCAGGCAATCGAGGTCGCCCCATTCCACGTTGAACAGGAACTCGGTCTCGAGCTTGGTCACCATCGGGCCGCGCCAAATAACCGGTGTCTGATCGTTGATGAACAGCGCCATCGAGATGTAGCGAATTCCGAAACGCTCCAACGGAACGATCCGGCGCTCGGAGGTGACCCCGACCGGCTGCTCGGCTCCTACCATCATCGCGACGCTGGGCCCGTAAACGTCGGCGTCCATCAGCCCGACACGCTGCCCGAGCGCGCGCATCGCGAGCGCCAGATTGACCGCGACCGTCGATTTGCCGACCCCGCCCTTACCGCTCGCCACGGCAACGATATGGTTGACGCCAGCAATGGACTTCTTCGGCGGCGGCCCGGCGGCGGGCGCCGGTTGACGCTCGGGCTGCTCGACCTCGACCTTGACCGCCGGAACGCCGGACATCGCGGCGACGGTCTTTTCCACTTCCGCCACGACCGACGCAACCGCCTCGGGTTTGGCGGAGAGGGCGATGAGATATATGGTCACGCCGGCGTAGCCGATCTCGATGTCCTTGATCATGCCGAAGGACACGATGTCGCGGGTGAAGCCGGGGTATTTGATCTTCTTCAGTTCTGCCAGGATTTCGTTAGGGCTGGGCATCTATAGGGCTCGACTCTTCAAGTGCGCTCTGGAACGTTGGGCGAAGAGGTTCTAAAACCAAACGTAATGTTATCATCACGAGACGGCGGGCAAAATGACGGTCTCTGCCGATCAAGGCGGTCGGCGCCGTGACATGAAGAACGGCGGCCAGGCGGTTGCGGTGCGTTTTCCAGAGGGCGCCGACGAGGTGATTCGATTCGCGGCGTCCGAGCTGGCATCCGGGCTGGCGGCGATGCTCGGCGCGGGGAGTGGCGTTACCGTAGACGGCGACGTCACTCCCCGCGCCGATAGCGGCGGCGCGGAGGTCACGGTTACGCTGGCCGCGCCGCGCCGGGCGGCGCAGCGGCGGTGAGCTCGTGCTCGAGGCGCGAAGCTCGCGCGGTGTGCTGCACGCCGTCTACCATCTGCTTGAACGACTAGGCGCGCGCTTCCCGCTCGGCCGGCCTGCGGAGTTCCCGCGTATCCAGCGCGAGCGGTTGATGGCTGTGAAGCCGTCGAGCGTCGAACCCGCCTTTGCGCGGCGCGCGTTCGTCTCGGACATCATGACTTGGAACTATACCGATGAGGACCGCTTGAGGCTTCATCTGGAGCATGACCGGGAGTTCATCCCCTGGATGGCGCGGCACGGGATCAACGCCTTCTCCTTTATCCGGCAGGCGACCGATTCGCGTATTCGGATCGATGAACTCAAGCCGCGGCTCGCGGAGCGTGGCGTCGCGGCCGAGTACGGCGGCCACGTACTGCAACTGCTATTGCCTCGCGAACGCTTCGAGACCAATCCTGAATACTTCCCGATCGGAGCGGACGGCCAGCGCATGCCGCGCGGCAACGTTTGCGTGTCGAACCGCGCGGCGATTGACCTGGTGCGCGCGAACGCGCTGAACTACGTGACCGACTATCCCGAAAACCAGTTGCTGCACATTTGGGGAGCGGACGTGCAGGGCGGGGCGTGGTGCCGATGCGCCGAGTGCGCGCGGCTATCGCCGCAGCTCCAGTATATGAAGGTCGTAAACGCAGTCGCCGAGGCGATAGCCGGCGAGGCCGGGCCGCCGGTCGCTTACCTGGCCTATCACGATACGATCGAGCCGGACCCGCAACTCAATCCGCTGGCTAATGTATGGTTCGAATGGGCCCCGCGCGAGCGATGCTACAGCCACCCTATTGACGACCCGTCCTGCGAGACCAATCCGCGCTACTGGGAATCGCTAAAGCGCTACCTCGAGCTGTTTGACGGCCGCGGCCATGTCTTCGAATACTACGCCGATGCCATCCTGTTCGGCGGGATGGGCTTCGCCACGCCCGCGATTATCGCGCGCGACTTGCGCGCCTATCACGCGCTCGGCCTGCGCAGCATCTCGTGCCTGACCTTTGGTGCTTTCAGCATGCTGGCCTATCCGGTCAACCTGATCGCCTTTGTTCGCGGGGCGCGCGACCTCGGCTTCGATCCTGACACGACGCTGGCCGACGCCGCCGCCGAGCGCCATCCCGCGTGCGCCGCCGAGATGGCGGCGGCGTATCGCGCGATCGAACGAGCGTCGGCGCTGGTGCTGACCTACGGCGACGTCATGAGGCCGAAGCTCGCCGCGCAGGCGCGGGCCCGCAAGCGCGCCGAACTCGGCGAGGCGATCGCGGCAATCCGGAAAGCAATCGAGGCGGCCGAGCACGTGCTTGGAACCGGGAAGGCGCCGCTGGTTGCCGCCGAGCGGGAATTATGGGAGTACGGCCTGGAGACGCTGAACGGCATTGTCGAGTATATGGGCGGTTCGGCGCGCGAGGCGGCGATCAAGAGAATCGACGCGGCGCTCGAACATGTCCGCGCGATCGAACTCGAGATCAAAGGGAATTGGGGCGCCTATGAGCTCGAGCGGATTCATCAAATATGGCTCGACGCGCTGCGGCGCAAACGAGCCGAGGACTGAATTCGGAGGCGGCGATGGAGCAAGAGCAGGGCTACGTGCTTCCCGAGGAGATGCGGTTGCTGCGCGACCAGGTTGGGCAGATTATCCGCGACAAGATCATTCCGATCGAGCAGCGGCTCGACCCGGACGCGGCGGAAATCCCGGAAGACGACTACTGGCGGATCGCGCGCAAGGTGCAGGCGGCGGGGTTGTGGTGCATGGGCTCGCCGGTGGAATACGGTGGCGGCGGGCTCGGCACATTCGCGATGTGCGTAGTGCTCGAAGAGATGTCGCAGCATCGGATGGGGCTCTACAATCCTGGCGCCGGGGTCTTCGGTCGCACCCCGCCGCCGGTGATCTACGGCGGCACTCGCGAGCAGATCGAAAAATATGCGGTGCCCACGCTCAAGAACGCCTGGCACACCTTCTATGCGATCACCGAGCCCTCGGGCGGCTCCGATCCGGCCGGCGCTATCCAATGCCGGGCGTTTCGCCAGGGCGACGACTATGTCGTCAACGGCACCAAGATTTTTATCTCGCACGCCCACGAGGCCGAGTGGGGCGTGTTCTTCTGCCGCACCAATCCCAAGGCCGGGCGCGAGGGAGTGAGTTGCTTCGTTATCGAGAAGGGCACCCCCGGCTTCGTCGCGCGGCCGATTAGGACGCTGCGCACCTCCGCGATTCCGAACGAGGTCCAGTTCGAGGACTGCGTGATTCCCGCCAGCCAGATGATCGGGCCCGAGGGCGGCGGGCTTTCGCTATGCTTCGATTTGCTGACCAAGCTGCGCTTTCCCTACTCGGCGGGCAACATCGGCGTGGGCGTGGCGGCCCTCAAGATGGCGATCGCGCATGCGAAGCGGCGCAGCACCTTTGGCGAGTTGCTGGCGCGCCGCCAGGCGATCCAGTGGATGATCGCCGACTCGGAGGTCGAACTGCGTGCGGCCCGTTGGCTCACTTGGGAGGGCGCCTGGAAGGCCGATCGCGGCGAAGACTTCCGGGTCGAGGCATCGATCGCGAAGCTCTATTCCAGCGAGGTCCTGGGCCGCGTGATCGATCACGCGGTGCAGATTCACGGTGGCTACGGCGTCAGCAAGGAACTCCCACTCGAGCGCTGGTATCGCGAGGCGCGTATCCGGCGGATCGGCGAGGGCCCCTCCGAGGTGCATAGGATGGTAATCGCGCGCGACCTGCTGAGACGAACGCCTGACTGAAAGGACTCGATCCCGCGGCGCGCTTGCCCGCGATACTGGCGACCAGGATGTGTAACTGCTAAAAGGATTCCATGGCGGACAGGGGGGAGCGCCTGCCACAACTGCGTGAGCTTATCCGGCTCACGCCCGTGATCACTGAGCGGATGGCGCTTGAGGCCAAACCCGCTGACCAGATCGCCGGCTGCTATGTTCTGACCCACGCCGCGACCGTGGCCTGGGAGACCCTCAACCGCTACCTCAGCGCCGGGCCGGGGGCGCTGTTCTGGATCGCTGGCGCGGCAGGAACCGGCAAAACTCATTTCCTAAATTACGTTCTTGCGCTCGATCGGCGCGCCGGTACGCTCACCGCGGAGGAAGCCCGGCGGATTACGCTTGGGCTGGAAGTAGTACGGCCGATCACGGCCGCGCAGCTCGAGGCCCAGATTCTCGAATCACTAGCGCGTGCGCTAGGGAGCAATCAGCGCGGAGCGATGCTGTGGCGCGAGATGGGCGGCGGCGGTGACGCGCTGAGCGTGGCGCTGAATCAGGCCCATCGCGCCGGGGTCCGCGCCGCGACCTTGGCGATCGACTTTGGTCTCACCGATCCGCACCGAGGCGCATTCGAATATCTCGAAACCATGGCCGGCGTCGCGGCCGGGTTAAAAGATCTGAAGTTCACGATCTTGGCCGCGGGCAGAGTCTCGGCGCCGCCGGCGGCAGTCGCGCTCGAGGTGGCCCCGGCCGATCGTCATGAGGAACTCACGGTCGCCATCGGGCGCGCGCGTCAACTAAAAGATGAAGCACGACCGGCGTTGGGTCGGTTCTACCAATCGGTGGAACTGGTGGCGTTCGAGGTTGAGGAGATCTTTCCGTTCCATCCGATCAGCGTGTCCGAACTTTCCAATCTGGCCAATCCGCCCGGGACGGTTGCGGCGATCGCCAGCGTCGCGCAGGAGATCCTCGCGGTCGGCCCCAACGGCCGCCAACTGGCTCGTCGTCGGCTGCTCCTCCCATGCGACTTGATCGAGAGCGCCGCTATAGCGCGCTTGGTCGACGCCCGTCTCGGCGGCGCCGGACGCTCGGCGCTCAAGGCCGCACGCGCCGCGCTTGCGGGCCTGAGCGAGGATGAGGCCGAGTTGGGGCGGCAGATAATCGCCTCGCTGGTGCTTGAACATTTGTGCGGCGAGGCGCCGGCCCTGGACTTCGGCCAGTTGCAAGATCGTCTGCCCGAGCAACCGTCGGGAGCGCCGCCTCCCGTTAAAGTGCTCGAGCGGATCGCGTCGCGCAGCAAGGGAGCGATTCGGGTCGAGGCCACGACCGCGCGGTTTGATCCGCTGGCGGCCGGCGCGCCGGTGGTCGATGCGTTTAACGCGGCGTTGGCGCTGGCGAAACTCTTCGATCCGACCCTGACGCCGGCGGAAGAGCAGGCCGAGGCTCAGGCCAAGCTGACGCGGCTCGGTGAAGCGATGGCGGCGGCCCTGGAGGCGGCCCATCGGGCCGGCGAAGCGCTCAAGACCGCGGCCCGGAACGGGGCTCACAAATTTCTTCCCGAGCACTTGAGCGCGCTCGCTGACTTTAGCGCGCTGGCTGGCGCCGGCCCGGCGGCGCTGCTTGAAGTCGCGGCGGATAAAGAGCGTCGCGCGGCCGCGGTTAACGCGATCAGCGTCTACGAAACCGTGGCCCGCGCGGCGGCGGCGGTGCCGCGGCTGGGCGCGATGAGCGAGTACCTCGAAGCGACCGGGCTAATCGCCGAGACTCCGGTCGAAACTCAGGATAGCGAGATTATCAAGCTCGAAACCGAGTGCCGGCTGCTCGCCGCCGAGTTGGATTCGCGAGGTCCGGTCCGGAATCCGCAGACGCTCGAGGCACTCGAGGCTCGCTTCAATAAGTTCAAATGGAGCTATGCGCAACGCTACCGCGACGCTCACGCTCGCTTCCGAACCCAGATGATCGCGCTCTTTGGGGTGGCTGAGGACGCCGAGCGGCATCTCGACGCGCTCGCCCGGCTCGATTCGATCGCGGCGCTGGGCGCCCCTGCGGCGGCCAGCTTGCAGACCGTGATGGCTGAGCTCGCCAAGCGCGTAGTGCCGTGCGGGTTCGATGGTCCACTATCGCCCGAAAGCGTTCCGCGATGCCGGTGCGGCTTCGTTCTTGGCACAGGGTCGCCTCAAACTGAATTGACCGACCTCTTCGATCAGATTAAGACCGCGCTGCGCTTGAAACTCGCAACCCTGTCGCGCGGCGCGATCGCTCGTCTCATCAAAGAACACGACCGCGGCCGTCGACTCGAGGGCTTTCTCAAGATCACTCAAGCAGCGCAGACCGAAGCGCTGGTCCGGGTGCTCGACGACGAGCTGACGCGCTATCTGTCGGATCTGCTGGATGAGGGCGGCGTGGCGACCGCGGGTGGGATCGTCGAGCTGGAGACTGCGCGGAAGACCGGCCGCAGGTCGAAAGCCCGCGCCTGACGGGTTCGCGGCGCTATCTTTGGGTTGGGCCGGGCGGGAAAGCGCTCGCCTTGCGCCAGCGTATCGAGGGGACATGCCAGCGATCGAGCAGACGAAAAAAGCGGTCGCGCACGGCTTCCATCGACCACAGCAAGGTAAGTCCGAGCGTTATCACGACGCCCCTAAGAAGCTGAAGCAGGAAATCAGTTTTGGTGAGGCGTTCCAGCTCTAACTCAGTCTTATCGTCCGTCATACTTGTTCCACCTTAAGTGTCCGAGCCTCCCGGCACAAGGGATGCGAAAAGAGAGCCTCTGCTACGGCATCGGCGGAGGAAGTGCCGGCGGTGGTGCGCTTTCCGGTCCGCCCGGTGCTTGCGGAAGCTCCGCGGGCGGTGCCGGCGCGCTCGGCGAGGCCGTGGCGCTCTCGGCCTTGAGCGGAATTGTCAACTTGACATTATCGAAGCGCACCTGCGCGTCGGCGCGCGCCCACAGTCCGACCCTACCCTTGGCAATCTTCCGGTCCACCACGTCGAACACCATCTTCTTGCCCGCGTAGCACGCGAAGTGCTCTCCGCTCGCGACCACCCGGAGCTGGTACCAAATATTTTTGTCGATCGGTACGACCGCCTGCTTGAGGATCTCTGACGCTCCGTTACTGACCCGCTGGAAAGCGAAATAGTCGCTCGGGCATCCCGCTGCTAGCACGTAATAATTCTTCGCATCGACGTACCGCACGACCAGACCACCCGAACAGTCGAGTCGTCCGCCGACGGCTTTGAACGACGCCTCCAGAGTGAAATCGTCGTACTCCGCCGGGTCGTCAAGCACTGCGATCGGATAGTATTCGAGCATCTTGACCAGCGCTTTCAAAAAGCGCCCCGGGCCAAGGCCGAAGGTATTGGGCGCACTTGGCGCCCCAGGGTCCCCCAGCACCGTCCAGTCGCCCTCGACCGCCGTCCAACCCTTTGCCATCTGGCCTGCCTGGTCCTGATCAAAGTCCCAGCTCTTGACCTCGGGGGTTGGGGTTGCAGTCGGTGTGGGTGTCTCGGTCGGGGCCGGCTCGCGATGCGGGCGCTTGCGCGATTGAGCCGGCGATCCCATCACGAGCACAGTGAGCGCAACAACTGTCGCCACCAACGCTACGCCGCTTATCTTGCGCCCGCCGCCTGTATCGTTCATCGATTTAGGAGTCCATCTCAAATAGGGGCGATCGCGCCCGCGCCACAGACCTCTAGTTTCAGGTTGCGGCGAGTTTCCCGGATAGGCCTTAGCCGTGTCAAGGAAGCTTTGCGACCCGCGCTTGATAATTGCAGTTTACGCGGATGGCACGAGCGGGATCCCTTGGGTTGCCCGGACTATCTGGACACCAAACTGGGCATCAAAACGTGAAGCGAGAGTTTTCGATTTTGTTTCGCCCCGCCGGTAGGTGTTCGAGCTTACTTTTTTCTTGTTTAAGAACTTATTTTGCTTGACTCGTTGTGGGAAGAGGTGGGATGTTGTGGTTTAAATCGGAGTCCAGCGGTGTTCAGCGGTCGCTACGACCACACAATCGACGACAAAGGGCGCGTAAGCATCCCGGCCCGCTTTCGCGAGGTCTTGGAGCGCGAGGGTCTCGAGAGCCTGCACATCACCAACTTCGTTTCCGAACAGGGCAAATGCTTAGAGCTGTTCACGCCGCGCGAATGGGAGCGGATGGTCGGCAGGATCAGGCAGAAGAACGGCTTCGACCGCAACGTGCGCCTCTTCCAGACCTTTTATATCGGCGGCGCCCACGAGGTCCAGGTCGATAAGCAGGGCCGGATCCTGATTCCGGCGAAGCTCCGTGAGTTCGCGCGTCTGGAGCATGAGGTGACTTTCTCGGCGATGATCGACCGGTTCCAATTGTGGGACAAGCGCACGCTGGAAGAGCTTTTGAGCGCGGCCGAAGAAAATCTCAAGGATCCAGAATTTTTTCAGAAGTTAGGCCTCTAGCACGCGATGCAGATTGCTTTGGAATACTCCGAGAGTTCACAGAGCCGGATTCACGAGCCGGTGATGGTGGCCGAGGTCACGGCGCTGCTCTTAGAACGCAGGCCGCTTCGGATTGTCGACGCCACCGTCGCGACCGGCGGGCACGCGCTGGCGCTGCTTGAGGCGGCGCCGCCGGCGGCGTGCCTGCTTGGTTTGGATCGCGACGCGCAGGCGCTGAGTGTCGCGGCGAACCGGCTCGAACGCTTCGGCGCGCGGGCGATTCTGCGCCAGGCGGATTTCGCCGACCTCGAGGCGAACGCGGATGAGGTCGGATTCATGCAAGTCGACGCGGTACTGGCTGACCTCGGCATGAGCAGCTTCGCGCTCGAGGATCCATCGCGCGGCTTCAGCTTTCGCCACGAAGGTCCGCTCGACATGCGTATGGACTTGGGTCAGAGCCTGCGGGCCTGCGATATCGTCAACCAGGAGAGCGCCGAAGAGATCGCCCGTATCATCTATGAGTACGGCGAGGAGCGCGGCTCGCGCCGCATCGCGCGCGCGATCGTTGAAGCTCGACGGCGCCGGCCGATCGCAACCACTGGCGAATTGCGGACGCTAATCGAGCGCGCCATCGGAGGCCGCCGCCGCGGCGGCGTGCATCCCGCGACCCGCACCTTTCAGGCGCTGCGCATCGCGGTCAATCACGAACTGGAAAGTCTCGAGGCGCTGCTCGAGCGGGCGCCGGCGCGGCTGGCGTCCGGCGGACGGATGGTCGTGATCAGCTATCACTCATTGGAGGATCGGGCTGTAAAAAGGCGCTTTCGCGAGCTGGCCGCCGGCGGCGGCTTCATGCTGGTTACCGGCAAGGCGATGAGGCCCTCTGCCGAAGAGGTGGCGCGCAACCCGCGCTCCCGCAGCGCGCGGCTGCGATGTCTGGAGCGATGCGCGGCATGAAGCGGCGAATCAAACCGGCCGAGACTCCTTCAAGGTTAATGGCGGCGGTACTCGCGGCCGTCGCGGTAGCGCTCGGCTTTGCCACGCTCCTCATCCGGCTCGAGGTGGTCGAGGAAGGCTATCGGCTCTCGACCCTGCGCGACGAGGTCACCGAGCTTCAGGAGAGGAATCGCAGTCTCAAGCTCGAGGCCGCGCAGCTCGGCTCGCGCGAACGGCTGCGAGCGTTGGCCGCCAAGTATCGCATGACAGCGCCAGCACGAGGGCAGGTGGTGGTGGTGCCGTGAACGCCGCTTTCAAGAAGCGCCGCTCGCGGATCCTGGGGTTGACCCTCGTGCTGGCGTCTTTTTTCCTCGTGGTGGTGGTGCGCCTTGCCGTGCTGGTGGTGTTCGACGGTCCGCGCCTGACCTCGCTCGCGCGCAGCGAGCAAACCGAGCGCTTGGAACTGGCCGCGGTGCGCGGCCCGATCGTCGATCGACACGGCGAGGTGCTGGCACTCTCGGCCGAGAGCCGTTCTATCTACGCACGGCCGCGGCGTCTGCTCGAGAGCACCAGTCCGGCCCAGCGCGCTCGACTGGCGGCCGCGCTTGGCCTTTCGAGCGCGCCGCTCGAAGCGAAACTTGTCCGGCAGGGATCCTTCGCATGGCTCGCGCGGCAGATCGGGCGCGAGCGCGCCGAGGCGGCCGAAGCCTTGGGGTTCGACGGCGTCGGCACGGTGAGCGAGTACAAGCGTTTTTACCCGGAGAGCAACCTGGCCGCGGCGGTGGTTGGGATGGCGGGAGTGGACGGCCAGGGGCTCTCCGGAATCGAGTTGCGGTACGATAACCTATTCCGCGGCGCGCCGGTCGTGCTCAGAGTGAATCGCGACGCCCTGGGCCATCCGATTCTCGACAGCCCGCTGGTGCTCAGGAACCCTGAGCCGGGAGCGCGCCTCGAGCTCACGCTCGACGCGGCGATCCAAGCGCTGGCGGAGAAGGAGCTTGGTACGCAGCTCCAAGCGTCGGGCGCGCGGCGCGGCAGCGCTGTCGTGCTGGATCCGTTTACCGGCGAAGTCCTGGCCCTGGCTGCCGTTGCTAGCGACGGTGCCGACGAGCGGCTGCATGAGAGTGCGGTGCAGGACGCTTTCGAACCCGGTTCGACGATCAAAGGAATTCTCGGCGCGATCGCGCTCGAGAATCGCGCGATAACTCTCGAGCGCAAGATTTTCTGCGACAACGGAGCGATGGAGATCGGGCGGCGGATGATCCACGATCACGGCCGGCATCAGTGGCTCGATCTGGGGGGCATAATCGAAGTCTCGTCCAATATCGGAGCGGCCAAAATCGCGCTCGCTCTCGGTGCCAACCGCTATTATGACGGATTGAAGGCGTTCGGATTCGGTGCTCGTACCGGTATCGATCTGCCGGGCGAGGCGGAAGGGTTGGTGCGCGCGCCAGGTAGCTGGAAAAACGTCGACCTTGCCAGCCACGGTTTCGGCCAAGGCATAGCGGTGACACCAATCCAACTGGCCACGGCTTACGCCGCGATCGCTAACGGCGGGCAGTTGATGAGGCCGTTCGTGGTGCGAGCGGCCTTCGACGCGGCTGGCAACGAGATCCTTCGCCACACGCCGCAAGTGCTGCGGCGCGCGGTTTCGCCCGCGGTCGCCCATACCATGAACCGCTTGTTGCGCGAGGTGGTCAACGGCGCGGACGGGACCGGACGGCGTGCGCGGGTCGCGGATTTCACGGTAGCCGGCAAGACCGGCACCGCGCAGATGCCTAATCCCGCTACCGGAGGCTACTACCAGAGCCGCTTGGTGGCTTCGTTCGTCGGCTTCCTGCCCGCTGACGATCCGCGCTTGGTGATTCTGATCGTCTTGGAAGACGTAGGCGAGGGGCATGAGGGTGGTCTGGTCGCGGCTCCGGTCTTCAGCGCGATCGCCGCGGGCGCGCTGGGCCGGCTCGAAGTCGCCGCAAACCCTCGCGGCTACGAGAGCGCGACCCTGCTGGGGGCGCTGGGCGCGATGACGTTCCATGAGGCGTCCGATGAGCCGGCACGCCCAGGCGACGCGGCGCCGGATTTCACCGGGCTTAGCCTGCGCGCGGCGCTTAAGCTGGCGCGGCGCGCAGGCGTCAAGCTCGAGACCGAAGGACGCGGCTATGTGACGGCACAGGCGCCGGCGCCCGGCGCCGCAATCGGCAAAGCGCCGATCAAGCTGACGCTCGTGTCTGCGCCAGCGGCGGGATGGTCCGGCGGCGTCGCTCCCGCATCCGACCCTCGACTCAGTAGCGCAGCGATGAAATTGAAGCTCGCGGCGGCACGGCAACGGCCTCCGCGGGGAGATTAGGTGTGAAGCTTGCGGAGCTCCTGGCGGTCGCTGACGGCTATACCGTGCACGGCGGCCGCGAGCTGGAGATCGCTGGGCTGAGTTACGATTCGCGCCGGGTCAATGCCGGCGATCTTTTTTTTTCATTGGCCCGCGATGCGCACCAGAATCGAGCGCATCTGCGGGAAGCCTTGGGCCGCGGGGCGCGCGCTGTGGTGGTGGAGAGGTGGTGCGAAAACGAGCGCCCCGCGGCAACCCTGATCGAAGCTGAGAAGCCGCGGCGATTGATGGCCGCAATCGCGGAACGGTTCTACCATGCCCCGAGCGAGCGGCTGGACCTGATCGGGGTCACCGGCACCAGCGGCAAGACCACGACTACATATCTGCTCGGTTCAATCTTCGAGGCCGCGGGTGAGCCTGCCGGAATAATCGGAACGCTCGGCGTGGCGTTCGGCGGACGGCTTTGCCCGGGTGGCCTGACCACTCCGGAGTCGATCGACTTCAATCGCTGGCTGGCGGAGATGGAGCGTGCCGGCGTCAGGCGCGTCGCGGCAGAGGTGTCGTCGATCGGACTTGAAGAGGGCCGGGTCGAGCGGCTCAACTTTCGCGCCGCTTTGTTCACCAACCTTGGCCGCGACCATCTCGATTATCACGGTTCGATCGAAAATTATTTCAACGCCAAGCTGCGGCTATTTACCGAATTGCTGCCCGCCAGCCGGCGTTCGGACCGCATCGCGATCGTGCGCGGCGATGACCCGTGGGGCCAGCGGATACTGGCCGCGACCCGCGCGCGCAAGCTGAGCTTCGGGCTGAGTTCCGGGTGCGATGTTTATCCGTTAAATTATAGCGCGGGGCTCGGCGGGATCCGTGCCGTCGTGCAGGCGCTGGATCGGAAGATCGAGCTTAACTCAACGCTGCTTGGTAATATCAATTTGCTCAACATTCTCGCCGCGGTGGCGCTTTCGATCGCGCTGGGAGTCGAAACGGAAGCTGTGATCGAGGGGGTGCGACAATTCACAGGCGCTCGCGGCAGGCTCGAGATCGTGCCCGCCAAGCCGGGCGTGACGGTGGTGGTGGATTACGCACACAAACCTGACGCACTGGCCGGCGTGCTCGAGAGCTTGCGCGCGCTGGGACCTGTCCGCTTGATATGCGTATTCGGATGCGGCGGCGATCGCGATCGCGGCAAGCGGCCGATGATGGGCGAGATCGCCGGCCGGTTGTCCGACGTGCCGATTCTCACGTCTGATAATCCTCGTTCGGAAGATCCGCTGAAAATTATCGCCGAGGTCGAAGCCGGACTCGAGCAGGGCGGCCTGCGCAAGCTCGGCGAGAGCGAAGCGGGCATCCAACCGGGCTATCTGGTCGAACCAGACCGCCGCGCCGCGATCGCTGCCGCACTCAAAGTTGCCAAGTCGGGCGATATAATCGTGATTGCTGGCAAGGGGCACGAAGATTACCAGCTTGTCGGCGATCGCAAGCTCAAGTTCGACGACCGAGCGGTGGTGAAGGAAATTCTCAGCGGGCCGGAAAACTAGCCATGCGTATCAGCTTGCCACAGGTGCGAGCGGCAACCCGCGGTGAACTGGTTGCTAGCGGAGTTGTGGAAAGCTTCGCCGGAATTGCGGTCGACTCGCGAAAGGTTCGCCCCGGCGAGTTGTTCGTCGCGATTCGCGGCGCCCGGCGCGACGGTCATGATTTCATCCGCGAGGTGCTCGAGCGGGGGGCTGGCGGCGTCGTGGTCGAGCGATGGCCGGTCGCCGATTTGCCCGACGGCTTCAAGCCGGTTGTTTTCAAGGTTGGCGATTCGCTCCACGCGCTCGGCGAGATTGCGGCCTCGGCGCGCCGAACCCTCGCCGCTCGCGTGGTCGCGATCACGGGTACCGCCGGCAAGACTACGACCAAGCAGATGACGGTCGAAGTGCTGAGAGCGGCGGTGGGCGCGGTCCTTTCAGGAGGCGTCGGCGCGGCCGAGGGCAGCGAGAACAATCTGGTCGGCTTGCCGATCACGATCCTGAAGCTTGACGGCACGGAGGCTGCGGTAGTGCTCGAAATGGGGATGAACGCGCTCGGCGAGATTGCGCGCATGACCGAAATCGCCGACCCCGACGTCGGCCTGATTACCAATATCGGCTTGGCCCATCTGCGGCCGTCGCGGACTTCGCTCTCGCTGGGCGGCGGTCCGGTTGCGCTCGACTCGCTCGACGGCGTGGTTCGGGCCAAGGGCGAGCTGTGGGCCGGCATGCGTCGCGACGGCCTGGCAATCGTGAACCTGGACGATCCCAGGGTGGCCAAGCTTGCCGCGGCCAGAGACGGCCCGGCGCTGACCTACAGCCGGCGTTCGGATGCCGATGCGGAGGTTTGGTGCGAGCAACGGCGAGAGCGCGGCGTCGAGGGACAAAGCTTCATCTTGTGTGCGGGCGGCGAGCGGACGGAAGTCGAGCTTGCGGCGGCGGGCGAGCACAACCTCAGCAACGCGCTGGCGGCCGCGGCCGTCGGCGTCGCGTTCAAGATTCCGGCCGCCTTGGTCGCCAAGGGATTGTCGAACTTCAGGCCGGTTGCGATGCGCGGCGAGGTAATGAGGATCGCGCCCGACGTTATCTGCATCAACGACGCCTACAACGCGAATCCGGTCTCGATGGCGGCGGCGCTCAGGATGCTGGCCGCATTCCCCGGTGCGCGGCGGATCGCCGCGCTCGGCGACATGCGCGAGCTGGGCGACGCGGCCGCGGCGGCGCATCGGGAGATGGGCGCGCTCGCGGCTTCGCTCAAAATCGACCGCCTGCTCGCGGTCGGCGAGCTCGCTGACGAGATCGCGTCGGGCGCGCGTCAAAACGGGATGGCGCTGGAACGGATCGCCGTCTTCGCGCAACCGCTCGAGCTCGGCGCCGCGCTGCGCGAAATCCTGCGCGCGGGAGATCGCGTTTTGCTCAAGGCCTCGCGCGCGGTCGGATTGGAAGTGGTGCTGGAGCAGCTCAAACAGGCAAGGCCGCAATAATGCTTTACCTGCTTTTGTTTCCGCTCCATGGCCGCTATCCTGGATTCAACGTTCTGCGTTATGAAACCTTTCGCTCGGTGCTGGCCGGGCTTGCCGCGCTTGCGCTTTCGTTGGCGCTGGGGCGGATTCTGATCCAGCGCTTTCGCCAGGCGAATATCGGCCAGACCATTCGCGACGTGGTCCCGCAGAGCCATCAGAAGAAGGCCGGCACGCCGACGATGGGCGGACTGCTGATCCTGGCCGCGACCCTGCTGGCGACGCTGTTGCTCGCCGACTTGACCGATGCTTACGTCTGGATCGCGATCTTCATTACGGTGACCTTCGGCGCGATTGGCCTCGCCGACGACATGCTCAAACTTCGCCGCGGCCGCGGCCGTGGCCTGAGCGGCCCGTACAAGCTGATTTTGCAGTTCGCGTGCGCCTTGATTGCGGCGGTGGTGTTGTTCGGATGGCTGGGCTTCGATACGCGCCTGACGATGCCGTTTGCCAAGAAGCTCAGGCCGGACCTGGGCTGGTTCTACATACCGTTCGCCGCGATCGTGATGGTCGCGTGTTCCAACGCGGTCAACCTGACCGACGGCCTCGACGGCCTGGCGATCGGGCCGGTCATGACGGTAGCGTTTTGCTACTGGGTGTTCACCTACGTCGCGGGCAACGTCAAGTTCGCCGACTACCTGCAGATTCCGCACGTGGCGCGGGTGGGCGAGCTCAGCATCTTCTGCGGCGCGCTGATCGCCTCTTCGCTGGGCTTCTTGTGGTACAACGCGTATCCCGCCTCGATGATGATGGGCGACGTTGGAGCGCTTTCGCTCGGCGGCGCGCTCGGCATGGTGGCGGTGCTCGCCAAGCAGGAGCTGGTGCTGGTGATCGCGGGCGGGGTGTTCGTGATCGAAGCGGTTTCGGTGATCATCCAGCGTTACTATTTCAAGCTGACCGGCGGCAAGCGGTTCTTCCGCATGGCGCCAATCCACCATCATTTCGAGCTTGCGGGATGGCCCGAAACCGTGGTCGTGGTTCGCTTTTGGATCGTATCGATCGTGTGCGCTTTGGTCGCGCTCAGCACGTTGAAGCTCAGATGATGGAACTGGCGGGCAAGCGAGTGCTGGTGATCGGACTCGGAGTGACAGGCCGGAGCATGGCGCGGTTTCTGTCCGCGCGCGGCGCCCGCTTGGTGCTGACCGATCAGCGCACCGATATCGCTCGCGACGGTCTGCCGCTGGATGCGGAGCTTCGTCTCGGCCCTGAACCGGCACCCAGCCTGGATGCGGTCGACCTGGTGATTCCGAGTCCGGGCGTGCCGCGCGATTATCCGCTGCTGCGTCAGGCGGTCGCCGCGCGCATCCCGGTGTTGAGCGAGCTCGAGCTCGCCAGCCGCTTCCTCAAGGGTCCGCTGGTCGCGATCACCGGAACCAACGGCAAGAGCACGGTGACCGTGATGCTGGGTGAGGTGCTCAAGGCAGCGGGCAGGCGGCCGTTCGTTGGCGGCAATCTCGGCACGCCGCTCGTCGACGCGATTGGCGCCGAACACGACATTGCGGTGGTCGAAGTATCGAGCTTCCAGCTCGAATGGATCGAGAGCTTTCGGCCGCACGTCGTGATTCATTTGAACTTGAGCGACGACCATCTCTACCGCTATCGGGACCTGGAAGAGTACGGCCGCTTCAAGGCGCGGATCTTCGAAAATCAGCACGCGGACGACTGGGCGATTATCAATCGTGACGACCCGCACGTCTGGCGATTAAATGGCCGGCTCAAGGCGCGCACCATCAACTTTGGGCTCACTCCGGCCGCCGTGTTGCCGGCGATCCGGCTCGAGCACGACGAACTCGTGTTCGACGACGGCGCGAATCAGCGGCGGGTTGGTATCACCTCGCTAAAGCTGCCCGGGCGGCACAATCTCGCCAACGCGATGGCGGTCACGGCCGCGGCGCTGGTCCTTGGCGTCGACCCGAAGAGCATCGAGCGCGCCTTCGCCGAGTTCCCCGGACTGGCGCATCGGATCGAGTTCGTCAGCGAGCGAAACGGCGTGGGTTTCATCGACGATTCCAAGGGGACCAACGTCGGCGCCACGCTCGAAGCGCTGGCGGCGGTCGCGGCTCCGATCATCTGGATCGCCGGCGGCGTCGACAAGGGCGGCGATTACTCGCCCCTGCGCGCGCTGCTGAAGGAAAAGGTCAGGCGGGCGATTTTAATCGGCGCGGCGCGCCACAAGATGCGGGCGGCGTTGGGGGACGTAACTGAAGTCGAGCTGATGGGGACGCTTCAGGAGGCGGTCGGACGGGCGGCGGCCATCGCGACGCGAGGCGACACGGTGCTGCTCTCGCCGGCGTGCTCGAGCTTCGACCAATTCAGGAACTATGAGGAACGCGGGCGGATATTTAAAGAGTTGGCTCGGGCGCTTTGAGACGCTAACGCCTCGCCGGCCCGATCCGTGGCTATGGCTGTCGGCGCTAGCGTTGGTGTTGCTGGGACTTTTGATGGTGCTCAACACGACGTACTTTTTAAGCCTCGAGAAGACCGGCGCGCCCTTTTATTTTATCCAGCGGCAGTTGTTCAACACCGCCGTCGGCGTTGCCGTGCTGTTTCTGTTTTCGCAGTTTTCGGCGCGCGGCCTGCGCCGCCTGGCGCTGCCCTTGATGATAGTGGCGGCGGCGATGCTGGTGGCGGTCTGGATTCCCGGCCTGGGGGTTATCCGCGGCGGCGCCAGGCGGTGGCTTAAACTCGGGCCGCTCCTGGCCGAGCCTTCGGAGGTCGTGAAATTGGCCGCTGCTTTCTTGCTCGCCGAGGTGCTGAGCAAGCGCGATGAACGCATGGACCGCTTCGTCAGCGGGCCGCTGCCAGCGTTCCTGATCATCGCGCCGCTGGCCGCGCTGATTCTGAAGCAGCCCGATTTCGGAACTACCGTGATGCTCTCCATGCTGCTGTTCGCGATGCTGTTCGCCGCCGGCGCGCGACCCGCGCATCTCGTCTCGGCGGGCACCGCAGCGCTCGGCCTGTTACTGTTTCAAGCCGGACACGAGACGTATCGGATGCGGCGGCTGATTACGTTTCTCGATCCCTGGAATACCGCGCAGGGCGCCGGCTTTCAGCTCGTGCAATCGTTCATCGCGTTGGGCGCCGGCGGCGGATGGGGCGTCGGCCTGGGCGCGAGCCGCCAGAAAATGTTCTATCTGCCGCAGGCCCATACCGATTTCGTGTTTGCCGTAATCGGCGAGGAATTCGGGATGGTAGGCGCGCTGGGCGTGATCGCGCTGTTCGGCATCATCCTGTGGCGGGGTATGCGAATCGCGCATAATGAGACGGATCATTTCGCGAGTCTGCTCGCGGTGGGGCTGACGGCACTGCTGTCGTTGCAGGCGTTGGTCAACATCGCGGTTGTGATCGGCTTGCTTCCGACCAAAGGTCTGCCGCTGCCGTTTGTGAGTTACGGCGGAACGGCGATGGTGACCTCGATGGCCGCGCTCGGCGCGTTGCTCGCGCTCGGGCGGCGGCAGGCGGTGCGATGCGAGTGATTATCGCGGGCGGAGGAACCGGGGGCCATCTTTTCCCGGCGGTCGCGCTGGGCGAAGAGCTCAGGCGCCAACGGCCCGATAGCGAAGTGCTGTACGTCGGTACCACCGCGGGCCTTGAGGCGAAGTGGTTGCCGCAAAACGGCTTCGCCTGCGAACTCTTCGACGTGCACGGCATGCGCGGCCATAGTCCGCGTGCGCGGATCGTCGCGCTGCTCGAATTTTTCCGCGCGCTCAAGTCGGCGCGCGCGCTGCTGCGGCGGTTTCGCGCCGATCTGGTGGTCGGGGCCGGCGGATACGCGTCGGCGCCGATGGCGATGACGGCCATCTTCGAACGCGTTCCGCTACTGCTGATGGAACAGAACACCAGGTTGGGGTTGGCGAATCGGATGCTGTGGCGGTTCGCCACAAAGGTCTGCGTGGGATTCGCGGAAACGGCAAACTCTTGGAAAAGCTCGACGGTTGAAGTCACCGGCAATCCGGTCCGCTTCAAGCCTGAGCCGGGGGCCGTGCGGGGCTCCGATAAATTACAAATCCTTGTTTTAGGAGGATCGACCGGAGCCCACAGGTTGAATTTAGGTGCTGTAAAATGCTTTCGAAACTTGAAAAAAGCTGTTATAAAATCGGTCTGGCACCAAACCGGGGTTGCGGATGAGGGGCTGGTGAAGATTGCCTACGAGGAAGCTGGGGTCGGGGCGCGGGTGACGCCGTTTATCGACGACATGGGGCCCGCGCTCGCTCAGGCCGACCTGGTCATCGCTCGCGCTGGTGCCATGACGGTGTCGGAGATAGCGCTGGCCGCGCGGCCGGCCATTTTCGTTCCGTATCCCTTCCATCGCGACCGCCAGCAGGAGCACAACGCGCGGGTGATCGAAAAGCTCGGCGGCGCGATCGTGATTCGCGACGATGAGCGCCTGGCTGACAACCTGGCTCACGCCATCAGCGAGCTTGCCGGCGACCCGGCACGTTTAAGCGAAATGGGAGCGCGTGCCGGCGCCGCCGCGATACCGGATGCGGCCCAACGCGTCGCTCGCGCCTGTTTCGAAATCGTCGACTCGCGAGGTGCTCACGCATGAGCGGCCCCGTTCCGAAGGGATTGCTGACCAAGGAGCGCCGGCTGCACTTCATCGGTGTCGGCGGCGCCGGCATGAGCGGGATCGCGGAACTGTGCATTCGACTCGGCTTCGTCGTGAGCGGCTGCGATCTGCGGGCAACCGAAACCACCGCGAGACTGGCGTCGCTCGGCGCCACGATCGGCTACGGCCATCACCCCGACCATCTGGCGGGCGATCTGGATGCTGTGGTCATCTCGTCGGCGGTAAAATTTTCCAACCCCGAGGTGAGCCGCGCGCGCGAGTTGAAGATTCCGGTGATTGCGCGCGCGGAAATGCTGGGCGAGTTGTTGCGGCTGGCGCGGCTCGGCGTCGCGGTCGCTGGCACTCACGGCAAGACCACCACCACTTCGCTGATCGCATTGATCTTGGAGGAGGCGGGCCTCGACCCTACGGTGGCGATCGGCGGCAACATGCGGGCGCGCGGCACCAACGTTCGTCTTGGGCGCGGCGACTTCATGGTCGCGGAGGCGGACGAAAGCGACGCTTCCTTCTTGCTGCTGCTTCCCACGGTGGCCGTGGTAACCAACATCGATCCCGAGCATCTCGATCACTACGGCACGATGGACCGAGTGATCGACGCCTACCTGAGCTTCATCAACCGCATTCCATTTTACGGCGTTGCCGTGCTGGGCATCGATAGCGTCAACGTGCGCGCCCTGTTGCCCTCGGTGCGCAAGCTCGCGGTTACCTATGGAGTTGGGGCGGAAGCCGATTTCCGCGCCGAGCGGATCACTATCGACGGGATGTCGACGAGCTTCGAGGTGGTACACGGCGATCTCACTCTGGGCGTGGTGACGATTCCGTCGCCGGGACGCCATGTCGCGCTCAACGCGCTGGCGGCGATCGTGGTTGCGCTGCGGCTTGGAATCGATTTCGAAATCGCGGCCCGCGCGCTTAAGAACTTTTCGGGTATTTGCCGGCGATTCGAAATCAAGGGGGAAGCCGCCGGCCGGATCGTTGTCGACGACTACGCGCACCATCCGGCCGAGGTGCGAGCCACCCTGGCCGCGGCCCGGGCCGCATTCAAGCGCCGCACGCTGGCGATTTTTCAGCCCCATCGCTTCACCCGCCTGCGCGACCTGTTCGAGGATTTTCTCGACGCGTTCGACGCCGCCGACGTGCTCTACGTGACCGATGTTTACCCTGCCGGCGAAGAGCCGATCGCGGAAGTCAACTCGCGCCGGCTGTATGAGGCGCTGCGCGCGCGCGGCCATCTGGATGTCCGCTACCTGGGCGACGAAACCGACGCGGCAGCGCGAGTGGCGGCCGATTCGGCGGCCGGGGACCTGATCGTGACTCTGGGCGCGGGCGACGTCTACAAGATCGGCGAGGCGGTGCTCGCGGTGCTCGGCCAGGAGCCGAAGGCCTATGAGCGCGCTTGAAGATCAACTGAGAGCGCGCTTCGGTACGCGCGTGAAAGCGAACCAGATGCTGGCGGAGTTTACCTCGTTCAGGATCGGCGGACCCGCCGATCTGCTGGTCGAGGTCGAGAACGAAGCCGAGCTGACGGCCGCGCTGGCGGCGGCGAATCGCTGTGGCGCACAGGCATTTTGCCTTGGGGCAGGCACCAATCTACTGGTGAGCGATCGCGGGATGCGCGGGCTCGTCGTGAGGCTCGGCCGAGGCTTCGAGAAGATCGAAATCGATGCACGGCGGGTGAACGCGGGTGCCGCGGCGCAGTTCGGCACGCTGGTGGAAGCCGTGATCGAGCGGGGCCTGGCGGGACTCGAGTTTGGCGAAGGCATCCCCGGCACGGTTGGCGGCGGATTGGTGATGAATGCCGGCGCATTCGGCGGCGAGCTCGCGCGAGTGGTCACGATGGTGCACGGCGCCAGCAGCCAAGGCGAACTCAAGGCGCTAAGTCCGGACGAGGTCAAGTTCGCCTACCGGCGAACCGAGCTGCCGCCCGGCTTCATCATCACCCGGGTTGAGTTCGAACTTGCTGAAGGCGATCGCGAAGCGCTCAGGGCGCGCGTTGCGGAGCTGAAAGCCCGTCGCGCGGCACGCCAGCCGCGGGGATTTCCCAACGCCGGTTCGATCTTCAAGAATCCGCCGGGCAATTTCGCCGGACGCTTGCTCGAAGGTTGCGGCCTCAAGGGCGAGCGGATGGGGGGCGCGGCGTTTTCCGAGCAGCACGCCAACTTCATCGTCAATCTCGGCGACGCGCGCGCGGCCGAGGTTCGTGCCTTGATCGAGATGGCTAGAAAGAAAGTTAAGGAAACCACCGGAGTCTGGCTGGAGCCGGAGGTCAAGCTGGTGGGCGATTGGTGAGGTAGGCGCAACGCGTGGGGCGGCGGATGGCGGCGGTGCGGAGAAAAAATCAAGGCATATCGGACTGGAGCTGGCGCTTGGCTGGCGTGGTGCTGTGCGCCTTCTTCGGTCTGGGACTGCTGGCCGGATTGGGCGTCGCCCGGCGCCAGGCGATACCTGTGCCGGCCCGCCTGCTCGAATACGGCAGCCGTCTGTTGAAAGGCCTCTCGCCGCTTAATCGCGCCGCTCTAGCGGTGCCGAAGTCGCTGCCAGCTCAGCCCGAGGAATCGGCCGTGGCGCTGGTCAAGCGCAAGGACGGCTTTTATGCGCTGAGATCGACGGGCGAATTGCGCGGCCCGGTGTCCGCGGAGCTTGAGGGCGACCTGCCCATCTTGAGCGGATCGGCGCTGGAGCGCGCGCGCCCGGCACAGCTACTCGAAGACGCCGAGGCACTGGTCCGAGCCGAAGCGGCGCTGGGCGAGTTGATTTCCGAAATGAGCATTGCCGAGGACGGCACGGCGTCGCTCTATCTCGAAAGATCGCGCACCGAACTTACCTTCGAGCTGACCAATGCCCCGTTGGAGCTCGAGCGCGCGACCTACCTGCTGCGGCGTTGGCGCGGCCATCGCGATCTGATCGCCGCGATCGACGTGACGACCCCCGGTCAGGCGGTGATGAGACTCAGGGCCACGCTCCCGGTTGCCGGCGATGGCGAGGGGACGGTCGAAGCGGCGACGCATCACACCTTCGAGTCGCCAGCGCGTCGCGACCGGCAGCGGACCAAGGAGCTGGCAGCGAGATGAGAAACCTTATCGCCGGATTGGACGTTGGCACCAGCAAGGTTTGCGCGCTGATTGCGGAGGCGGCTGAGAGCGGGGAGCTAGCTTTGCTTGGTTACGGCGTCGCGCCGTCGACGGGGCTGCGCAAGGGAGTCGTAGTCAATATCGAAGCCACCGTCGAGTCGATCAGGACGGCGGTGAGCGAGGCGGAGAAGTCGTCCGGGCTCAAGCTAAGCTCGGCGGTGGTCGGCGTGGCCGGGGCCCACGTGCGCGGCTTCAACAGTCACGGCATCGTCGCGGTTCGCGGCGGTGAGGTGGCGGGGCGTGACGTCGAGCGTGTGATCGAAGCCGCGCGCGCGGTCGCGATCCCGCTGGACTGTCAGATCCTGCACATCCTGCCGCAACGCTTCTCGATTGACGATCAGGAAGGCGTGCGCGAGCCGGTCGGAATGGCCGGCGTGCGTCTCGAAGCACATATCCATATCGTTACGGCGGCGCAGAGCTACGGCCAAAACCTGGTGCGATGCTGCGAGCGCGCCGGAGTGGCGACGCGGGAATTGGTGCTGGAGCCATTGGCTTCGGCCGAGGCGGTGCTGTTTCCCGAAGAGCGTGAGCTGGGAGTGGCGCTGGTCGACGTCGGCGGCGGGACCACGGGGATCGTCGTTTACCACGGCGGCGCGGTGATGCACACGGCGGTGCTGCCGCTGGGCGGCAACCATCTGACCGGCGACGTCGCGGCCGGCCTGCGCACGCCCTTGGCCGACGCCGAACAACTGAAGATCACTTACGGCGTCGCCACCAATCTGGTGGTCGGGCGCGACGAAATGGTGCGGGTGCCGGGCGTCGGCGGACGCGAGCCGCGGATCATCGCGCGCCGGCTGCTCGGCGAGATCATTGAGCCCCGGATGGAAGAGATCTTCGCTCTGGTGCAACGTGAATTGATCCGCTCGGGTGCGGCCGACAGCCTGGCCTCGGGGCTGGTGCTGGTGGGCGGAAGCTCGCTGCTGGAAGGCACGCAGGAGCTGGCCGAACGGGTCTTTAACGTCCCGGTGCGCCGCGGGCTGCCGATCAATCTTCCGAGCATGCCCGAGCCGATGATGAAACCGATGTTTGCCACGGCGGCGGGACTGGTGCTTTACGCCCGCAACGGAGACGGTAACGGAAACGGGAAAGATCGGCACCGGCGATGGGGCAAACTACGCTCGCGCATGACTGAATGGATGAAGGAATTTTTTTAAGCAGGCGGCGCGCTCAGCGCCAATTTCCGATGCGCGCGCCGCGCATCGCAGGGCAGTGGTGGAGGAGGAGCGGTAATGCCAATCGAGTACGTAGAAAGTCCCGACCCCGGAGCAAGGATCAAAGTTATCGGTGCTGGTGGCTGCGGCGGCAACGCCATCAACCACATGATCGAGGCGGGTCTCAAGAACGTCGAGTTCATCTCGGTCAATACCGACATTCAGGCGCTGCAGAATAATCTCGCTCCGCTCAAAATGCAGCTCGGTGAGATGCTCACGCGGGGGCGCGGCACCGGCGGCAATCCCGAGATCGGCCGCAAGGCGGCGCTCGAAGACGAGGAGCGGCTGCGGGAGTGCCTGTGCGACGCCGAGATGGTGTTCGTTACCGCCGGAATGGGCGGAGGCACCGGAACCGGCTCGGCTCCGGTGATCGCGCGCCTGGCGCGGGAGAGCGGGGCGCTCACGGTCGGCGTGGTGACCAAGCCGTTCCAATTCGAAGGCCGCAAACGCATGAACCAGGCCGACGAGGGATTGCGCGAACTCAAGAACGCGGTCGATACTCTGATCACGATTCCCAATCAGCGCCTGCTATCGATCGCGAGCCGCAATACCTCGCTGCGCGAGGCGTTCCAGCGCGCCGACGAAGTCCTGCTGCAAGCGGTGCGCGGCATCTCGGAGCTGGTCACCATCCATGGCCTGATCAATCTCGACTTCGCCGACGTACGATCGATCATGGCCGAGATGGGGATGGCGATGATGGGAGCGGCGGCCGCCAGCGGCGAGAATCGCGCGGTGGAAGCCGCGCAGCGGGCGATCTCGAGTCCGTTGCTCGAGGACGTGTCGATCAAGGGAGCGCGCGGGCTGTTGATCAACATCACCGGCGGGCCCGACATGTCGCTCTACGAAGTCAACGAAGCGGCCAGCCTGATTCAGGAAGAGGCGCACGAAGACGCCAATATCATCTTCGGCGCGGTGATCGACGAAAACGTCAGCAACGAGCTGCGGGTGACGGTGATTGCGACCGGCTTCGGCGATTTCGAAACCCGCTACGTCTCGCGGCCCGTGATCAGCGCGCCGGCGCCGGTCACCGCTCCGATACAGGCGGCGGCGACCCGGCCGGTCGACGCGTCAGAAGCACCGACGCTCTCGATGGGGCTCATGAAGAAGGCATCGAACAAGCCCATCCGGCGGCTGGGGCTGATCGTTGACGATAGTCTGGACGTGCCGACCTTCAAGCGGCGCGCCGAGGAGGCGGGCTACGGGACCATCAAGCTCGAGCCCAGCCAATTGATAGACAGCGAGGACAACCTCGATATCCCGACCTTCCTGCGCAAGCAGGACTAGCGATGCGTGCTGTTGAAGTCAGTTCTTCAACAGCACGCTCACTCGTTCTTGTCTGCCCCAAGCGGGAAACGTTTGCGCGATTAATTCCGCGCGGGCGAGGTGAGAGATTTTGCGGTGGTGCGACGGCCTGCTCAGGTGCCGGCTTGGATCTTTACCAACTCGAGGCTGACCTCGGCGGTCGCGATCATGTCGTTGACGTCGAGCCATTCGCGCACGGTGTGAATCGCGCGCATCCCGGTGCCGAGATTCGCCACCGTCAGGCCGCGTTGATTGAAAATGTTCGCGTCGCATCCGCCGCCCATCGCTTCGGGCTTCACCACCCGGCCGCAGCGCTCGGCGGCCAGCACCACCTTGCGGACGATCGGGGCGTCGTCGGGCACGTTCATCGCGGCGTACTCGTCGCGAGCCGAGTATTCGAGCTCCGCCTTATACGACGTGCCGGCGATCGTGACCTCGGCCGGCGCCACCGCCTGTTGGAAGCATTCGATCATGTGCTCCACTTGAGCCTTGAGCTTGGCGGCGTCGCGCGAGCGCGCTTCGCCCTTGATCACAACTTCGTTGGGAACGACATTGATCGCGCGCCCGCCCTCGATCAGCCCGAGGTTGGCGGTGGTCTCGTGGTCGATTCGCCCGAGCCGCATCGCCGCGATCGCCTTGGCGGCTAGCTGTATCGCCGAGATGCCCTGTTCCGGACACATCCCGGCGTGCGCCTCGAGGCCGCGAACCTTGAAGGTCAGGCTCTGAGCGCCGGGCGCGCGCACGAACAAATAGCCTGGGGAGTCGCTATCGTAGACCAGGCCTTCGCGCGCTTCGATCAGGTCGAGCTCGAGGAATTTGGCGCCGAGCAGGCCGACCTCCTCGCAGATGGTGAAGACCACGTCGATCGGTCCGTGCGGTGTGCGATTCTCGCGTAGCTGATGCAGCACTTCGCAGATGATCGCGCATCCGGATTTGTCGTCGCCGCCGAGAACGGTGGTGCCGTCGGTGCGGATGATGTCGCCCTCGACGATCGGCTTTACTCCTTCGCCCGGCACGACGGTATCCATGTGGGCGCACAGCAGCAGCGGCGGTACGCCGGCCACGTTGCCGCCGAGGCGCCCGATGAGGTTGCCGCAATTGCCGTTTACCTTCTCGCCCGCGTGGTCGAACTGGCATCGCGCGCCCGCGGCTTCGAGCTCCCGCTTGAGCCGGAGCGCGACGTCGCGCTCGCGGCGCGAGATGGAATCGATCTGGACGAGTTCCAGGAAGAACCGCTTCAGCCGCTCGTGATTAACCGCTGCCATCGCCGCTAGTTTCGCATGGGGGCAAGGAGATGCGCCAGCGGTTTACGATGTCGCGGCGGCTCGGGCGCCGTTGCCTTCGAGCGCGGCGACCAGTTCGCGATGACGCTGGCGCAGCGCTTCGGGCACGGTCGGGCCGATACGGTCGAAGAATTCGCCCGCCGACTTCATCTCGGCCTGCCACTCGCCGGCCTTGATCGCGAGCGCCTCGCGCAGTTGGTCGCCCGAAACCTCGAGCCCGTTCAGGTCGAGGTTGGATACGTCGGGCACCAGGCCCACCGCGGTGCGATGCGCGCCGGCACGGCCGTGAATACGGTCAAGCATCCAGACGAGGACGCGGAGATTTTCGCCGAAGCCGGGCCACAGGAACTTCCCGTTGGCGTCCTTGCGGAACCAATTGACCATGAAGATCTTGGGCGGACGAGAGATCCGCTGCTCGCGCATCTTGAGCCAGTGTCCCCAATAGTCACCCATGTTGTAGCCACAGAACGGGAGCATGGCCATCGGATCGCGCCGCACCACGCCTACCGCGCCGGTTGCGGCAGCGGTCGTTTCCGAGCCCATCGTCGCGCCCATGAAGACGCCGTGCGTCCAGTCTTCCGATTCGAGCACCAGCGGCATGGTGGTGGCGCGGCGTCCGCCGAAAATGATCGCCGAGATTGGCACGCCCCGCGGATCGTCCGCGTGCGGCGATAGCACCGGGTTGTTCTTCATCGGCGTTGTGAAGCGGCTGTTGGCATGTGCGGCCGGGCCGCCGGGGTTAGCGCCACGCGGGCGTCCCTGCCAATCGATTAGCCCCTCGGGCGGGGGGACATCCATGCCTTCCCACCACACGTCGCCGTCGGGAGTCGTCGCGACATTGGTGAACAGCGAGTCGTGGCCGACCATCCGCATCGCGTTGGGATTGGACTTGGCGCTGGTGCCGGGCGCGACGCCGAAATAGCCGTTCTCGGGATTGATCCCCCACAGCCGTCCGTCAGGGCCGACGCGCAGCCATGCGATATCGTCGCCGACCGTCCATACCTTCCAGCCTTTGGCGGCAAGCGCCGGCGGCGGCGTCAGCATCGCGAGATTGGTCTTGCCGCAGGCGCTCGGAAAAGCGGCCGCGACGTAGCTGGTCTCGCCGTCGGGGCTCTGGATGCCAAGGATCAGCATGTGTTCGGCGAGCCAGCCCTCGCGCCAGCCCAGCCAGCTCCCGATTCTGAGCGCGAAGCACTTCTTGCTGAGCAGCGCATTGCCGCCGTAGCCGCTGCCGACCGACCAGATCGTGTTGTCCTGCGGGAAGTGTCCAATGAGTTTGCGCTCGGGATTCAAATCGAGCGTGCAATGCACGCCGCGGTTGAAGTCATCGGAGTCGCCCAGCATTTCGAGCGCGGCCTTGCCCATCCGCGTCATGATCCGCATGCTCAGCGCGACGTAGATGCTGTCGGTAATCTCGACGCCGATCTTCGAAAAGGGGGAGCCCGCCGGCCCAAGCACGTAGGGCACCACGTACATCGTCCGCCCGCGCATCGAGCCCTTGAGCCATCCGCGCATCTTCGCGTACGCCTCGTCGGGCACCATCCAGTTGTTGGTGGGTCCCGCCTCGTCTTTCGACGGCGTGCAGATGAAAGTGAGTTGCTCGGTACGCGCGACATCATTGGGGTTCGACCGATGAAGGTAGCAGCGTGGGCGCTTTTGCGGATTCAGAGGGATCAGCACGCCGGCTTCGACCGCCTGCTTCTCGAATCGCTCTTTCTCCTGCTCCGACCCGTCGCACCAGACGATTCGGTCGGGCTCGGTCAAACGGGCCGTCTCGGCTACAAACTCCGCCAGCGTCCGGCTCTTAGTCATCGAGTTGTTGGAACCTTCGGGCTTATTTGTCACGGGCGAATCACTCCCTTGAGATTAGTCGCGCGGCCGAAAAAGACTTTGGCAAAATAGTACGCGGAGCTTAGCACCAAATTAGTCCACCCACAAATGCAAACGTTCTTATATTAGCAACACTTCATTACGGCTGTGGTGAAGCTCCGGGGTCGCGGGCGTTGCGCTGGATTTATCTACCACAGTCGCATCGCGGACGTCATCAAAACGATCGGCCGAATTCAGGTTTGTGTGAGCTCAGTCTCGACGAAATCCTTGCGGCTCGAATCCCAGACGAACGCCGCGGCGCGCACGAACTTGCCCGCTTTCACTGACAGCACCACGTGCGCGGTGTCGGGATAGTCCGGCTCGCCGGGATCGAACGAACAGGCCTGCGCGCGATCGGTGGGCGAGAAGTAGGCGTCGTGGTCGGGGTGCGAGTGGTAAACGATCTTGAGCGGCAGTCTGCCGCGATCCACTTCTTCGAGCGTTGCCAAATGTTCCTTAGGGTCCATCATGAAGGCGGTTCGCGCGTCGCGCGGATGGTTGGCGGGATCGTCGGCGTGCTTCTGATTCTGGATGTTGCGGATCGGGCGTGCCTGTTCCGCCGGCCCGTCGCCGATGACGAAGCCGCAGCATTCGTAGGGGAATTCGCGCTCCGCTTGGGCGACGATCGCGGCGAAGTTCTCGCGCCGGATGGTGACGGGCTTCATTTTGATCGGCCGGACGGTCGGCGGATTCGCTCGGCGGCGCGAATCAGGTCGGTGAGCGCGCGGTTCATCGACATAGCCCACAAGGTAGCGGGCTCGGCCTCGATCGACAATGCGGTTAGATTGGATGCCGTAGGGCAAGCGCGGGTAGCGGCGGACTTGCGCCGCGATCGGGCGCCGCTGTAGGAGGGATCTTATGGAGAGGACATCGATCGAACTCGGCGGGCTTCGGCTGAGCTCGTCGATAATGAACGCGTCGGGCCCGCGCTCGGCCGAACGCGGCGAGATCTATGAGCTGTGCGCGGTGCACTCGGGTGCGGTGGTGTTCAAGTCGTGTAATCTGGCGGGACTCGAAGCGCCCGAGAACCTCAAGAATCGCGGTGTCGAACATTTCGCGGTGATTGCGCGCGAGTTGGTGAAACGAGGCAAGACTGTTATCGGCAGCGTCGTGGGCACCAGTGATGAAGAGCTGGTCGAGGTGGCGCGCTGTCTGGACCGCGCTGGCGTTCTGATCGTCGAGCTGAATCTGGCCGACGCTTATGTGCTGGATTCGATGGCGCCATTCGCTTCGCTCGACCGGCTGAGACAGATTCTGGGACGGGTCAGAGGCGAGATCGAGGCGGTGATGGCGGTCAAGTTGCCGTTCGCGCTGGAACGCAAGGATGCGAAGGCGACGGCCGACGTGCTCAAGGCGGCGAAGGTCGCGATCGCGGTATGCCACAACGATCTGCCTAAAGATCTTGCCGTCGACTTGGCGTCCGGCACAGTGGAGGGACCAAGCCGTCTATTGTCGCAGGCGCACGCGTTCTATCTCGCGAGCGACGGCGTTCTCGACGTGATAGCGGTGGGCGGCGTCGCCAACGGCCGCGAAGCCTATATCGCGCATCTGACCGGAGCGAAGGCAGTGCAGGTGGGCTCGGCCCTGATGAAGGAAGGTGCCGGGGCCCTCGGACGGATCGATCGCGAACTCGACGCGCTACTGGCCGAGAACAGCAAGCGTTCGGTCGCGGAGATCGTCGGCCGCGTGAGCTTCACAGGCGCCTGACGGAGCCGCTTTCCCCAGCCGTGCGCCTCTGGTAGCTTCCGTTGGATAAATTTCGAGCGCGCCTTGCGCTCGTGCGCCTGCCCCGCGCGTCCCCGTCGTCTAGCCCGGCCTAGGACACCGGCCTTTCACGTCGGTAACACGGGTTCGAATCCCGTCGGGGACGCCAATGAAATGAAGATCAAAGGCTTGGATGGTGCGGGCCGGATCAGCGGCTCGTCGGACTACTCGATGGTAATGGAAACAGTTCGTGGCTATCCTAATCTTCGCGAAACCTCACTGACGACTGGCGGGCATTGAGATGGAGCCTGCCGCGGGGCGGTTGCAAGATGGAAAAGTTGGCCCATTGGATCGATCTGGAATCGATAAAGCTACTCACCCATCACACCAGCGCCGTAATAACTGCCGTACTGCTAACGGCGTTGGTGGGTTTTCTGGTGCAGAGGCTTTTGCACGATGGTTTCGCCAAGAAATGCATCCTGTGGCTCGACGAGTTCTTGATCGTGGGTCTGTTCGTATGGTTCGCCTATGAACTCTTCCTGGCTCTGTAGCGATACTCTCAAGCCGATCGTGGCGTCGCTGGTAGGCGGCGTCGAGGTCGAAGAGGCCTGCCGCCTGCTCTTCTAGCACAATATCCCGGCGTATCCGTATACGACCGATAAGCCGGTCGCGGTGCTAGGCGCGATGTATCAATGGGCTCGCTCCGCGGGTCTGGTCGGGTGCTGAGGCAGAGCAGGCGAGGCCGTATAGCTAGTCGGCGCTTGACGCAATAGTTCGCGACGACCGACCGCCGTCGCTAGAGTTGATTAACAAGGCTCGCTTACTTCAGAGAAGGCGGATCCATCGATGAAAGTGCTGTGCGAGAAAAAGGGACCCATCGTCTACGTCACCATCAACCGGCCGGAACGACTCAATGCCTGCGACTTCGAGACCTACCGGCGTCTGGCTGAGATTTGGCGCGAGTTTCAGGACGACCCGGCTCTGCGCGTCGGCATCCTGACCGGTGCGGGGGAGCGCGCGTTCTCCGCCGGCAGCGACATTAAGGCGGACTACGTCGAGCGGCCTGAGGGAGAGCCCCCCAACGAGTTGTTTCCGGTGATGCTCGAGCTTGGCAAGCCGATCATCGCCGCGATCAACGGTCACGCCAACGGCGGCGGCCTCGAACAGGCCCTAGCCTGCGATATAAGGGTGGCCGCCGAGCATGCCCAGTTCGGTCTTGGTGAGGTCCGCCTGGGATGGCTTCCGGGCGGCGGCGGTACGCAGCGCTTGCCGCGCCTGATTCCCTTGGGCCGAGCTTTGGAGATGCTCTACACCGGCAACCGCATCAACGCGCAGGAGGCGCTGCGGCTGGGTCTGGTCGATCACGTCGTGCCGATGAGCCGGCTGATGAGCAAGTGCGAAGAGATTGCGATCGAGATCTGCAAAAGCGCGCCGCTGGCGGTGCAGCGGATCAAACAGGCGGCGCTGCGCGGCTTGGACCTGCCACTCGCCGACGGGCTAAAGCTCGAGCGCGAGTTGTTCAAGCGGCTGCAAAAGACCGAAGACGCTCGCGAGGGAGCGCTGGCCTTTGCCGAGAAGCGCCCGCCGCGATGGAAGGGTAAATGAAAAAGCGGCCACCGGTCAGCGGCCGCAAACGGCAAGCGACGTTTCAGCGAACCGAATTAGAGAGACCGTTGACGCTGCCGAACTCACTCTTCGGCGGCGCTCCGGTCTCTCTAATCCAGTAGCGCGCGCGCATCACCGAGTGATCCAACGAAACGACGCGCGCGCCTAGATGGCGCTCCTATCCGGGCGTGGTCGTGTAAATGAGATCGGGGTTGCACCTCTCGTCGAGCGGGATATAAGGGATCTCACCTCCGCCTGAAACAATTGAAAATGTACCTCCGGTAGTGTCGCCGTTAAGGATGTCAAGCAGGTTACCCATGCGAGGGACCTCTTCGAACACCATCACATCGACAGCTTCCTCTTTTGCTCCGCAGATTGCGCCCGCCAGCTCCGTCACGTCGTCAAACGACGT
>Ga0209415_10002447_pt1 | contig 34754 bp, 35 predicted proteins | sample PeaSoiSIISIP2007_FD_187696 | JGI IMG/M metagenome (GOLD analysis project Ga0209415, IMG submission 187696) | Peat soil microbial communities from Weissenstadt, Germany - SII-SIP-2007 (SPAdes) (version 2) | ecosystem: Environmental > Terrestrial > Soil > Wetlands > Peat | place: Germany... | reverse complement strand
GGTCAGCGCGAATAGCGCCCGGTGATCTCGGCTTGCGCGAGCGTGTGCGTTGCGATGGCGCGCAAGAACGCGGCCCGCGACAGGCCGGGCGGCAGCCGCGCCGGGGCAAGGTCCAGCGCGTAGGCGGTAAAGACGTAATGGTGAGGCGGATCACCAATCGGCGGGCACGGACCCCAGTAGAGCGTGGTACCGGCGTCGTTCGCGCCGCCCGCAAACGACGGCGAGGCCGTCGAACCGAACCCCGGCGGCAGCGTTGTCACCTCCGCCCCGATGCCGTACGCAACCCAGTGGACGAAGTGGGCGTCGGTGTCGTACGCCACGACCGCAAAGCTGCGCACCCCGGCCGGAAAGCCCGAAAAGCGCAGCGGCGGCGAGATGTTGCGCCCGCCGCACGCACCCGCGCTACCCGCGTCGGTGCGCGGCAGATTGCCTCCGTTGAGGAACGCGGACGTTTCGAGGGTGAACGTCGAGGCCCCGGCCGGAGCGGCGAGGAGCGCGACGAGGACGGCGAAAAAACCCGTGCGCCACCACATTCGGCGCTACTTACCCGCTAGGACACCCCGTTTCCCGGGCGAATAGCTGCGGTCCGATGATTTCGTTTGACCGCCGCTCTACCGAACGGCGCGGCGTTTCGCCGTCCACAACGATCAGCTTGGGCGCCGCGCTGGCGGATGAACGCCGCGAGCGGCGCGACCGCCGCGAAAATCCGCGGCGGCGCAGCGACCTGCGCACGATCGCGCACTACGCGCGGCGCATCGGCGCGGGGCACACGCGTTTGGAAGTGATCGTTGACGGCACCGAGGGACTGCGGCTCGTCGCGATGTTCCAGTGCGGCTGCACGGCGGTCGAACCGGTCGGCGCCGGGCCGGCCAGCGTTCGCACCGAGGCGTGTCCGGAGCACGCCGAACCCGTCGTCGCCCAGGAGCGGCGCCGCGGCTCGCGCTGCTGACCCGCTCCAACCCTACACCCGCAACCCTCGCGATCCGGATCAACTGTAGCGGCAACGTCACCGAAGAGGCGTTGGCGCAGATTGAAGCTGCGCTCGAAACGCATCCCGAAGCCGTCGATCTGCGCTTTGCGCACGCGTACCTGCTCGAAGAGCTCGGGCGCCTGACCCGCGCCCGTGGTGCCTACAAAGGCGTTCTCGCGCGCGATGCCGCGCATTTCGGGGCGCTGATGAATCTCGGGACGATGCTCTACCTCGAGAACCGGCGTCCCGAAGCGCGCAGCCTCTACCAGCACGCAACGCAGCACCATCCGGCCGAAGCGAGCGCCTTCGTCAACCTCGGCAACGTGCTGGCCGAGGACGATCCGGCGGCGAGCCGCCAAGCCTACGAGCGTGCGCTCGAACTCGATCCGGCGCACCCAACGGCGAACTTCGGCTTGGCGCTGCTGCTCGAGACGCAAGGCGACCCGCAAGCTGCGCGCGCGTACCGGGAACGCGCGTTCGCCGAACCGATCGTGCGCACCGCGCCGTATCGCGGCGACGGCGAGCCGCTGCGGCTGCTGCTGCTGCTCGCCGCCAACGGCGGCAACATCGTCACCACGCTGTTGCTCGACGACCGCCAAGTCCAAGCCACCTCGCTCATCGTGGACAGCGCTCGCGCCGGAATGCCGCTGCCGCCGCACGATCTGATCTTCAATGCGATCGGCGACGCCGATCGGGCCGGCGACGCGCTCGCGAACGCGGAGCGCATCGTCGCAACATCACCGGCGCCGGTGCTCAACCGCCCCGCTGCCGTCAGGCTCACGCGGCGCGACGCGATCGAACGCCTCGCCGCCGTCGGGGACGTCACGCCGCCGCACACCGAACGGCTCCCGCGCGGCGACATCACCGCCAAGCGTTTGGCGGAGCGGGGCTTCCGCTTTCCGCTGCTGCTGCGTTCGCCGGGCTTTCACGCCGGCGAACATTTCGCGCTGGTCGCCGAACCGGGGGCTCTCGCGGGCGTCCTCGCGACGCTGCCGGACGATGAGATCCTGGCCATCGCCTACCTCGATGCGCGGCGCGCCGACGGCAGCGTGCGCAAGTACCGCGCGCTGTTCGTCGGCGGTGCGATCTATCCGGTGCATCTCGCGATCGCGCGCTCGTGGAAGATTCACTACTTCTCCGCCGACATGCGCGACAACGACGCCAACCGCGCCGAAGAGGCCGCGTTCCTCGACGACATGGCGACCCACCTCGGCGTGAAGGCGATGGCGGCGCTGCACGGCATCGCGACGCTGCTCGACCTCGATTACGCCGGCATCGACTTCGGCATCGGCCCCGACGGCAACGTGCTCGCCTTCGAAGCAAACCCGGCGATGGCGGTCTACCTGCCCGACGAAGACGAACGCTTCGCCTACCGGCGAGCGGCGATCACGCGTATCGTTGAAGCGGTGCGGCGGATGTTCAGCGCGCGGGCGGCGGTTCGGCCTTAGCGAGCCGCTCGAACTCGTCGAGTAATGGAAACGCGCCGCGGCCGACGCTGGGATCCGCGCGCCGCACGTACGAGGGGTCGAGTTGCGCGAGCGACGTCACGCCCAGCAACGCCATCGCGGTGCGCAGCTCGAATTCGACGAGCTCGAGCATGCGCCGGAGCGCAGATTCGCCGCCGGCGGCGAGCGCCCACGCGTGCATGCGGCCGGTCGCGACCGCGGTGGCGCCGAGCGCGATCGCTTTGAGGATGTCGGTACCGCGCATGAACCCGCCGTCGACGATCACCGGCACCCGGCCACGCACCGCCGCCACGACTTCCGGCAGCACGTCGAGCGAGCCGATCGCATGATCGAGTTGGCGCCCGCCGTGATTGGAGACCCAGACCGCAGCGACGCCATGTTCGAGCGCGAGCTCCGCATCGTCCGCCGCTTGAATGCCCTTGACGATGACCGGCAGGCCCACGATCCCGCGAATGCGGTCGAGCATCTCCCAATCCAACGCAGCTTGAAAGTTCTCACCGCCGGCGCCGCGCCGGCCCCCGGGAACGAAACGCTGCAACTTCTGGCGCTCCCGGTTGCCGTAGTTCGCGACGTCGACCGTAAGCACGAGCGCGCGGTAGCCGGCCGCGCGCACCCGCGCGAGAATGGCCGTCGTCCAATCGAAATCGCCACGAACGTAGAGCTGAAACCACTTATCGCCGCCGCCCGCGGCCGCGCTCTCTTCGAGGGCCGGTTGCGACACCGAGCTCACGACCGGCAAGGTGCCGAACGCGCACGCGCCGCTGACCTGGGCGGCTGCGCCGCGCTCCGTGACGTCTTGCAGCCCGCCGACCGGCGCCAGGAAATACGGTATCCGCAGCGGCGTGCCGAGCAGCGTCGCCGACGTATCGATGTCGACCACGTTGCGCAGGACGCGCGCACGAAACGCGAGCGCTTCGATCGCCTCGCGATTGCGGCGGATCGACATCTCCGTCTCGGCGCCGCCGGTGACGTAGTCCCATATCGTCGGATGGAGCCGCTGCTGCGCGGCATGGATGATCTCGGTCGTGGTTTGAAAGTCCGTCATTTCACCCTATCCTCGGGCCGGTGCGCCGGCTGCAAAACGGTGCGCTAGGACGCGGTCGACGAATTCGCGCGTGCGCTCGAGTACGCGCGCGTGGTCGATCAGCAAGTTGCCGCCGATGAGCAGCATCGTATCGGGGCCGTAGAAGTCCAGCAGTTCCTCGATGCGCTCCAACCGCATGCCGCCGGCAGGAACGGGCAGCGTGGGACGCAGCACCCCCCACGGTGCGCGCGCGCCGGCCGCGAGTGCGGCGCACGTCGCGTGCGTGTAACCGAAGCGCCCGCCGACGTTCACGAAGATCACGGCGTCGCAGCCGAACAGGCGTAAGAGCCGGCCGAACAAGAGCTCCGGCGCGATCTGCCGCGCGCCGCCGAACGACGGATGCGCGAGGTAGACGAAATCCGGGAACTCCTCGACCAGGTCGAAGAATGCCGGCAGCCCGACGAGCATCGGCGCGATCAGAACGGCGCGCACGCCGGCTTCGCGCGCGATGCGGGCGCGCTCGCGCAGCACGCGCGGGGTTCCGATCAGGTTCGGCGCGTACAACGCCGGCTTGCCGGTCGCAGCGACCGCCTCGGCGATCGCCGCCTGACAGGCCCGCACCCGTTCGGCGAACGGCGAGTAGTGCTGATCGTCGATGCCGTGATCGTCCTTGACGATGTCGACGCCGGCCAGCGCGAAGGTGCGGCACATGGCGGCGAGTTCGGGCACCCGCAAGCCCTGCGGTTTCATCGCCGCGTTGGTGAGCGCGCGTTCGGGCGCGCCGAGCAGGCGGCGAATTCCCGCAATGCCGTGGCGCGGTCCGGGGAAAAGGGCCAGGACCTCGGGCGGCAGGTCGAAGCCGGCGAACTGCACGTCGTCCCACAGCGACGCGTTGCCGAAGACCATGTTGACGAACTGCACGGGATTTGCGCCGATGGTCTGCGCGGCGATCGCAACGTCGACCCGGAAACGTCCGGGGCCGGCCGGCTCGATCGCCGTCACGCGCGCCACGATCTCAGCGCGAATCCGCTGCTCGGTAATCGCTTCGAGCGGGCATTCGACGCTCTGCTCCGAGGCGATCGCCGCAGCCCGCGCGGCGACATCGCGCTCGGCGCACGCGACGAGGTAGCTCGCCGTCAGCCAACCGGACATCAGCTTTGTTTCCAGCGCGAGAAACGCGCTTCGACGAGCGCGACGATTTCGTTGAGCGCCACCGCCGTCACGGCCAGCACCAGGATGAGGCCGTACAACTTTCCCGGCTTGAACGTCTCGGCGAAGATCTGCGTGTAATTACCGATCCCGTTGGTCGAGACGAAGAGCTCCGCCAGGACGACGCCGAGCAACGTCAGCGACATCGCCAGGCGCAGTCCGGTGAAGACGGTGGCGATCATGGTCGGAAAAATGATGTGCCGCAGCATCTGCGCTTGCGTCGCGCCTTGCGAGCGCGCGCTCGAGATCAACAGCGGGCTGACGGAACGCATGCCGGTAATCGTGGTGACCATGATCGGCAGCACGCCGTGGGTGAAGCCGAAGGCGATGCGGCTGGCCGGCCCCAGGCCGAAGATCAGGATGACCAGCGGCAACACCACGACTTGCGGCAAGCCGAAGAGCAGCAACACGAACGGGTAGAACGTCCGCCGTCCGAGCGTCGTGAGCCCGATCGCGATGCCGACGATCGCGCCGGCGATCACCGCCAGGATGAAGGCGGTGACGATTTCGAGCAGCGCCGTCCCCAATGCCGCGACGACTTTCGGATCGCCGAGAAGCTCGGGCAGCGTTCGCAGCACGAGGCTCGGCGGCGCGACGAAGGCCGGGTCGCCCAACAGGCGCGCCGCCGCTTCCCATAACAGCACGAGTCCGGCGATGGTCCACCACCGGATCGCGGCCGCCGACGGCGGCTTAGCTGCTACGGACTGCACGTTTTTCCAGCACGGTCAAGGCGAGGTTGAGCAGCACGGTAACGGTCAAGACGATCGCGATCCAAGCGAACATCGGCGGGCTGTCGAGCAAATCACCTTCGTGCGCGATGGAGTACCCGACGCCGGCCGCCGAGGAAAGCGTCTCGCCGCCCAGCACCGACGCGAACGTGATGAAGAATCCGATGCGCAATCCGGCCAGCACGACGGGCCACGCACCGGGCAGGAAGATGTGGCGCAGCGTCTGCGCGCGCGTTGCTCCCTGGGACTGCGCCGAACGCAAAAAGAGCCGGTCGATTCCGGAGAATCCGGCGATCGTGTTCAACACGATCGGGAAAAAGCCGTAGAGTGCGCCGAAGGCGATCTTCGAAGCCGGCCCGAGGCCGAACATCACGACGAACAGCGGGAAGAACAGCGTGAGCGGAATCGCAAACAAGCCCGCTAAGACCGGCCGGTAGGCCGCGGTGAGCGTGGGCGATCGCCCGATGAAAAACCCCAGCACGATCCCGGCCGATGCGGCGATGGCGTAGGCCACAGCCGTGGTGAAGGTCGTGACGCCGACCGCGCCCCAAAAGCCCCGCGAGCCGACCAGGTGCACCAGGGCTTTGAGCACGGCCAGCGGCGCGGGCAAGAACAGCGGGTTGATGGCGTGCGCTGACGTCAGGAACGCCCACGCTCCGACGGCGGCCACGATGACCGCGAGTTGGATCAGGTGTGAAAGGGCGGTGAGGCGGCGCTCGACCTTAGCTTGGGCGAGCATCGCGAGCCTCGCGCATGGCGTCGACCGTGACCCGGATCTCGTCCCGCAGCAGCTCGTAGCACTGGTTGCGAACTTCGGAGAAGCGCGGCTGCAGCATGAAGTCGGGCGAGCGCGGGTGAGGTTCTGCGACGGCGATGACCGATTTCACCTTACCCGGCCGCGCCGTCATGACGACGATCGTATCCGCCAACATCACGGCTTCCGACAGCGAGTGCGTCACGAAGACGATCGTTTTTCCGGTGCGCGCGAGCAAAACCGAGAGATCCTCGCCCAAAACGAGGCGCGTCTGTTCGTCGAGTGCGGCGAACGGCTCGTCCATGAGCAGGATCCCGGTATCGAGGGCGATGCCGCGCGCGAGGTTGATGCGCTGCTTCATCCCGATCGAGAGCTGGCTCGGGTAGAAGCCGGCGAAGCCTTGCATCCCGACCGACGAGAGCGCGGTCATCGCGTGCTCGCGCCAGCCGTTCCTCCGTTCTTGAAATTCGAGCGAAACCCGGAAATTCTCGAGGACCGTGTACCACGGCAACAGCGTGCTCTCTTGGAACACGAAGGCGACGTCTCGCGGCAACGGCCCACGGACCGGCGTCGCGCCGACCGTTACGGTGCCGGACGTCGGCGCGATCAAGCCGCCGATAATGTTGAGCAGCGTGCTCTTGCCGCAGCCCGAGGGCCCGAGCAGACATACGAACTCGCCGCGCCCGATTTCCAGCGAGACCGTGTCGAGCGCCAGCGCATCAGGCGCGCCGTTCGCCCCGGCAAACAGCTGGGAGACGCGATCGACCGTGATCGCAGGCGGCACGGTGGTACTCAGATCTTGACGGGAACGAACTTCGTGCTGTAGATCGTCTTGGGGTCGGGCTCGGTATCCATGATGCCAAGTTCCTTCAGCGACTTCGCGACCGCTTCGACCGACGCCGCATCCCAGGCCCCGTTGCGCGACATGTCCGGCATGTCGTTGTCGTAGAGCCGGCCGACGATCGCTTCGCTCTCCCCCAGCACGGGCGCGATCGAGTGAACCGTCTCCGCTTTGTGCGTGCGCATGTAGGCGACCGTCATGAACCAGCCGGTGAGAAAACGCTGCGTGATGTCGGGATGCTTGTTGACCATGTCGTCGGTGGCGAAGAGCACGTGCGTTTCGAACTTCTGCACGAAATTGCCGAAGGTCTGAAACACCCGGCCCTGGTTCTGCGATTCGAGCTCGTAACCGACGCCGATATCTTGCACGCTGCCGGCGATCTCGCCCGACTTCAAGGCTGCGATGCGCGCTTCGGTCGAGCCCATGGCAACCGACTGGATCCCGTCGCTGCCCCAGCCTTCACGGCGTGCGAGCTCGTGTACGAGCCAATCGGTCAACGAGCCGGAGGTCGTCACGCCGAGCTTCTTCCCTTTGAGGTCGTTGATGCTCTTGACTTGACCGTTGTCCGCGATGACGATTGCCATGTCGCTCGGCGGCCCGTACATCGAGGCGACCGCGATCGCCGGCACGCCTTTGGCGCGATAGCCCATCGCCGGGCCGCCGCCCAGGCCGAAGTCGATTTGCCCCGCCGTCATGCCTTGCTGCAACTGCGCATCGCCCTTGAACGACGTGATGTCGAGCTTGAGGCCGACTTTGTCCCATATATGCGCGTCGACGCCGACTTCGAGCGTGGCGAACGCAAACGCGGTGTTCACGGCGCGCCCGACGTGAATCTCGTCGGGGGTCGCGGTCCGCGCGCTGCGCGTGCCGGCGGCCAGCATGACGGTGATTCCGAGAACCGCGGCGACGCCGCGCATGACGATCGAACGACTCATGGCTTAACCCTTCGCGGTGGGGGACGGCGATGCCGCTGCAGCGGCGCGGCGGACGTTTACGCAGGGACGGCGTGAGCGCTGGGGGCTGTGCGTTCGGTGGCCGGTTCGCGGCGCGTGCGGCGGCCGGCGCCGATGGCGAGGGAGGCGAGGGCGGCGAGGATGCAGATGCTGCCGAATAGGTCGAACGTCGAGACGTAGCTGCCGGTGTTGGTGCGGATCACGCCGGTGATGAACGCGCTCACGCCGGCGCCGATTTGATGCGCCACGCCGATCCAGCCGAACGCGATCGGCGTATCTTCCTTCCCGAGCGCTTCGGCCAGCGCGCGTATGTTCGGCGCACCGGTGGCGAGCCAGTCCAGGCCGTAGAAGACCATAAACGCCGGCAGGATGAAGGCCGTGTTCGGGCCCGCGATCGCGAGCGGCAGAATGAACAGTGAAAGCCCGCGCAGTCCGTAGAACACGAAGAGCAAGTAGCGGCTGGCGAAGCGGTCTGAGAGCCAGCCGGCCGCGGTCGAGCCGATCATGCTGAACACGCCGATGCCGGCGACCAAACCGGCGGCGTGCACTTGACTGATGCCGGCGTCGCCGCACATCGCCATGAAATGCGTGCCGATGTAGCCGTTGGTGGTCGCGCCGCAGATGAAGAACGTGCCGGCAACGAGCCAGAAGTCGCGCGAGCGCGACGCGCGGCCGAGCACGGCGAAGGTGTTGCGCAGCGGATTTGCTCCGTGACGTTCGGCCGGCGCCGGCACCGCAGCGTCGGATTCGGGGCGATCGCGCATCAGCAAGGCAACGGGAATCGCCACGAGCACGGCTGCTCCCGCGCACACCAAACCGACGGCGCGCCAGCCGAACGTCTGCGCGGTCCAGGCGAGCAGCGGCAGAAAGACCAGCTGCCCCGCCGCGGCGGATCCGGTGAGTACTCCGTACACGACACCGCGGCCGCGGGCGAACCAGCGCGTCGCGATGATCGCCGCAAAGGTCATCGAGATGAACCCGATGCCGAGGCCCACCCCGAGCCCCCACGTCAGCGCGAGCTGCGCCGGCGTCATCACGAACGTCGACGCCGCCGTCGAGAACGCCATCAGAGCGAGCGCAAGCAGGATCATCTTGCGAATGCCGAGCCGTTCCATGCACGCGGCCGCGAACGGACCAACCGCACCGTAGAGCGTCACGTTTATCGCGATGGCGAACGAGATCGATGCCACCGACCAGCCCATCGCATGTTCGAGCGGCACCAGCAGCACGCCGGACGCGGAACGGATTCCGGCCACGACGAGCAACACGAGAAACGCGACGGCGGCGATCTGGATGGGATAGCGGGACGACGCCGCACGAGTGGTCACCGGACGCCGTTCTTTCCCCGGCGAGGCGAGGCCTTGACAGGGCAGCGTTCCGCGTCCGCCGGCGTGTTACACCAGCGCAAAACGTAACGGCGATCAGCGCATCGCCGCGCCTACGATCGCGAGCACGTTCCTTTTCTGTCATCCCGAGCTTGTCGAGGGACAGCCACCAAGGACGGGGATTGAGGCGGTCCCTCGACAGGCTCGGGATGACAATGGGGGACGACGTTGCCGTGAGATGCCGAGCGCGTAGGCGCGAGGTGTTTGGCCGAGCGCACCTCGCTGCGCTCGGCACAGGCTCCGGCGCGAGGTGTTTGCGGTGTTGCTGCCCTTAGCGCCAGTCGCGGGTTGGTTCGGCTGGGCGCACGCCGAAGATTACCCAGAACACGCTGGCGAGCATCAAGCTGCCGGTGATGAGGAAGACCGAGCTGAAGCCCAACGTTGCTGCCAGGAAACCGCCGAACAGCGGCCCGACGGCCATGCCGCCGAACGACGCGCTGTAGCTCAGACCGTACACCATGCCCCGCTTCTCGACCGGGAAGAGCCGGCCGATCCAGGCGTTCGCGGTCGGGATGATGCCGCCGATGAACAGCCCGACGCCGAAACGCAGCGCCAAGAACGCCCAGATGTTGTGCACGAAGGCTTGCGGAATCGTGAACGCCCCGGCGCCGATGAGACAGATCAGCACGATGCGCCGGTAGCCGATCTCGTCGCTGCGCTTGCCGAGCCACGGCGATGCGACCAAGTCGCCGATCCCCATCACCGCGAACGCCGCGCCCGCGAAGGTCGCGAGGTACGGCGACGCGCCGACCATATCTTGAATGAACAGCGGGACGACCGGCGCGAGCGCCAGCGCCGTCACCTGCGTGAGCATCAGCATGATCAAGAGCGGCGCGAGTTCCGGATGGCGCAGAATCTCGAGCAGTTGCCGCCGGCTCGACGGGGGCTTCCCGGTGCCGTGCGGCTTGCGCTCGAAGTTCTCGCGCACGAAGAACACCGTTATGAGCGCCGCCAGCGCTATGCCGGCCGCCGACCAGAAGTACACCGCGCGGTAATCATGCGCGCGATCGGCGATGAAGCCGCCGATCACCGGTCCTATCATGATGCCGGTCTGCTGGGCCGTCGCCATCCATCCGAGCGCGAAGCCGAGCGACGATCCGGGAACCACCCCGGCGAGCAGGGCCGTGGCGGCGCTGCTGAAACCGCCGAACATCCCCATCAAGGCCCGCGCGCCGCTCAACTGCCAAATATTGCCCGAGAGCCCCATGAGCGCGGACGTAATCGCGCCGAAGACACTCGAACGCACCACCATCGACTTGCGCCCGAAGCGATCGGCCAGCGTGCCCCAAATCGGCGCGCACACCGCAGCCCCGATAAAATTGATCGAGCCGAGGATCCCCGCCCACTGCTCGACCCGGGAAAGCGGATGCACTCCCAGCTGCTGGATGAAGAGCGGCAGGAACGGTAACGAGATCGAGAACGCGCAGGCACTGATGGTTTGGATTGCAACCATCGACCAGAACGTCACGCGCCATGACACTACTACGCTGGCACTGCCTCGCGCGCGAAGAGATCGCACAGGTCGCGGAAAAACGGCGACCAGCGCGCGTACTGGCGGAGCTGCAAGCTCTCGAAACCGTCGGTGAAGTGCGCCTTGTCGCGCTCGAGGTGGAATTCGAGCGACGCGCCGGCGTTGCGGAACACGTTCATCGGATCGTGCCCCGCCTCGACCTTCTGCAGCTCGCGTTCGAGCATCTTGCGGAACAGGATGACCCCGCGGTCGGTCGTGCCGAGCGCCTCGTTGGAGCGCTGGTAGATGCGGCCTTGCGAGACCCACGCCATCACGTCTTGGGCGTCGATGTTGTCCTTGATGTAGTCGCCGTTGTCGTCGAGATAACGCGCTTCGAAGAACGGAATCCGCTCGCGCAGCTTGGCCGGAACGTCCAGCCCGTCGGGCGCGTTATACGAGGTGTACCAGTAATGCATCGAGTTCTCGTCGTCGATCGGCACGCGCATCTGATAGGTGTGCATCTTCCAGAGTTTGCCGCCGCCGCTGCCGACCGCGAGAATGTTCGGAAAGAGTACCGGATGGCCGACCTTCCAATCGTCGGACTCTTCGCTGGCGCCGACGAGCAGGCGCCGCTTGTAGACGCCCAGCTCGAATTCCACAAAGTCGATCTTGGCATGCTTGCGCGAGATCTGGTACTTCGCGCCGCGCTGCTCTTCTTGGAACTCTTGAAAATGGCCGTGCTGCCATTCGGTATGCACGGGATCGAGCGAGTTCTCCATGATCTGCAACCAGTTGCACGGAATGCGGCACCAGCCGATCGTGCGGATCGCGCTCGCGTTATCGAAGCCGTCCCAGCGCGGCAGCAGCGGCGCCGGCAACGGGCCGAGGTAGGCGAAGATCATCCCGCCCAGCGTCTCGACCGGATAGCCCGGAACGCGCACCCTATCTTTGAACGTGCTCTCTGCGGGTTCGTTCGGCTGGTCGATGCACGAACCGGCGGCGCTGAATTTCCAACCGTGATACGAGCAGCGGATGCCGTCGGCTTCCGGGATACCGTTGACGAGCGAGGCGTGGCGATGCGGACAGAACTCGCCGATCAAGCCAAGCTTGCCGCTGCGGTCGCGATAGAGCACGAGGTCTTCGCCGAGCAACCGCACGCGTTTGGTAAACGCGCTCTCCAGTTCCTCGAGCGCGCCGATCGGGTGCCAGTAGCGGCGCTGTAATTCTCCCATCGGCGTGCCCGCCCCGACGCGGGTCAAGCGGTCGTTTTCCTGAACGGTCAGCATCCCCGATGTTTTCGCGCCCCGAGTGAGAATCCCCAGGACGATGGAACTTCGCTTGGGGATTGTCGGCATGGGCTCCGCGGCACGCCAACTCCTGCCGGCCGTCGAAAAGCACCCGGACGTGCGTTTGACGGCGATCTGCGACCCGCTGGCGGACGTGCGCGAACCAGTCGCGCAACGGTACGGTGCGAGCAGCGTGGCGGAGATCGCCGCGCTGCTCGCGCTCGACGACGTCGACGCGGTATACATCGCGACGCCGACCGATCTGCACGCGCAGCACGTCATCGCGGCGGCCGAAGCCGGCAAGCACGTGCTGTGCGAGAAACCGATGGCGACCACGCTCGACGAAGCCCAAGCGATGATCGATGCCGCCGACCGGGCCGGCGTCGGGTTCAACGTCGGGCACTCGCACAGCTACGACGAGCCGTATCGCGCGATGCGCGAACTGATCGCGAGCGGTGAGCTCGGCCGCGTGCGGCTGCTGCACAACATCTACTACAGCGATTGGGTGTACCGTCCGCGCCGGCCCGAGGAGCTCGAGACGAACCTCGGCGGCGGGATCACCTTTCGCCAAGGCGCACACCAGTTCGACATCCTGCGGCTGCTCGCCGGGGGCATGGCGAAGAGCGTGCGCGCGCAAACGTTCGATTGGGATCCGCAGCGTTCGGTAATCGGCGCGCACAGCGTGCTGCTCACGTTCGCCGGCGGCGCGGTCGCGACCGCGATCTACAACGGGTACGGCGCCTTCATGACGTCGGAGATCACCTACGGTGCTGGCGAAGTCGGTTATCCGCAGAGCATCGCGCCGGGCGCGGCGCGCGCCGAGATGAAGGCCGCGACGCCTGAAACCGAAGCGAAGCTCAAACGTTCGCGCGCCGCGACCCCGGCCGAGGCCGAACTCGCGCCGATGCAGCCGTTCTTCGGCTGGACGCTCGCGAGCTGCGAGGGCGGCGACATCCGGCAGTCGGCGACGGGTTTGTACGTCTATACCGAACGCGGGCGCGAAGAACGCCCGCTGCGGCTCGATCGCTCGACGCGCGACCCCGTCATCGAAGAGTTCGTCGACACGATCGCCGGCCGCCGGCGCGCGCTGCACGACGGACGCTGGGCGCGCGCGAACCTCGAGGTGTGCGTCGCCACGATCGAGTCGGGCCGCACGGGCCGAGAGATCGCGCTAACGCAGCAAGTGCCGGTTCCGGCCGGCACCTGATAGGGATTCTGCCTCTTCGTGTGAAGCAGCTTTCCTGCTCTCTCCTCGGAGGTATTCCGGTGGCACGAATACGGCACATCGCTATCCTTGCGAACGACCCGTTTGCGCTGGCGGAGTTTTACCGGAAGACGTTCGGGATGAACGAGGTGGATCGGGGAGAGACGATCGTCTATATGTCGGACGGGCACATCAACCTCGCGCTGATCACCGCGCGCGGCCGGCCCGAGGGCATCTTCCACTTTGGGTTCGAGGTCGAGAATCTCGAAGCGACGGCCGGCGTGGCGGTCGCGGCCGGCGCCAAGGCTCCCGAAAGCGTCCCGCGCGACGGCCGTTACAACGAAGCGTTCATTACCGATCCGGTCGGCACGCGCGTCGACCTTTCGGAGGCCGGCTGGAAGTTGGCGTGAGACCGCTCACGCGCCGCGCCGCGACATTGGCGCTGCTTTCGGCAGCGCTGCTACCGGCGCGCGCCCGCGGCGCCGCTCCGGCGGTGATCCGTCTCGGCGCGACGCTCTCGCAGAGCGATGCGCCGATTTGCGTCGCGCTCGCGAAAGGCTATTTTGCCGAGCAAGCGCTGGACGTGCAGATCACACCGTTCCAAACCGCGGCGATGATGATGGCGCCGCTGGGGGCGGGTCAGCTCGAGGTTGCGACCGGCGCGCCGACCGCCGGCTTGTTCAACGCGGTCGGCCACGGGATCGACCTGAAATGCGTCGCGAGCGAGGCGATTTCGGCTCCGGGTTACGGTGTCATCGCGATTCTGGTGCGCAAGGACCTCATCGACAGTGGGCGCGTGAAAGGTTTCCGTGACTTCAAGGGGTTGCGGTTCGCGGAGGTCGGTCAAGGGACCGCGGCCTTCGTTACGATGAGCGAGGCCCTGCGCCGTGGCGGCCTCACGTATCACGACGTCCACGAAGTCTTCCTCGGGTTTCCCGAGCAGATCACCGCTTTCGCCAACGGCTCGATCGACGCGGCGACGACCATCGAGCCGTTCGCCACCAAAGCCATCCAAGGTGGCTTCGCGGTCCGCTTCTCCTCGAGCGACGTGCTGATCCCGAACGGCATGAACGGCTGCATCTTCTTCAGCGGCAACTTCATTCGCAACGCGCGCGATACGGCCGTGAAGTTCATGGTCGCCTACATCCAAGCGCTGCGGTTCTGCGCCGGCGCGCTCAAAAACGGTCGCTTGAGCGGACCCAACGCCGGCGAGGTCATCGACGCCCTCACGAAATACTCGGCGATCCACGACGCCGCAGTGTTTCGCGACATCGTGCCGAACGCCGTGGACGTCAACGGCCGGCTCAATCTCGACAATCTGCGCTTCGACTTAGCGACCTTTCGAAGTGCGAATCTGATCGACGGCGACGCGACGGTCGAACAAGTCGTCGACACCTCGATCGTTGACGCCGCGTTGAAAATCCTCGGACCCTACCACGCAAGCTCCTAAGGTGAAATAAAACTATTTATGCGCATCATCTCTTACTTCGACCAAGGCGTTCCCAGCCTCGGCGTCATGACCAGCGACACCACCTACGCCGCGGTCCACGACCTGGATCGGAGGCTCCCGCACACCCTCGACGCACTCTTGCGACTATCGGAGGGGCTTGCGAAGCTGCGGACGGCGGCCGGCGGAGCAGCCGGGAAGCACCGGCTCTCCGAGGTGACATACGCGCCGCTATTGGAGCAGCCGCACGCGTTCTGGGCGCTGGCGCTGAACTTCAAGACCCACATCCTGGAGACGGGGCTCACGACCTCGGAAGTGCACCCGCAGATTTTTCTGCGCGTTCCGAAGTCGTTCGTACCGCCGAACGCGCCGCTCGTTGCACCGCCGCTCGACCTTGCGCGTGCGTTCGACTACGAGGCCGAACTGGGGGTCGTGATCGGGCGCGGCGGACGGCACATCCCGATCGAGCGCGCGCTCGAGCACGTCGCCGGCTACTGTTGCGTCAACGAAGGCTCGGTGCGCGAGTTCCAACGCCACAACCGGCAGTTCGGTCTGGGCAAGAACTTCGAATCCTCGGGCTCGTACGGGCCGTGGCTGATGACCGCCGATGAATTCGGCGATCCGGCGAGGCACGAAGTAATCGCGCGTCTCAACGGCGTCGTGCGCATGCGCGCGCCGCTCTCCGACATGCTCTTCTCGGTCGCGCAAGTCATCAATTACCTCTCGACCGGTTACACGCTGCAACCCGGCGACATGATCGCCATGGGCACATCGGGCGCGTTGCCGCCCGCACCGGACGACACCGCGGGCAACGATCTCAGCGGGCAGATCCGCCACAAACCGATTCCCGGCAGCGTGCACATGAAGCCGGGCGACACGATCGAAGTGGAGATCACCGGCCTGGGCGTCCTGAGCAATCCGATTACCGCCGACCTCCCGGTGGTATATCGTCCGGCATGAGAATCGGGCAGGTCTTCGGCGTCAACATCGTCGTCGACTGGTCGTGGTTGTTCATCTTCGCCATCGTCTCGTGGGCGTTGGGCAGCTCGAGCGGGCCGTTTCACGCCGTCGAGGTCAGCCCGGGCGTGCGCTCGGTGCTGGCGATCGCCACCGCGCTCCTGTTCTTCGCCAGCGTCCTGCTGCACGAGCTCGCGCACTCGCTGGTCGCGCGCTCGCAGGGCATCCCGGTCAAGGAGATCCGGCTGTTCATCTTCGGCGGCGCGTCGAACCTCACCGCAGAACCGAAGACGCCGCTCGCCGGCGCATGGCTGGCCTTCGCGGGACCCTTGATGAGCATCGTGCTGGCCTTCATCTGCGCGATCGCGGCGATGCAGATCGGCATGACCGCGCCGGCCGGCGTCGTGCTCGCCTACCTGGCGACGGCGAACGCGATCGTCGGCGTGTTCAACCTGCTGCCGGCGTTCCCAATGGACGGCGGCCGCATACTGCAAGCCATCGTGTGGGGTATCACGCGCGACCGCCTGCGCGCCACCCGCATCGCCGGACGGGTCGGGGTCGTATTCGCCTGGACGATGATCGGCTACGGCATCGCCGACGTGCTGTTCCAGGGATTCGGCGGCGGGTTATGGTTCACGCTGATCGGCTGGTTCTTGCTGCTCTCGGCGCAAGGGGAGGAGCGCCAGGCCCGCCTGCAAGCCGCGCTGCGCGGACACTCCGCGCTGCAACTTGCCGTGCCGGCCGCGGCGACGCTCTCCGCCGACACGCATGCGGATACGGCGCTGAAGCTGATGCTCAGCAAGGGCGTGCGTGCGCTGCCGGTCGTGCTCGGCGATCAATTCGTCGGGATCGTGACGCTGGGGGATTTCGCGCACGTGGACGGGGCGTCGCTCGAGAACACCTACGTCACCGCGCTGATGAAACGCGCGCACGACGTGACGGCGATCGCGCCGACGGCGGATGCGGCCGAAGCGTTGGCCATCATGGGGAAGACGGGCTTCCATCAGTTGCCGGTGGTCGACTTGGACGGCATGTTTCTGGGGTTTGTCACGCGCGAAGGCGTGATCGACTGGCTTGCACATCAGCGGGAACCGCAGGTGCAGGCGGCGCTGCGACAACCGTGATGATGGCGATTGCGGAGCTCTACGTGATTTGGGGCGGGAAGAGGTCTTTGGCTGGGAAGTTTTTTGGTAGGATGTTGTAGTGCACCATTAAGTCGATTACGGGTTGGATGTAGGCGGCGTCGTTGGTTTCGGCCCAGGTGATGCGCGGGAATGTTGTTACCATCGCCGGTTCGATGCCGGTGTATTTCGCCAGCAGCGTGCTTGCGTCGGGGTGGTCGGTGTTGGCCCAGTGCGCGGCCTCATGCAGCACCGTTGCGACTTTTTTCGCTAATGCCGGGTTGCGGGCTACCCAATCGGCGTTGGCGGCCATGCCGATTGTTTGAAACGACTTGCCGTGGGCCATCGCGGCGTACGGCAGGCCGAGCAATTGGACGTCGTTCTTCGCGCGCGCGTAGAACGGCTCGTTGAGCAATCCGCCGTCGATGCGTCCGGCTTGAATGGCGGCGTCGATCCCGGCGGCGGTGAGTTCGACGAAGCGAACGGTGCTCGCGTCGCCGCCGTTCTGGTCGATCCAGGCCATCGTGACCGCTTGCAGCATATCGTTGACGGTCGACACCGCCAGCGTCTTTCCGCTCAGGTCCTTGGCGTTCTTGATGCCGAGCGTCTTACCCACGACCACGTGCGAGATCGGCGCCGCCGGCGAGTAGAGCGAACCGCAGGCGAGCAGGTAGAGCGGCAGCCCGTGGATGTGCGCTGATGCGATCGAGCCGGTATTGGTGAGGCCGATGTCGAGCGAGCCGCCGAGAATCGCGGCCGACATCGCGCCGCCGCCGTTGCTGCTCACGGTAAGGTCGACGTCGATGCCGGCCCGTTTGAAGAACCCCTGCTCGATCGCGTAGTACGCCAGCGCCTCTTCTTCGATCGGAGCCGATCCGATGCGCACGGCCGTACTTTGCGCTCGCACGGCACGGGGGCGTGCCAGAACCGCGGCACCGAGCGCTGCGAGGATGCTGGAACGTTTCATGGCGCCTGTTACCGAGGAGTTCGGCCCTCGTCCTCCAACGCGCCCGGTATGGCAAAACTGAAACTTTCCTGTGCCCTCTCTGAGAACGCGCGTTCGCAGGCCGTCATCGACCATCTCGTCGAGCCGGAAGGGATCGAACTGGACATCACCCCGCTGCACGCCTCGGAGATGTTCTTCCGGCAACTGAAGTACGCGGAGTTCGACGTCTCGGAGATGTCGTGCTCATCGTTGACGATCGCAACCTCGCAGGCGCCGACCCAGTGGGTCGGGGTGCCGGTCTTCACCTCGCGGCGCTTCTTCCACACGCACGTCCTCATCCGCACCGACCGCGGGATCGAGAAACCCGCCGACCTGGCCGGCAAGAAAGTCGGCTTGCCGGAGTTTCAGCAAACCGCGCAGATCTGGACGCGCAGCGTCCTGCGCAGCGAGTACGGCGTCGATCCGCGCACCGAACACTGGTGGATGGAACGCAATCCGGAATTGAGCCACGGCGGCCAAACCGGGTTCGCGCCGCCGCCGGGTATCGATCTGCAGTACGTTCCCAAAGAAAAGAATCTCGGCCAGATGCTCATCGACGGGGAGCTCGATGCGCTCGCAGGCTGGATCGACGCGCGCAATCTCGTCGACCGCAGCGTGGTCGATCCGCGCAAAGACAAGAACGTCCGCCACCTGTTCGATCCGGCCGCCGAGGCGAAGCGCTACTTCGCGAAGACGAACATCTACCCGATCAACCACTGCCTGGTCGTGCGCCGCTCGATCGTCGAGAAGTATCCGTGGGTCATCTTGAACCTCTACGACATGTTCGAAGCGGTCAAGGCGCGCAACGTGAGCCTCCTCAACACCGACCTCGGGCCGTACTTCGAATCGGGCCTACTCGACGGCGACGTCGCCAAAACGCTGCACCGCGACTTGATGCCTTACGGCGTGAAAGCCAACCGGCACGTGCTTGAGACCATCACCCGCTCGGTCTTCGAAGACGGTCTGGTCAAACGCCAAGTCGGCCTCGAGGAGCTATTCGCGCCCAATACGCTCGAATTGTGATGCGATCAACCTCAAGACCGCCAAGGCGCTGATGAGGTGATCCGGTGAAACGAAGTGAGCTCATCGCGCTGGCCGGCGCTAGTTCCTTCGCTTGGCCCCACACCGTTCTGGGGCAACAGCCGGTCCCCATGCGTAAGGTTGGCATACTTTGGCCGTCTTCTGCAAACGATAAAGCGACGCAGGAAGCCGACGCGGCGTTTCGGCAGGATCTCCGTGCACGTGGCTGGGCCGAGGGGCACAACCTCCGGTTCATCGCTCTCTATGCGCAAGGGAATGCGGCTCGCTTCGCGAGCCTAGCAACCGAGATGGTAAAGTCCGCGCCGCACATGATTTTTTGCGGTTCACCGGGGGTGACTGCAGCATTGCGAAAGCAGACGCGTTCGATCCCGATTGTCTTCACCGGCATTGGCGATCCCGTCGCCGCAGGGATCGTCGCGAGCCTGGCGCGCCCGGGCGGAAACATTACCGGATTCACGCTCGGCACTTCCTATGACGCTGGAAAGGTCTTGCAGTTGCTTCGCGAGATCGCGCCGCACCTCAGGCACGTTGCGGTGATCTACAATCCAGGCAACAATCCACGCATTTTGCGTTCAAACGAGATAGTGACGGTGACATCTGCGGGATTAACGGCCATCCCTTTGTCACTACAAACCGTGGACGACTTCAAACGCTTTGCCGCGCTCCCACCCGACACCGGCGTGATCTTTCCAGGCGACCCATTCACGGTCGCCCATACAGCCGAGACGGTCGGCGTCGCGATGCGCTACCATCTGCCCGCAATCTATATCTATGCCCACTTCGTCGAAAGCGGCGGCCTTATCTCATACGGCGTCAACCGAACGGAACAAGCCCGCCAGGCAGCAGGGTACGTCGACCGCATCCTTCGTGGCGCGAAACCCGGCGATCTCGCCGTGCAGAATCCGATCAAGTACGAGCTTACGATCAACCTCAAGACCGCCAAGGCACTCGGCCTCACGGTTTCGCCGTCGTTGCTGTTCCAAGCGGACAAATTGATCAAATGAGACGCCGGCATCTCATCACGCTGCTCGCCATAGCGCAAAAAAAAACAGGCCGTCTCACCTAATCAACCCCGGCCTGTCGTGTGGGCGGACAGATAATCGACGATCGATTTCAGCGTGCGGAGTTTGCCATAGTCTTGCTCTGGGATATCGACGCCGAGTTTTTCATCGATCGCGACCAGGAAGTTGAGAAAATCGAAGGAGTCGATGTCAAGCGCCTGCCGCAAGTCATCGTCCGGCGAAAGCGAATGCGCATCGGCTTCCGGCGCGATCTTGCGCAAGGCCTCGAAGATTGTTGTCCTGATCTGCTCTTCCGTCATCACAGTTTGTCCGGTTCTTGTAACGTTTGATTCAGTGCGCTCAGGAACTGCCCGCCGCGATGACCGTCGGTGGCGCGATGATCGGCCGCGAGCGTAGCTGCGATGACCGGTCGAATCCCGACCATCCCGTCCTCCGCCCATGGCTGTTCGATGATTTTGCCGAACCCGACGAGCGCGACTTGCGGCGGATAGATGACGCCATATACCGTTTCGACTCCGAGATCGCCGAGATTCGACACCGTGATCGTCGAGTCGGCCAGCTCGGAGCTCTTCAAACGGCCGGAGCGCGCGCGCGTGATCAGATCGCTCATGGCTTGCATGGTTTCCTCGACGCTCTTCGCATCCGTATCGTGGATTGCCGGAATGATGAGACCCCCTTGCCGTAAGGAGAGCGCGACCCCGACGTTGATGCGCTCTTGGGGCTGCGGCCGGTCGTCAACCCAGTAGGCATTGAGTTCGGGCACCTCCGTGAGCGCCCGCGCGACCGCTTTGAGCAGCAGCGCGGCGACCAGCACGCGGTCCTTGACCGGCCGTCGGGCGTTGAACTGCTCCAGCCACCGCAAAGCCGCGTGCATGTCGATGCGCGTGCCCAAATAATAGTGCGGAATCTCGCGATTCGAGCGCGCCATGGCGGCAGCAATCGCGCGCCGCATCCCGGTCAGCGCTTCAACGGGCGGAGCAGCCGGAACGGGAGCGGCGGCGCCCTCGACATCCGCGCGTTGAATGACGCCGTGCGGCCCCGTTCCCTTGACCCCGCCGAGATCGACACCCAGCTCGCGCGCGAGTTTTCTCGCCATCGGGGAAGCATTGATGCGGGCCGCCGGCGTTGGAACGGCCGGTGCCGGTGCCGTTGGCGGCGCCGCAGCAGCGGTTTCACCTTCGGCCCGAATCGTTGCCAGGACGGTACCGACGGGAACCTTCGCTCCCGGTTGGACGATGAATTGCTCGACGATCCCGCTCTGAAAGACTTCGATATCGACGTTTGACTTGTCCGTCTCGACGACGGCGATCGTGTCGCCGCGATTGACGCGATCGCCCACCTTGACGAGCCACTCGACGAGCTTGCCGGCTTGCATGTCGGCGCCCAAGCTGGGCATGCAAAAGTCAGCCATTCGCCGGCTGCATCATGCGCTTGACAAGCGCGACGATCGTGTCAACTTGCGGCAGCGCGGCGGTTTCCAGGTGTTTGGCATACGGCAACGGGACTTCGGCACTGCACACGCGCTCGACCGGAGCGTCCAAGTCGTAGAAGACGTTTTCCATGATGCGGGCGCTGATCTCGGCCGAGATGCTGCCGCTGCGCCAGCCTTCGTCGACGATGACGGCACGGTGCGTGCGCGAGACGGATGCGAAGATCGTCGCGTTGTCGAGCGGGCGCAACGTCCGCAGATCGATGACCTCGACCTCGATCTGCTCTTGCGCCAGCCGCTGCGCTGCTTCGAGCGCTTTCCCCAGGCTTGCGCCGTAGGTGAAAATGCTCGCGTCGCGTCCCGGACGCATGAGATGCGCTGTGTCGATCTCGACGGCGCCGGCGCCGGCTGAAAGTTCGCCTTCCAGATTGTAGAGCATCTCGTGCTCGAAGATCAGCACCGGGTCCGGATCCTCCAGCGCCGTCAAGAGCATCCCACGCGCGTCTTCGAGCGTTGCCGGCGCCAGGATCTTGATCCCGGGAATATGCGCGTACCAGCCTTCGAGGCTGTGGGAATGCTGCGCGGCGAGCTGCAGCCCGCCTCCGGTCGCCAGGCGAATCACGAGCGGGACGTTGAACTGGCCGCCCGACATGTGCAGAAATGTCGCCGCAGTGTTGAGGATCTGATCGAGCGCGAGCAGGCTGAAGTTCACCGTCATGATCTCGACGACCGGTCGCATCCCGCCGAGCGCCGCGCCGATCCCGGCCCCGACGAACGCCACCTCCGAAAGCGGCGTATCGCGGATCCGCTCCGCTCCGAACTCGTCGAGCAATCCCTTGGTGACCGCAAAGCTGCCGCCGTAACGGCCGATGTCCTCGCCCATCACGAAGACGCGCTCGTCTTTACGCAGCGCTTCCCGGAGCGCTTCGCGCAACGCTTCCCGATAGGTCATGCCGGTCGCTCGGAATAGACGAACCGCGTGAGCAGCGTAACCGGCTCGAGGGTACCCGCTTCGGCGAAGGCAACGGCGTGACTCACCTCCGCCGCGACATCACGTTCGAGGCCGGCGAACGCCTCGCCGGTGAGCAGTCCACGCTCTTGGAGTCGTTGCCGAAAGAGCGGAATCGGGTCACGCTTCTTCCATTCCTCGACTTCGGCCTTGGTCCGATAGAGCTCGGCATCGTACATCGAGTGCGCGCGAAAGCGGTACGTCCGGCACTCGAGAAAATACGGTCCACTGCCCGCCCGCACCGCATCGGCTGCGGTCGTTGCCGCGGCCTCGACGGCCTCGATGTCCATGCCGTCGACGCGGGCCGCGGCCATCGCGTAGCCGGCCACTTTCTCCACGAGGTCGGTGTCGGACTCGGAGAGCTCGAGGCGCGTCCCCATCGCAAAGAAATTGTTCTCGCAGATGAACAGCACCGGAAGCTGCCAGAGCGCCGCGAGGTTCATCGATTCGTGAAACGCGCCTTCGGCGACCGCACCCTCGCCGAAGAAGCAGCAGGTCACGCGGCTGCGCTTTTGCAGCTTGTCGGCCAGCGCGAAACCGACGGCGACCGGAATGCCTGCGCCAACGATCGCGTTGCCGCCGTAAAAGCGTGCTGCGGCATCGAAGAGGTGCATCGACCCGCCATGGCCCCGGCTCACGCCCTCCTGTTTGCCGAACATCTCGGCCATGATTCGATCGGCGGAGATCCCGCGCGCCAGCGCGTGTCCGTGCTCGCGATAGGTGGACACGATGTTGTCGTCGGGCGTCAGCGCTTGCATCACGCCGACGCCGACCGCTTCTTCGCCGCTGTAGAGATGGAGAAAACCGCGAATCTTCTGGGCGCTGTACGATTCGGCACACTGATCTTCGAAACGCCGGATCAAGAGCATGCAGCGCAATTGCGCCAGAGCACGTTCGCTCGTAGCGTTCACGGAATCGTCTCCAGGGTCGAGACGTCGCCCTCGGGTAAGCCCAGCTCGCGGGCTTTGAGTAAGCGGCGCATGATCTTGCCGCTCTTCGTCCGCGGGATATGCTGCTGAAACTCGAGCTCCTTGGGGGCGATCGCCGAGCCCAAACGTTTACGCCCGAAGCCGATCAGCTCCAAACGCAAATCTTCGCTCGGCTCAAACCCCGGACGGAGCGCGACGAAGGCCTTCACGATCTCGCCGATCGTCGGGTCCGGCTTGCCGATGACGCCGGCTTCCGCAACAGCCGGATGTTCCATCAACGCGCTCTCGACTTCGAACGGGCCGACCATGTGTCCGGCCGTCTTGATGATATCGTCGGCGCGCCCGACGAACGTGTAGTATCCGTCCGCGTCGCGCTGGGCGAGGTCGCCGGTCAGGTACCACCCGCCGACGAAGCATTTTCGATACCGTTCGTCGTCGTGCAGGTACGCGCGGAACATCGACGGCCAACCGGGACGCAGGGCGAGTTCACCTTCTGCATTCGGCTCGCTCACGATGGCGACGGAGTCCGCGTCGTCCGAACGGCGCACGATGGCGGCCTCGACCCCCGGAATCGGCCGGCCCATCGAGCCCGGCCGGACTTCCATCGCGGCGTAATTCGCGATCATGATTCCGCCGGTTTCCGTCTGCCACCAGTTGTCATGAATCGGTAGTCCGAGCGCGTGCTGGCCCCACACGACGGCGGACGGATTGAGCGGCTCACCGACGCTTGCCACGAAGCGCAAGCGTCCCAAGTCGAAGCGGGAACGCGGCTCGATCGGCGCACGCATGAGCATGCGAACGGCCGTCGGCGCCGTGTACCAGACGCTGATGCGTTCCCGTTCCAGGACCCCATACCAGCGCTCGGCGTCGAAGTCCCCGTCGTCGACGAAATTCGTCACGCCGTGCAGCAGCGGCGCAATGATTCCGTAGGACATCCCCGTCACCCAACCGGGATCGGCGGTGCACCAGAACACGTCGTCAGCATGGAGGTCGAGCGCGTATTTTCCGGTCACGTAGTGCATGACCGCCGCATCGTGCACGTGGACCGCGCCCTTGGGCATCCCGGTCGTACCGCTGGTAAAGTGCAGCAGCGCCATGTCATTGGGATCCGTATTGGGGACCGTGAAGCGCTCCGAGGCTTCGGACAGCAGTTGCGAGAGCGACCAGACGCCGTCCTGATGCTCCGCGATATCGGTGAGGAGGATGTGCTGCAAGGTGGGCAGCTTGGGGCGCAGCGCGGCAACGTTGCGCTGGTAGAGCCGCTGGGTGGTGACGAGTACCTTGGCATCGCCGCGTCCGAGTCGCTGTTCGATCGGGCCCGGGCCGAAGGCGGAAAAGAGCGGACAGAAAACGCTCGTGTTCTTCAACGTTCCAAGCGTTGCGACGTAGAGCTCGGGGATGCGTCCGGTCAACGCGAAGACGCGTTCGCCTTTCCCGACCTCGAGCCGGCGCAAGACGTTGGCGAAGCGGTTCGTCTGGTCGCGCAACTCGCGGAAGCGAACCTGCACGGCGGTGCCGTCCCGGTTGACGAAACGGAGCGCGACGCGATCGGCCAGCGGACCCTCGGCATGCCGATCGATCGCCAGATCGGCGATGTTCACGCCGGCGGGCCGAGTTGCGCTTAAGAATTCCTTGCGCGCAACATCCCATGAAAAGGTCGCGCACGTCGCTGCATAGTCGATCATATTCGGCGGAACGGTCCAAGCGGCGGCCGTCTTGGAGATCGGCGCCCAGGAAGCGTCAGACACGTTCTTGTCATCCATACTCAATTTCGATCTTCCCTATCGGGATTGTGGCGGCCCTTCGACTACGCTCAGGGTGACGTGGGGAGCGCCTCATCTTCGGCGGCCAAAATCGGCAAGTCGATGACGAAGCGAGAGCCGGTCTCGACTTGGATGTCGCCGCCGTGGGCGCGGGCGATCCAGCGGCAGATCGGCAAGCCCAAGCCCGTGCCGTCGGTTGTCGTGACGAAGCGCTCGAAGATCTTCTCGCGCAGCTCGGGCGCTACGCCGTCGCCGTCGTCGTCGACCGCGACGGTCGCGCGTTTGCCGGTGCCGGCGACCTCGATCGACACGCTGGCGTGCGCGTGGCGCACCGCGTTGTCGACGACGTTGGCGAAGAGCCGGCGCAGACGCGGCTCGTCGCCGTCGACGAACGTGCCGCTGCCGTCGTGCACCGCGATGCTCACCTCGGGCCGCGTGGCGGCGTACTCCGCGGCCACCTCGCGCACGAGCGCCGACACGTCGACCGGCTCGAACAGCGATGAGGGCACGTGTTCGACGCGCGCGAGGGTGAGCAGGTCGCCGATCAGCGCCGACGCTTCGATGGCCATACGGGTGATGTTGCCCAGCGCCTCCGCGCGTTCGGCTTCGGTGCCGCCGCGCGCGGCTTGCGCGGTCGTCGCGATGCGCGCCAGCGGCGTGCGCAGCTCGTGCGCGGCCTCGCTGGCGAACCGTTCTTCGCGTTCGCGCGCGTCCCGCAACGGCTGGGTCGAGATGCGCGCCAGCGCGTAGGCGGCGAGCGCGACCAGCACCAGCAGCGCAGCTTCGGCCGCGGCGATCGTCAGCGCGGCTTGCGTCAGCGCGTGCCGGTAGACGTCGGCGCCTTCGGGCAGATCGATGATCGGGCGCAACGCGTCCGCATCGACGCGGGCGATGAACGCATACGCCGCGCCGCCGAGTGCCAGCAGCACGGCCGCCACGATCGCGGTGTAGGCCGCCGCGACGCGCAGAATTACGCGGTCAGCTTGTAGCCGATACCCCACACCGTTACGAGCCGGTCGGCCGCGCCGATGGCGCGGAGTTTGCGCCGGATGGCGCTGACGTAGACTTCGACCACATTGCGCGATCCGTCAAACGAAGTTCCCCACACGAAATCCAGAATCTGGTCCCGGGACAGTACGATCCCGGCATTCGCCGCAAGGTACTCGAGAACCCGGAACTCGGTTGCCGCCAGCCGCACCGGCTTGCCGCCGACCTCGAGCGTGCGGCCGCTGGAATCGACCACCAGATCGCCGACCACGAAGCGCTCGCGCACCGGCATCAGCCCGCGCCGCAAGAGCGCGCGCAGCCGCGCGTGCAGTTCTTCTTCGACGAACGGCTTGATCAAGTAATCGTCGGCGCCGGCGTCGAGCCCGCGCACGCGGTCCTCGACCGCATCGCGCGCGGTCAGCATCAGCATCGGCGTTTGGATGCCCGCGGCGCGAGCCGCGCGGGCCACGGTGAAGCCGTCGCGCTTCGGCAAACCGATGTCGATGATGGCGACGTCGAAGCGGTCGTGCGCGAGCGCCTCGTAGCCTTCGTCGCCGTCGCGTGCGATCTGCACCGCATACTTGCGCCGTTCGAGAATCTGCCGCACGCCCTCGGCGATCTCCACGTCGTCTTCAACTACGAGAATGCGCACATCTGCTCCATCATTAGGGGGGTCCGGAAAGGCGATCGCGCAGGCTCACGGCCAACGCGCGCAGCGTGGGATCGTCGGCGTCCTGGATCACCCGGGCGAGGTTCGCACTCGCCTCGCTGCGGTGATCGGCCCGCAGCATCAGGGTGGCCAGCGCAAAACGCGCCCGGGCATAACCGGGGCTCAGCGCCACCGCCGCCTGCAGTTCGGTTTGGGCGCCGGCGTAGTCGCCGGCGCGAATGTCGGTGACCGCGAGATCGTAGTGCGCCAGCGCGTACGATGGTGAGGCCGCGGTGAGGGCGGCGAAATCGGCGCGCGCGGTCGCGAGATCGTTCTGCTGCAAGGCGACGAGCCCGCGCGCGTAGTGCGCGCGCAACGACGACGGCGCGATCGCGATGAAGCGGTCGGCCGCGCGCCGGGCGCGCGCGACATCGCCGGCCTGCAGTGCCGTTTCAACCAAGTTAGCCGCGGCGGCGGCGAAGCCCGGATCGCGCCGCAAAGCCTCATCGAAGGCCGCCTCGGCGGCGGCGTAGTCCCCGGCGTGCGCTTGCGCGATGCCCAAGTCGTACTGCGCGGTCGACCCGCGCGGCTCGGGCGGATCGAGGCTGACGACCCGGGCGAATTCCGCGGCCGAGGCGCGCCAGTCGGCGTGCGCCGCATCCGCGAGGCCGCGCCGGAAGCGTTCGGCGACCTCGCGATCGCGCGCTAAGGCGTCGAGTTGCGCGGGCGCGGTGGTGCGCGCGACCGGGGTCGCAGCCGGATAGGCTTGCGCCAGGACCATAGTCGGTGCGGTCGCCGCCACGAGCAGCGCGCAGACAGCGATCCGCAGCATCAACGATCGGCGGGAAGGGCAGCGTCCGGAAGGTTTGTCGCCGTGGCATCACGCTCGGCGGTGCAGGCCCAGCCCTTGCGACCTTCGATCGTGATCGGCGGCAGCAAACCGGCCGGCGCGCTGGGCTCGACCAGCGTGGCGACATCGAAGGCGCCTTCGGCCGCAAACGCAATGCCTGCTGCCGCGCCGCCCATGAGAAGCGCGGTAAGAAGCACGGCGGCGGGCGAAGGAACGCGTGGCATCCCCTCTATCCTACACTGGGAACGTAAGACAATTCTGAAAGCCCTCGCGTTTACGCTCACGCTGTGGGCCGTCCCCTCGCTGGCCTGCGCCGCCGACCTGGTCGTCGGGGTCGTGCACGACACGGACGGCTTCCCGGTGTCCGGCGCGACGGTGACCTTGGAGGACGCCGCCGGCCGGCCCGCCGGCAGCGGCCCGACGGCCGGCGACGGGACCTTTGCCGTCGACGCGAGCGCGGCGGTTTCCACGGTGCAGGTACGCTGCGCCTACTGCGTGCGGATGACCGTGACGGCGGTTGCGGGACGGCCGGTGGTCGCAATCGTGCGGCGCTTCGCCGCCCTGCGCGACCGCGGGATCTCGGCCGCCGACGCGCGCGTGCTGCCGTACGACTCGGCGACCGGCCTGGCCGCGCTCTTGCCGTTCGCGGTCACGAGCTACGGGTCGATCAGCGATCGCGGGCTCGCCGGCGCGCGCGGCACGGTCATCAGCGACGGGTTCGGGTTGTACCGCGCCACCGACGGCGTGGATCTGGGAACGGCGATTCCGGCGCACGGCACCGCCACGATCGCGCAGACCGATCCGACCCAGGCAAACGCCTACGATGCGAACGCGGCCGGCGGTCTGTTCTCGATCGATACGCTCGACCAATCGGCGGGTCTGGCGCGGGTCGACGGGAGTTCCGCCGGCGACGTCGCGATTCGCGCCGGCAACGATCTGCGCGGCGCGTTCGAAAACGCCGGCGGAGAGGACGCGGCGACGCGTGCGGTGCTCGACGGATCGCTTGCGGCCGCGGGCGGAACGCTCGACCTGCGCGCCGTGGCGGCGAGCGGTGCGGGCGCGAACGCCACCGGGCTCGCGACGACGCTCGCCGTTCCGCTGAACGCGACGACGCTGACGACCGCGCTGAGCATGACCCGCTCGGCGGACGCCATGGGCCCCGAGAACGACAGCCTCGGCGCCGTCTCGCTGCAAGCGGGCACGCTAACGTACGGCATCCGTGCCCGGCGCGCAAGCGGTTGGGCCGGGTTCGGAACCGGCGTGCAAGAGGACACGCGCGCGTTCGTCCAGATGTTGCACGACGACGGCCGCACGCGCATCTTGGCCTCGCTCGCCGCGGCCCAGTCCGGCGAGCGGTACCTGCGCTTCAGCTCGACGAACGGTGCGCTGCTGCCGATTCTCGCGGTCTCAACGCGCATCGCGCCGTCGCTCGACGTGCACGCCGACAGCATCGACGCACTGCTGGACTCACCGCTGTACCTGCTCTACACGCTGCCGAACGGAACAGCCGTCGATCGCTCGCACCTGAGCGATGCGGGGATCAGCTTCGACGACGGCAACCGTCTGCGCATCGACGCGATGGTGTTCCGGCAAACGGTCACCGGTTCGGACTACGGCACGACCGGCGGCAGCGGGATCTCGATGGTGTGGCAGATCGCGCCGGCGCTGGCGCTGCGTTCGTGGGCGCTGATCTCGCAAGCCAACGGCGACAACAACAGCCGCGCCTACAACTACACCTATCCGCAATATGCCGGCGGCGTGTACGCGACCGGAACGGCGAGCCTCGATCGCAACGTCACCTGGCTTACCGCCGGCAGCGTGCTGCGGGTCGACGCGATTTGGCGCGGCGGCAACCTGGAAGGCGACGTCAGCGTTCCCGTCGGCGCGCAAATCCGGTTGGTTGCCGGCACCCGGCGCGACGGACCCAGCCGCGTCGTCACGGCGGGGATTTCGTGGCCCTAGGCTCTATACGCGATGTGCCCGATTCTGAACGGAGGCGCCCATGAACCGCTCGCATTTTGTTGCTTTGACCGGGGCTGTTGCCGCGAGCATGTGGCCGGCCCGAGCGCGGAGCGAGGGGACGCTGCGGATCGCGACCGGCGCCGTCGAAGAGTTCGCGCAACCGTACTACGCTATGCAAAAGGGCTTCTTTCGCGATGCGGGGTTGACGGTCGAGGTGAGCGTCGTCCCCGGCGGCGGCCTCATTACCCAGGCCGTTATCGGCGGCGCGCTCGAGGCCGGCATCACGAACAGCGGCTCGATGTCGTCGGCTCACGTACGTGGCCTTCCCGTGTATTGGCTCTGTCCCGGCGGCACCTACAACGGCAATTCGCCGATCGCGCATATGGTCGTCATCAAGGGCTCCCCGATCAGCACGGCTTCCGACCTCAACGGGAAAACCGTCGGCGTCACAACGCTCAACGATATGGTTCAAGCCACCGGCATGCAGTGGATGGACAAGCACGGCGGCGACTCAAAAGCTGCGAAATGGTTCGAGATCAAGTCGGCCGAGATGGCCGCGGCCCTGTCGGTTGGGCGCATTGACGCGGCGATCATGGTCGAGCCGGCGTATTCCGGCGCCAAGGATCAACTCAAGGTGATCGGCTTCCCGTACGAGGCGGTCAACAACGGGAAGCCGTTCCAGACGGCCGGCCTCATCGGCAACAAGAACTGGGTCGATCAAAATCCCGACTTGGCGCGCAAGGTCCAGCAAGTCATCCTGCACACCGGGGATTGGGCCAACAAGAATCCGGCCGAGGTCGTCACATTGCTCGCGCAACTCACCCAGATCGATCCCGCAGCGATCAGGTCATACCCCCGCATCCCGTTCGCTACGAAATTCGACCCGGGCCTCATCCAGCCCGTGATCGACTTGCTAGCGCGGTACGCAATTATCCCGAAGTCGTTCCCGGCGGCGGAGCTGCGCGCGCCTGGAGTGTGAAGGGCGTGTACCGGCGGACGGGCCGTTTGGGCACCGCGGGATAGTAGCCGCGAGCAATCTGCCGGGGAAAGCGCGACTGGGCCCGCGGCGCCGGCGCTCGCCCGGTCGTATCGTTTCTAATGCTGAGCATCGTCGTGCTTCTTCTGCTGATCGGGAGCGGCATGCGCCGCCGGCGCGGCGTGCTGTTGCGGCGCGGCATGTTGTTGCGGCGCGGCCATGTGTTGCGGCGCGTAGGCGTGTTGCACGGGTGCAGCATGTTCTTGCGGCGCAGCCATGTGTTGCGGCGCGTAGGCGTGTTGTGCCGGTGCATAGGCGTGCGCTGCCGGTGCCACGTGCTGCTGAGCGACCGGCCGATTCGCGGTGTTGAACGGGCGCGCGACCGCGGCGGTTGCCGGACGGCCATGATTTACTGCGGAGAAGTTCGCGCGGCTCGTTGCGGCGATCCGCGCGTGCTGCATCTGCACGTTGGTGGGTGCGTAGTGGCGACCGCGCTGGACCGCCACTTCGCTTGACGTCGGGCGGGCCGAAACGCCTTCGCGTCCGCCGTTATAGCTCGTGCGGTTCCAGGTATGGTTCACAGCGCGCGGGTCGTTGTAGACGGTGCGCACGTAGCTGCGGTTGACGTTGGTTACGGCCGTGTTGTACTCGAACTGCCGGCCCTGCCATCTGCCGCCGGCATAACCGTGGCCGTAGTAGCCGTAGCCGTAGTCCACGCCACCGTACCAACCGACTTGCCGGCCCCAATAGCCGGAAGACCAGACGAACGCGATCCCGTTAAAGTCCCAAAAGCCGGGCGTCCAGTACAGGCCGACTTCCGGTGCCGGCACCCACGTGCCGGGAACCCAATAGTATCCGTCTGAGCCATACGCCCAATAGCCGGGTGACCACATCCAGTTCGGCCGCGGATCCGGCGGCTGCACGTAATAGGGAATCGGCGGCGGGCCGAAGCTCACCGAAATGCCGATCGATTGCGCGGTTGCGGTCTGCGGCGTCGCCATTGCCGTGAAGAGCATCGCGAAGGCGAGGAAAAGGACCAAAACTTTGGTCAGCTTGCTTGTTCGTCGCACGATCGACTCCAGTCTTATGTATGCGGTTGCCTGCTGGTACCCCGTTTTGGTGAAGATGAACCGTGTACGCGATCAAACTTTAGTTGTGCGCCGGCTCGCCGCTCAAAGATACCGTTTCGGGTACGTTTCGTAGTGCAGACATTTTCGAGAGGACGAACGCAGCGTGAACAGTCAGTTAGTCACCGTTTTCGGCGGCCGCGACGGCGCGCATGACGCCGCAAAGACGTTGCGCGCGGACGGTTTCCAGCAGATTTGGATCGGCGTGATTCGCGCCGACGCCTCGATCGAGAGCGCAAACGGTTCCGGCGGCGCGAAAACCGGTCGCTTCATCATCGCCGAACTGGATGGCTGCACCCTCACCCAAACGCTGCGCCGACACGGTGTGTCCGCGCCGGAAGCGCAACGCATCGCGGATCTGCTCGAACCCGAGGATGTGGTTCTCACGGTCAACGGCAGCAACCGTCCCGAACTGGCCGCACGCATCGTAGAAGACTACGGCGGAATGATCCTCTCCGGCAAGTCCTTCGTCTCGACGAATATTGAATGGACCACGGGCGACCGCCGCGGATCCAAGCTGCTCGGCTACGCCGATCCGACCGACAACCCCCGCACGCGTTTAGGCAACGAGCGGCTCAAGAGCGACACCGTCCCCACGATCCGCGAGGACATCTTCGTGATGTCGCGCGACGGCAGAGCGTAGTCGCGGGACAGAGGCGATCGCGGCGATTGCGGCGGTCCCTCGACAAGCTCGGGATGACATGGGTCACGTTCGTCGGCTATGACATGGGGTACCGGAAGCGCCCTTTGCCGGGAGGGCGCTGCTTCGATTGATACAATGACTTCGGTTGGGAGGGTCTTGCAGATGTATCGGATTGAGAAACTGCCGCCGCTGATCGGGGCGACGGTGGCTGGGCCGCTTGGGGTCTTGCACTTGCCGCGGATGTGGTACAAGAGCGTGTTGTCGGCGGCGGGGATGTTGCCCGAGGGCTACTTCGACCATGACTTCGGGTTCAATCACCGCGTCGTTGAGGGGATCGGGCTCGAGCCCGAGGGGTGGTTTGGCTTCTTGAAGACGATGCCGACCTATCCGCAGGCCGAGGACTACGCCAAGGCCCACGCGACCAAGCTGAATCCGGCAGCGGTCGCTGCGCTCAACGAGGGGATCCTGACCTTCTTGCGACCGGAGGAAGGCGCCGCTACGGTGCGGGCCCGCATCGGGCTCGACGATCCGGCGTATCGCAACAGCGCGATGCTGCTCGGTTTCGACGACTGGTTCTCAATCCATGAGATCCTCGTCGCGCATCGCGCGGACGGCATCGAACCGATCGTCCCGATGGTGAGCTCGGGCCAAGCGGGCTTGCTGGGCATCCCGCACCTCCCGCGGCTGTGGATCAAAGCGCTGTTGAACGCCGTGAAGGCGCTGCCGGAGGGCTGGAAGACCGGTCTCGTCTGCGGGTTCGACATGAAGGTTGTCAAGCTGATCGGCCTCGACATCGAAGCCACCGTCGCGTTTATCGATCGCGAGCTGCCCAATTTCTTGGTGTTCGAAGCCTGGGTGCGCGACCACATCGCGCTGCCCGACGATGCGACCAAAGCGAAGTGGACGGCCGAGATCCTCGGCGGGCAGAAAGGTGCCGAACAGGCTGCTGCGGAGGTCATCGAGTCCGGTGCGACCGATCCGACCATTCGCGGGACCATCCTGCTCAACGACCTGGTCGACTGGAAGCACATGCACGACTACATCGTCAGCCGCCGAGCCGTGCGCGCGTAAGGGGGGATTCCTCATGGCAAAGATCCGTCACATCGCCATCGTGGTCGAGGACTCCGAGCAAAGCGCCGCGTTCTATAAAGAGGCGTTCGGTTTGAAAGAAGTGTTCCGCAACAAAAACGACAACACGGCGCCGCAGTGGGCGATCTTCCTGACCGACGGCTACATCAACCTCGCGCTGCTGCCGATCAAAGAGCCGCTGGGCGTGAATCACTTCGGCTTTGCCGTCGATGACGTCGAAGAAGGCCTTCAGACCGCTCTAGCCGCCGGCGCGAATCCGCCGACCTACGCGTTGCCGCGCGACGGACGTCAAGCCGAAACGTTCGTGACCGATCCGCACCTCGGCATCAAGCTCGACATCTCGCGCGGCTGGCTGACCGAAAAGCCGCAAGGCGCGACCTCAATGGATACGTCGACACAGGTAACGGCCGGCTGACTCCAACCCTCCCGGCTGCGAAAATGTTGGTCACCGAAGCGCCGCCGTATTGGCGCGGTGTGCGCTGGCAGCGCATCAACGAAGTGCTGCTGCCTTTCGAATCGCCACTTTCTTCGGCGCGCGACCCCCGTTGCGGCCGTTCAACCGAACAGCGGCAGCCTTTTTCGGTGTAGAGGTACCTCGCCCGAGGCGAGCGAGCATAGACGCCGGCTTGAAGCCAAGCATCGCGGGAAGGACCTCGTCTAAGACGAGCCCCTCGTCGAACTGCTTGTTGCTGGCCTTGGTCCATGGCTCACCGAGTACAACGATCGGAATGACCACTTGAATCGTTGACGTCAGCTCAATCGTGAGCACTTGATTTCTTACATTGGCTCGCGCTGCGAAGAGCGTGTACGGATCATAGATGATGGCTTGGGTCAGCTTCATTCTCGTCAGCCGTCCGGCTATCGGCGGGGCGCAGCCGTTGCGGAGCGTGAGCGCAGCACGTCGCTGCCACAATGCCACCCTGCTGGCATAGGCATTGGCGAAGATGGTACGGATGGCGAGGGCCTCGCGTTTCGATGGTCAGCTGCGCTGGCTGCACAAGGTGCGGCTGTATCCCACCTGCGCGCAAGAACGTGCCCTCATCGAAATGCTGCGCGTTACCCGCGAGCTCTATAACGCGCTCTTGCAACAGCGGCGCGACGCCTGGACGAGTCGCCGCGTTGCCTATACGTCGAAACAACAATACGCCGAAATCACGGAACTGCGAGCGAGCGAACCGCGGTTCGCGGCCGTCTACCGTGAGTGCGAGGACGCGACCCTGCGGCGGCTCGATCTGGCCTTTGCGGCGTTCTTTCGGCGCCTCAAGTCCGGCGAGGCCCCCGGATACCCCCGCTTCAAACCGGCGCGACGGTGGAACCAGATGGAGTTTCCTCACGCTGACCGCGCCCTGCGATTCGATTCGCAGCAGCAGCGCGTGATCGTGCCCGGGGTCGGTCGCGTGCGGCTGCGCAAAGGGCGAGACGTGCCCGCATTCGGCCGCGCGTTCATCGTCACCAAGAATGCCCGCTGGTACGCCGTGTTCGAAGGGCACCGTGAGGC
>Ga0209415_10002446_pt1 | contig 34757 bp, 22 predicted proteins | sample PeaSoiSIISIP2007_FD_187696 | JGI IMG/M metagenome (GOLD analysis project Ga0209415, IMG submission 187696) | Peat soil microbial communities from Weissenstadt, Germany - SII-SIP-2007 (SPAdes) (version 2) | ecosystem: Environmental > Terrestrial > Soil > Wetlands > Peat | place: Germany... | reverse complement strand
GCGAGCCGCTCTGCACGGTTCACTTCAATTCCCAGGCGCGCCTCGACCGCGCGCGGCCGCTCATCGACGAGAGTTTCCAAATCGGCGATGCGCCGCCGGAGCCCAGGCCCATCGTTCGCCGAGTCATTGCAGGATCGTGATAGCAGCGCCGACCTATCGCACGGTCACCGTGATAGGCTCCGACGTGGCGCTGGGGTAGACGGGAACCGGCGTTCCTCCTCCGGGTGGTTCAGAGGGGTTACAACAGGGGGCAATGGAATTTCCCGAATAGACTGCCGTTAGGGTGTTGGCGCCCGTCACGAGCTGCGATGCACTGACTGGAATACTTGCCGCCGAGGTGGTAGCGCTGGTGGGCATCAGGGTTTGCTTGGCCAGCAAACTCGAGCCCAGCATGAAGTCCACCGTGCCGCTCGGCACCCCCGCGCCTCCGGGAACGGCGGAAACCGAGACCGTCAGCGTGGTCGACTGATTCGGTCCAAGGGTGTGAGTCCCCGCCGCCAAATCCACCGTCAACGCATTGTTCACGGCGCTTCCCGTACCCTGATACGCGCCAATATCGATGCCCCCGTTGGTCATGCGAGGATTGCCTAAGAAGTCAGTGATGCCATAGATTGGTCCGGCGGAATTTCCGCACCACCCGACGGTGCAATTGAGGCTGGCGCCGCCGGCTCCTACGGCCGGCGAAGATGGGGCCAGGTCAAAGTTCGGGGGCGTGGCGTCCACATCGACGAAGCGGGGATTCAAGTTCAGGGAGTCCGCATCTTCGCCGCTGGTGCTCTGCCAATTCGGGAAACTCGTGTAGCTGCTCACGTCGCCCCACAAGATCGACGTGCCTTCCAGGTATCCAGCCAGCGAGTAGTAGAGGTTCCAATTGAGCGTCGCCGGGGGACACGGGTAGCTCGAACTGCAGGCCGCATAGCTGTTGATCCAGATATTGGGCGAGCCGGCGTAGAGAATGTTGTTTTCGAATATGTCCCCTTGCGCGCTTCCCACTTGGTTCTGAATCTGGAACTCGCCGCTGGGCGTGCCCTCGCTCGAGTTGCCGGGTTGGGTGCCGTTGTCGTAGAGCGTGTTGTTAACGAAAACGTCGTGGAAGCTGCTGCCTCCTCCGTTGCTATGGCCGCCTTTCTTGGTCGCGGGCGCATAACCGCCCATCGAGTTGCCGCAGGAATTGGCCTTGTAGAACAGGTTGTTGCGCACCGTAGCGTACCTGCCGTAACAGGGATGCTTGCCTCGGCCGGCGGTTCCCAAGCCGGTGTTTCCGCCGGACCATTCGGTGCCGTTCTCGAGGCAGACTTGATTTTCGCTGGTGGTCTCGATGCCGTAGTCGACCTGGAAGATCACGTTCCTTTCGAAGATGACATAGGCGCACCCGTCGCAATAGAGCCCGTCGGCGTCGTATTCGTCGCCCTCGCCGGCGTTCGCAATGCCGCTGATGTTATAGACCGTGTTGCCGCTGATTTCTCCGTACATCGCCTCGTCGTAGCCGGCCGGGCCGACGCCTTCATAGCCGATCGCGTCGATGCCGATGTTGTCGTTATCGTGAATAAGGTTATTGGTGATGCGAAAGTAGGTCACGTTTCCATCCACGTTAACGGATTCACTTTGCCCGGTCTTCAGGTCGTAAACCTCGTTGCCGTTGATCACCAGTTGGGTGATGGGTGTCTTCGAGGTGCCGTAGACGGAGATGCCGAAAGCATTGCCGTTGGCTTCTGCCGTCGTGGTGATGTCGTGCACGCGATTGTTCAGAATCTGGACGCCGGCGCCGTGGCCGGTGATCCACACGCCCGACGGAGTCACCGAGGCATCGCCGGTCGTATAGTTACGGATCTCGAATCCGCTGATGATGAGGTAGCCCTGGTTGGTGGTGTTGATGAGGCCCTGAACGCCCGAAGGGGTCAGGCCAGTCCCATCAATGATGGCAGTGTGGCCGGGGTAGCTCGCGAAGGTTATCGGCGCGGAGGCCGTGCCGGAATTCGGAAAGTTGATGGACTCGTTGTAGACGCCCCCCAGGACGTACACCGTATCGCCCGCCGTAGCGGTGTCGGCGGCGTGCTGGATGGTTAACCAAGGCTCGGCGAAAGTTCCGGGATTGCTGTCACTGCCGGTTGTGGAAACGTAGCGGGTGGCCCCAGATTGTGCCTGGAGCGGCCGGGGAGTGAACGCAGCCAGTCCGAGACACAACATTAGCCAACCTGAAAACTGCAACCAACGCAAAGCGGTGCGGGATGTCATGTCGGCCCTCCTCATGATTCTTTGGAACTATTCTACACGTCTTTGTGAACTTATAAGTAGTTGCAGCTTGATGGGAGATGGCTTGCCGTTTTTTGGGTGCGATCATGTGTAACGAAGATTGGCCGAACCGTGGAAGGGCCTGTCATTCCGAGGGGCCGCAGGCGACGAGGAATCTCGCACTGCCTTGAAAATGTGCAGGGGTAGGGCTTGCCCTACCCGGTTCAAAAGGGGACAGCAAGCCGTCCCCCTACAAACGGGTAAAGCAGGGGGCAGGGGCTGGTGGCGCGTTGGTCAACCACCCCTAGCCCCCCTTATCAAGGAGGGGAATCGCGGAGAGTGGACTTGCAACCATAGCCCGGTTCCGTGCGTCTGAGAAGTGGATAGCAGGGCTTAGTTTTCACTCGTGAGGTCGGTCATATGGCGGATTGGCGTGAACCGCTGCCGGAAGAGCAGCGAGTTTGGCATTTGTTGAACCGAGTCACGTTCGGCCCGCGTTCCGGTGATGTGGAGCGCGTCGGGCGCATGGGCGCCAAGGCGTTTCTCGAAGAGCAGCTCCATCCTGAGCGGATTGACGACTCGGCGATTGAAAGAAAGATTGCCGGCCTGCCGACACTGTCCATGAGCCCCGAAGAGTTGGCCGAAAACTTTCCCGCCAAGAACCAGGCGCAACAGCAGGCTCAGGCGCGGGCGCAAGAGAGCGGGAAGGGAAGCGAGGGCTCGGACTCCGCCCGCGAGATGGCGGCCATGCAGGGACCCGGCGCCATGCAGGAGCCGGATGGCCCGCGGCGCATCACCCTGGAACTCGCGCGCGAACAACTCTGGCGCGCCATCTACAGCCAACGCCAACTCGAGGAAGTGATGGTGCAGTTCTGGATGAATCACTTCAACATTTTCGCCGGCAAGGGCGCCGACCGCTGGCTGATTACGTCGTTCGAACGCCAGGCCATTCGCCCCCACGCGCTCGGTAAGTTCGAGGACCTGCTGGTCGAGACAGCCCGGAGCCCGGCGATGCTTTTCTATCTCGACAACTGGCTGAGTGTGGCGCCTTACACGACCACCGAAGGCTGTGTTTATCGGACCTTGAGCGGCATTCCCTCCGGCCCAGACGAGTCCGGGCGCCAGGCGGTTGCGCGGCCTGTGGTCTGGAATCGCTTTCGCGAGGGCCCCGGTCAACCACGGCCCCGCCCTTTCGCGAAACTTCAGAACCGCCGCGGATTGAACGAAAACTACGCCCGCGAGTTGATGGAACTCCACACTCTTGGCGTGGATGGCGGCTACACGCAGCAGGACGTTCGCGAAGTGGCGCGATGTTTCACCGGATGGACCATCAACCGTCCTCTGCAAGGCGGCAGATTCTCTTTCAATCCCCGCTTGCACGACTTCGGCGAAAAGGTTGTGTTGCGGCAAAAGATCAAGCCGGGTGGCGGAGAGAAAGACGGTCTCGAAGTGCTTCATCTGCTGGCGCGCCATTCCTCCACGGCACACTTCATTTCGCTTAAGCTCTGCCGCCGTTTTGTGGCGGACGATCCGCCGGCTTCGGTTGTCAACCGGGCCGCCAAGACCTTTCTGAAGACGAAGGGGGACATGCGGGCCGTGCTGCTCGGCATCGTGACTTCGCCGGAGTTCAACTCGACTGCGGCGTTCCGCGCCAAAGTGAAATCGCCCTTCGAATTGGTGGCCAGTTCGCTTCGCGCCCTCGACGGCCAGACCGACGCCGGGCCTCCGCTGCTGGCCGCGATGGTGCGCATGGGAGAGCCGCTGTTTTACTATCAGGCGCCCACCGGGTTCCCGGACCGGGGAAGCGCATGGATCAATTCCGGCACGCTCCTCCAACGGATCAACTTCGCAACTTTGCTGGCCGCCAATCGCATCCGCGGCACCCGTGTGGATCTCGAAGCGCTCGCGCCGGACAGCGATCCCGGCGAGGTCGTAACAAGACTTTCGGATCGGTTAGTCGGCGGAGAGCTTTCGCCCGAAACGCATCAGGCAATTACGAAGACTTTGAACGGTTCCGAAACGCCGGCATCGGGCGGCCCTATGGCCGCGCAGGCGCTGAAGGTTGCTGCCGTTTTGGTCGGGTCGCCGGATTTTCAGAGAAGATGACTGGTGTGGGAGCGCGGGCATCCTGCCCGCCTTTTGTGCCGCAATTCTACGCGCGCTGCGGGCAGGATGCCCGCGCTCCCAGGCATTCGCCAGCAATTTGGAGAACTTCACCATGAAAATTCCGCGTCGCTATTTCATAAAGACCGCAGGCTTGAGCCTTTTCGGGGTCGGCTTAGTACCGAGCTTTTTAAGGCGTACCGCGTTCGCCCTCGAACAGCCGCTCGCAAGCTCACGCCGGAAAATTCTGGTGGCGGTTTTTCAGCGCGGCACCGCGGACGGGCTCAACATCGTGGTGCCGTTTGCGGAGCGGGACTACTTTGCGATGCGGCCCACCATTGCCATCCCGCAGCCGGGCAGGAGTGTTGGGGAAGGCCAGGGCGTCATCGACCTGGACGGTTTTTTCGGACTCCACCCGGCTTTGGCTTCGTTGAAGCCGCTCTTTGATGCCCGGCATTTGGCCATCGTGCACGCCACCGGTTCGCCCGATAACTCGCGTTCACACTTCGACGCGCAAGATTATATGGAAACAGCGACGCCGGGAGTTCGTTCCACCTCGGACGGCTGGCTGAACCGGCTTCTTCAGGTGAACCCGGAGGCGGACGCCACGCCTTTTCGGGCCGTAGCGTTTGCGCCCAGCATGCCGCGCACCTTGGCCGGGCCGGCGTCGGCGCTTTGCGCGCAGGATTTGCGAGGCTTCCGCCTGGCTGCCAATCTCGGCCGGGGCGGGCCGAACGCTGGCGGGCTCGCGAGCGCCTTCGAAGCGATGTATGCCTCGACGGCCGATCCACTTCTCGGAAGCGCCGCCCACGAAACGTTTGACGCTATATCCACTTTGCAACGTATTGGAGTTGAGAATTACCAACCTGCGAACGCCGCCCAATACCCGCCGGGGCCGCTGGGCCGGGGCCTTCAGCAAGTGGCGCAGCTCATCAAGGCGGATTTGGGGCTCGAGGTCGCGTTTGCGGAGGTGGGCGGCTGGGACCACCACGTTAACGAAGGCGGCGTGCAAGGACAATTGGCGGCGCGATTGAAGGTATTCGGCGAAGCGCTGGCCGCTTTTCACCAGGACTTGGGTGACCGCATGGAGCAGGTTGTGCTCCTCACCATGTCGGAGTTCGGCCGTACCGCGCGCGAAAACGGCAATCGCGGCACAGACCATGGCCACGCCAACTGCATGTTCGTGCTGGGCGGGCCGGTAAAGGGTGGTGAGGTATACGGGCACTGGCCGGGACTCAAGCCTGACGACCTCAACGAGGGGCGAGACCTTGCGCTGACTACCGATTTCCGCGATGTCTTTGCGGAAGTGGCCGTGCGCCATCTGGGCGCGCAACGGCCGGAAAGCATTTTCCCGGGCTTCACGGTTTCACCGAATCGCTTCCGGGGATTCCTCGGGTGACGTTTCCCTGTGGACTGGGAAGACCCAAGAACAGCTCACGCAAAGGCGCCAAGGCGCAAAGGAACGCAAAGCGGGGGGCAGTGGTTTTCTTTGCGCTCTTTGCGTACTTTGCGCCTTTGCGTGAAATCTTCTCTTTCCTTTTCAGCGCGGCCCGGGCGGCAGGTGCTCCTCCAGGTAACGAGCCAGCAGGCAGAATAGATGGTAATGAGTGTCCTTGCCTTCTGAAAGGCTATGTGTCCTCCCTGGATATTCCATCATATCGAACTGTTTTCCAAGCTCGACAAGGCGATCGATCAGCAGTTCGCTACCCTGGAAGTGCACGTTATCGTCGTCGGAGCCGTGGACGAGCAAGAGATGTCCCTTCAGGCCTGCGGCGAAATTGATCGCCGATCCCTGGCGGTAACCCTCTGTGTTCTGTTGCGGAAGTCCCATATACCTTTCCTGGTATATCGTGTCGTATAACCGCTGATCGGGGACCGGCGCCACGGACATACCGAGTTTATAAACATCCGGATAACGGAACATCAGGTTGAGCGTGTTGGTGCCCCCTCCGCTCCAGCCCCAAACGGACGTTCGGCCGGCGTCAATGTATGGGCGTGCCTTTTCCATGGCCTCGAGCGCCGCCACCTGATCCTGCGAAGAGAGCACGCCCACTGAGCCGTAGATGATCTTGCGCCAGGCCCGGCCCTTGGGCGCGGGCGTGCCCCTGTTGTCCACGCTGGCAATTAAGTATCCCTCTTTGGCGAGGAGTCGATGGAATATCGCCGTCTTGCCTCCCCATGCGTCGACGACCGTCTGCCCCGCCGGCTCGCCGTAAATGTGAATGAGGATGGGATACTTCTTCGCAGGATCGAACTGGGGAGGCTTGATCATAAAAGCGTCTAGGGTGACGCCGTGGCCAATATCGACGGGAAAGAATTCCGTGGGCGTCGCGAAGAGCTGGGCCGTCTTGGCTCGTAGGTCGTGGTTATCCTCGAGCAGGCGCTTCACCTGATGAGCGGGCAGCGTGACCAGGTCGATGACGGGAGGCGTGTCCGAAGTCGATAAGGTGTGGATGGCCCACTCGAAATTCGGAGAAATTTGGTAGGAATGGGAACCGGCCGAACCGGGCGGAGTCACCCGTTGCGGCGTGCCGGAGCCATCCAGGCGGCTGCGGTAAAGGTAGCGCTGCGAAGCGTTCTCAGGCGAGGCGATGTAGTACACCCACGTCTCCTGCGTATCAACGCCCTCGAGACCGATGACATCGAACTGGCCCGGAGTCACAAGCCGCGACTGCTTCTCGTCCTTCGAGACCAAATACACGTGACGCCAGCCGTCCTTTTCGCTCAGCCAAAGGAAATCCTTTCCCTGGTGAATCCACTTGAGATCACTCACCACATCCAGCCAGGCATCATCGTGCTCGCGATAGACTTCCGCCACCGAGCCCGTTTGGGCGTCCGCCAGCAGCACGTCGTTGGTGTTTTGCAGGCGGTTCATGTGTTCGAGAACAATAGAATCGCCGGCCCAAGCCATGTAGGGGATGTAGTTGTTTCGCGGGACGCCCGGCACGTCAAGCCATTGCGTCGGCCCACCCGATGACTTCACGACGCCCACCCTGGCAGCGGGGTTTGTAGTTCCGGGCTGGGGGTAGGGAATATTCACGACGTGAGGGTATACCCCATACTGCGGATAAGGAATCTGGCTGACCACGTTGTACGGGCCGCCGGTGTCATAGATCAGCGGGAAATTGCCTTCCTCCGAAGAATCAATCTGCCAGTACGCGATGCTCTGCCCATCGGGGCTCCAGCGGAATCCGTCGCGAAGGTCGAATTCCTCTTCGTAAACCCAGTCGGAAGTTCCGTTGGCTAAGGTGGGAGAGCCGTTCGTGGTCAGGGCGACGATCGATCCGCTGGCGAGATCCTCGACGTAAATATTCTGCTCCCGCACGTAGGCTACCTTCAAGCCGTCGGGCGAAAACTTGGCAAACATCAGCGTGGAAGGCGCAGCGCTCCCGCCCAACTTCTGAAGTTTCCGGGTCGCGAGGTCGAGCAGCCAATAATCTCCGCGCGTGTTCTCACGCCAGACTCGGCGCGAGTTCGTAAACACCAGAAGGCGCTTCATGTCCTTTGACCAGGAATAGTCATCGATGGCGAGCGGGGCTTTCGCGTCGGGAGGAGTAAGCTCTTTGGCCGGTACCAGGACGGCGCGGGCGCCGGTTGCGGTGTCGTATTTCACAATGTCCCGGGCATCCTTGGTTTCCGTCGAGGCTTCGAGCGTGGTGTAGGATTCACCTTCGTTCACCCAGCGCGCCGGACCGAACCACTTGCCGTCAACCTCGTTGCCTACAAAGACTCGGTGAAGCATTTCCGTTAATTGCGATGAGAATTGCGCGCGCGCGAGTCCGGGCCAGATGCACAGGGCCACGAGACAGGCAAGTAGCCCAGCGAATCTGGAAGGCAGCCCTCTCCCTTGCAGGCTGCGTGATGACTCGACCGGCACGAATAGGGCACGCCTGCCGGGCGTGAGCCCGGCTTTGGAGTGCGGCAGCTTGCTGCCGATTTCTCCGGGCGTGAGCTTGCTCGCGCCCTCTCGGTAGAGTCTCCAATGCCGGCCAGCAAGCTGGCCTGGAGTAAAGCGGCAGCAAGCTGCCGCACTCCAAAGCGCCTGCGGCGCCCTCCCTCCCTTGGACGAGCCGTCACGCAGCCTCTCCCTAGGGGAGAGGGCAGCCGTTTCAAACCCACCGGCCGCGGGCGAGACGCCCGCGCCACGCTTGTCGTTCATTTGAACTCCTCCAGAACTCAGTTCACTCCACCCATCAACTTCTTCACGGACGGGACGAAGAGGAACATGATAAGACCGGCGGCGATGGCCGCAACCGCTGCGCTTCCAAACAATCTTGGCAAAGCGACTGACTGATAAAAAGAAGCGAGAGTGCCGCCAACGTAATTACCAACAGAATCGGAGAGGAACCAGAAGCCCATCATCAGGCCCGCGACTCTTGCGGGCGCGAGCTTGGTGGTTACACTGAGGCCCACCGGGCTCACCGAGAGCTCGCCGAGGGTGACCAGAAGATAGCTCCAGGTAAGCCACAGAGGACTGTTGTTCGTCCGCCCGGCGACCGGAACCAGGATCAGGAATGAGAACCCGGCGAAGACGAGACCCGCGGCGAACTTCGATGTGGTTGAGGGCTCCCATCGGCCCAAATGCACCCACAGCCAGGCGAATACCGGCGCCAGGAGAATCACAAACAACGGCTCCTCGGATTGAAACCATCCGGCCGGGAAGCCTCCAAACAGGCTGCGATTGGTGTTGAGCTCGGCGAAGAGATTCAGCGTCGAGCCCGCTTGTTCGAACAGAGACCAGAACAAGGCGGAAGCGAAGAAAAAAACCAGAACGGCCGTGAGGCGCTTGCGCTCGACAGCCGTCCACCCCTTCATCCTGAAGAGCCAGGAAAACGTCACCACAACGATGATGAGCAGCATGAGCCCGAGGGATTTCGAAAGGCCGGCAGGCGTGACTTTGAAAACTCCGATCCATCCCAGGACCACGGCGAGGACGGCCAGCAGCGCGGCCAGGCCCAGCGATTGCCAGAGACGGCGCCGGGCGGAGAGAGTGTCCCGAGGAGCGGCGCCGATGCCGGGAAGGTGCTTCCAGCCGGCGCGATACTGGATGACCCCGAGCGTCATGCCCAGTCCGGCGACCGCGAAGCCGAGATGCCAATTGATCTTCTCGCCCAGGTAGCTGCAGACCAGCGGCGAAACCAGCGCGCCCAGATTGATTCCCATGTAGAAGATCGAAAAGCCGGCATCGCGGCGGGAGTGGTCCTGGCCGTACAACTGCCCGACCATGGTGCTTACGTTGGGTTTCAGCAGGCCCGTGCCGATCACAATCAATCCCAGGCCAAGGTAGAAGGTCAGGGTCAGCGGCATGGCCAGTGCGTAATTGCCGGCGGCAATCACCAGGCCGCCGTAAAGCACGGCTTTCCGCTGTCCGATCACGCGGTCGGCGAGCCATCCCCCGGGGAGCGTGATGAGATAAGTCATCCCCGCATAAATGCCATAGATCGCGCCCGCCTTGACAACGTCGAATCCCAGCCCTCCTCTTTCGAGAGAAGCTGTCATGAAAAGAATCAACAGGGCACGCATTCCGTAATAACTGAAGCGTTCCCAGTATTCAGTAAGGAAGAGAGTCGCAAGCCCGCGAGGGTGACCGAAAAAAGTTGCCATGAGAGACGAGCTCATCCGCGGATTAAGCGGGTTTACCCACTAGGATCCACTCCGTACGAGACCCTTGTCGTGTCATTCTGAGCGAAGCGAAGAATCTCTGGAGTTCGTCGCCGCGCCCCCCCGGAGGAAGATAACTGCGGGGATTCTTCGCTTCGCTCAGAATGACAGAGTATGTCCGGCTCGCGAGCCCGGCACGTCAATGTCGACGGGGCTTACTGCCGCTGGGCGAGGTGGCGGTCCAGCATAAACAGTGCTTGTTTGGACTCCCCGATCATTTTGAGCTGGTGCTGGATGTCGCTGGCGTTGGCTTCTTCTTCCACTTGTTCGGTAACGAACCACTGGAGGAAGGCGTTGCTGGCGTGGTCCTTCTCGGCCGCCGCCAGTTCCACGAGCTTGTCAATCAAGCTGCTCACCTTGCGCTCGTGCTTGTAGACCTCGTCGAAGATAGCGTGCGGTGAACCCCACTTAGAGGGCGGGGCCGCGATGGAAGCGAGGGTCACCCGTCCGCCGCGCTCGACGATGTACTTGAAGAATTTGAGAGCGTGGCCAGCCTCTTCCTTGGCCTGGATTTGCATCCAATGGGCCATGCCGTGCAGGTTCGACTCTTCAAAATCGGCCGCCATGGCGAGATAGAGGTAGGCGGAATAAAGTTCAGCGTTGACCTGCTGATTCATGGCTTCTTGCATTGTGGAACTGATCATGTCTCCTCCTCTTGTAAATTAGTGTCCTGATGTTTGACCAAGTATAGTAATCCTTTCGGGCCGGACTGGGCAACGAGGATTAGCGCCGCGAAGAAAAGCAGATCCTTCGCTTCGCTCAGGATGACACGTCATTCTGAGCCCGTTCGCTTCGCTCAGGGTAAACTGCGCGAACACTCTGCATTGGGTTGCGGCTTTACGGCGCTATGCCTCGGCGGTGCGAGAGCGGTTGGTTATGATTGATGTCAGGCTTTGTTCAGGACCAGTTCGTGCAGTTCGGTGTGACCATTGTAGCGCAGGCGATACTGGTAACTGCCGGAGGCGTACTTCGCAGTGTTCCAGGCCGCCATGTGGTAGCCGGCCTCGCAGATGGCGTTTGAGATCACTTCCAGGTTTCTGCCCGCCTGATCGAGGATCTCGACGAGCACCCATCCCTTCTCAGGGACGCTGAACTCGATGGCCATCTGGGGATTGCCGGAGTTGGGATAATGCTGGTTGAACACCTGCGTGGTGGGTTTCGGGGGAATGCTGAGTTTCGTTTCGCTGACCTTGGCGTAGTCAAACGGCTGGTCAACAAGGTGCCAAAGCGGTTCTTTGCCGCGCTGGTGGAGGTAGAACGACCTCAAGGGCGTGCGCGTGAAGCTCGTCAAGGGCCGGCGGACCGCGATGCCATCCTGCCACTCATAGACGGGAATGTGCATGGGGTTGAGCATACCGAGCTTGCCGCGCTCCATGGCAATGTGGAAGAGCCCGAAGTTCCCCGGTTCGTGGCCGCCCAGCCAGTGGCCCACAATATCCACCAGGTAAGGGTTCTTGCCGAAGAGGACGACGTTCGTCATGTAGTCCCAGGCCCGGCCATCGTAATTGTTCTCGTTGCCCAGGGGATTGGGCCCCTGGTTGAAGTCGCCGTCGCGGCCGTAGATGCCCTCGATAATGTGAAGTCCCATCGGTGACGCGGCATGGTTGTCGATCGTCCGCTGCGCCCACAATTCCATGCAGAGGGTGTTGTACCAGTAGGCGTCGTTGAAGGCGGGATCGTTCTTCGGCACGTCCGGAGTGTTCCACCGGGGAATATACTCGGCGTGCCGCTTGAAACTTGCTTCGACCAGTTCATGAACTTTAGGATTGATACTCTCCTTATTAATCACTTCCTCAAGCTTTTGCATTTCATCAATATTCTGCCATTTTTGACAGTAGCCCTGATAAGGGGCAGCGTGGGTGCCCTGCCAGTTCTTCGAGGTGAGGGTTAAACCCATTTCGTGAGCCTTGAACTTCGCCACATTCAGGTTCCACGAATCCCGGGCGTTGAAGGGCCAGAGGTAAGGAACCTGCGTCCAGACCACGCCACCGGGCACTTCTTTCCAGACAAACGCCCGCTCGTCGCTGGCATCGTCTTCCGTCTTGATGGTGTTCTTCGCGGTGCGAACCGTGGCGCCCACGCGCCGGCCCATCGCGAGGTACCCGCGGGCGTCGAGCACTCCGCCGCCATTGACGTCGCGGGTATGCATTCTGTTGCCCGCTACTCCCAGTTCCTTCAACGATTCGAACAGACCTTCGATGAAGAACGCGTCGGTGGCAATGCCCATCGTGTCCTCAAGAGTGAATCCTCTTTCGGTATCGACCGGATTGTGGGCAGTCAGGTTCGGCTTGGTGGCAATGTTGTGAGTCGTCGGAACGCCGGTGCTGTCCATGGGAACAAAGATCGACCGGCCAAGATCGAGTCCGACCTGCTTGCACGCGGCAGAATTCGTCTTGCGGTCAACGTGCGTCCGCAGGATGAAGACCGCCTCGGGGTGCTGCTCGACGAACGGATGAACGCCGAAAAACCCTGAGGGTGCCGACTCGCCGGCAAACACGGAAGAGCGGCCAGTGAACGCCGCCGCGCCAACCAGCAATGACGACGATTTTATGAAATTCCTGCGATTAATCATGAAGACTCTCCCGTGGGCCACAAAGGGGCGCGGCAAAATGTAGACAAAGTGTCACGTTGCCGGCCGCGCGCGGCTCCCATTGCGTTGTTCGACGCATGTGCGGTGAAAATTCGCCCCTCCCCGTCCCAAAACCTCTGATTGGAGCAGGTGGATTGCCAAAATTAATCAACAGCCCTTTCCCGCGGGGAGAGGGCCGTCATGCTATGGAAACAGGGCATGTGCCATGCCCGTCACAGGGTCGCGCCCTCGAACTCGAGGGCGCAATAGAGCGAGAGCGGGGGAAGCCTGAACTCCATCCCCGGGGACGTCGCGACGCCCTGAAGAGTGACAGGCTGGTTTGTTCCCGGCTGCCAGAGACGGGCCGACTTGACTTCGTCGTTCACCCAGAGGGTGACGGAATCGGCGGGCTTCACCGAGTAGTTCAGCACTTGTACGACCCGCCTTTTGTGGGCGGGATCGACACTCGAATGGCAGTTCACGGTGGAGCGGTTGTAGAGGCGAACGACATCGTTCCGGCGGCTCAGGAGCAGGTGCGCGTCCACGGCGACCTGGTCAGGCGCCTGGAAGCCTTCTTCCGCCACTGCGATCTGTCCCGAGCCCAGGTTATAGAGATCGTAGTGAAGCGAGGGCTCTCCCTGGGTTGGCTTTACCTCCGGAGGACCCCAGTAAGCGGTGGCGATCAGCAATCCGCCCTGCCGGACAAAGGCGAGGAACTGCCCAAGTTGTGCCGCGCTGGGTGCGTCTTTATCGAGCCAGAGGGCCGCCTTCAGTTCCTGGTCCGGGGCGGGCAGCGGCCGCGATCGCTCAACGATCTGGAGCTGAACCTGGCGGCGGTTGAGCAGGTTCAACACCTCTCCGCTGAAGTAGGCATCTTCCCCGCGAAAGTCCGAGAAAACCGCCAGGGTACCTTCCGATTGGAAGGCTTGCCAATCCCGGTGGGTCTCGAAAAAGGCGAGCGCCTCGCACAGCTTCTCCCAAACACCCTTGGCCCGGGGATCGCCCTTGGGGAGGGCGCCCCGAAGTTTATCATCCAGCGAGATGACCCAGCGGCTGCCGTAGGCTCGGCTGTCGGCTACCGCCAGGCCGTAGTTGGCGGGGTGAAGGAGGCTCGACGAATCGGGAGGATCGGAGTCGAGCCACAGGGTTTTCCCGGGCTCCAGAGCGCCTGCGAGCAGCGAGAACCAGGCGTTCGAGTCCACCCAGGGGTTGGCCGTGGCGCCCGCGCGGGCGCTCTCTTCGTCCAGGGTTTCCAGATTCACTCCCGGCCAGACGTTGTCGCTGGTGCAGAAGATGGTCGAGACGGTTTCCCCCACCGCCTTCTCACGCGACAACTGCATGATGGCCGGAAGTTCGAAGGATTGACCCGAAGCATAGCGGAGCAGCACCGCCGACAGGCCTGCGGCGCGCGCGGCGGCAACGGCGGCGCCCGCACCGTCCTTCATGGCGACCCTCCCCACAAAGCTGATCCCATGCCAGAGGCCTGCTTCGAGGAGAGGCTTCAAGGCCTGCTGCTGAGCCGAATCCTCGGGCTTCCCGTTCGCCCAGTCAACGACCAGGCAGTTGACCGGCGAACCCTTGAGCAGCTCCAAGGCCGACGGCTGCGCCCATGCTTCAAGCGTCTCCTTGAGTTCAGGGCTGAAACTCCTTAACCTGCTGCGGCGCGCGATTTCGAGCGGCCCGCACGGCCACTTCATCGGCACCCACTTCGTGTCTAGATCCATCTTTCTCCCCTCGCCGCGTAGCCGAGAGGTAGCCGTCGTTTGGCTACCTCTGCGGTTCTTCCCGGTCTTATCTGGACGGCGGACGAAGTATAGCCGAAAACGGGTACCCGGCGTTACCGTCGTTCCCCCGGAGAGCTTGTAGCGCAGATGTGATCGTAGTCTGCCGGCTCTTCTCTGCCCAGACAAGCACGGTGTAGGGGTAGGGCTTGCCCTACCCTCGTCGGGACCAGCGGAAACGCGGGGACGGCAAGCCGTCCCCCGACGGCGGGGCGGGTGTCGACGGATTGGGGAGGACGGTAAAATGCACCCACCTTTGGCGCTACAAGGCTTCGGGGCAAATATGCAAATGTTTGCATGTGTGTGGCAAAATGCTACAGCCGGAGGGCATTTTTTCACAATGTGAAAGAACGCGCGACGACTATCTCCTTTAACCCTAGCCAGATGAAAGATTCGTTCGCGACATTTCCGCCTTTTCCCACTGTCCCATTCCGGGCATGATAGGCTACCTTTGATGACAAAAAGAGCAGATCAAATGGTAGAAGCTGCGGAAGTCGACAAATCGATGAGGCGGGGAAGGGGCGCTGACCTCGCGAGCGCGCTTGCGCTGCTGCTGTTTTTCGCGCTTCTCACTTCTCACTCCTCGCCGCTTTTCGCGAAGCCATTCAGCCCTACCGAAGGCGCGGTCGCCCGGGTAACCAGCGACTGGACGAGCTGCTCGTTCACGCGGACGCTCCAGAGCAATCCGGCGCAAGGCGACTCGGTGCTCGCGGCTCTCGCCTCCGTCGGCTGCACAAATGGCGGGCCGTCTCCAGTCGCGATCAAGGGCGCGAGCAGCAACAGCTACACGGTTATTTCCGCACCCGCCACGCTGCCCCAAGCGGTGAGTTCCGGCCTCTGCTTTTGCGGCCCGGTTGACGCAAACTTATGGCTGGGCTACCTGCTGAATGCGCCGGCAAACGCTTCAAGCACAATCAGGGAGAGGTCTATCGAGGTAATTGGATCTGCCGCAACCCGCGTCAGGGTTGAGGCGGTTTTTGCGGCGGCGGCGGGACCAGGCCCAATCCACGGGCGGGATCTCCTCGCGCGCCCACGGCTCGCGTCAGGGATTCCTCTTCGGCGCGCTTTTGGGTTCGTAGCTTCTCGGCTAACTCCAATTCCCGGCGCGAATCGTCTGGCTTCTTCAGCTTTTCGTAGGTGCGTCCCAGCAGATAGTGAGGCTCGGGGCGCGTCGCGTCGAGGCGGACGGCTGCCTCGAATTGCGGCACGGCCTCCTCGGGCCGGCCGAGCTTATCCAAGGCCTTCGCCAGATCCAATCGCGCGCGATAATCCTTGGGCGAATTCCGCACTAAATCCTGAAGGATCGGCAGGGCGAACTGCGGCTGCGACTCGGAGAGATACGCGTCGGCGAGGTAGTACCTGGCCTCTTCAAAACGCGGGTCGAGCCGAAGCGTCTCGCGCAGTTCTCCGACGGCTTCATCGTAATGGTGGAGCTTCCAGCACATGAACCCGAGCGAAAATCGCAGTGTCGCGTCGCCGGGCAACTGCTTCTTGGCCTGCTCGAACTCTTCGAGAGCTTTCTCGAACGAACCCAGACCGTCGTATGCCTGGCCGCGCAGAATGCGCACCCAGGGCGAGCCGGGGTCAAGCTGCTCGAGGCGGTCGAAGCCTTCCAACGCCTTCTTAAATTGCTTCGACTCGATGTAGGCACGGATCAGCAAGTAATTTGATCCCGCGTCACGAGGCTCGAGCGCCGAAGCTTTCTCGAGCGGCGGGATGGCGCGCGCGTATTCATCCTGGCCGATGAGCGCGACCCCGAGCAATTCCTGTGCCTGGAAACTCGCAGGATTAATCTCCGCTGCGCTCTCCAGCACGGGCGTGGCGGATCTGTAATCCTGCATTTTGATCAGTGCGATCCCCAGGTTCAGATTCGTTCCAAATTCGCGAGGGCTTACTTTCAATGCGCGCTGGTAGTAGGAGATTCCCTCCTTGAAATCGCCCTGCTTCACGCTCAGGGCTCCCAGAGCATTCAGCGCGGGAACGGAACGGGGATCGATCTTCAGAATCTGCCGGTATTCCGCCGCCGCGTCCTCGAAGCGGCCTTGGGCCTCGAAGCTTTCCGCCTTCGCCGCCAGGTCCAGGATGGTCGATTGACGGGACGATTGCGCCATAGCAAGGGCAGACAAGAAAAGGCTCACCACAAAGGCCACAGAGTACACACCGGGTAGCGCAGACTTCGTGCCTTTCGAAGTCTGCGGCTTTATTCGAACCACACTAAGAGCCGCGGAGTCTCGACGGCAGAGACTCCGCGCTACCGGCTTCGAATCTGCAGCCCTCTCCCCTGGGGAGAGGGTGTCGCGCTCCGGCGTTTTCATCAGCCGGAGTGCGACGGGTGAGGGGTCCTTCACAGAGTTGCGCGCTCGGTGAAACATGCGAGTTGTAATGCCTCGAATCGTCTTTCCCTGAACAGAACAATACTACCTTAGAACGAGGGTTTTGGGCGGCGGGCCGCAGGACTGACGCTCGGGTCTGTGGCTTGGCGCGGCGGGGCAAAGCCCTCTGAGTTGTGACCGAAGCCCCGGGCGCAGAAGCAACCCCTCACCCGTCCCGCGCCAGCTGATGAAAGCGCCGTCGCGGGACACCCTCTCCCCACGGGAGAGGGCGGACTCTCAAATTGCGACTCACTGACATGACCTCGATCGGCGTGTTAGCATAACCGTGGGCTGAGGAGACAAGTCCGAAATGACGAGGTACGTGTTCGTATGGGCGGTCGCTGGGTTGGTTGCGCTTTTCGTTGGGGCGGGGAATTCTCTTTCCGCTGCTGCGCAGAAGCCGCCTACAATCGTCCTGATATCGATCGACACACTACGCGCTGACCACTTGAGCTGCTATGGCTACCGGCGCATGGCGACGCCGCACCTCGACGCGCTGGCAAGAGGCGGCACGTTATTTTCCGCCGTCAGTTCGCAGGTTCCCCTGACTTTCCCTTCGCACGTTTCGCTTTTTACCTCCACCTATCCGTTCTCGAACGGCATCGAGGACAACGGCGAAACGCTGTGGCCCAACGCCCTAACGCTGGCCACCGTCCTAAAGTCTCACGGCTACCGCACGGGAGCTGTGGTGGGCGGATTTGTGCTCGACCGGCGCTTCGGGCTGGACCAGGGCTTCGACTGGTACGACAGCACCTTCGACCTGCATCGCCAGGCGGATTCCGACACAGGAGACGTCAAGCGGTTGGGCGCCGAGGTGGTTGCATCCGCGAATAAGTGGCTGGACGCAAACTCCGGCAGCACGTTCTTTCTCTTTGTCCATCTTTATGATTTGCACACGCCCTACAACCTGCCGGCGAGCTATCGCGCGCGCTTCGGCACGGGCTATGATGCCGAGCTTCGCTACGTGGACGAGCAGGTGGGCGTGTTGCTCGAGTCCTTGCGGCAGCACGACGTTTTCGCAAACAGCCTCATCGTACTCACCTCCGACCACGGCGAGGGACTGGGAGAGCACGGGGAGAAAACGCACGGCTACTTTATCTATCACCTGAATCCGGCGTGAAACGATGATCAGGAGCAGAGTGGCGTCAGGCGGTGGGTCTTTTCGAGTATTTCGTGCGCCAGGTCTCGTAAGATCGGGGATTCTCTGAGGCGAAGGATTGGGCGGTTTTGGGGGCGAGTCAGTTCACCGGGTAGCAGGAATAGTTTGTAACGCAGTTTTTGGAGTGTCAGGTTGTGCCAGGGTTCTTGCAAGCAGTTTCGTTGGAACGCAGTGACGAGATTGTACGCCAGCCGAATGATTTCCAAGTAGAGCGCATTTGCCGCAAATGAGGCGGTGGGGATCTTGCGGAGGGCAAAATCTTCGCGCAATTCGCCGATCCGCGGTTCCATGCCGGCACGTCCGTCGTAGAAATGCCAGACGCCGACCGGCGTCAGCTCCAGATTGGTGACCCAGGCACGATAGACGTAGCGTCCCAGAGTGAAGAGGGTAGTTGGCGATTCCTCTTCGGGAATGAATCGTCGCGCCACGACGAAACGACGGGCTTGCGGCCAACCGTGCGGACGATGCTCGAAGTCCGCCATTTCCCACTGGCGGTTGACGGATTCATATCGCAAGCCCGGGAGCAATCGCTTGAAGGCCTGAGTCAGGCGAGCCACCACGGCGTATTGCGAAAGTCGGGCTTCGAGGATTTCCAAGACCGGATTAAAAGCAAAGCCGGCATCGGCGCGCACTCGAAGCTCGCGGATATCCGGCGGTACGTTCACGAAACAGGTGGCCATCAATTCGACGCTGCCCTCCCAGGTGCCCGCGTTGCCGGGACGCAGTTCGGTATCCCAGAGGTAGGAAGAGTTAGCCTCGATGCAGAGCAGGGGGTTATAAGAGCGCTTGCCGCGATAACGGGGATTGTAGCCGACCGCCGCATTCTCCTGACGTCCAAACACCGTGACCACACTGCTGTCGAGATCAAAGATCAAACGCGATCGGTGGCCGGGGAGATGGATGAACTTCTGCAGCAGTCGGTCGTTCACGCGGTGCATTTGCTCCCGGAACGAGTCGGGAGCGTGGAGTAAGAAGCGACGCAAGGTTTGTGGATCGGGGAAACTCGGCAGGCCCGTCAAATATTGGAAGGTGCTGTTGGAACGCAGGAAAGACGCGGTCTCCAAGCGATCCAGGCCCAGTACGATCGGATAGACCAAGGCCAGGATCATTTGAGACAAACTATAGCGATGGTTGCGACGAAGATAGGTGAGATGTTGGGAAAAAAAGTTTCGGAATTGCAGCACTCGTAGAAATTCGCGGAAGAAGTAGATGCCGCCAAAGTGGGTCAGACCCTTGTGATCACAGGCGAGACGCAGATTCCGCGGTGCATGGCGCATTTCGGGATTACCTAACCGAGGGTTATGTTATCCCGAAACGACGAAAATGACATGAAACCATCGTCATTCCCGCATCGCGATAACCTCCCACCTCTCGAAATGCGCCGGATTCAGGTATCAGAGCACGATTTGGGTCCCGCTCATCACGCACTGGCCGGCGGGCGGCGCCAAGTTTCCTGCCAGGATCGACGAACCTGCCGGCCTGATGGACGTGGCCCCCACCATCCTTCAGTTCGCCGGCATTACGCCGCCCCCGGAGTTTCAGGGGCGCAGTCTGCTGGATCTCGTGCGCGCCGACCATCCCAAAATCCCTCGGGAGGTGGCAAGCGAAAGCGTTTACGCCGAGAGGCATTTCGGATGCAGTCCCTTGTGGTGCCTCCGCATGGGACATTACAAGTACATCCAGGCCCCGAAACCCGAACTTTACGATTTGGCCCGAGACCCGGGCGAAACGCGCGATCTCTTCGCGGTGCAAGGCGCACAGGCGCAGGCCTCGAAGCAGAGACTCACCGCTCTGCGAGCGCGGTTTCGAAATCCGCGTCCCCGCCGGCAAGGGACGCTCGATCCGGAGACGGTTGCTCGCCTCGGTTCGCTGGGATATGTGGCGGGAAGCTCACACGAGCCGGATACGTCGGAGAGCGGGCCCGATCCCAAAGACCGGATTGGCGACTTCGAGGAATTCGGACGCGCCATCGTTCTGGCGTCGACAGGCCACGTCGAGGAATCGAACGCGCTGCTCGAGAGGCTTCTCAGCGGCCACCCGGACCTCGTCGATGTGCGCATGAGTTTAGGACTGAACGATCAGCGCCTGCGGCGGCATGACGAGGCGGCGCGCCAGTTCCAGCAGGTTCTCAAGGCGGACCCGCTTAACGCCAAAGCGCATCTCGATCTGGGGTTGAGCCTGTTTGAAATGCGCAAGGTGGACGAAGCCGGGCGAGAATTCCAGGCGGCGCTCGCCATCGCGCCCAATTACACGCGGGCCGAGGACATGCTGGGCAGCGTGGCACTTCAGCGGAACGACTACGCGCGGGCGCGCGACCGCTTCGAGCATGTTTTGACGGTCGATCCCAACGACTACAACGCGCACTACAATCTGGGAGTGCTCGCGGCGCTCCAGGGGCAATGGGAGGCGGGTGAGCGGCACTTGCGCGCGGCCCTTGGCATCGACCCGCTCGATCCCGACGCGCATAACACGCTGGGTAGCCTTTATCTCCGCAAGGGCGATCTGGATAGGGCGGCGGCGGAGTTTCGCGAGGCATTGCGGCTCCGTCCGAAGTCCGCCTCCGCCCACTACAATCTGGGGCTGGTGCTTAGCCAACAACATCGCGCGGCCGATGCCGCCGAAGAGTTTCGCCGGGCACTGGCCATCGACCCGCAATTGAGCGCGGCGCGAGAGGCATTGGGCCGGCTGGCGTCGGGGAATTGATTTGTAGGGGCAACCCTTGTGGTTGCCCGCGGGCGGCCCAGGGCGTGGGGTTTCTTGCACGTCGGAAGCAACCCCTCACCCGTCCCACGACGGCTGACGAAGACGCCGTCGTGGGCCACCCTCTCCCCAGGGGAGAGGGCTTCTGGTTTTGTAGCGCCGCGCCTTGCCTACCGAGGGTCAGCGATGGTTACGGCCTGGTTGAGCGGCGTGCTCCCTGAACTCCCGCCCACTTGTACCCTGTACTCGCCAGGCGTGAGTTCCCACGTTTCCTTATCAACATTGAAGATCGACAGGTACTTGGGTTCGACCGTCAAACTCACCGCCTTAGATTCGCCGGGCGCGAGGGAAACTTTCTCCCACCCAATCAGCCGCTTGAATGGTTCGCCTGCGCTCGAAGGCAACGTCGCGTAGACCTGCGCAATCTCCGTCCCGGCGCGCGAGCCTGTGTTGGTGACGGTGAAGCTCACACGCAATTGCGCTCCTGGCGTCACTTCGAGAGAGGAATAAGAGAAGGTTGTGTAGGATAAGCCGAAACCGAACGGGAAGAGAGGCTCTTTGCCTTCCGCTTCGTACCACTTGTAGCCAACCTTCAAGCCTTCGGTGTAGTTGATATCAAAAGGTGTCTTCTGCTGGATTGGCTCGCCGCGTCCCGGCGCCGGCAACATTCCTGCGATGTGCGCGTGAGGAAGGTCCGCTTCGCTCTTGGGGAAAGTAACCGGCAGCTTGCCGGAAGGGTTCACGTGGCCGAACAACGCGCGCGCCACAGCCTCACTGCCGCGAATCCCGGGATACCACGCCTCGACGACAGCGCTCACTTTATCGACCCAGGGCATGGTGACGGGGCCGCCGGTCTCGAGCACCACAATCGTGTGCGGGTTCGCCGCCGCCACTTGATTCACCAGTTCATCCTGGTTGTCAGGCAGGGAGAGACTCGCCACGTCGCCGCCTTCGGTTGTATGCTGCCAAACGAAAACGATCGCGAGTTCAGAGGCGCCCGCCAGTTTCGCCGCCGCGGCCGGGTCAGTTCCGGAATCATATGTCACCTGGGCATTCGGTACGTGGCCCCTGAGCGCCCGCAAAGGAGAAGAGGGATGCCAGACGAACCTGGGGTTGCCCGGCACTGCGTTGCCGCCCGCCGCGTCGACCTGGTCGGAGCCCGCGCCCGAGAGCACGGCGATGTCCGCGTGCGCGCCAATCACCGCAATTGACTTAACCCCCGAAGCATTGAGGGGCAGCTGGGCGTCTTGGTTCTTCAGCAACACGATGGCACGTTCCTCAATTCGTTGGGCAACGTCCGCACCGGTGAACGGGTTGACCGGCTTGGGTTCGGGGGGATTATCGATGACCCCGAGGGCGAATTCCGTGCGCAGAATTCGATGCACCATATCGTCCAGCCGCGAAACGGGAACCTCTCCTTTTTCGACCGCCGCCTTCAAGGGGTCGCCGAAGTATTTGCCCGTAGGCATTTCCTGATCCATGCCTGCCTTGGCCGATGGAACCGCACTGTGCCCGGCCCCCCAGTCCGTCATAACCCACCCCTTGTAATTCCAGGCTTTCTTCAGAACGTCGGTCAGCAGGTAGGGATTCTCACAGGCATAGACGCTGTTGAGCCGGTTATAGGCGCACATGACGGTTCCGACATTCGATTCCTCGATGGCAATTTCGAAGGCCAGCAGGTCCGTCTCCTGCATGGCGCGTTTATCAATGATGGCGCTGCCGATGAAACGCCCCGTTTCCTGGTCGTTCACGGCATAGCGGTTGATGTTGGCGATGACCTGCTGGTCCTGAGTACCCTTCAATTCCCGGCCAAGCATCTTGCCGATTAAGAGAGGGTCCTCGCCCAGGCATTCGAAGTTCCGCCCGTTGCGCGCCTCGCGAATGATGTTGGCGGTTCCGCCCAGAGAAACGTTAAAGCCGAGGTCTCGTACCTCTTTGCCGAGCTGCGCGCCATACTCGTAAGAGCCTTCCAAATCCCAACTCGCGGCGTTGGCCAGCGAAGAGGGCAACGCGGTCGCGTACACTCCGCGCCAGCCGATGTTCGCGACGCCCGACCTGCCGTCCGTCATCTGCAAATCAGGGATCCCGAGGCGCGGAACTCCCGGTACGTAGCCCGCGCCGCCCAGCGAATGCTGTTTCGCGAGCGGCCCCTCTACGCCGTGAACCAGTGTGATCTTCTCGTCGAGCGACATCTCGTGGATCACCAGATCGGCCCGCTTGTCAGGCGACAGGCTCTTGTCCAGCCACGGACCTTTGACGACTTGTTTGGCGGCATGCTTCGGATTCTGCGCCGAAGCAACCGATAAAAGAAAACATAGTATAAACAGGGTCAAAATCCCTAGCATTCTCGCCAATCTTAAGAGAATACGTGATGCCTGACTTTCGTTCATTGCCGTTCTCTCCGTCTTACCCAAAATTTGCAGCGCGGGGCCGCAGCTTGCCCGCCCCGCGAAGGCGAAGAGTATAACAGCAGGCAGTTGCTATAGCGCAACAAATTCATGAGGCCGGATAACTGTTGGAGGAGCGGGCGAAAGGTCGGGGAATGATCCCGGAAAAAGCCGGTTTCACGCCAAGGCGCAAAGTGCGCAAAGCCCGCGAAGCAGCCTGCGCAATTAAGACGAATCACCGGCGCCGATCATGCGCGGCCGCACGGTGAATCCTCGCGTCGCGAGGGCAAGGTAACCAATCCCAATGAGGAACCAGATGCCTCCCACGACTCTCGCGACGTTGTCCAGGTTCCACCACATGATTCCGCAAAAGACAGCGCCGAAGAGCGAGAGGCCGGAATCAATGCAGGTCCTTAGCTTGCTCCGGTGAGGGCGCACGAAGGCGAATTGCCAGAAGGCGGCCAGATTCACATTCATGAAAGCGAAAAAGGCGCCATAGTTTTGGAGTTCCCCGGCATGTTCGAAGGCGTTGCCAACGTGCTCGAGGGCGATAGCGCCCACAAAAACAATCCCTCCGACGATCAGGATGTTATAGATCGGAGTGCTGGAGCCGGGGCTGAGGTGCGCAAAGATTCTGCGCGGCAGAACGTTGTCGCGTCCCATGCCAAAGAGCAGGCGCGCCGCGCCCAGGATGCCGGCGAGGCCGCCTCCGATATCGGCAAGCAGGATGCAGAAGCCCATGGCGTGAAACAAGCCCGGCCCGCCCACGCGCGCGCAGACGTCCATGAAGGCCGTTTCGAGGTTCGGCAAAGTCTGCCAATCGGGCCACACACGCTGGCCAAGATAGGCCAGGAATCCACCAAAGACGCCGGTGAACAGGCAAACCAGCACGATGGCCAGCAGCACGTTGCGCTTCGGATTATGCGCATCCTCAGACAGTGTGGTGACGCCTTCGAAGCCGAAGTAGGTGAGCACCGAATAGGAAGTCGCTGTCCACACCGTATGGATCGCGAAGGTCCTGGGATTGTAGAAGGGCTGGGTCGAAAACAGGCCTCTCCAACTTTGGTGATTAAACAGGAACCGGATCGCGAGTCCAATGAAAATCACCGCTACGAAGGACATGGCCGCCAACAGGATCTTGTCCGAAAGCGCCGAGGTCTTGATCCCTCGGAGATTCGGAGCGACCATGATCAATACCACGAGAAACATTCCAGCCACAAAAGGCACCTGCGGCAGGTAACGCGCATGAAGGACGATGGCAACCCAGACGCCATTAACGAGCGGCGTCACACCGTAATCGAGCAGAACCGCCCAGCCCACCAGGAATCCCAGGTAAGCATTCAACCCCTTACCCACATAGGTGTAGGCGGAGCCTGCGGAAGGGTAGATGGCCGCCATGCGGCCGTAACTGAAGGCCGTGATCAGCATGGGAACCATCGCGAGGAGAAGGGTGGTTGCGTAGTGGCCATTCGAGAGTTTCTGGGCGACTCCGAAGAGCGGCACCGAGGCAATGGGCTGCGTCAACACGATGCCGTAGAATACGAGGTCCCACAACGTGAGGACGCGGCGCAAATGGGGCGTCTCAGCGCCGCGTGTTGGCGCTTGTGATAAGACTTGTTCCATGGCACCCTGAAAGTAAGGCGTGAGTTCGCAGTATACCATCAATACATGAGGAGGGACGATGCCAGGCCCAGGTATGGAGTTGATCGGGGAAGAGGAAAAGAAGGAAATACTAGAGGTTTTGGAAGCAGGATACCTGTACCGCTACGGCAGCACCGATGATCCGCGGTTCAAAGCCAAGGTGGTCAAACTTGAGCAGGAGGTAGCCCAACGAGTCGGCGTGCCTCACGCCGTGGCGGTGAACTCCGGAACCTCGGCGCTGCTCGTGGCGCTGGTCGGGTTGGGGGTGGGTCCGGGCAACGAGGTCATCGTGCCGGGATACACTTTCATCGCCAGCATCTCGTCGATCATCTACGCGCGGGCGGTTCCTATTCTGGCGGAGGTTGACCGCACGCTCAATCTGGACCCTGCCGACGTCAAACGAAAGATCACGCCGCGCACCAAGGCCATCATGGCCGTCCATATGCTTGGCAATCCCGCGCGCCTCGATGAATTGAAGGCCATTGCGGACGAGCACAAACTACTTCTCATCGAGGACTGCGCGCAGGCGTTTGGGGCGCGCTACAAGGACTGCGGCGTCGGGTCGATTGGGGATGCGGGCACGTATAGCTTTAACGTCTACAAGACGATCACGGCAGGCGATGGAGGCATGGTAGTGACACACGACGAGTCCGCCTACCGGCGTTTCTTCGGCCTTCACGATCAAGGGCACTCACCGCTGCGCGCGGGCGTGGAGATCGGACGGCGGCCTTTCGTGGGCCTCGATTTCCGAATGACCGAATTGACGGCTGCCGTGCTGCTGGCCCAGTTGAACAAGCTGGAGACTATTTTGGATCGCTTGCATGCCAACAAGCAGCGCTTCAAGCGTGCGATCGGCGAATTACCGGGTTTGGAGTTCCGCGAGATCACTGACGCCGAGGGCGAATGCGCCACGCTGCTGACGGTGTTCCTGCCCAGCGAGGAGATTGCACGCGCCCTCGCCAAAGACCTCGGCACGCGTGTGGTGGCGGATTCGGGCTGGCACGTCTACTCGAACATGGAGCAGATCCTCGAGAAACGCACGCCCATCGAAACCGGTTGTCCTTTCCATTGCCCGCTGTATACGGGGCCCGAGCAACGCTACTGGAAAGGCATGCTGCCGCAGACAGACGCCCTGCTGGCGCGAGCGATCAACATCGGCATCGGCGTGCGCGACCCTGGATTGGGCTCGGAGTTCGGCGTGACGGTACGCGATGGGTCCGTTGCGGTGGACGAGCGCGCGGCGCGGTTCGTTCGCGCGGCGCGGAAGTACTTATAAACCGCTCGGTGCTTGATTGATATGGGCGGCTTTGCCGCTCTGTCGTGCGGAAAGGCTTCGCCTTTCCGGGCCCGCGCTCACGGAATCTCAGTTCTTCGGCGAGGCTGCGCCTCGCCGGTTGAGGCGCAGCCTCAACCTGGAATGGGGATTTGGGGCTTGTCCCGGAAAGGCGAAGCCTTTCCGCAAGGCAGGGCGGCAAAGCCGCAGGGCCTACAAGAACGATATCAGACGGCCACCAGCGCCGCCACTACTTCCTGGCTTTCAGGAGCGCGACCGCACCTGCCGGTAATTGCACTGTGGCGAGCGTTCTGCCTTGCTCGTGCGTCACCTGAACGGGCTTTCCCGCCATCGCCCCGGAGACTGCGTAATCCCCGCGAAAGCTCACTGTGACCGCCTCCGCATCGCCCCAATTCGAGAGGACGGCGACCGGCCCCGAGGGATGCGTGAGGCCGCGGAAACAGACCTTATCGGAGCCTTTGTCGAGTTGCACCGGCGCATCCCGCTGCGCCTCGAGCGCCGGCTTGACGATGAGTCGTTGGACAAATGGATTGCCGCGCTTGAAGTAGGCGAGGGTGACTGCCGACTCGAAGTAGAGCGCCTGCCCTTTGCCGAGCCGATGCCGTGTAGCGAACGGTTTGCCTTCGCGGTCGCGCAACACAACCTCCGCGCCCTTCAGTTCGAGAGGGAGCCTCCACAGTTCTCCACCGCGCTCGTTCTGGCTGGTGATCGAGTAGGGGTCATCTGCCTTGACAGGATAGATATCGGAAGCCTCTACACCGAAGACGTCGCCGAGCCCGCCGGGAATGGTGGGGCGGATTTCACCCATTTCGGTCTTCCAAGCCGTCAGACCGTCCGCCCAGAGCGTGCCGCCCCGGCTTACGAAATCGCGCAGCGCCGCGACGCCCTGATCGTCGATCGAGTAAGAATAAGGCGCATACAACACGGAGATATTATCATTCAAGGTGCTCTTTAGTTGATCGATATCCACGAACTGAATGGGGATATGGGCGCGGTGCAGCGCCAGGTAGCATCCCATCAGGGATTCCTCGACTTCGTCGCCCCGATGCTGGGTCCTTTCATCCAGGCTGTTGAGGATGGCGGATTCCCGGTTATAGAGTATGGCCACCTTCGCGGGCTGAGGCTTGGCTTCGGCGAGGTAAGGGTTCCGCTTCAAGCCATCGATAACAGCTTTGACGGCGGGTAGCCTTACGGATGGCTTTCCGTCCAGACTCACAAGGCCCCACTCACCGGCTTCCGTTCCGCCCACGCGCGGGTGCCACAACCAGAAGATCACCGCCTTGCTCCCGGCGCCGAACGAGTCCCACAGCCAGCGGGTCATGTCGTCCGGAGTGGGATTCAAGGGAAAACCGCCGGTGAAGACGGTGGGTCCGCTTTGCAATTCCGTGACCCACCACGGCTGGTCGCCCGCGGGCGTCCCGATCAGGTCGATCCGGTAAGCGTAGCGTTCGCCATATTCAGAGTGGGCGGCAGCAGGCGGGAAAATCCAGGCAGGATGAATCGAGGCGCCGAGGATATCAACAATGCGCTTTTCCTTCCAAACGTCCTGGCCGTCGGCGCCGCCCGTGGGCGCCGTCACGTTGATGTGAGTGGGGTGGGCAGGATCGACCGATTCGATTTGACCCTTGATCCAGAGGAGTTGATCCACCAGGTTGTCAATGTTGAACTCGCGCCAGTCCACCACCCGGTGGTAGTCGGTCCAATACTCGGAGAGCTGCTTGGGAGTGATGTCGGCGCCGGTGAACGATTCCAGGGGCTGAAACCAGTGCCGGTTGAGTTCCGCAACCGTCCCGTACTTCGCCTGGAGCCACTTGCCGAAGGCCTCGATGGTCGAGTACTCGGTGTCGTACTTCTCAGGCTCGTTCATCAGCAGCCACACGCCTTGCGCGGTGTGGCCCCGGTAGCGGTTAACGACTTTCGAAATGTAAGCCGACGCGTGCCGGCGGATTTCAGGATCGTTCAGGTTGGTGCGGTTGTGATAGAAGGGGGTCTTCCTGACCCAACCCGGCGGATCTTCGGCGCAGAGCGTAGCCACGATCTTGATTCCCGACCGGGCCGCGGCATCGTAGATCCAGTCGTAGCGGGTAAAGTCCCAGGCGCCCGGGGCTCGTTCGACATCGTCCCAAATGATGAATATGCGGGCGAGCGTCAGTCCGTTCTGGTGCATCAGCTCAAAGTGTCGTTGCACGCTCTCCTGGGTTTCGGTTGGGTTCAGGAAAAACTCCGCCCCCACACGTAGCTGTTGATTCAGTTCTGACAGTCGCGAGCCCGCACTCGTGTCCGCGTTTTGCGCCATCCGGGCTGCTCGAACGGGAACGATCACGGTTAAAAGCGATAATGCCAGTGCAAGGCCTTTCGCGGAGAAATCCGGAAGAACAGCCATCTCACTACGGCGGCGTGCGGTGCGAGTCATGCTTACCAGCTCCTTCGGCCCCTTCGGGCCACGCGATAGGCTATTATATTGGGCATAGCTTGTCAAGAGTGATCATGCCCCGGTGCTGTCCTGATTTGACTGGTAGCACCCACCTTTAGAGCCTGCCCTGAGCGAAGCGAAGGGTCGGCAAGTGCCGGCCTAACGGCCAGCGCTACGCCGAAACTAGAAGCTGTTTCAAAACCTTCTGTACCCGATTGCAGCGAAGATGGTCGACTGCGCTCGAAGCCGTGCTCCCCGGAGGGGAGCAAATTGAGTAGCCGGGGGTGAAACCCCCATAAGCGCTAAGATACGGCTTGACCGAGCGGCCCCGAATGGGGTCAACCGTAAGTAGCCGCAGGTTTTAACCTGCGGATGACAGGAGTGTTCCCAAATCAGGCCAACCCCAACGGGGTTGATCTCGGACGGGTCGACCCCTCCAGGGCCGGAATGTTGACGGACGCTTCATTTTCCATAGGTTTCACCTACGGCTACTCACGTCCCGCCCCTGCGGGGCTGAGCGCTCGAGCGGTGGCAGGGAACCCTGCGCGACAGTCAGTAATCTCTACTCTGCCGGGCGTTTTGAAACAGCTTCGAGACACTTCCCATGCCCGCATTGTACAGGTAGGGAATTGGACGTATAATTCAGTTGGGGCGAAAAGTCAGAACGGCAAAATTCTGCTTTCTTTCTGGGGCAAGAACCAACATTCCTACGGTCGGGCTTTTTTCAATTCAAGACTCGAGGAGGCACCTATGGCAACCAGCACTGCTTTGGAAAAGCAAGTCTCCGTCGGTCCGACGAAACTTCTCATTAACAATCAATGGGTGGAAAGCGCTTCGGGCAAGACATTCCCCACTGTCAATCCGGCAACCGGCATGGAAATATGCCGCGTGGCGGAAGCTGATGCGGCGGATGTGGACAAGGCTGTCCAGGCTGCTCGGGAGGCCTTTGATAAAGGCCCCTGGCGCAGAATGGCAGCAAGCGAACGCGGAAGGTTACTCAACAAGCTCGCCGATTTGATCGAGAAGAATGCAGACGAACTGGCCCGCCTGGAGGCTCTCGACAACGGCAAGCCTTATCAGGTTGCTAAAACGGCCGACCTGCCGCTGGTCATCGCCTGCTACCGCTATTACGCGGGCTGGGCGGACAAGATCCAAGGTAAAACCATTCCGATCGCAGGGAACTACTTTTGTTACACCCGGCATGAACCTGTGGGAGTCGTGGGCCAGATCATCCCCTGGAATTTCCCGCTCCTCATGCAAGCCTGGAAACTGGGCCCGGCGCTCGCGGCGGGGAATACGGTTGTGCTGAAACCGGCCGAGCAGACTCCCCTCACCGCACTGCGCGTGGGCGAACTGATTCTTGAAGCAGGGTTCCCGCCGGGCGTGGTCAATATCCTGCCGGGTTACGGGCCCACCGCCGGGGCCGCGATTGCCTGGCACAACGGGGTTGATAAAGTGGCTTTCACCGGGTCGACGGAAGTGGGGCATTTGATTATGGAAGCGGCAGCCCGGAGCAACCTGAAACGCGTGACGCTCGAACTGGGCGGCAAGAGCCCCAACATCGTTTTCGCGGATGCGGACATGGAACAGGCGATTGAAGGCGCCCACTTCGCCCTCTTCTTCAATCAGGGGCAGTGCTGCTGTGCGGGCTCGCGCCTGTATGTGGAAGCCAAAGCTTATGATGAGTTCGTGGATAAGAGCGTGGCGCGAGCCAAGTCGCGCAAGGTGGGCGACCCGTTCGACCCTGCGTCCGAACAGGGTCCGCAGGTGGACGACGTACAATTCGAAAAGGTCATGAGCTATATCCTGTCGGGAAAACAGGAGGGCGCGTCCCTGCTCGCGGGCGGGAACCGGGTGGGCAATCGCGGCTTCTTTATCGAGCCTACGGTTTTTGCGGATGTGGACGACGGCATGAAGATTGCCAAGGAAGAGATCTTCGGACCCGTTATGAGCATCATGAAATTCAAAGGCATCGAGGAGGTTGTGGAACGAGCGAACCGCACGGAGTACGGTTTAGCAGCCGCTGTCTGGACCCGCGATATCAGCAAGGCTTACGCCGTCGCCAACAGCGTGCGGGCTGGAACGGTGTGGGTGAACTGCTACGACGTCTTCGACGCTGGGGCGCCGTTCGGGGGCTTTAAACAATCGGGAATAGGAAGGGAACTGGGAGAGTACGGCCTGCAGCAATACACGGAGGTCAAGACCGTCACCGTGAAGCTGCCGAATTGATTCAAGGCCGGAACTGCTCTGAAAACCTGTAGGGGGAGGGCTTGCCCTACACTCGCCGGGGCCAGCGGAAATGCGGGGAGGGCAAGCCGTCCCCCTACAAGTCAACAGCGATGATGTGCGCTATGTGCTGGGGCTCAAGCAGCGGAGAAGGAAATCAAGCAACCGCTCGGACTGAAAAAACTCGGGAACTTCCTCGTGACCCTTGCCGGGGACCACGTCGACCTCTGCGTTGCCCCCCATGGCCTTGTAACGGCGCTCGAGTTCCAGCGTGTTCGGCTCGAGAGGGACGACCTTATCAGCATCGCCGTGGATGTGGAAAATGGGGACCTTAGCTCGCGCCAGCGGCGCCAGGCGGTCGATGGGATTATTCTTGCGGAGGCGCTTGCGCAGTTCCGCTTCACTCATCCCGTAGGCTTTCAGGATCCGGTCTCCACCCAGGTTGGGCCATCCTGTGAGGTTTGTGACAGGGTAGATTCCTACGATGCAGCCCACATCGTGCGCGTGCTCCACAGCCCAGTTATAGACCATTATGCCCCCGCGACTCTGCCCTACGAGGCAGGGCCGCGGCGACAGCGCATATTCCTTTCGAACGTACTTGTAAAACTGCGTGTAGGCTTTCCGCCCTTGAGCGTTCCCCCAGGATTCTCCCACGTCGACGCCTGCGACCCAGACACCTTTGTCAAGCAGCCGCGTGAATAACCAATCGAGAGACTTATTCGGGTAGCGCCCCATCTCAGGTCTGGCATGCACAAACGTGGGCGCGTACCATACCCACGGTTTCAGTCCCGCGCGTTCAGGACCATTCGGCTTGATAACGAACCCGCTGCCTCCAGGCACGGCAAAGTCGAATCGTGTGGCGCCGTACTCCTTCGACTCGACCTGGGCCAGGCTTTGCTGCGGCAGGATCAGCAGGCCAACTTGCATTGCCGTGGCCAACAGCAACCAAGCTCTAAGGTTCAAGGACAAAACTGAAAGTGGTGTGGTATCCATAGTTTAAACGTCCAGAAAGTATAACCGCGGCGATTCGGGAAGGGAAGACGCTATCAGCCGTCAGCTTTCGGCTCTCAGCTAACGAAAAACACCCAAAGTGTTTACACGTGACCCGAGTGCTTAAAAAGCCGTCTGATCGTCACCCCCGCGTAAGCCGGGGGTCCAGTGTCACTCCAGGGACCGATGGATTCCCGCTTTCGCGGGAATGACGGTCCTGGGGTGGTTCTCAGGGGACCGATTCGAAGCGGCCGACAGCCAAGAACTGACGGCTGAGAGCTTTTTCCATGACACCTGACACCCGACACCTGACATCTGCGCAGAGATGGAACGTGGTTTGCTATGCAGGAAATGGGATCAGCCTTTCACGCAGCGACACAATGTCTGATCCACGCGAGGTTTCATTATGGACACTATGATTGTGCTCTTTACCATCTGGGCTGTGATTACCCTCCTCTTCCTGGTCCTGGTCGTTTACCGTTCTCGACTGACCAAGAAAGAAACGGACTGGATCCCCCTGAGTGACGACGCGAAGGAAGACCAAGCCATTGAAACGCAGAAGGTTATCGAGATTAAGACGCACAAGATCACCGTCCCCATTCGCGCCCTCGGCGTACTTTGGGTGGTCATGGCGGTCGTAGTTGTGGGTTTCTGGTTCTACCACGGAATTACGACCCCGCCTCCGATCAAATAGGCAGCGATCTGTTGGTTCCCAAGTGGCGGCGAGCGTGCGGACGGTCGGCGGTTTCTTTTTCCACCCTCATCGTCAGCCTCTGGGGTTTTTGGGGCAGCAGCGAGAACTTCCACGCGGACCGGTCAATCACCAACTTGTGGAAAAACCTCGCGCTGGCGGCGGGCCAGCGCGTGTGTGCAAGGACTCTGGTTCTTTGGCTGAAGGTTGGACTTAGCTTGTGGCGTCCTACAAACCCAACTCTTGCTTCAGGTCTTGAGCGTTGAACGGCGAACAGGCGAAGACGCGGCCATCCACGTCGAAGGTGGGAACTTTCCGTTTGCCGTTGTTGGCGACTTTGACGAACTTCGCCGCTCGAAGGTCCTCTTCGATATCGATCTCTTCAAAAGCCAGCTTGTTTTCCTCCAGAAACTGTTTCGCCTTGCGGCAGTCGGGGCACCAGCTTGTGGTGTAGATGCGAATATTCATGGATGGCCGAAAAGGAAACTGGAAAATGGAAATTGGAAAAATGGAAGCTCGGAAATAAGACCTTCGTGCTTAACGGGGTTTTAGGATTCCATTTTCCGGTTTCGAATTCCCAGTTTCCGCTCTTACCCCTGGCGGTGGTGCGCGGTCTCGAGTCGGGCGACGGCGCGGCGCAAGGATTCGCGGGCTCGCTCCATGTCAATTTCCGGATCCGAGAAGCGTTTCAGGCGTTCCTCAGCTCGCAGCTTGGCTCTTCCGGCGCGCTCGATGTCGATCTCCTCGGCTCGCTCGGCGCTTTGAACCAGGACGATGACGCGGTCGGGGAGCACCTCAGCGAACCCCCAATTGACGCACAAATAGTGCTTGGAGCCTTCCCGAGTGTAGCTAAGCTCGCCGGGCACGAGTTCGGTCAATAAGGGAGCGTGGCCGGGCAACACCCCGATATATCCGCCTTTGCCCGGCACCGTCACCCCGCTCACGGCGTCGCGCACCAACAGACGATCCGGGCTTACGATGTTCAGTTGCAGTTCGGTGGGAAGTGTTTCGGCCATAGCACAGTCCAGAAGTCGAGAGTCAAGAGTCGAGAGTCGAGAGTCAACGGTCAAGAATATGTAGGCTGACTTCAACTCACGACTGCTCAGGCAGCCGCACCCAGCTCGACCTTCTTTCTGAGGCCAGAGAGCATACGCTCGACTTCGCTGACCTCCTTAAGCAGTACCTCCGAGCAATCCTTGGCTAGGAAATGCAAATCGTGGCTAAGCATCAGAAGGTACTCTGTCTCCACGAGGGACGCCTCAGCAATATTCAGAAATCGCGCATACTCCTGGTTGCTTTGACGCTTCGATCCCTCTGCAATATTTGTGGGCACGGAAGCCGCCGCCCGTCGCAACTGGGAAATTAGACCAAAACGCTCCCCGGAAGGAAAATTGGCGGTAAGGCGATAAACCTCAAGTGTTAGCAGGTGGCTTCGCTGCCAAACTTTGAGATCCGTAAAGCGCTGCACGGTCCTTCCTTTCGAGTCGACGCCGTTCTTACCACTCTCGACTTTCGACTCTCGACTCTCGACTGTCCCTACGCTGCCGACTTCAGTTTTTCCGCTCTCTCGAGAGCCTCCTCGATAGTCCCCATCATGTAAAACGCCTGCTCGGGAATATCATCGTACTTGCCTTCCACGAGCTCTTTAAAGCCCTTGATGGTGTCCTCGAGCTTCACGTAACGGCCCTCGAGCCCCGTAAACTGCTGGGCCACAAAGAAGGGCTGAGAAAGGAAGCGTTGGATCTTGCGCGCCCGCGCCACTGTCAACTTATCCTCTTCGGAGAGTTCGTCGATGCCCAGGATGGCAATGATGTCCTGAAGGTCCTTGTATTTTTGCAGGATGGCCTTTACGGCGCGCGCCACCCGGTAATGCTCCTCGCCCACGATGCGAGGGTCCAAGACGCGCGAAGATGAAGCCAGCGGATCGACGGCCGGGTAGATGCCGATTTCAACCAGTTGCCGGGAGAGGACGGTGGTGGCATCGAGGTGGGAGAAAGCCGTGGCCGGAGCGGGATCGGTAAGATCGTCAGCCGGCACATAAATGGCCTGCACGGAAGTGATAGAGCCCTTCTTTGTGGAAGTGATACGCTCCTGGAGCTCGCCCATTTCGGTTGAGAGGTTAGGCTGGTAACCAACCGCCGACGGCATGCGCCCCAGCAGGGCCGAGACTTCCGAGCCCGCCTGGGTAAAGCGAAAGATGTTGTCGATGAACAGCAGCACATCCTGTCCCGCTTCGTCGCGGAAATACTCCGCCACGGTGAGGCCCGTCAAGCCGACGCGCAGGCGGGCGCCGGGCGGCTCGGTCATCTGTCCGTAAATCAAAGCGGCCTTGGATTTATCCGAGTTTCCCGGCACCACCACGCCCGACTCCTGCATTTCCAGCCACAGATCATTGCCTTCGCGGGTACGCTCACCCACGCCGCAAAAGACCGAGACGCCGCCGTGTTTCAGGGCGACGTTATTGATCAGCTCCATGATGATGACGGTCTTACCCACGCCGGCGCCGCCGAATAAACCCGTCTTGCCGCCTTTTAAATA
>Ga0209415_10002445_pt1 | contig 34758 bp, 31 predicted proteins | sample PeaSoiSIISIP2007_FD_187696 | JGI IMG/M metagenome (GOLD analysis project Ga0209415, IMG submission 187696) | Peat soil microbial communities from Weissenstadt, Germany - SII-SIP-2007 (SPAdes) (version 2) | ecosystem: Environmental > Terrestrial > Soil > Wetlands > Peat | place: Germany... | reverse complement strand
GGCGTGAAGGCCGACGTCTCGCTGCACTGGCTCATCATTCTCACCCTCGTGCCCCTCGCCTGCGTCACGATGGCCGGCCTCGGCCTCGTGCTCGGGACTTCGTTTGAGGCGAGGAACATCGGCCTGATGTTCGGCTTCATCATTCTGCCGATCACGTTCCTCGGCGGGACGTACTACCCCTGGACGCACCTGGCGCCCGTCAAGATCGGCGGCTTTCACTGGTTGCAGACGCTCGTCTTGATCAACCCGCTCGTCTACGTCAATGAAGGCATGCGCGCGGCCTTCACGAACGCGCCGCACATGCACCTCTACGTGATCTATCCGGTGATGCTCGGCTTCGCCACGCTCTTCTTGTCGCTCGGCCTGCACAACTTCCGTGGCAAGGTGCTCTCGTAGCTCGATCTGGGCGTCCTTTCCCCGGGGCGAAATCGTCCAAACGAGTATCGTGACTCACTAATGGTGCTCTCGGACCGGTCCATCAAAGAGGCGCTCGAGACCGGACGGCTCGTCGTCGAGCCCCTCGGCGAAAACTGCATCCAGCCCTCCTCGGTCGACCTGCACATTGACCAGTACTTCCGGGTCTTTCGCAATCACTCCCAGCGCGTGATCGACGTGCGCGAGGCCCAGGAAGACCTCACGGAGCTGATTGACGTCGGGCCCGAGACACCGATGATCCTGCACCCGGGCGAGTTCATGCTGGGCTCGACAATCGAACGGGTAGCGCTGCCCGACGACATCGTTGGACGCCTCGACGGCAAGAGCTCGCTCGGGCGTCTCGGTCTGGTGATTCACTCCACGGCTGGCTTCGTCGACGCCGGCTGGGACGGCCATCTCACCCTCGAGCTCTCCAACGTCGCCAACCTGCCGATCACGCTCTACGCGGGCATGAAGATTGGCCAGATCAGCTTCTTTCAAATGACGACGTCCGCCGATCGCCCGTACGGCTCGAAAGAACTCGGCTCGAAGTACCGGGGCCAGCGCGGGCCGACGCCGAGCCGGTACTCCGAGAACTTCAAGAAGACGTCGTGAGCCGCGCGGGGTCCATCCGGTGCTAGCGCGGATCATCATCGGGCTGGCCATCACGGTGGTGTGCTACGCCGTCGCCGGGCAGCGCTTCTACTGGCTCTCGCGGCTGATTCGGGCCGGCCAGCCAGCGCCGCGGCGCTGGCACGGCTTCGCCAAGGTGGCCGACGCCGAGGTCGTGGAGGTGGCCGGTCAGCGAAAGCTGCTCAAGTGGACCGTGCCGGGGCTGGCGCACTTCTTCACGATGTGGGGCTTCGCCGTCCTGCTCTTCACGATCGTCGAGGCGTACGGCGCTCTCTTCCAGCGTGGTTTTCACATCCCCCTGATCGGCCAGAGCAACTGGCTGGCCTTCGTAGAGGACTTCTTCGCCACGGCAGTGCTGGTCGCGCTCGCCGTCTTTTCGATCATCCGCGTCCGAAACGCGCCCTCGAGGAAGGACCGCGAGAGCCGCTTCTTTGGTAGTCACACGCGCGCCGCGTGGATGGTCCTCGTGATGATCGCGCTCGTCATCGTGACGCTGCTGCTCTACCGGGCGGCCCAGATCAACACCGGACACTTTCCCTACGGCCAGTCCAAGTGGGCCTTCGCGAGCCACGTCGTCGCCACGTGGCTGCGACCGCTCGGAGTGGGCGTGAACAGCGTGCTCGAGGCGGTGTTTCTCTTGGCGAATGTGGCCGTCATCTCGAGCTTCCTCGTCTTCGTCTCCTACTCCAAGCACCTGCATATCTTCTTTGCACCGATCAACATCGCCTTCTCACGTCGACCCCGTGCGCTCGGCGGTCTTGACAAGACCCCCGACATGGACATGGAGCACGTCACGGAGGACACGGTCTTTGGCGCCGGCCACGTCGAGGACTTCACGTGGAAGCAGATGCTCGACTTCGCGACCTGCACCGAGTGCGGGCGGTGCCAGAGCGTCTGTCCCGCCTGGACGACGGGCAAGCCCCTCAGCCCGAAGCTCCTGGTCATGGGCCTTCGCGACAACATGTTCGCCTCGGCCGACCGGCTGCTCAGCCACGAGAGCGACAGCGGCGTCGCCACGCTCGTGCCCTCGACGATCGACCCCGACGTGCTCTGGTCGTGCACCACGTGCGGCAGCTGCGTCGAGCAGTGCCCGGTCGACATCGAGCACGTCGACGCCATCATGGACATGCGTCGCTACGAAGTGCTGATGGAGTCGAGGTTCCCGAGCGAAGCCGGGCTCTTGTTGCGCAATTTGGAAAACCAGGGCGACCCGTGGGGACTGGGATCGTCGAAGCGCACCGAGTGGCTCGCCGCGCTCGACTTCGAGGTGCCGGTCGTCGAGGGAACGATCCCCGACGACGTCGAGTACCTCTACTGGGTGGGCTGTGCCGGCTCGCTCGACGAGCGCGGCCGCAAGCAAGTCGAGGCCGTCGCGCGCACGCTGCACCGCGCGGGCGTCAGCTTCGCCGTGCTCGGACCTCGCGAGTCCTGCACCGGCGATCCCGCGCGGCGCCTGGGCAACGAGTACCTCTTCCAGGAGATGGCCAAGGCCAACATCGCCACGCTCGACGACGTCGGCGCGAAGAAGATTGTTGCGAGCTGCCCGCACTGCTTCAACACACTAAAGAACGAGTATCCCGATCTCGGGGGCAACTACGAAGTGATCCACCACGCCCAGCTGCTGAGCCACCTCGTCGAAACGGGCCGCCTGGTCCCGGGCAGCTCGTACCAGGGGACGGTCACCTACCACGACCCGTGCTACCTAGGTCGCCACAACCGGGTCTTCGACGAACCACGCGACGTCCTCGGCGCGATACCGGGCGTCGAGAAGGTCGAGATGCCACGATGCCGCGAGCGGGGCTTCTGCTGCGGGGCCGGTGGCGCGCGCATGTGGATGGAAGAGACGATCGGCAAGCGCGTCAACGTGGACCGCACCGAGGAGGCCCTCGCCACCGGCGCCGACGTCATCTCGACAGCCTGCCCCTACTGCATGATCATGCTCGATGACGCGGTAAAGGCGAGCGGACGGGACGACGTCTCAGTCCTCGACATCTCCCAGGTCGTCGAGCGCTCGCTGCGCTAGGCGACCTCAATATTCACGCGCCCGTAACACGTTCCTAACGACTTCGAAATTCTCCGTTGGCACACTGAGTCCAACCTTCGAGGCCAACGACGCCCTCTCAAGCGAAAGCGAGTGGACGTGCTCGACGCAGCCTCCAACATTCCCTACCCCAGTTGGCTGAATCCCGCGGACAACACGTGGCAGATCGTCGCGGCGACCCTCGTCGGATTGATGAGCCTGCCCGGCATTGCCGTGCTCTACGGGGGGCTCGTTCGAAAGAAGTGGATCGTCAACACGATGATGATGACCTTCTCCGCCTTCTCGCTGACGCTGCTCGTGTGGATGCTCTGGGGCTACAACATGGCCTTCGGGCCGCTGGCGCACTTCGGCCCCACGGGCTCGTTCTGGAGCGGCTTCGTCGGCCACTTCACCCCCCTCGCGACCGCGAGCTCCGAGCAGGGCCAGGCCGTCTCGGGCGCCAACACGCTCATCCCCTTTCACTTCTCAACGGCGACCCTCGCTTACTTCCAGTTCGTCTTCGCCGCCATCACGCCGATCCTCTTCCTCGGCGCGCTCGTCGGGCGCATCAAGTTCAAGGCCTGGCTGCTCATCGTGCCGCTTTGGATCACGCTCGTCTACTGCGTGAACGCGGCCCTGCTCTGGGGCGGCGGCTTCTTCGCCCAGAAGGGGGCGGTCGACTACTCGGGCGGCTACGTCATCCACCTTTCGGCGGGGGTCGCGGCGTTCGTCGGCGCGTGGATCGTCGGGCCGCGCCGCTGGCAGGACCGGGAGAACGCCTTTCCGAGCAACCTGATGATGGTCGCTGTAGGGGCGGGCATCCTCTGGCTCGGTTGGAACGGCTTCAACGGAGGCGACCCGTTCTACGCGGGCGCCGACATGGCCTCGGCCGTGCTCAATACCAACGTCGCCACCGCGGCCGGACTGCTCACGTGGATGTTCTGGGACATGTTCCTCTCCCGGCAGAAGAAGCCGACATTTCTTGGCGCCATCAACGGCATGATCTGCGGGCTCGTGGCCATCACCCCGAGCGCCGGCTGGGTGAATGGAGTCGGCGCCATCCTCGTCGGTCTGATTGCCTCGACGGTCGTCTGGTTCGCCTGGACGTACCTCTCGCGGTGCCGTCCGTTCTCCAAGGTCGACGACGCGCTCGGCGTCGTCTACACCCACGGGTTCGCCGGTCTTACTGGCGGACTCTTGGTGGGGCTCCTCGCCGACCCGGCGATGACCGAGTACGGCGTGAAGGGCGCCCACTACAAAGGGATCGGTGCGTTCTTCGTGCGCGGCTGGTTCTTCGGCCACTCGCTGCACCAGCTCTGGGAGCAGTTTCTCGCCGCAGCCTGGATCATCTGCTGGACGGCCGTTGGCACCTTCTTAATCTTCCACTTCGTTAAGTTCGTCCTCGGGGGACTGCGCGAGTCCGAAGAGACGCTTCGCGAGGGCGACATCGCAATCCACGAGGAGGAGGCCTTCCCCGAGCCGACCTTCGGCGAGCCCGTCCTCACGCCCAGCCACACCCACCCCGACAACGTCTAAGGAGATCCATGAAGCTAGTTACCGCCGTTGTCAAGCCGTTCAAGCTCGACGAAGTGAAGGTCGCCGTGAAGGCCGTTGGCGTCACGGGCCTCACCGTCGGCCAGGTGCGGGGCTTCGGCCACACCGGGGGCCACATCGAGATCTACCGGGGCAAGGAGTACGAGTTCGACTTCGTCGACAAGATCCAGATCGAGGTCATCGTCACCGACGAGATGGTCGAAGAGGTCATCGACGCGATCGTCGCGGCCGCGCGCACCGACACCGTCGGTGACGGGATCGCCTGGGTGACCGATGTCGAGCACGTGATTCGCATCCGCACCAACGAGCGAGGGCCGAAGGCGCTCTAGTCAGCCCGCCTGGTGGGCGACGGCTTCGGCGGCGAGCTTCGCGGCCTCGGGATCGCCGAGGTAGCGCGCCGCGAGCACGTTCAGCTCGTGGTCGAGCGTCATGCGATACGGGATGCCCGTGGGGATCTCGACCCCGGGGATCTCCTCGTCGCTGATGTTCTCCAGGACCATGCGCAGCGCCCGTATCGAGTTGCCGTGGGCGACGATGATGACGGCCCCGCCGCGCACGCCCTCGCTCTTTAAGTCCTCGCCAATGACGTCGCGGAAGCAGGGCGTCACGCGCGCCACCACGTCCTTCAGGCATTCAGTGCGCGGGATGAGGTCCTTCGCCACGTCGCGGTAGCGCGGGTCCTCGAGGCTGCTGCGTGGATCACCGAGGGGCAGTGGCGGCGGCGGCACGTCGAATGAGCGTCGCCAGATCTGCACCTGCTCGAGTCCGAACTCCTCGGCCGTCTGCATCTTGTCCTTGCCGGTGAGGTCGCCGTAGTGGCGTTCGTTGAGACGCCAGCTTCGCCGAACGGGCAGCCAGGAGCGTCCCGCCACGTGCAGGGCGATGTCGGCCGTGCGGATGGCCCGGGTGAGGACCGACGTGTGCAGGACGCGCAGGTCGAGGTCGGCTTCGCCGGCGAGGAGCTCGCCGGCCGAGTTGGCCTCGGCCTCGCCGTCGGGGGAGAGGTCAATGTCCTGCCAGCCGGTGAAGAGGTTGAGGTCGTTCCACACCGAGCGTCCGTGGCGCAACAGGATGAGTTCGGGCACGTTGCGAGCGTAGTCCGGTGCGAAATTCCTGGAATCGGCGGGTTCCCGTCCGTTTTCGGGCCCGTCCATCTCTTAGTTAATATTTATGTTGTAATTTTTCTTGACAAGTGGGGGCTCAACTTTGTAAGATATCTACAGTGGTTTCTGATCGTCCGGACGGACCGGCGGCTCAGAGGACTGTATAAGGAGTTTTCATGGCAAAGGCAGTCGGCATCGACCTCGGCACGACGAACTCGGTGGTGAGCGTCCTCGAAGCGGGCGAACCCGTCGTCATCCCCAACGCCGAAGGTAGCCGCACGACCCCGTCGGTCGTCGGTTTCTCCAAGACCGGCGAAGTGCTGGTGGGCGAGGTCGCGAAGCGCCAGGCGATCACCAACCCCGACCGCACCGTGCGCTCGGTAAAGCGCCACATGGGCGAGAACTGGTCGATCGACATCGACGGCACGAAGTACACCGCCCAGGAGATTTCCGCGCGCATCCTGCAAAAGCTCAAGCGCGACGCCGAGGCCTACCTCGGCGACACCGTGACTCAGGCCGTCATCACCGTGCCGGCCTACTTCAACGACGCCCAGCGCACCGCCACCAAAGAGGCCGGCCAGATCGCCGGGCTCGAGGTGCTGCGCATCGTCAACGAACCGACGGCCGCCGCCCTCGCCTACGGACTCGACAAGGGTCCCCAGGAGCAGACGGTTCTCGTTTTCGACCTGGGCGGCGGAACATTCGACGTCTCGGTGCTGGAAATAGCGGAAGGCGTCTTCGAGGTGAAGTCCACCCACGGTGACACGCACCTCGGTGGCGACGACTGGGACGACGCCGTGATGGCTTGGCTCGTCAAGACCTTCAAGGACACCGAGGGCGTCGACCTCTCCAACGACAAGATGGCCGTCCAGCGCCTGAAGGAGGCCGCGGAGAAGGCGAAGATCGAGCTCTCGGCCGTGCAGGAGACGACCGTCAACCTGCCCTTCATCACGGCGACGGCCGACGGCCCGAAGCACCTCGACATCAAGCTCACCCGGGCCAAGTTCAACGAGCTGACTTCCTCCCTCGTCGATCGCTGCCGCGGGCCCTTCGACCAGGCCATCAAGGACGCCGGGCTGACCCTCGACAAGATTGACCACGTGATCCTGGTGGGCGGCGCGACGCGCATGCCCGCCGTGCAGGAACTCGTCGTGAAGGTCACCGGCAAAGAGCCCAACAAGAGCGTGAACCCCGACGAGGTCGTTGCCGTCGGCGCGGCCATCCAGGCCGGCGTCTTGAAGGGCGACGTGAAGGATATCTTGCTGCTCGACGTGACGCCGCTCTCGCTCGGCATCGAGACCAAGGGTGGCGTCATGACCAGAATCATCGAGCGCAACACGACGATTCCAACGAAGAAGTCCCAGACCTTCACCACGGCCGACGACAACCAGCCCTCGGTCGAGGTGCACGTCCTCCAAGGCGAGCGCGAGATGGCGTCCTACAACCAGACACTCGGCAAGTTCCAGCTGGTGGGCATCCCGCCGGCCCCGCGAGGCATCCCCCAGATCGAGGTGACCTTTGACATCGACGCGAACGGCATCGTGCACGTCTCGGCGAAGGACCAGGCGACCGGGGCGACGCAGTCGATGACCATCACGGGCGGCTCAGCGCTCAGCAAGGACGAGATCGACCGAATGGTCCGCGACGCCGAGGCCCACGCCGAGGACGACCGCAAGCGCCGCGAAGAGGCCGAGATCCGCAACAACGCCGACGGCCTGGTGTACCAGACCGACAAGCTCCTAAAGGACCAGGCCGAGTCGCTCCAGGGCACCGAGCGCGCCGACGTCGAGAGCGCGCTGGCCGCTCTCAAAGAGGCCCTCAACGGCACCAACGTCGAGGCCATCAAGTCGGCGACCGACAAGCTGCTCTCGGTGAGCCAGAGCTTCAGCCAGCGGCTCTACGAGGAGGCGGCAAAGTCCAACGCGAGCGAACCCGCGGCCCCGGCCGGCGACGATGAGGACATCGTCGACGCCGAGATCGTCGACGAAGCGTGAGCGACGAGGTCGAGCTGGGCGAGTCGGCGGCACCGGGCGAGCCGGACCGAGCCATCGATACGACCGAGCTCGACGAGATGAGTAACGGAGCCACCGAGGCCTTCGACGACCGCAACGAGGTCGAGCGCCAGCGCGACGAGTACCTGGACACCCTGCAGCGTCTGCAGGCGGAGTTCGAGAACTACCGCAAGCGCGTCGCGCGCTCGGCCAACGACGCGGCGGTTCGCGCCTCCGGCGACATCGTCGCGAAGCTCTTGCCGGTGCTCGACGCCTTCGACTACGCCCAGGCCCACTTCGCCGATGCCCAGAGCCACGAGGCCGAGGCGCTGAGCCAAGCGCGCGCGCTGATGCTCGATGCGCTGAAGAGGGAGGGCCTCGAGCGCATCGACGAGATCGGCGTTCCCTTCGATCCGAAGGTCCACGACGCCGTCGCCCACGCCGAGGATGAGGCGGGGGAGGGACCGGTCGTCGAAGAGGTGCTGCGCGCGGGGTACAGCTGGCAGGGCAGCGTGATGCGCCCGGCCATGGTCAAAGTCAGGGGATAACCCGTGGCCGAACGCGAGTGGTTCGACAAGGACTACTACCAGGTGCTCGGTCTCACCCAGAGCGCGACCGCCAAGGAGATCACCCGCGCCTACCGCAAGCTCGCCAAGCAGCTCCACCCCGACACCCACCCCGGCTCGGAGGAGAAGTTCAAGGAGGTCTCTGGCGCCTACGACGTGCTCGGCGACGAGCTAAAGCGCAAGGAGTACGACGAGATCCGCCGACTCGGACCAGCGGCGGCCGGACTGGGCGGACCGGGCAGCGGCGGCTTCAACTTCCAGACGGGCGATTTCACCGACTTGGGCGACCTTTTCGGCGGGCTCTTCGGGGGCGCCCGGCGCCAGCGCGCCCAGCGCGGCGCCGACCTGGAGACGGCGCTGCACCTCGGATTTCGAGACGCCGTGATGGGGGTCACCACGACGGTGAGCCTGCCGAGCAACGAGGCCTGCCACACCTGCAAGGGCACCGGCGGCGCGCCGGGCAGCGAGTTCGTGCCCTGCGAGCGCTGCCACGGGCGAGGCGTCATCAACGACGATCAAGGTCCCTTCGCAATGTCGAGCATCTGCCCGGTCTGCCAGGGTCGGGGTGGGCGATTCGCCGAGCCCTGTCCGACTTGTCACGGCACCGGCCGCGAGCCCTCGGCCCGCCGCGTGAACGTGCGCATCCCGCCGGGCGTCGTCGACTCCCAGCGCATTCGACTCAAGGGCAAGGGCAACCCGGGTACCAACGGGGGCCAGGCGGGCGACCTCTTCGTCGACGTGCACGTCGCCACCGATCCGCGCTTTGAGCGCCGTGGTAGGAACGTGACGACAAACGTGAAGGTGCCCCTCACCCAGGCGATCCTCGGCACGACCGTCGAGGTGCCCACCCTCGACGAAACCATCACCTTGAAGGTGCCGGCCGGCACCCAGCCGGGCACGACCATGCGCGTGAAGGGCCGCGGCGTGCCGGCGAACGGCAAGCACGCGAGCGGCGACCTGCTCGTCACCGTGAACGTCGCGCTGCCAAAGAAGTTGACCAGGCAGCAGCGGGCCCTCGTCGAGCAACTCTCGACCTCGCTCAACGAGGCCGCGCCCGAGGAGGTCGCCAGTGACTGAGCGCCAGCCACGCCACGCCGTCTACGTAATCTCGGTCTTCGCCGAGCTCGCGGGCGTGCACCCCCAGACGCTGCGCAACTACGAGCGAAGCGGACTGCTGAGTCCCGAGCGCACCAGCGGCGGTTCGCGCCGCTTTTCTGACGAGGACCTCGAGGCCCTTCGGCGCATTCAAGATCTTACGAACGACGGCGTGAACCTCGAAGGGGTGAAGCGCATCATGGCCCTCGAGGTCGAGCTCGAGAACTTGCGCGAGCGCTTGAGCGCCCTCGCCGACGAGGCGCGCGCCAATGTGGAAGAGACCCATCGCCAGTACCGACGCGATCTCGTGCCGGTGCAGAACTCGCTCGTCGTCGTCGAGGCGAAGCGCCGCGGCCGAGGAGGTGCCTGATGGCCTTGGACCCGGCGCGCTGGACGGTGAAGACCCGCGAGGCGTTCCAGGCCGCCACGACCCAGGCCGCCGCGGCCGGCAGCCCCTACGTCACCCCGGCGCACCTCCTGCTCGCCTTGCTCAACCAGTCAGACGGCATCGCCCGGCCGCTGCTCGTGGCGGCCGGGCTCGACCCCGTCGCGATCAGCGCCACCCTTAACGAGAGGGTCGCGAAGGAACCCCGCACGGTCGGCGGTTCGCAGCCCGGCCTGTCACCCGAGGTCCGCCACGGCCTCGAGCAGGCCGACGAGTTGCGCCAGGAGCTCGGCGATGAGTACCTCTCGGTCGACCACATCCTCGTCACCTTTGCGAGCGAGCTCGGCACGTCGCGCGACGCGCTGCTCCAGGCGCTGCGGGGCATACGCGGTTCCGCGCGCATCACCTCGGAGAACCCCGAGGAGACGTTCCAGTCGCTCGAGAAGTACGGACGCGACCTCACGGCGCTCGCCCGCTCGGGCAAGCTCGACCCGGTCATCGGGCGCGACGACGAGATTCGCCGCGTCATCCAGGTGCTGTCGCGCCGCACGAAGAACAACCCGGTCCTGATCGGCGAGCCCGGCGTGGGCAAAACGGCCATCGTGGAGGGCTTGGCCCTGCGCATCGTCGAGGGCGACGTGCCCGAGTCGCTGCGCGACCGGCGCCTGATCGCGCTCGACCTCGGATCGATGATCGCCGGGGCGAAGTACCGCGGCGAGTTCGAGGAGCGCCTGAAGGCCGTCTTAAAGGAGATCCAAGAGGCCGAGGGCGAGGTCATCACCTTCGTCGACGAGCTGCACACCATCGTGGGCGCGGGGGCCAGCGAGGGCGCCATGGACGCGAGCAACATGATCAAGCCGCTGCTCGCCCGCGGCGAGCTGCGCCTCATCGGAGCGACGACGCTCGACGAGTATCGCCAGTACGTCGAGAAGGACGCGGCCCTCGAGCGCCGGTTCCAGCAGGTCTTCGTCGGCGAGCCCTCCGTCGAGGACACCATCGCGATACTGCGCGGATTAAAGGAGCGCTACGAGGTCCATCACGGCGTGCGCATCCAGGACGCGGCCCTCGTCGCCGCCGCGACGCTGTCGCAGCGCTACGTGGCCAACCGGTTCCTGCCCGACAAGGCGATCGACCTGATGGACGAGGCGGCCTCGAAGCTGCGCATCGAGATCGACTCCATGCCGACCGAGCTCGACGTCGTGATCCGCCGGCTGCGTCAGCTCGACATCGAGCGCATGGCCCTGGAGAACGAGACCGACGAGGGTTCCAAGGAGCGCCGCGCCCGCCTCGAAGAGGAGTACGCGCAGCTCAAGGAGCAGTCCGACGAGCTCGCCGCCAGGTGGCAGGCCGAGAAGCAGGCCATCACCAAGATCCAGACGGCCAAGCAGGAGTATGAGGACCGCCGCGCCGAGAGCGAGCGGCTCGAGCGCCAGGGCGACCTCGCCGGCGCCGCGGCGCTGCGCTACGGCACGATCCCCGAGCTCGAGCGCACGATCGACCAGGCGACCGCAGAGCTCGAAGAGCTGCAGGCCCACGGCGCGTTCCTTAAAGAAGAGGTCGACGCTGAGGACATCGCCGAGGTCGTCAGCCGCTGGACAGGCGTGCCGGTCGCGAAACTGATGGAAGGCGAGCTCGACAAGTTGGTGCGCATGGAAGAGCTGCTGCACACGCGCGTCGTCGGCCAGGACGAGGCCGTCACCGCGGTCGCCAACGCGATCCGGCGCTCGCGCGCCGGGCTCTCCGATCCCCACCGCCCGATCGGCTCGTTCCTCTTCCTCGGACCGACCGGCGTGGGCAAGACCGAGCTCGCCCGGGCGCTGGCCGAGTACCTCTTCGACGACGAGCACGCGATGGTGCGCATCGACATGAGCGAGTACATGGAGAAGTTCGCCGTCAGCCGGCTGGTCGGCGCGCCGCCCGGCTACGTCGGCTACGAAGAGGGCGGTCAGCTGACCGAGGCCATCCGACGCCGGCCCTACGCGGTCGTCCTGTTCGACGAGATCGAAAAGGCGCACGCCGACGTCTTCAACCTCCTGCTCCAGGTGCTCGACGACGGTCGCCTCACCGACGGCCAGGGCCGCACCGTTGACTTCACCAACGTCGTCCTCATCATGACGAGCAACCTCCAGGGCGACCCGCAGGACTTCTTCCGCCCCGAGTTCATCAACCGCGTGGACGACATCATCCGCTTCCGCTCGCTGGACGAGGCCGACCTCGCCGTCATCGTCGGGATCCAGCTCGGACGGCTGCGCCAGCGTCTCGCCGCACGGCGACTCGTGCTCAACGTGACGAGCGAAGCGATGCGGCTGCTGGCCAGGGAGGGGTTCGACCCCGACTACGGCGCGCGACCCTTGAAGCGCGTCATCCAGCGCCGGCTCGAGGACCCCATCGCGCTCGCGGTCTTGGAGGGCGCCTACAGGGACGGCGACACGATCACGGTCGACGTCGCCGACGGATCGATCGACTTTCGCTAGACGGGACGGAAATTTCCCTAAGGTAGGATTTCGTAGCAACGAGGCCGTCCAAGGAGTCGCGTGCCCGCAACCGTGGTAGTCGGAACCCAGTGGGGTGACGAGGGCAAGGGCAAACTGACCGACCTTTTGGCCCGCGACATGGACGTCGTCGTGCGCTACCAGGGCGGCCACAACGCGGGACACCGCATCGTGGTGAACGGCGACGCCCTCGCCTTGCAGCTCGTGCCTTCGGGCATCCTCTACCCGCACATCACGCCCGTCATCGGCAACGGGGTCGTGGTCGACCCGGCCGTGCTGCTCGACGAGATCGACCGTCTGCACGCCAAGGGCATTGACGTGTCGCGCCTCGTGGTCTCGGGCAACGCTCACCTGATCATGCCCTATCACCAAGAGCTCGACCGCCTGACTGAGCGCTTCCTCGGCAAGAACGCCCTCGGCACCACCAAGCGCGGCATCGGCCCGGCCTACGCCGACAAGTCGGCCCGCGTTGGACTGCGAGTGCAGGACCTGCTCGACCCCAAGATCTTTCGAGAGAAGCTCGACGTCGTGCTGCACGAGAAGAACGCAATCCTCACCAAGATCTACAATCGTCCCGCCCTCAGCGCGAAGGACATCGCCGCGCGCTACCTCGACGAGATGGCCCCGCGCGTGGCGCCGATGATCGGCGACACGGTGGGCCTCGTGCACGACGCGATGGACTTCGGGCACCGGATCCTCCTAGAGGGCGCCCAGGCCACTTTCCTCGATCTCGACCACGGCACCTACCCCTTCGTCACGTCCTCAAACCCGGTCGCCGGCGGGGCCTGCACCGGGTCGGGTCTCGGCCCGCGCGACATCACCGACGTGGTGGGCATCGCCAAGGCCTACGTGACGCGCGTCGGGGCGGGTCCCTTTCCAACCGAGCTCGACGGCGAGTTGGGCGACCTGCTCGTCGAACGGGGCCACGAGTTCGGCACGAACACGGGCCGGCGCCGTCGCGTCGGCTGGTTCGACGCCGTGATGATCCGCCAGGCGGCCCGGCTCAACTCCCTGACGGCGATCGCGCTCACCAAGCTCGACGTGCTCGACGCGCTCGACGAGATAAAGGTCTGCGTCGCCTACGAGGCCCACGGCGTGCGCTACAACTTCCCGCCGTATCACCAGTCGGTCTTTCACGAGGCGACCCCGATCTACGAGACGCTGCCCGGGTGGAAGTGCGACCTTTCTGCGGTCACGCGTTACGAGGAGCTGCCGAGCGCCGCGCAGAGCTACGTGAGGTTCGTCCAAGAGGTGACCGGCGTCTCGATCTCCGTCGTGGGCGTCGGTCCGGGCCGCGAGCAGTTCGTCCGGCCCTCGTGAGCCGCGTCGTCGTCGTCGGTGCGGGCGCGCGCGAGCACGCCCTCGCGAACGCCCTGGCCAGTAGCGCCGAGGTCGTCGTCACCCCGGGCAACGCGGGCATCGCCGCGCAGGGGATTGCCTGCGTCGTGACCCCGGCTATCGACCTACGGGCCGACCTTTTCGTGGTCGGCCCCGAGCGGCCCCTCGTCGAGGGTCTGGCCGACCAGCTGCGCACTCAGGGCAAGGCGGTCGTCGGACCGGGCGCTGACGGGGCACGCCTCGAGGGATCCAAGGCCTACCTCAAGGAGTTCCTCGCCGCGGCCGGCGTGCCGACGGCCGCCTACGGCGTCTTCAGCGACCAGCAGTCAGCCGAGTCGTACCTCGCGACGATGCGCCCGCCCTACGTCGTAAAGACCGATGGCCTCGCCGGCGGCAAGGGTGTCCTCGTCACCGACGACTTCGACGCGGCGTGCCGCGACGTCGCGGAGAAGCTGAGCGGTGCCGCCTTCGGCGAGGCCGGTCGCACCGTTGTCATCGAGGAGGGTCTCACCGGCGCGGAGTGCTCTTTCCACGTGCTCGTCGACGGGACGAATTATGTTGCGCTCGCCCCAGCCAAGGACTTCAAGCGCGTCGGGGACGGCGACGAGGGCGTCAACACCGGCGGCATGGGCGCCTTCGCCCCGATGTTCAGTACGTCGAGCCACGAGGCTTCCGAGATCGAACGCACCGTCATCGTCCCCACGTTGGCCGAGCTGGCGCGGCGCGGGATCAACTACCGCGGTGTGCTCTACGCCGGGCTCATGATGACCGACGCCGGTCCAAAGCTGCTCGAGTACAACGTGCGCTTCGGCGACCCCGAGACCGAGGTGCTCGTGCCCCTCTACGGCGAGGAGCTGTTCGATCTCCTGCTGAACACCGCCGAGGGACGGCTCGACGGGGCGAGCGCCAGCGAATCCGGCGCCGCCGTCACCGTCGTGCTGGCCGCCGAGGGCTACCCTCAGAGTCCGCGCAAGGGCGACGTCATCGGCGGTCTCGGGCCCGATGGACAGCTGGCAACGCAGATGGAGAGTGTCATCGTCTTTCACGCCGGCACGCTGCGCAACGAGGCGGGCGAGTTCATCACCCGCGATGGTCGCGTGCTGGCGGTGACGGGACTCGGGTCTACCGTCGACGAAGCCCGACGGCGCGCCTACGAGGGGGCGGGACAGATCAACTTCAGGGGAAGCGTGCGGCGAAGCGACATCGCGCGCGGCGCAGGCGTGTCGTGATTCCCCGGTACGCACCGGGCGACGTCGCGGCGCTCTTCAGCGACGAGCGCCGCTTTGACACGATGCTCGAGGTCGAGCTCCTCGCCGCGGAAGCGCTCGGCGAGCTCGGGGTCATCCCGCCAGCGGACCTGGCCGCCCTGCGCGCGCGTCGACCCACCGTCGACGCGGCCTTTGTTGACGCGGTGAACGAGCGCGAGCTCGTGACCCACCACGACACCGCGGCCTTCGTCGATGTTGTCCAGGAGAGGATCGGGTCGCCCGAAGGCGCGTGGGTGCACTACGGGCTGACCTCGTCCGACGTTGTGGACACGGCACTCTGCCACACGTTGGCGGCGGCGATGGACCTCGTGATTGACGACGCCACGAAGCTGCGCGACGCTCTCACGCGCCGGGCCGTTTCGAGCGTGGACGCGCCGATCGTCGGTCGCACGCACGGCGTGCATGCCGAGCCGACGACTTACGGGGCGAAGTTCGCGCTCTTCGCCCTGCAGGTCCAGCGCGACATCGAGCGGGCCGAGCACGCGCGTCGTGGCATCGCGGTAGGCAAGTTGAGCGGGGCGGTCGGCACGTACTCCAACATCGACCCCGAAGTCGAGGCCTATGTCTGCCAGCGCCTGGGGCTCGTGCCCGTGCCGGCGACCCAGGTCATCGCGCGCGACCGCCACGCTGAAGTGCTCTACGCCTGTGCGGCGATCGGCACCACGATCGAGCAGTTCGCCCTCGAGGTGCGCCTCCTCGCCCGAACGGAGGTCGGAGAGGTGGAAGAGCCGTTCGCGCCAGGCCAAAAGGGATCTTCGACGATGCCCCACAAGCGCAACCCCGTGGTGGCCGAGCGTCTCTGTGGCCTCGCGCGCGTCTCGCGTGGCTACCTCCAGGCCGGTCTCGAGGACGTGGCCCTCTGGCACGAGCGCGACATCTCGCACTCCAGCGTCGAGCGCGTGGTGCTGCCCGACGCTTTGATGCTCACCGTCTACATGCTTCGCCAGGCGACATGGCTGGCGGACGGGTTGGTCCTGCACGAAGAGCGCGCCCTCGCCAATCTGACCGAGGGCTCGCTCGGGCTCGTCTTCTCCCAGTCCGTGCTGCTCGCCCTGATCGAGTCGGGGATGGGGCGCGACGAGGCGTACCGCATCGTCCAGCGCGACTCACGCCGCACGGTTGAAGAAGGGCGGGCCTTTCGCGACGTCATCGAGAGCGACGACGAGGTGGCCTTGAGCGCGGCGGCGATCGATCGGGCCTTCGACCTCGACCGGCTGCTGGCCCAGCGCCGGCGCGTCCTCGACGCGCTTACCTGGCGATCATGAGCGACCTCGGACTGCGCCACCTCTACACGGGAAAGGTCCGCGACCTCTACGAGGTCGGCGACGAACGACTCCTGATGGTCGCCTCGGATCGCCTGAGTGCCTTCGACGTCGTCATGACCGAGCCGATCCCCGAGAAGGGTCGAGTGCTTACCGCCCTGACTGACTACTGGACCCGCGAGTTTCAGTCGCAGTTTCCTAGCGCCCTTCTGACTTGCGATCCGGCCGAGATCGACAAGTCGGTGCCGGGCTTCGCCAACGAGTTGTCCCTGCACGGGCGCACGATGCTCGCTCGTCGAGCCGAGATGCTGCCCCTTGAGTGCATCGTGCGCGGACGCCTCGCGGGCCAGGCCTTTGACGAGTACGTGGCGCGCGGCACGGTGCATGGCATGGCCGTAACCGAAGGGATGCGCCTCACCGACCCGTTCCCGGAGCCGATGTTCACCCCTTCGACGAAGGAAACATCCGGCCACGACCTCAACATCGACCTCGACGCGGCCGCCGCGATCGTCGGACGGGCACGTCTCGACGAGGCTCAAGATCTCTGCCTCGGCCTCTTCGTTCGCGCGGCGGCACAGTGCGCCGACGCGGGACTGGTGCTCGCCGACACGAAGTTCGAGCTCGGCCTGGTCGAGGGAGAGCTCGTCGTCTGCGACGAGGTGCTGACGCCGGACTCGTCGAGGATCTGGCCCGCCGACCAGGTTCGCTCGGGCGAGACGCCGCCGTCGTTCGACAAGCAGCCGTTTCGCGACTGGCTCAACGAGCAGTCCTGGGATCACGCGCCCCCGCCCCCGCACGTGCCAGTTGAAATCGTGTCGATCACCTCGGCGCGCTACGTCGCCGCGTACGAGCGAGTGACCGGACGGTCGCTGGCCGATTGGTATGGTCGAGGCAGATGAACTATTCCGTCGTGGTGGACGTCACGCTGCGTGAGGGTATCGCCGATCCCGAGGGTGCCACCATCGAACGGGCCCTGCCGGCGCTCGGCTTCAGTGGCGTCAGTGACGTCAAGGCCGGCAAGATGTTTCGCCTGACGATCGAGGCCGAGAGCGAGGGCGAGGCGAGGGAGAAGGCCGGCGCATTGGCCGAGCGGCTCCTCTCCAATCCGGTCATTGAAGACGCCCACGTTCGCGTTGCGGAGGTTGCTCGATGAAGCGCGTGGGGGTCGTCGTCTTTCCCGGATCAAACTGCGAGCACGACGCCGTCGCGGCGCTAAGTAGCGTGGGCGCCGCCGCCGAGCTCGTCTGGCACACGGTGAAGAGTCTCGCGGGATTCGACGCGATCGTCCTGCCGGGGGGTTTCGCGCACGGGGATTACCTGCGTCCGGGGGCGCTCGCGCGATTCTCACCGGTGATGGAGGCGGTGAGCCGATTCGCGAACGAGGGCGGACCGGTGCTCGGCATCTGCAACGGCTTCCAGGTGCTCGCCGAGGCCGGTCTCTTGCCGGGCGCGCTGCAGAAGAACGTCGGGCTGACGTTCCTCTGCCAGCCGACAACGCTCATCGTGACCTCGACCAATTCGGCCCTCACCTCTGGCGCCACGATCGGCCAAGAGCTGGTGATCCCGATCAACCACTTCTCGGGCGCGTACACCTGCGACGACGCGACCTTCGAGCGGATCAACGAGCGCGGCCAGGTGGTGCTGCGCTACAGGGACAACCCGAACGGATCGCGGGGCGACATTGCGGGCCTCGCCAACGAGCGCGGCAACGTGGTCGGTCTCATGCCGCACCCCGAGCGAGCGATGTCGACGCTTACGGGCAGCGCCGATGGCCGCGTGCTCCTCGAGAGCTTCGTCATGGCCAGCGTCTTGGCGTGAGGATGACCAATCCCCGCCGGTAGTTTGTTGAGGTGAGCGCGAGCCCCGAGAGCCTCCACCGCGCTCTCGGGCTGAGCGACGACGAGTACGGGGCGATCACCTCGATCCTCGGACGAGAGCCCAACCACCTCGAACTCGCCCTCTACGGCGTCATGTGGTCCGAGCACTGCTCGTATAAGTCCTCGCGCCTGCACCTGCGGCGCCTGCCGAGCGAGGGCGCCCACGTCTTGGTCGGGCCGGGCGAGAACGCCGGGGTGATCGACGCCGGCGACGGGATCGCCGTGGCGATACGCATCGAGAGCCACAACCACCCTTCGGCGATCGAGCCCTACCAGGGAGCGGCGACCGGCGTCGGGGGCATCCTGCGCGACGTCTTCACGATGGGCGCGCGCCCGCTCGCGGTGATGGACTCGCTCTTCTTCGGCGATCTCACCGACGCGCGCCAGCGCTGGCTGGTCGAAGGGGTCGTCGCGGGCATTTCCGGTTACGGCAACTCGGTGGGCGTGCCGACCGTCGGCGGCGAGCTGACCTTCGACCAGTGCTACAACGCGAACCCCCTGGTGAACGTGCTCTGCGTGGGGGCCCTGCCCAAAGAGCGCCTGGTGCTCGGCGCGGCGTCGGGCGTCGGCAACCTCGCCGTCCTGCTCGGTTCGCGCACCGGGCGCGACGGGATCGGCGGCGTGTCGGTCCTCGCCTCGGCGGGCTTCTCGGGCGATTATGCGCTCAGCGATGACGCCAAGCGCCCGAGCGTGCAGGTCGGCGACCCCTACGAGGAGAAACGGCTCATCGAGGCTTGCCTCGAGCTGCTCGACCGTGGGCTGGTCGTGGGCATCCAGGACCTCGGGGGAGCGGGTCTCGCGTGCGCGACGAGCGAGACGGCGGCGCGCGGTGGTGTCGGCATGGACGTCGACGTCGCGGCCGTGCCCCTGCGCGAGCGGGGAATGCTGCCCTTCGAGGTCATGACCTCGGAGAGCCAGGAGCGGATGCTCGCCATCATCACGCCGGCCAACCTCGACGCCGTGGTGGAGGTCTGCGCGAAGTGGGAGGTCCGCGCGACGGTCGTCGGCCGGGTGGTCGAGCCGGTGCGACGTGCTGACGGGCGCCTCGGCGGGATGCTGCGCATTCGAGACGGCTTCGACGGTGAGGTGCTCGCCGAGGTGCCCGCTTCGTCACTCGCCGACGAAGCGCCCCTCTACGACCGACCACGGTGCCGGCCCGCGTCCCTCGATGCGGTCCTCGCCGATGACCCGACGATGGATGAGCCAGTCGGCTCGCCCGAGGCGGACTTGCTCGATCTGTTGATCGACCCGGCCTGGGTGCATCGCCAGTACGACTCAATGCTGTTCTTGAACACTGTCGTCGGGCCGGGACGCGACGCGGCGCTGCTGCGACTCGCCGGTCCGGGTCTTCCCTCGTCGACGCGGGGTATAGCGATTACGACGGACTCGAACCCACGCTGGTGCGCGCTCGAGCCCCGCCTCGGGACCACGCTCACGCTCTATGAGGCGCTCGCGAACCTCGCCTGCGTCGGCGCCACTGCGAAGGCCGTTGTCAACTGTCTCAACTTTGGCAACCCCGAGCACCCCGAAGTCATGTGGCAGCTGAGCGAGGCCATCGACGGCCTGGCTGAAGCGTGTCGCGCGACCGACTTGCCGGTCATCGGGGGCAACGTGTCGCTCTATAACGAGAGCGGGGGTAGTGACATCGACCCGACGCCTGTCCTTGGGGTACTTGGCGTCGTCGACAAGCTCGTGGCGCCGCCGCCGGGATGGCGCTGGCGCGCGGGGGACGCGTTGATGCTTGTGGGTGCGCGTCGCGCTGTGGGCGAGCTGGCCTTTCCCCTCGCCGGTTCGAAGTGGGCCACCCGGCGGGGTCGCCGAGGCGGACGAATCGCGAACGTCGACCCCGCGGCAGCGGCGGTGACCGTCGGGTTCGTCGCCGGCGAAGTCGCCTCGATATGCGCTGGCGCGACGAGTGACGTGACGGCCGTCCACGATGTCAGCGGCGGGGGCATCGCGTGCGCGTTGGCCGAGATCGCCGCTGTCGCCGACGTCGGCGCCGAAATCGACGAGCTCGAATGTCACGCCGAGCTTTTCAGCGAGTTCCCCGGCCGTTTCGTGGTGGCGACCAACGACGCGGCGGCGTTCTCAATGCGTGCGACGGCGGCTGGCGTGGCCCACCTTCAAATCGGCACATGCGGGGGGAGTCGGCTACGGATCGGGGCGTCGATCGATGTCTCCGTTGACGAGGTTGGCCGTCGTAGGTCCGATGCGCTAGCCAACGCCCTCGCCGGGTCGACCTAGCGAGCGGCCTTCAGCTCGTCAAGGATCTCGTCGGGCACGCGCAGGTCCCCCGTGCGTCCGACGCCGAGCTTCACCTCGTCTTTGTAGCTGCCGTGGTAGTCCGACCCGCCGGTCGGGATCATCCCCGCGTCACGGGTCAGCTTCACCACGAGCGAACGAGTGGGGGCGTTGGTCCCGCCGTAGTAGGCCTCGACACCGAGGAATCCGCGTTCGCGCAACGAGGCAAAGACCTTCGGCATGGTCGACTCGATCCCGGCGTTCGTGCACTCCTCGATGTAGTTCACGAGCGGGTGCGCGATGGAAAAGACAGTGTGCGATCCCTCTGCGGCGCCGACGAACTGCTCGATGGGCATGCTCGTCTTGGGAATGTAGGCCCGTCCGTCGCGTCCGAGCCAGTCGACAAAAATGCGGTTCCAGCTGGCGTCGGTGCGCGGTCCGACGATCTCGGGGTGGAGCTCGAACATCGCGCGCGCGAAGTGCGGGCGACCGACGGACTCCACACCGCCGGACAGCTCGCCCAGGTACTCGAGCGTGATTCGATCAAAGCCCCGCTCGTTCAGCAGCGCCACGAGCTCGTGGTTGCGCACGTCGCGGTCGTGGCGCAGCTCGGCCAGTTGCTGCTGCAGCGGGTGGGTCGGGTCGAGGGGCAAAAAGTAGGCCAGCACGTGGACATTGCGCGGGACCGTGCGGCCATTGCGCACGACCGGGAACGCGTTGTCACGCAGTGACACCTCGACGCCGGGCACCAGTTCGATGCCGAAATGACTGGTCGCGAGGGCCATCTCGTCGTGGCTGCTAGTGGTGTCGTGGTCGGTCAGCGAGATGGCCCGGATACCCAGCCGATGCGACTTTTCGGCTAGCTCGTAGGGCGTGTCCGAGCCGTCGGAAAACGTCGAGTGTGTGTGCAAATCCAGCACGGCTGTAGCGTACTCAAGTGTTCCGCGCCCCCGAGTGCCTGTGCGAGACTGGGGCCGTGCTCGCCAGCCCCGGAACGCCCATCACGCGTCTCGCATGAGAGAGGCTTGCGGCGTCGTAGGGATCGTGGCTCCGGGCCGCGACGTCGCGCCGCTCTGCTACGACGCGCTCTACGCGCTGCAACACCGCGGCCAGGAGTCGGCCGGCATGGCGACGTTCCAGAACGAGCAGATCACCGTAGTGAAGGACAACGGACTGGTGAGCCACGTCTTTACCGAGAACACGCTGCGAGCGCTCGGCGGCTCGCTCGTCATTGGCCACACGCGCTACTCGACGTCGGGCTCGGCGAACTGGACCGCCGCCCAGCCGGTGTACCGCTCAGCTGGCTCATCGGGCTTTGCCCTCGCGCACAACGGGAATCTGACGAATACGACCGCTCTGGCCCGCGACGCGGGCATCGAGTTCACGTCGATGCTCTCGGACTCCGACCTCGTCGCCGAGCTGCTCGCGCGTGACGTCGAGGCGGGCACGTCGCTCGCCGAAGCGCTTGGCAAGGTTCTCTCGCGCGTTGAGGGCGCCTATTCGATGGTCGTGCTTGAGGCGCACCGCGTCCACGCGGTGCGTGACCCTTACGGCTTTCGCCCGCTCTGCCTCGGACGGCTCGGCACGGCGGACGCGCCCGAGGGCTGGGTCGTCGCCTCGGAGTCGCCGGCCCTCGACGTCGTGGGCGCGACCTTCGTGCGCGAGATCGCACCCGGGGAGCTCGTCTCGATCACGAAGGAGGGCCTCAGCTCGACCCAACTCCTCGAACCGGCCTCGGGCACCTCGAAGCTCTGCATCTTTGAGTTCGTGTACTTCGCCCGGCCCGACGCCTACCTCATGGGCCACCAGGTGCACTCGACGCGCCGGCGCATGGGCGAGCTACTCGCCGGTCAGTCGAGGGTCGAGGCCGACCTCGTGATGGGCGTGCCCGACTCGGGCGTGCCCGCCGCCGAGGGCTACGCCAAGGCCTCGGGCATCCCCTTTGGCTACGGGCTCGTGAAGAACCGCTACATCGGGCGCACCTTCATCGCGCCGGACCAGCGAGCGCGCACGGCCGGCGTGAAGCGCAAGCTCAATCCGCTGCGCGAGAACATCGAGGGCCAGCGCCTCATCGTGGTGGATGACTCGATCGTGCGTGGCACGACCACCCAGGCGCTCGTCGGAATGCTGCGCGACGCCGGCGCGAGGGAGGTGCACCTGCGCATCTCGTCACCGCCCTTCACCTGGCCCTGCTACTACGGCATCGACACGCCCAACCGCGACGAGCTGCTGGCGGCAAACCACTCGGTCGCCGAGATGAACGAATTCATCGGCTCGGACTCGCTCGAGTTCATCACCCTGGCCAACCTGCGCGCGGCCATCCAGCTGGCCGGCGAGTGCTGCGACGCTTGCCTCACCGGTTCGTACCCCGCGCCGATACCAGTGTCGATCGGTACTCCCGGCAGCCGCTGGTGAGCCGACTCCTCGAGGTCGTCGGCGCGAGGACCTACGCCGACGCGGGAGTCTCGATCGACGCCGGCGAAGAGGTCGTGCGACGAATCTCCCTGGCGGCTAGTAGTACGAGTCGCCCCGAGGTGCTGGGAACGCTCGGCGGCTTCGCCGGACTGTTCGCGCTCGACGCTGCGAAGTATGAAGAGCCCATACTCGTCGCCACGACCGACGGCGTCGGCACGAAGCTCGAAGTGGCGCGGCTCCTCGGGCGATTTGACACCGTGGGCGTCGACCTCGTGGCGATGCTCGTTGACGACCTCGTGTGCGCAGGCGCCGAGCCCCTCTTCGTGCTCGACTACGTGGCGACGGGCGCGGTACGACCAGACGAGCTCGAGGTGCTGATCGCGGGGATCGCCGAGGGCTGTCGCCAAGCACACGTGACGCTGCTCGGGGGCGAGACCGCCGAGCACAGCGGCATGATGGCACCGGGCGGCCTTGACCTGGCGGGCTTTGCGCTTGGGGTGGTGGAGCGAAAGGAGATGCTCTCACCGGAACGCGTGCGCGAAGGCGACGCGCTCGTGGGCTTTCACTCGCCGGGGCTTCGCTCCAACGGCTACTCGCTGGCTCGCCGAGTGCTCGTCACCGACGAAGCGTCACTTTCGCGCCCGGCGTTTGAGGGCGCGGCGACGACGCTCGGCGAAGAACTGCTCCTGCCTTCGCTCATCTACGCCCCGTGCGTTCTGGCGCTGCGGCGCGAGCTCGGCGCCGGCGTGCACGCGGTCGCCCACATCACGGGCGGGGGCATCGTGGGCAATGTCGCAAGAATCTTGTGCCCGACGGTGGACGCGGTGATCGACATGGAGCGCTTCGCGACGCCCGAGATCTTCTACGAGATCCAACGGCGAGGCCCGGTCGCCGCCGATGAGATGGTGAGGGTCTTTAACTGCGGGCTGGGCATGGTGGTCGCGGTCGACGCGAATGCCGCCGAGGCGGCGGTGACGCTCGCGCGGGCGAGCGGGATCTCGGCGTCGGTCGTGGGCGAGGTGCGCGCTGGTTCGGGTCAGGTGGTCATATCGTGAGCGACGCACGCGAGCGGGTTCGCGAGCACCTCCTCGCTCACTCGATTCGTCGGGGCCAGTTCGTCCTCAAGTCCGGACGCCCCTCGACGTGGTTCATCGACTCCAAGCAGACGATCCTGGCGCCCGAGGTGATGGAGGACGTCGTGACGCTCGTCCTCGAGCGGATCCCCGAAGACGCGACGGCCATCGGCGGGCTGACGATGGGCGCCGACGGGGTCAGCTTCGTCACCGCCGGCGTCGCGGCGACACGGGGGAGAGCGCTGCGCGCCTTCAGCGTGCGCAAGGAAGTGAAGGACCATGGTGCGGGAGGGCGCATCGCCGGCGTGCTGGAGGCGGGCGACCGCGTCGTGATTACCGAAGACACGGTCACGCGCGGTACGAGCCTGCTCGAGGCGGCGCACGTCGTCCAGGCCGCCGGCGCCGAGGTCGTGCTAATCCTCGCCTTAGTCGACCGCGGCGGCGCGGCTGCGGCTATGGCGGCAAAGGAGGGCATCGCCTTCACGGCGATCTTCGGCGCGCCCGACCTCGGCTTCCCCTACGAGGGCGCCTAGCCGGCGAGGACCCGCAGGACCCGCTCGCGCCACGCGCGGAGCGCGGGGTAGTGCTCTTCCGGCGTGTGGCCGAAGCGCAGCACCAACGCGTCGAGGGCGGGCGCGACGCTGATCGACTGGCCCTCGTAGCCGCTCGCCCAGTAAGTGCCGTAGGGATCGCCGCTCACCCACCAATGCCAGGAGTAGAACGAGCCGGTCTCCTGGTCGACGCTGAGCGGCACTTGGGCCGTCGCGGCCCACGACCGCGAGATGAGCTGGCGTCCGGACCAGTTACCGCCGCGCAGGTAGAGGAGGCCGAACTTCGCGAAATCGAGTGCGGTGGCGTGCACGTAGCTCGAAGCGACGAAGACCCCGGCGTCGTCGAAGGTCGTGCTCGCGCTCGTCATGCCGAGCGGGTCAAAGAGGCGCTCGTCGAGGTAGGCGCGGTAGGCCTCGCCGTAGCCGACCTGGTCGGCGACGATCCGGCTCAGCAGGTTGGTCGTGCCGCTCGAGTAGTTGAAGAAGGACCCCGGCGGGTGGGCCAGGGGGCGACGGGCGGTGTAGGCGGCCATGTCGGCCTTTCCGTCGCCGAAGAGCATTGCCATGACGTCGCTCGACTCGTTGAACTCGTAGACCTCATTGAAGTCGAGGCCGTCGCGCTGGGCCAACAGGTCGCGCAATCGAATCTGGTGGCGAGGATCGTCCCCGTCGCCCCACTCGCGCACTGGCGCGAACTCGTCGGGATCGAGGCGGCCCTCATCAACGAGGGTGCCGATGATCATGTGCAGGATGGACTTCGCCATCGACCACGAGAGCAGCGGGCTCTCGGCCGTGATCGGCTCGGGCGGCCGGTCGAAGTGCTGGCGCCAGCCCGCGTAGCGTTCGACGAGCACCCGTCCGCCTTGGACGACGACCACCGCGTTGGTGACGGCGAGATCGTCGCGCGTAAACACTTCGTCGACGACCGCGTCCAGCTCCCATTGGCGATGGTGCAGGCCCCGCGGCCACCGGTCCGTCGGCCACTCGACTTCGCGCTCCTGGTCGGTGAAGGCGGGCGAGATGAAGGGAATTTCGTCGATCATGGCCCGCTCATTGTCCCACGTGGCGTCGCTCGTTCGCGTCACAGCTACTCGGTACGTTGCTCTCGTGGAGTCGAGCGAAGTCACGGTCAGGTACGTATATCGATCAGCGTCAAATCGGTCGCGGCTGAGGCGGCCGTCGAGCCTCTATCTTGTCGAGCGTCTCGCGGAGTCCAACGTCGTGGCGCGCATCGGCTTGCTGTCGAGCGAGAGTCCGCGTGACCTTCGGGCCGAGTGGCGCATTGTCGGAGCGTGGTCGGCGAGTCCGAGTCGGCGCTACTCGATGGCCAAGGTGGCGCCAGCTGGTGGCCGATGCGATCACGCCTCCATTGAATTGGTGGTCGGGACCGGCATCGATCCGGTGACCTCACGCTTTTCAGGCGCGCGCTCTACCAACTGAGCTACCCGACCTCCTCGCCACCCAGTGGGTGTCGAGCGGACCTGACGGGATTTGAACCCGCGACCTCCGCCTTGACAGGGCGGCGTGCACTCCGAGCTGCACCACAGGTCCTCGGTGTTCCCAAGGTCGAGACCCCGAGACGCGAAAGGTCAGTCTATCCGTTGTTCCTCTCGCCTCCCGGGGCCATGGCGGCCAGATCGCCGTGAGTGGACTCCTCTCAGCGCGACCAAAAGGCAACTTCGATTGGGGATCGAATTCGATCTCGGGGTGCGTAAGGGTTTACCCCAATACCGCTCGACGACGTGTGTTCTTAGCATGAGTGCAGCATCACCACACCACTTGACGGGAGACCTCGGAATGACCGGAGCAGTCCTCGACGAAGTCACCGAGAGCGGGCCCAACGGCGCCGCGTGGGCGGTTGAGACCCACGGACTAACGAAGCGATTTGGCCAGAACGTGGCCGTTGACAGCGTGGACCTGCGCGTTCCCCGAGGTAGCGCCTTCGGGTATCTCGGCCCCAACGGTGCTGGCAAGACGACGCTCATTCGCGTGTTGCTCGGACTCACCCGAGCCGACGGCGGCACGATGTCGATGCTCGGCTACGAAGTCCCGCGCCATCGCGACCAAGCCCTCGTGCGCGTGGGTGCCATCGTGGACGAGGCCCGGTTCCACGGCCATCTCACGGGGCGACAGAACCTTGAAATTCTCGCGGCCGCTCGGGAACCAGCGGCGCGTACCCGCGTCGATCCGGCGCTTGACCGAGTGGGCCTCACCCAGCGCAAGAACGATCGCGTTTCGAAGTACTCGATGGGCATGCGCCAGCGCCTCGGCGTGGCGGCGTGCCTCCTCAGCGACCCCCAGCTGCTGATCCTCGACGAACCGATGAACGGCCTCGACCCGGCGGGTATGCACGACATGCGAGAGATGATCCGGTCCTTCGTCGCCGAGGGCCGAACCGTGGTCCTCTCCTCGCACCTGCTCGACGAGGTGGAGCGCACCTGCGACGCCGTCGCCATTGTCGACCGCGGCCACGTGATTCGCCAGGGACCCATCACCGAACTTCTCTCCGGCGCCGACGTGGAGGTTCAGATCGAGTGCTCCGCACCCGACACCGCCCGCCAACTTCTCGCGGCAACGAATCTCGCGGGGCGGGTCGAAGTCCAGCCGGAAGGACTAGTGATCTCCCTCGCCGCGGGTTCGGATCGCTCGGTCGTCGCTGAGATCAACCGCGTCCTCGTCGACGGGGGAGTGTCGGTCTACCGGCTGCAGGTCAATCAAGCCTCCCTCGAATCCTGGTTCCTCGAAGTGACTACGCGACTGGGGGATCCCCAGTGACCACGTCCACCGACCTCGCCATCACCCCCGCGACGCATGACCGCCGGGGCTCTTGGTTGCCCAACGGCGCGATGATCATGACCCGCTTCATGGAGTTGCGCAAGCGTCGTGGTCTCATGATCGCGCTTATCGCGGTCAACATCGGGGTACCCGCGATCTTTCTCATCGTTCGCCTCGTCGCCCACGCCGTCGCGCCGCACTCCTACGGACCGGCCGGCGGCTACAGCATCTTCGAGGGGCTGATCGCCGGCCTCATGTACATCTTCGGATTCATCGTCGCGGCCACCCTCGGCTGCACCGCGGGCGCCGTCGACCTGACCGAGGGAATGTTCCGCCACCTCGTCGTCACCGGACGCTCCCGGCTCGCCCTCTACTTCGCGCGCGTTCCCGCGGGACTGATGATCATCGTGCCCGTCGTCGCGGCGGGCATCATCGTCGTCTGCTCGGTGTGCGTCGCGGCCGCGCCGACGAAACTGAGCTTCGATGGGATCAACAACATGCCGGTCGGCCTAAGCCGCCAGGCATTCGTCACGTGGGCCGAGGACCACCCCAAGGCCGCTATTTGTTACATGAACTACAACTTCAATGGGCCGAATCCCCCTCCGGTCCAGTGCGGGCCGAACAACCAGGTCGTGGCAGTGAAGAACCAAGGCGGCAAGGGTTCCATCACCTCGATCACCGCAAAGCCCGCGACCAAGCCCGAGATGCGCGCATTTGCGATCAAGGTCGCCGAGCAGAACTACGCGAGCTACACCACTACATTCCTTTCACCGCCGCTCAAGCTGATGATCGAGACCGGCCTCTGGGTCGAGTTGTGGGCGATCGTCGGCTTCTTGATCGGCCTCGGCCTCTCGTCGCTGATGGGACAGCGCACCGTGCCGGTCGTGCTGCTGATCGTCTACGAGATAGTCCTGACGCCGCTGTTCTCAAGAGTCGCGATACCCCACCTGATCAATGCTCAGCGTGGCCTGGTCGGCCTGGCCATGGCGCACATAGAACCGGCCGGACTGCCAGTGGTCCTCGGGCTCGGTGGGGTGGCACGCGGTGGGGGCGGGGTCCAACTCCTCCCCGAGTCGACCGCGGTCGCGATCCTTGTCATCATCGCCTGGATCGTCGTGTGGACGGCCCTGGGCGCGTGGCGGATGGCGACGCGCGACGCCTAGCGCCGCCACTGATTCACGCAGCTCATTCACCTGAATCGGTGTACGCAATTTGGCCAGCGTAAGAAGGTGCCGCTTCACGCGAACGACTGCCCTTGGTCACAGCGCTGTCGTGAACTGTTCACCATGGCGTCGCTTCAGTTCTCGGACCGTGCCACTTAGTCTGTTTTGGTAGCCAACCTCAACGGTGACGATGCCAGCCAGAGCCTGCTGCGTCGAGGACGCCAGCTGGAGTTCGCGACCCTCGCCTGGAATGTCGTGGGCGTGGTCGTGCTCGCGATCACCGCCATCGAGGCCAGGTCGGTGGCTTTGGGTGGCTTTGGCTTGGACAGCCTGATCGAGATCGGCGCCTCCACCGTCGTGCTGTGGGAACTCGCGGACGTGGCCCAAACGCGCCGACGCCGAGCGATTCGAATGATCGGCTCAGCCTTCGTGGCTCTGGCGGCCTATTTGGCGGTGCAGAGCACGGTTATCCTCGCCCTCGGGGTGCGCCCGCATCACAGCCCTTTCGGAATGGTGTGGACCGGGTTCACCGCCGTGGCCATGTTTGCTCTCGCCGCGGGCAAGGCGAAAACCGGTGCCGCGCTGAACAACCTCGTGTTGAAGGCTGAAGGACGCGTCACGTTGGTCGACGGCATCCTCGCGACAGCGGTGCTCGCCGGTCTAGCGCTGAATGCGTTCGTAGGCTGGTGGTGGGCGGATCCTGGGGCTGGCTACGTCCTTCTCTTCTACGCGATCCGCGAAGCCCGCGCCTGCTTTCACGACTGACCTGACCAAACAGCGGTGCAATTCGCCTCGTGCGTTACCGACCGCGCACCTTGGACACATTGAAGCCGTCGATCGAGGGGTCGATCGAGAAATGCGAGCACCGGGCCTTTTGGCCGAGCCGGCACTCTCATAAGCCAGCTGGCTTATGAGGTGGTGTAGAGGGGTATCCCGGTCCCGGCCCGAATGGGTTCCACGTGCATCGACGACTCGTTCGAGCAGACCTCGAGAGGGAAGCTCTCGACCTCGTCCCTCTCGCCCGGTGACGTTGGCAGGATCTGGCCCGGAGGCACGACGCGTAGCCCCGCGGCTCGCACGCCGTGCGTCCCGCAGAGCGCCCCCGTGTCGACCACACCCAGGATCGCGTGGGCCGTCTGGTCTGGTGCGAGGGTCACCGTTGTGGTCGTGCCCGCGTGCGACGCGGGTTTGCCGACCAGCGCGCCCGCTGACGTGACGCCCCAGACGCGCGCGAAGCCGCGAAGCGTGCAGGTCGAGTGACCAACGTTGCTGAACTCGAGGACGTAGTAGAACGTGCCGGCGGTGCCGCTGGCCACGTAGGGCGCCCAGACGTAAGTGTTCGCCGCCGTACAGGCCGGCGTCACGGCTAGGGCCGGAGTGCTGCCAATTCCCATTGAGGCAACCGAGAACGTCGCGCCGAGGATGGCCGAGGCCGCCAGGAGCCGCGTGGCCCTGCGACGCCCGAAGGATTGCAGCGCATTAATCATTGTGACGACCGCCTGTTGGACTCAATGCTGGCTCGGGATCTCCTCGCCACAGGTCCCATTCTCGTTACGCGCTTCAGCGCGTCAGTAGGGACCATCCGACCATCTTGGCGTCGGGAACGACGTTGCGGGCATCGCCGCCGGGGTCATTCCTCGCCGTGCAGAACGAGGCAGAAGGGGTGGCCCACGGGGTCCAGAAAGACCCGGAAGGTCTCCCCGGGCTGAAAGTCAGCCTTCGTGGCGCCGACCTCGATCGCGTGCGCTTCTCCCTCGTCGAGATCGGGGACGGAGAAGTCGAGATGCAGCTGTTGGGGCAGCGGTCCTTCGGGCCAAGTCGGCGCGACGTACGAGTCGACCTTCTGGAAGCCGATGGTCGGCTGACCATCGTTGAGCAGCTCGATCCACACGACGTCTTGTGGCGGGAAGTCGCCGAGCGGCTCGACCTCGAGTCCGGTCAGTCGCGAGTAGAACGCGGCGAGCGCGAGCGGGTCGGGACAGTCGATGGCGGCGATGCGGAACTTGGCGGTCATGGCCGAAAGTTAGCAAACGCCGGTGACAGGTCCAGATCGCTGTCGTCGGCGCACCGGTCGCCGGCGGCGAGCACGAAGCGATGATGATCGAGGAAGCTCGTGTCGTGCTCCGCGTATCGAGCAGAGGACTCAGCAACCAAGAAGAGCTGGCAAGAGATCGGTGATGTCGCCGCGCAGGCAGAGCGCACTCGGGTCGTAGTCGGTAGCGGCGTTATTTACGATCACCACCCGTGCGCCGTAGTCGAGGGCCGTCATGACCAGGCCGGCCACGGGGTACACCGAGAGCGTCGAGCCCACGCAGAGCATCACGTCGCACTGGCGCGCGGCCCGAGTAGCGCGGTGCATCTCCGCGGGGTCCGGGGCGTCGCCGAAACGAACGATCGTCGTGGCGAGGACGCCACCGCAGGGTCGGCCCTCCACCAACGCCCGACAACGTGGGTCGGACTCTCCCTCGGCGACTCGCGCGAGCACGGTTGTTGTCGCCTGACGAGCGTCGCAGTCGAGGCAGCGAACGTTGCGGACGTGGCCGTGGGCTTCCACGAGGCGCTCGGGCGTGGTGCCCGCCGCCAGGTGCAGGCCGTCGATGTTCTGGGTGACGAGGAGGCTGAGCCGTCCAGTCGCTTCGAAGCGCGCGAGGCAGTGGTGGGCGGCGTTGGGTTGGGGCGGGCTTTCAGCGCGCGAGAGCAAGCGACGCCAGGCCTGCTCGCGCACGCTCGAGTCGCGCGCGTAGACGTCCGCGAACGAATCGCGCTCGGCCGCCGGATTAACGGTCCACACTCCTTGGGGACCGCGATAGTCGGGGATGCCGCTGGCCGTGGAGACGCCGGCGCCCGTAAGGACGAGGACCGACGACGCGCCGGCGAGCACGGCGCTCGCACTCTCCAGGTCGCCAATGGGCACGCCAGTCATTCTGGTGCACGCCGACATCGTGCTGGGCGCTGCGAGTGGGGTAGCCAACGGCTCGGGCACCGATCGCCGACTAGGCGGACCTTCGCTCGGTGCTTCGCCGAAGCAGTTAGGCCGGTGGCTCGCCGGCGCGCATCACCGTCATCAGGGTCCCGTTTACTGGCTCGCTGAAGACGCAGATCGCGCTGCCGGGCACCGGCGCCTCCTCGACGACGATCGCGCCCCCGTGGCGCGGCACCGTCTCGTGGATCCGCTCGAGGGAGTCCACGACGTAGATGGGCCGCCAGTGCGGCGCTTCGTCGCCCGTGGGCTGTGAGAAGCTCGCGAACCACTGCTCGCCGTTCTGCAGTACCCGCATGTCACCCCCGGGGCTGTTGAGGTCGTGTCCCGTGACATTGGCGTAGAACGCGCCGGCCCGCTCGGGATCGCTCGACACGTGGTCGAACCAGCCGGGCGCGTTCGGCTCGTACTGCACCCCGAAGCCGGGGAAGGTGTTGGGCTGCCAAAACCCAAAGATCGCGCCGGCCGGGTCGGCCATGAGGGCCATCGCGCCAACGTCGCCGACGACCATCGGCCCCATGACGACGCCGGCCCCGAGTTCACTCGCGCGTCGCGCGGCGTCCTCGACGTTCGCGGTGGTGAAGTAGGTCACGAGCGCTCCGGACGCGCCCTCGCCGATCCCGAGTCCGAAGACCGGCTCACCGTTGCTACGAGCGATCGCGTAGTGGCCCATCTCCGGGCCGAATAGGTCCCACGTCCAGTCGAAGACCGCCGAGAGGAAGGCGCGCTTGTCGTGGTGCTGCTCTTCGGTGGCTACCGAGGTGTCGACCCAGTTGGGCATGCCCTCGTCGTGTCGTGTGAAGGTTGTCATCGGGTCATCATGGCAGAAACTTTGCCGCAGCGCACGGGGCGTGAGCCGGATGGGTGACCGGCCGTGGTGGGTAACATCGGCGGCAACCTAGGAGGGATCATGCCAACACGCAACGCACGCAGTACCTGGACCGGCGGGGTGCAGGACGGGACCGGTCGGGTCGAACTCGTGAGCAGCGGCGCCGGAAGTTTTGACGTCTCGTTCCCGCGTCGCATCGCCGACGACGCCGAAGGCGTCACGAGCCCCGAGGAGCTGATCGCCGCGGCGCACGCGGCTTGCTATTCAATGGCCCTAAGCGGTGGCATCGCACGAGCGGGCGGCACACCCGAGTCCCTCGTCGTCGACGCCGCGGTCACCCTCGGCCCCGACCCCGCGGGCGGTTTTCGCATTTCGGGCATCGCCCTCACCGTGCGGGGCAAGGCCGGCGGCCTCGACAACGACGGCTTCGTCAAGGCGGCCGAAGAGGCGAAGGCCGGCTGCCCGGTCAGCAAGGCCCTTACGGGCACAACCATCACGCTCGACGCGGCGCTGGCCTAGCTAGCTAGCGAGCGTGCGAGGGCGCTACTCGCCGCGAGTGAGCTTTTCGAGGGCCGGTAGCGCGGCTTCGATGCGGGAGCGCTCCTCGGGCGACAGCCCCGCCATCCGCTCGTCGAGCTCGTGGGCCCGCTCGTCCCAGAGGGCCGTCAACACGCTTTGTCCCTCATCACTCAGGTCCACGAGGCAGGCCCGCTTGTCCTCGGGGTCGTCCTCGCGTCCCACGAGTCCGAGGCCCTCGAGGCTCGCCACGACGCGGGTCGCGACCGAGGGATCCGTCGATTCGATCGCGGCGAGCGCGCTAATGCGCATCGGGCCGGACTCCTCGAGCGCCGCGAGCGCCGAGACCTGCGACGCCGTGAGCGTTGACCGGCTCTCGCGGCGAAGGGCGCGGGCCAGGCGTACCAGCACGAAGCGCAGGCGCGTGGCGGTGGGGCCGGTCGGCGCCGGCGCCTGCAGCGGGATCATCGAAGGCCGCCCGTCTCGACGGCGACCTCGCCCGGCACGGCGCCCGCGCTCTCGGCCATCTCGCCAACCAAGTCACGCAGCGGCTGGGCCTGGTGGACGAAGCGCTCGCCGCGCAGCGCTGAGAAGAGCGCGCCGATCAAGGCGATCAGGATGGCCATGGCAAAGACGATGATGAGGCCGTGGTGGAAGGGGCTCTCGAGCAGGCTGGGGAAGTAGTGCTTGCTCGTAAGCAGCGCCCATTGGGCGTTCGTTACGTGGGCGAGCGCCTGGCTCTTTAGCAGGTCCTTCAGGGGATTGAAGCCGAGGAAGGACGAGAAGAGGTTCCCCACCGCGGGTACGTGCGCCGCGAGGTTCGCTTGCGCGGTGCTGACACCGTGCTTGGTGAGTCCGTGGAACATGACCTTGGGCAGGCTGTTGGTGAGACCGATGATCATGAACGAGAAGAACACGCCGATCGAGAGAACCATGCCGGTGTTGAGGAAAGCGGCCTGGATGCCCGCGGCGCCGCCGCGCTGATCCGCCGGGACCGAGTTCATGACGGCCGCCTGGTTCGGCGCGGAGAACATGCCGCCGCCGACGCCGTTGGCGAAGATCAACAGGGCGAAGACCCAATAGGAGAAGTTCGTCGGCACGAAGAGCAGGCCGACGAAGCTGGCCGCAAAGAGAAAGAGCCCGCCAGTCGAGATGATCCTCGCTCCGTGGCGGTCCGAGACGTAGCCCGAAAGGGGACCGGCGAAGAGGAAGCCGGCCGTCAGGGGCAAGAGGAAGATGCCGGCCCATAGTGGCGTCTGGGAGTAGTTGTAGCCGTGCAGCGGCAGCCAGATTCCCTGCAGCCAGATGATGATCATGAACTGCAGGCCGCCTCTGGCGATGGCGGCCAGCAGTCCGGCCGCGGAGCCCATGGCGAAGGCGCGGATCCGAAAGAGGCGCAGATTGAACATTGGCGCGATCACCTTGGTCTCAATGACAAAGAACGCCGCGAGGAAGACGGCGCCGATGGCAAAGGCCGAGAGCACGAGCGGCGAGGTCCAGCCCATTGAGTGTGTGCCGTAGGGCTCGATACCGTAGACGATGCCGACGAGGATCGAGGTCAGGCCGACCGCGAAGGTGAGGTTGCCCCACCAGTCGATCCTCGCGGGCGAGCGCACGCCGCTCTCGCGCAAGCTCATCAGGCTCCACACGGTACCGATGACGCCGAAGGGGACCGACACCCAAAAGACCAGTCGCCAGTCGACGACCGAGAGCAGTCCGCCGGCGATGAGACCGATGAACGATCCGCCGATCGCGGCCACCTGGTTGACCCCGATCGCGAGCCCGCGCTGATCGCTCGGAAAGGCGTCGACAAGGATCGCCGCCGAGTTGGCGAACAGCATCGCGCCGCCCACGCCCTGGACGAGACGCCACAGCACGAGCCACAGCGCGCCCGTGCCCCCGTGATAGGGATCGAGCGCGAGCAGCACCGAGGCCACCGAGAAGACGGCGAAGCCCAGATTGAAGATACGGACGCGTCCGACGATGTCGCCGAGCCGGCCGAGGCTGATCACGAGCACCGCCGTTACGAGCAGGTAACCCATCATGAGCCAGAGCAGGTAGCCCACGTTGCTCGGCGAGAGTGGGTTGATGTGAATGCCCCGGAAGATCGCCGGGAGCGAGATCAGGATGATCGAGGAGTTGATCGTGGCCATGAACACGCCAAGGGTGGTGTTGGTCAGGGCGATCCACTTGTAGCGATCGCGGTGCAATTCCTTG
>Ga0209415_10002444_pt1 | contig 34759 bp, 32 predicted proteins | sample PeaSoiSIISIP2007_FD_187696 | JGI IMG/M metagenome (GOLD analysis project Ga0209415, IMG submission 187696) | Peat soil microbial communities from Weissenstadt, Germany - SII-SIP-2007 (SPAdes) (version 2) | ecosystem: Environmental > Terrestrial > Soil > Wetlands > Peat | place: Germany... | reverse complement strand
CGGCAGGCGCCGCGCTTGGTGACGAAATTGTAGATGCCGCCCTTGCCCTCGGCATCGCCGGGGTACCAGTTCTGCACGGTCGAGTATTTGATCTCGGCGTCTTCGAGCGCGATCAACTCGACGACCGCAGCATGGAGCTGGTTCTCGTCGCGCTGCGGCGCGGTGCAGCCCTCGAGATAGCTCACATAGCTGCCCTTGTCGGCGACGATGAGGGTGCGCTCGAACTGGCCGGTCTTGGCGGCATTGATGCGGAAATATGTCGAGAGTTCCATCGGGCAGCGCAGGCCCTGCGGCACATAGACGAAGGAACCGTCGCTGAACACCGCCGAATTGAGCGCGGCGAAGAAATTGTCGCCCTGCGGCACGACCGAGCCGAGATATTTGCGGATGAGTTCGGGATGCTCGCGCACCGCCTCGCCGAAGGAGCAGAAGATGACGCCGAGCTCGCCGAGCTTGGCCTTGAAGGTGGTGGCGACCGAGACGCTGTCGAAGACCGCGTCGACGGCGACCCCGGCCAGCGCCGCGCGCTCGCGCAGCGGGATGCCGAGCTTCTCATAAGTGCGCAGCAGCTCGGGATCGACCTCGTCCAATGATTTGGGCGCGCTGTCGGATTTGGGCGCGGAGTAGTAGCTCGCGGCCTGATAGTCGATCGGCGCGATGCGCAGCCGCGCCCAATTCGGGTTCTCCATCTGCTGCCAGTGGCGGTAGGATTCGAGGCGCCAGTCGAGCAGCCATTGCGGCTCGCGCTTCTTGGCGGAGATGAAGCGGACGACATCCTCGTTGAGGCCCGGCGGCGCCCGCTCGCTCTCGATGTCCGTGACGAAGCCGTATTTGTAGCCCTCGCCGAGTGCGCGGAGCTGATCGAGCGTTTGTGCGGACCCTGTCATGACGCAATGGCTTCCGAGGTCTTGGTGGCTTCGATCGGAGGATTCGCGAGGAAAAGCCCGCCCGGCAGCATTTCGGCGAGGCTCACCGCGGCGAGCGCCGTGCCGACCACGTCGTTGATGCGGCGCCAATGCGGCCGGGTCGAACAATAGGTCGTGCGCTCGCAGCCGGGCTCGTGGATCGAGCATTGGGTGACGCCGATTGCGCCGTCGATCGCGGCGACGACCTCGGCGACCGAGATCGCGCTCGCCGCGCGCGCCAAGCGATAACCGCCCGTGGCACCGCGCGCGCCCGCGACGATGCCGCCATGGGCGAGCGCCTTCAGCAGCTTGGCGACGGTGGCGCGCGGCAGGCGCGCCTCGGCAGCGAGCGCGGCTGCCGTAATCTGCCGCTCCGGATGGGCGGCGAGATGCGTGGCAACGATCACGCCATAATCGGCAAGTTTGCTCAGAATGATCATCGGCGAACCGGAAATCTAAATTAGGACCAACCTAGTACGGAATAGGTCGGCACTTAACCGCAACGTTCAAGTCCCTGCAACCCTTATTTTTGCCGCCCGTGGACAGGCCGGCCGCGATGCCGCATCTTGGCCGGAAAGCGCCGTCGGGGAGGCCGGAAATGGATTTCGAGTTCTCGGAAAAATCGCAGCGGATCCAGACTCAACTCAAAGCCTTCATGGCCGCGCATATCGCGCCCCGCGAGGCCGATTACACCCGCATCGTCGAGCAGGAGCATGTCTTCCCGCCGCCCTTCATCGAGGAGTTGAAGGCCCTGGCCCGCGCCGAGGGCCTATGGAACTTGTTTCTGGCGGGCCTCAAGCCGGACGAGCCGGGGACGCAGATGTCGAACCTCGACTACGCGCCCTGCGCCGAGATAATGGGGCGGATTCCCTGGTCCTCCGAGGTGTTCAACTGCAACGCCCCTGACACCGGCAATATGGAGCTGCTGCACTTGGCGGCGACACCGGCGCAGAAGGCGCAATGGCTCGCGCCGCTGCTCGAGGGCCGCATCCGCTCCGCCTTCGCCATGACCGAGCCCGACGTCGCCTCCTCGGACGCGACCAACATCCGCACCTCGATCCGCCGCGACGGCGGCAATTGGGCGATCGACGGCCGCAAGTGGTTCATCACCAACGCCGGCGACCCGCGCTGCAGGATCTTCATCGTCATGGGCTTGTCGAGCCCCGACCGGCCCGAGCGGCATCGCCGCCACAGCATGATCCTGGTGCCGCGCGACACGCCGGGGCTCCGGGTCGTGCGCAATCCGCCGGTCATGCATCACCGCGAGCCGCAGGGCCATTGCGAGCTGCTGTTCGAGAATGTCCGGGTGCCGCTCGACAATCTGCTGGGTGAGGAGGGCGGCGGCTTCGCCTTGGCGCAGGCCCGGCTCGGGCCCGGCCGCATCCATCACTGCATGCGCTCGCTTGGCGCCGCCGAGCGCGCCTTGGAGCTGATGATCGCCCGCGCGCTCGAGCGCCGCACCTTCGGCCAGATGCTGCACGAGCACGGCACCATCCGCGAATGGATCGCGCTCTCGCGCATCGAGATCGAGCAGGCGCGGCTCTTGGTGCTCAAGGCGGCCTGGCTCATGGACAAATACGGCAGCAAGGCGGCGCGAAGCGAGGTCGCGCTCATCAAGGTAATTGTGCCGCGCGTCCAGGTGCAGATCGCCAACCGCGCAATCCAAGTCTTCGGCGCCAAGGGCCTGACCCAGGACACGCCGCTCGCGGACATCTGGACCAACGGCCGCACGCTCCAGATCCTCGACGGCCCCGACGAGGTTCATCTCCGCGCCATCGCCAGGGCCGAGGTCAAGGCAGTTGAGGCGCGGAGCGCTGCGGCGGCCCAGAGCGGATAGGAGCTTCTCCCCGGACCCTTGGCAAATCGCCCTTGTTCTTCTTTTGTTCGTAGACTACGCTGCCGATCCAACGCAGCGGAGGGGCCATGGATGATTTTCCGATCGACCGCCAGAGTCTCGCCATCCTCGCGATCGGCTGGGCGCTCGCTCTCCTCGCGACATTGACCTGACGGTCTCGGCTGACGCTCCCCATTTACACGTCGGGGTTGGCCGCCCCTGCCCTTTTCGGTGGGGCGTCGGCTCGGTATCGTCGCCGGCGAGGAACCTTGGCGCATGAAAGTTCTGGTCATCGAGGACGACCGCGAAGCGGCGGCCTATGTCGTCAAGGGGTTGAGTGAAAGCGGTTATGTCGTCGATCATGCGGCCGAGGGACGAGACGGGCTCTTCATGGCCGTCTCCGGCGGCTATGACGCGCTGATCGTCGATCGCATGCTGCCGGGCATGGACGGGCTTGCCCTCATCGCCTCCTTGCGCGCCGCCGAGATCCGCACGCCCGTTCTCATCTTGAGCGCGCTCGGCGCGGTCGACGACCGGGTCAAGGGTCTGCGCGCCGGCGGCGATGACTATCTGGTCAAGCCCTTCGCCTTCGCCGAGCTCTTGGCGCGTCTCGAGGCGCTGCTGCGCCGCGGCGCCGGCGGCCAGGCGGTGACCCGGCTCGAGGTGGGCGATCTCGAAATGGATTTGCTCGCCCGCACCGTGCGCCGCGCGAGCCGGGAGGTCGAGCTGTTGCCGCGGGAGTTCCGCCTCCTGGAGTTCCTGATGCGGCGGGCGGGGCAGGTCGTCACCCGCACCATGCTGCTCGAGAATGTCTGGGACTATCACTTCGATCCCCAGACCAACGTCATCGACGTGCATGTGAGCCGGCTGCGGCAGAAGATCGACAAGGGCTTCGAGCGCCCGCTGCTGCACACCGTGCGCGGCGCCGGCTATCGCCTGGCCGCCGAGTAGCGCGGTGCCGCGCCTCCTCCACACCAACGCCTTTCGCCTGGCCGCGCTCTATTTCGCGCTGTTCGCGACTTCGGTGCTGGCGCTTTTGGTCTTCATCTACCTCTCGACCGCCAATTTCGTGGAGACCCAGACCGAAGCGACGCTCGATGCGGAATCGCGCGGCCTCGCCGAGCAATATCAGGAGCGCGGGCTCGCCGGCCTCATCGAGATCATCCAGGATCGCAGCGCCGCCGGCCATGGCGATGACGCGCTCTACCTCATCACCGACCCGATGCTGCATCGCCTCGCCGGCAATCTTTCGCAATGGCCGCGCGCGACCCAGATCCGCCCCGGCTGGATCCGCTTTCCGGTCGAGCTTCAGCGGCACGGCGCCAGCGCAGCCGAAGATGCGTTGGGCTCGGTCTTCGTGCTGCCCGGCGGCTATCGCCTGCTGGTCGGGCGCGATTTGAGCGATGCCAGCGCCTTCCGCAGCCGCATCCTGCAAACGCTGGCCTGGTCGGCGCTGGCGACCTTGGCGCTCGGCGTCGCCGGCGGGCTCTTCATCACGCGCAACATGCTGCGTCGGGTCGAAGCGGTGAACCGCACCAGCGCCCGCATCATCCACGGCGATCTGTCGCAGCGCGTGCCGCTCTCGGGGAGCGGCGACGAGTTCGACCAGCTCGCCGCGAATTTGAATGCCATGCTCGATCAGATCGAACGGCTGATGCTGGGCATGCGCCAAGTGACCGACAACATCGCCCATGATCTGCGCACGCCGCTCGCGCGGCTGCGCGCGCGGCTCGAGGTCACCTTGTTCGAGAAGCCCGATGCCGCGCGCTATGCCGAAGCGCTGAATGAGACCATCGCCGAGGCGGACCGGCTGCTCCAGACCTTCAACGCGCTCTTGAGCATCGCCGAGGCCGAGGCGGGATCGCGGCGCGAGGCGTGGGCGATCGTCGATCTCGCGGAGATCGCCCGCACCGTCGCCGAGCTCTACGAACCGGTCGCCGACGAAAAGGGCCTCGCCCTCGCGGTCGAGACCGATGCGACCTTGCCGGTGCGCGGCGATCGCCACTTGCTGTCGCAGGCGCTCGCCAATCTGCTCGACAACGCGCTCAAATACACGCCCTCCGGCAAGGTCACCTTGACCGCGCGCGCCGCCGACGACATCGTGCGGATCGAGGTGATCGATACCGGTCCCGGCGTTCCCGCCGATCGGCGCGAGGCGGTGTTCGACCGCTTCGTCCGTCTCGAAGGCAGCCGCAGCACGCCCGGCAACGGGCTCGGTCTCAGCCTGGTGCGTGCAGTGGCGCGGCTCCACGCCGGCGCCTGCTGGCTCGAGGACAATGCGCCCGGCCTCAGGGCCGTGCTCACCGTGCCGATGGTGAAGGGAGAGAGTGTGCCGCGCCTCGCCGAGAGTCGCTCAGCAGCATGATTCGCAGAGTTGCCGCGGCCGCGCGGCGAGGCGCTGCGCCATTTCGCGCAACAGACGGCGGATCGCGGCGGCATCGAGCCCGTCGCGCTCCATGACCTGGTCTACGATCTCGTCGCCAAGCAATTCATCGAGGCTCGGCTCCCCTGTCATCCGCCACGACCGCATTGCCGCCTCCCTCAACTGTGGCCTCGGCAAGCAGCATGACGTCGAACCATGGCCGTTTTATGGCGCTGCCTGAGATAATTTTGGGGCCGGCGGGCGACTCGTGTGACATGGCGTGCCGTCAACTCGCTTGAGCGTTGGGTGGCCGGGGATTATGGTTAATTGCGACGCAAGCAGGCGTCGGGAAGATCGAGCGGATGAGCATCCGTCACAGACGCGGTCGCAGGAGCGGCGCATGGCTCGGCCTGCTTGCGGTTGCGATCCAAATCTTCCTGCCGTTCGTCATCGCCGCCGAGATCCGCGCCATGGCGGCGGAGGAACTGGTTCTCGCCGACGCCTTCGACCCGGCGACGACCTGTCTCCACGATGTCTCGGGCCAGCCGCGGGGCGATCATCGGGCTCCCCTGCATGGTGCGGTCTCGGGCTGCCCGATTTGCGTTGCCCTCGCCGCCGCCCATGCCTTCGCGCCGCCCGCCGCGCCACTCCAGGCGCTGCCGCACGTGGTGGAAAGCGATCTTGTTACCGCCGCGATCGCCCCCCGAACCGCGTCAATCCTCGCCGCACCCTATCAGTCGCGAGCGCCCCCTCCTTCGGCCTAATGCTTGGATAAGCCGCCAGCCTTTTCGCAGGCTGACTCGCTGGCTTTGAAACCGAAGGTTTCTCGAAATGAATCGATCAATTCGCGCGTCAATGCTCCGCGCTTGCGACGGCGCTCCATGTCTCGCCCTCGCTCGCGCCGCAGCCCTTGCCGCCTCGCTTTGCTTCGCTCCAACCGCCAGCTGGGCCTGCGCCTGCGGCTGCGGCGTCTTTGACGTCGGCACGAGTTCGATGTTTCCCACCGACTCGGGCGGCACCGCGTATGTCGAATACGACTACCAGGACCAGACAATCAATTGGAGTGGCAGCTCCGGTGCGCCCGCCGCCAACAATGCTGACAAGGATCTCCGTACCAACTTCTTCACTGCGGGGCTTCAATACATGTTCAACCGGAGCTGGGGAATTCAGGTCGAGGTGCCCTATTGGGATCGGAAGTTCACGACCGACCAGAATTTTCCGAACTCTCCGCCCGACGATGTAACGGCTCATTGGTCCGATCTCGGCGACATACGGATCCGAGGCGTTTACACCGGGTTTTCGGAAGACCTGTCGACGGGCGTGACCTTCGGTCTGAAGTTGCCGACCGGCAGCTACCAGTACAACTCGGCCGTCGTCGATCGCGACAGCCAGATTGGCAGCGGCAGTACCGATATCCTGCTCGGCGCTTTCCATCGCGAGGCTTTGACGAGCGACAATTCTTGGAGCTGGTTCGTCCAGGCGCTGCTCGACCAGCCGATCCTGACAGTTCAACACTACCGCCCGGGCACCGAAATCGATACTGCCGCGGGCATTCATTACAACGGCTGGATGGTGGGAAATCTCATGATTGCCCCGGTAGCTCAGCTCATCGTCTCCGAGCGCACGCGCGACAGCGGTAGCGCGTCGGCGAGTCCGGTCGCGTCCGGCTACCAGCGCTTACTGCTGTCTCCGGGGGTCGAGTTCAACCTGGACCAGATCTCGGCCTATGTCGACATCGAGTTTCCGGTGTATCAGCACTTCACCGGCGACCAACTAACGGCGCCGTGGCTGTTGAAGTTTATCGTGGCGTACCACTTCTAGTGACAGCGAGGACGCATGCGCAGAGCCCTCTCATTTCTATCCGCGACGGCGGGAGTAATCGCGCTCGTCCTCAGCTTGCCCTTCGCCCTGGGAGCGACGGATGTCGGGCAGCCGGCACCGGCGCTCACTGCGACAGAATTGAACGGCAAGGGGTTCGACCTCGGCGCATTGCGCGGCCAGGTCGTCGTCATCAATTTCTGGGCGACCTGGTGTTCACCCTGCCGCGAGGAGATGCCGGCGCTGGATGCCTTCTATCGGCAACATCACGGCCAAGGTCTCGATATGATCGGCATCAGCGCCGATCGGCCCCGCGACCGAGGCAACGTCGTCAAAGTGATGCAAGCCTTCGCCTATCCCGCCGCCATGCTCGGCGACGCCTCGGCCAATGGCTTCGGCAAGCCGGACGTCCTGCCGGTGACCTATATCGTCGACCCCACGGGCGTCGTGCGCGCCGTCATGACGCCCGACAAAGTCGCGATCACGCGAGAATCGCTTAAACAGGTGGTGACGCCACTCTTGCCCACCAACCACTCCATCCCCTGAGGCGGCGGCTTATTGCCGCCAAAGGAGATCGTGTCACCGATCATCGAGCAGCTTTTGAAACGCGCATTCTCCGACAATTGCCTGAGCGCAGCACTCAATGGGTTGCGGCAGCGCGCCGGCGCCGACATGCTCGGTGCTGGCGCCGCGAAACGCAATTCTCGAAGGCGATCCAAAAGCCGGCGCGGCAAAGGGAGGAGACGACAATGAGCATCCGGTCTTGGTCCGGTCGCGCGCTCGCAGCAATGGCGCTGTGCGGCATTCTCGCGGCGCCCGCGGCGCGGGCGGAAACGGTGACGGTCGGCGTCGTGCGCGGCGTGCCCACGATCTTCTGGCCGATCTATGCCGGCATCAGCCAGGGCTTCTACAAGGCGCAAGGGCTCGATCTCGACATCGTCCAGACGCCCTCCTCGCAGGCGACCTTGCAGCAGATGTCGGCCGGCTCGCTCGTCTTCGGCTCGGCCGGCATGACCGATCCCGTCCACGCCATCGAACGCGGCGCTCCGATCGCGGTCATCCGCATCGAGGGCGAGAACGCGCCCTACAACCTCCTGGGCCAGCGCACCATCAAGCGCATGGAGGACCTCAAGGGCAAGACGGTCTCGCTCGATTCCGCCAAGGGCATCACGCGCATCTATGTCGAGCGGATGCTCGGCGCGCACGGGATCAAGCCCGGCCAGTTCGACATGATCTTCGCCGGTGCGACCTCCGACCGTTTCGCCGCCTTGCAGGCCGGCGCCGCCGACGCCGCGATCCTGGCTGCGCCCTTCAACTTCCGCGCCGAGGGGCTGGGCTTCACCAATCTCGGCCTCACCATCGATTACGTGAAGGGCATCCCGTTCTCGGCCTGGTGCGTGAACAAGGATTGGGCAGAAGCGCACAAGGCGGAGGTCAAGAAATTCCTCGCCGCCTATGAGAGGACCGTCGATTGGTTCTACGATGCGAAGAATCGCGACGCCGCGATCAAGGTCGCGCTCGACAACTCGCCGGTGAGCCCCGACGACGCGGCCAAGAGCTACGACTTCTTTCGCAAGATCGGCTTCTTCCAGCGCACCGGCAAGGTCTCGACGCTCGAGCTGCAGAACGTCATCGACGTGATGAAGCAGCTCGGCGACATCGAGAAACCGATCACCGGCGAGAGCCTGGTCCTGCCCGGCGTGACGCCGCTCGGCTGAGGAGCCGCCGCTTCGCCTTCGCCTGCTGCCGTCGGGGCGATCGGCACGGGCTCGCCGCGACGGCGCGATTTGCCTTGGCCGCGCCGCGATTGTATCCTTCATCCCTGGCAAGGGCGCATGGCAGAGCGGCAGGCGTATATTCCCTACGGTTTGTACTGGAGCACGCCGTTCGCGCGCTGGCAGGGCGCGTTCCAGCATCTCCACAGCCTCGAATTCGCCGCCCATGTCGCCAAGGCCGAGCTAGGCAGCCGCGGCGTGCCGCTCGACGCCATCGATTTCGGCGTCCTCGGCATGACGGTGCCGCAATCCGCCAGCTTCTTCGGCCTGCCCTGGGTCACCGGCCTGATGGGCGCACCGCATGTCGGGGGTCCGACGGTCAACCAGGCCTGCGCCACCAGCGCCCGCATCCTCGAGCTTGCCGCCGACGCGGTCGGCAGCGGCGATGCGGGATGCGCGCTGGTCATCGGCGGCGACCGCACCTCGAACGGGCCGCATCTCTATTATCCCAATCCGCGCGGGCCGGGGGGCACGGGCACGCACGAGGATTGGGTGCTCGACAATTTCTCCAACGACCCCTTCGCCAAGGTCGCGATGATCGAGACCGCCGAGAACGTCGCGCTCGCGCACCAGATCTCGACCGAGGAGCAGCACGATGTCGCGCTGCAGCGCTACGCGCAATACCAGGCGGCGACGGCCCAGGACCATGCCTTCCACAAGCGCTACATGACCTTGCCCTTCGCCGTGCCGGACGAGCGCTTCCGCAAGACTGTGACCGAGCTCGCCGGCGATGAAGGCATTTACGACACCACCGCCGAGGGCTTGCGGCGGCTGAAGCCGGTGGTCGCCGGCGGCACCGTCACTTATGGCAGCCAGACCCATCCCGCCGACGGCAATGCCGGGATGATCGTGACCGGCGAGGCGCAAGCGCGCGAGCTGTCGCGCGATCCCCGCATTGCCATTCGCCTCTTGGGCTTCGGCCAGGCGCGGGTGCAGCCGGCGCATATGCCGATGGCGCCCGTCCCCGCCGCAAAACGCGCCCTGGCCGATGCCGGGATCGCGCTCGACACGGTCGCCTGCGTCAAATCGCACAATCCCTTCGCCGTCAACGACATCGTCTTCTGCCGCGAGACCGGCTGGAAGCTCGAGCGCATGAATAATTACGGCTGCTCGCTGGTCTGGGGCCATCCCCAGGGTCCGACCGGCCTGCGCGCCATCATCGAGCTGATCGAGGAACTGGTCATGCGCGGCGGCGGCATCGGCCTCTTCCACGGCTGCGCCGCCGGCGACAGCGCCATGGCCGTCGTGCTCGAAGTACGCGAAGCGGCGCCATGATCCTGATCCCGGACGCGGTCTTCGACGACGATCACGCGCTCGAGCAAAAGGCCGCCGCGCCGCTAAAGCTGGTGGTGCGCCGCGCCGCGCAAGCCGACGAGATCCCCGATGAGGAATGTCAGACGGCCGAGGCGGTGATCGGCTATCACCGTCTCGCCTATGACGCCGCGCTGTGCCGGCGCCTGACGCGCTGCCGCATCCTCGTCCGCGCCGGCGTGGGCTCGGACAATGTCGATCTCGCCGCCTTCGCCGCGCGCGGCATTCCCGTCTGCAACGTGCCGGATTACGGCATCGCCGAAGTCGCCGACCATACCATCGCGCTGCTCCTGGCGCTGGCGCGCGGCATTGTCGAGTTTCACCGCGGCATCGCCGCCGATCCCGTGCGCGGCTGGGATTGGCGGCGCTGGCCGCCGCCGGTGCGGCGCCTCAAGGGTCAGCTTCTCCTCCTCATCGGCTTCGGAACGATCGGCCGCGCGGTTGCCCGCCGCGCCCAGGCGCTCGATCTCGCGGTCGGATATTACGATCCGCTGGTGCCGCGGGATGCCGCGAATGCGACAGGAATTCGCGCCTACGACGACCTCGATGCGGCGCTCGGCGAAGCCGACATCGTCAGCCTGCACGCAATGCTGACCCCGGCGAGCCGCAACCTCATCGACCGCCGGCGCATTGCGGCGATGAAAGCCGGCGCGATCCTGCTCAATACCGCGCGCGGCGGGCTGGTCGATCTCGATGCGCTCGCCGAGGGCCTACAATCCGGCCGGATCGGCGCCGCGGGGCTCGACGTCCTGCCGGCCGAGCCGCCCGACCCGGCGCATCTGCTCTTCGCTGCACTCAGACAGGACGCGCCGTGGCTGCGCGGCCGGCTGGTGGTGACGCCGCATGCCGCATTCCTCAGCGCCGACGCCATTGCCGACATGCGGCGCCAAGCGGTCGAGACCGCGGTGGCCTATCTCCGCGACGGCAGTCTGCGGCATTGCGTCAATCGCGAGCAGCTCAAGCTGTGAAAGTGGCGAATTCGGCCGCCGCTTGAGGCTCCGATTCTGTGGCGCTCTGACGCGACCAAGTAACCATGATCGATTAATCAAGAACTGTTAATCAAGAAACATGTAAATCAATTTTATATGATCGTTTACTGCATTTGTCATAGTATTAATGTCAGCTTTTCTTACACAACCGCAAATATTTATCGTTCCCAGTGCCGGGCCGCACGCGGCATCGCATTGCGAATACAATATAAAAGTCGCCGTGGCACGAAACCTGCTTCTCATCCCCTGAGTTCTTGCGGAGACGGTCCGATAGGCATTGCGACCAGGGAGCTTCCCGATGAAGGCAAGGCGCTTCAACATTCCCGTGGCCATTCTGGCCGGCACGGTCTTCGCCGCGCTGGCGCAGCCGGCATCAGCCAATCTCATCACTCCCGGTGAAAGTGGCATCACCCCGGATGATTTCACGACATCTCCTGGCTCGGACCTCAAAAGCACGGGTTCTGGCGTTCTGGCTGACGGCGCGACCTACACAGATTATGTTTACGAAGGAAATAGCTTCGGCGCCAACGACCTTAGTTTCCTCCTCGTGGTGAACCCAGGAAACAGCCACCCCGAGATAACTAAAGTTACGTATAGTGATTTCGCTGGGCTCAGCGAACTCGATGTCGGCTATTGCAGTTCCCCAGGATGCGGAAACGGGCAATTGGGCGCGCCGAGTTCGGTCGCCTGGTCAAGTGACGGGACCACGGTCACCTTTTCCTTTTCGACCGCTCTAAACACCTCGGGGAACACAGATTTCCTTGAGATTCAAACAGACGTTACGTCCTACAGCAAGACCGCCAATATATGTTTGGACGGTACGACGACATCCTGTAGCGGCGGATTTGATCCCATGGATGCCCCGGTGCCGGAGCCGGGCTCGCTCACATTGCTGGCCACGGCACTCGTGGGATTCGGCTGGTTCATCCGCCGCCGGAAGAAGGCCGCGTAGGACCGAGCGCATCGATCGCATCACATCGCGCTGCTACGCGGGTTGTCGGCTTGCGCAATAGCTCGCAGGCGATTGCGTCGACCAGCGCTTTCGCTATCTGATCCGTACTCTCTCGGGGACCCGACACGCCAGCGTTGGGCGGGGTGAGTCGGATCGTCATTCATCGCCGAGCGGCGCCATCCCGTCTTCGGGCGGCCAGGGACGGCTGATGTCGTCGGGCGGCACGGCGGCGAGAAGCGTGCGGGTATAGGGATGCTTGGGCGCCGCGAACACCTCTTCGGTCGGCCCGGCCTCGACGATCTCGCCGCCACACATGACAATGACGCGCTCGCAGAGATAGCGCACCACCGAAAGATCGTGCGAGATGAACAGGAGAGCCACGTCATGCTCGCGCCGCAGGCGCAGCAGCAGATTGAGGATCTGCGCCTGGACCGAGACATCGAGCCCCGAGACGATCTCGTCGGCGACGAGGAGGCGCGGCTCGGCGCAGAGCGCGCGCGCGATGTTGACGCGCTGGCGCTGGCCGCCGCTGAGCTGCGGCGGGAAGCGCGGCATCAACTCCTCCGGCAGGCCGGTGTCGCGCAGCAGCGCCAGCGCGCGCTCATGCCGCTCGGCGCGGCTTAACGTTTGCCCCTTCGCCTCGAGCGCCTGGGTCACGAGATTGCCGACCCGCCGCCGCGGATTGAGCGCGGAGACCGGGTCCTGAAAGATCATCTGCATCAGCCTGATCCGCTCTCGCCAGGACGGCAGCGGCAGGGTCACGTCTTCGCCCTCGAGCAGGATGCGGCCCGCGCTCGGCGCCTCGAGCCCCATGACCAGACGCGCCAGCGTGCTCTTGCCGCTGCCGCTCTCGCCGACGACGCCGACCGCCTCGCCGATGCCGACAGTGAAGCTCGCCCCGCGCACCGCCGCCACAGCGCGGCCGCGCCGCCACAGCGAGCGCGAGCCGCCATAGATCTTGGCGGTGGCTTCAAGCTGCAGCAGCGCGCCGTGCTCTTGGCCGGCGTGCAGCGCCAGCGCCTCTTCCGCCGCGACGAGCGGCGCCTCGCCGGCGGCACAGCGCGGCGTGCAGCGCACCCATTGCCCGGCCGCGACTTCGACCAGTTGCGCGACCGCCGCGGCGCAATCGGGATCGGCGATGGGACAGCGCGGCGCAAAGCGGCAACCGCGGAAGCCGCCGAGCGCCGCGACCCCGGGCGTCACATCGGGCAGCGCCGCAAGCCGGAGGCGCGGCCCGGTGAGCCCCGGCGTCGCCCGCTTCAGCGCCCGCGTATAGGGATGGCGCGGCACGCCGAACACCATCTTCGCCGGGCCGCGCTCCACGACATCGCCGGCATAGAGCACGAGGATCTCGTCGCAGAGATGCGCGGCCAAGCGCAGATCATGGGTGATGAAGAGCAGCCCCGTATTGTGCGCGCGCTGCAGCCCGCGGATGAGCGTCACGATATGCGCCTGGGTCGTGACGTCGAGCGCCGTCGTCGGCTCGTCCGCGATGATGAGCGCGGGATCGCTCGAGAACGCTAGGGCGATCAGCACCCGCTGGCACATGCCGCCCGAAAGCTGGAACGGGTAGCGGTCGAGGAGTTCGGCGGGGTGGGCAAGCCGCACTTCACCGAGCGCCCGGGCGGCGCGGGCGCGGCGCTCGCGCCGGGGCACGCCGAGCCGCGCCAGATGCTCCTCGAACTGGCGGCCGATGGTGAGGACCGGGTTGAGCGCCGACAACGCCTCCTGCGGCACGAAGGCGATGCGGTTGCCGAGCAGCGCCCGCTGGCGCTCGGGCGAAACGCTGAGGAGATCCTCGCCGTTGAAGTTGAGCCGGCGGGCGTCGACGCGGAAGCCGGCCGGCAGCAGCCGCGCCACCACGCGCCCGATCATGCTCTTGCCCGCGCCGGACTCGCCGACGAGCCCGAGAATGCGGCCGGCCTCGACGGTGAAGCTCACATCGCGCAACACCGCGACCTCGCCTGCCGCAAGCCGCACCGTGACATTGAGGTCGGCGACCTCGAGCAGCATCAGCGTATGACGGCGAGCCGTTGCGCGAGCCGCGGGTCGACGCTGCGCCGCAAGCCGTCGCCCAGGACATTGGCCGCGAGCACGCTGACGAAGATGCCGAGCACCGGCACGATCAGCCCCCACGGCGCCTCGTACATATACTGGCGCGCGTCGGCGATCATCACGCCCCAGGCCGGCACGCTCGGCTCGACCGAAAGCCCGACGAAGGAGAGGATCGCCTCGACGACGACGGCGATCCCCATCTCGATGCTGACGAGGGTGAGGAGCAGCGGCGTCACCGCCGGCACGATCTCCTTGAGGACGACCTGGAGATGGCTGAATCCGGCGAGCCGCGCCGCCGGGATGTAGTCGCGCTTCACCACGGCCAGAACCTCGCTGCGCACCACCCGGCAGAACCGCGTCCAGTCGACGATGATGATGGCGAGAATGACGTTGTTCAGCCCGGCGCCGAAGCCGACCATGAGAATGAGCGACAGGATCACCGGCGGGAACGACATCCAGACATCGACCGCGCGCCCGATGATCCAATCGGGCCAGCCGCCGTAATATCCCGCGATCAGCGCCAAGACGCTGCCCACGAGCGCGGCGCCGAACGCGGCGACGGTGGCGACCCGCATCGCCACGCGCGCGCCATAGATGAGGCGCGACAGGATGTCGCGGCCGAGACTGTCCGTGCCGAGCGCGAAGCTCCACTCGCCGTCCGCGGTCCAGGCCGGCGGCGCAAGCGTGTGCAGCAGGTCCTGCTCCCCCGGATTATGCGGCGCGAGCACCGGCGCAAAGAGCGCGACCAGCAGCAGCGCCAGCATGAGCCCGCCGCCGACGCGAACGCGCGGCTCGGCGAGGCAGCGGCGGAGCGTGGGACTCAAGCGGATCATGCCTTCCTGAGCTTCGGGTTCAATCTGAGATAAGCCACTTCGACCACGGTGTTGAGGACCAGAACGATGACGCAATAGACCAGCGCGATGCCCTGGATGAGCGGCAAATCGTGGTTGCGCAGCGCCTGCACCATCAGATTGCCGATTCCGGGAAAGGTGTAGATGACCTCGACGAGCAAGGTGCCGCCGAACATGAATCCCGCCTGCACGCCAATGAGGCTCACCGTCGGCAGCGCCGCGTTCTTGAGCGCATGGCGCAGCAGGATGCGCCGCTCGCTCAAGCCCCTCAATCGCGCCAAGGCGATGTAGTCCTCGACATAGGTATCGAAGAGGCTCGAGCGCAAAACGCGCATGATCAGCGGCGTCAAGCCCAGCGCCAGGGAGAACGCGGGCAGGGCCAGATGCTCGAGCACGCTCAGGAAGGCCGGCAGATTGCCGGCGATGAGCGTATCGATCAGCAGGAATCCGGTCGTCGTCGGAACCGTCATCTGCGCATCGATCCGGCCGATGAAGGGCAACATTCGGACGCCGACGCCGAGACCGAGGATGAGCAGGATCGCCCACAGAAACTCGGGAATCGACATGACGACGACACTGCCGAGATCGGCGATCTGCTCCTTGGCCGTGCCGCGCCACGCGAACATCAGGACGCCGCAGCCGATCCCCAAGAGGATGCCCAGGGTGAGGCCGACGGCGACGAGTTCGAGCGTCGTCGGCAGCGCGGCCAGAATCAGATCAGAGACGCTGCGGCGGAACTGGATCGACGTCCCGAAATCGCCGCGCCCGATCTGGCCGAGCCAGATCGCATACTGCACCGGGATCGGCCGATCGAAGCCCATGTCGTGGCGCATCTCCTCCATCTCCGCCTGCGTCGCATTGGGCGGCAGCGACATCGCCAGCGGATCGGCGGGAAGCAGCCGCAGCACGACAAAGACCAGAACCGAGACGACGAGGAGCGTGGGAACGGCGACCAGACAGCGGCGATAGACGATCCCGAAGCCGGATTCGATCATGCCGACGGTCAAGCCTTCAGCGTGTAGCTTTGCGGCAGGATCCAGCCATTGTCGTATTTGGTGAAGCCCAGCGAGGACTGATAGGCCACCGTCTTCACGCCCTGGAACAGCGGGATCGTGTAGCCCTTCTCGACGGCATAGATGTTGGCCTCGCGATAGCCGGCATAGCGTTTCTGCGGATCGGTCTCGACGACGAGCCGCTGGATGCGCTCGCCCATGTCGTCGCTCTTCCACGCCGCGAAGATCGATTTCGGATCGAGCAGATAGCCCGCGTACATCTCGGGATCGCCCGTCGTATTGCCCCAGGGGTAGAGCATCGCCTCGGGCAGCTTGTTGGCGCGCAGCAGCTCCTGATACTTGGCCGCTTCGATGACTTCGAGCTTGGCCTCGATCCCCACCTTCTTCCACATTGCGGCGATCGCTTGCGCCATCTCGAAGTCGTTGGGGAAGAAGCCACTGAGGGTATTAAAACCGATTTGGGCCGGCTTGCCGGGACCGAACCCCGCCTGTTTCAATAGCGCCACCGCCTTGTTGGGATCGTAGGCGAAATGGAAATTCTCGGGATAGCCCGGCGTCTTGTGCGCGGCGGGCACGTCGATGGGCACGGCCTTGCCGCCGAAGAGCGCCTTCGAGATCGCCTGCTTGTCGATGGCGTGATGCGCCGCGAGCCGCACTTCCTCGCGCTCGAACGGCCCGGTCCGGGTCGCCTCGACGATAACGATGTCGGTGATGGAATCGATGCTGCCGACGATGCCCGCCTCGGCGCCGAGGCGGGCGATCTCGCGGATCGGCAGATCGACGGCGAGATCGACGCGGCGTCCATCGATCGCAGCGACGCGGGCCGAGGGATCCTGCACGATCTCGAGCGTGACGCGCTTGAGCTTGGGCGCGCCGCCCCAATACTTGTCATGGGCCTCGAGCACGATGCGCGCGCCGCGCTGATATTCGGCGAGGCGATAGGGACCGGAGCCGACGGGCGTCTTGAGGAAGCCCTCGGGCCCCTGCTTCTCCATGTAGCTCTTGGGCACGATGTAGCTGCCCATGAAATAAAGCCAGGTCACCGCCGAGGGCATGACCTCGCTGAAATGCATGACGACGCGGGTGGGCGAGAGGATTTCGATGTCCTTGACCCGGCGCCAAATGGAGCTGGTGTCGAGCTTCTGGCCGCCCTGCGGGACCGGCGCCTTCGGCCGCTCGAGGAAGGTGTAGCGGAAATCCTCTGCCGTCGCCTTGTCGCCGTTGTGGAAGACGGCGTCGTCGCGCAGCTCGAGCTCGAGCTCGAGCGAGGCCGCGTCGCGGTAGCGCCAATTCTTGGCGAAACTCGGCTTGACCGAGAGGTCCGGCGCCTGGTTGATCGGGGAGTCGAAGACGCATTTGTAGAGCGACTGCGCATTCGCGAGCACGCGGGCATTGGGGTCCCAGGTCGGCACGTCCGTTGAATAGGCGACCGCAATCGCGTCGCTTTTTGCTGCCCGAGCCGGCAGACCCAGGGCGGCGACGCCCGCCTGCGCCCCTACGAGAGACAGAAAGGCGCGACGATCCAAGGGCGCCATCGAAACCTCCTTCTGAGTTATCCGGCTTGCCGACGCGGCAGGGCACGGATATTTTAATCATAAAGCGTTCGTCGCGAAAAGACAGCTTGATGCCCGGCTCCGCTAGGTTGCCACAATGGCGGCGGGCCGAGGAGCGAGACCATCGCCATTGTCCCATGGATCACGATGCGGCAGTAAGGAGATTCCCATGAAAGTCACGCGCAGGTCATTGCTCCAGGCGGCGGGTATGACGGCGGCCGCCCTGCCCTTCCGGCGCAGCTTCGCGGCCGGGGGGAGTGCGATCACCATCGCCTATCCCTCGGACGTGCCGAGCTGGGACGCGGTCGCTCATACTACGCCGCTGGTCATGCCGATCTTCAAGAGCGTCTTCGATTCCCCCTTGACCTACACGCCCGATCTCAAGCTCGCGCCCAACGTCATCCGCGAATGGAAGATCTCCGGCGAAAACGGCACCACCATCGACCTTACGTTCCGGGACGACGTCCTCTTCCACAACGGCGACCGCCTCACCGCCGAGGATTTCCGCTTCAGCTTCTTCGAGCGGCAGCACGCCGATCCGAAGCTCCCGACCACCGGCATTTGGCGCAAGATCTCGGGCATCGAGGTGCAGTCCCCGACCAAGGCGGTGGTCAAGTTCTCCGAGCCGATGCCGACCGCGCCGCAATGGTGGGCCTTTCTCGGCAGCTTCATCATGCCGAAGAAGTATTTCGAATCGGTCGGCCATGACGGCTTTCTCAACAAGCCCGTCGGCTCCGGCCCCTACAGCGTGGTCGATTACCAGCAGGGCGCGCGGATCGTGCTCGAGGCGCATGAGCGTTATTGGGGCGGCGCGCCTCGGATCAAGCGCGTCACCATTCAGGTGGTCAAGGATCCGACGGCGCGGGTCGCCGCGGTGGAATCCGGGCAAGCCGACATCACCAAGCAGATCCCGGTGCGCGAGGCCCTGCGCCTCGGCAAGACCCCTGGCCTCGTCGGCCGGGTCGACCCGATCACCGAGCTGGTGATGATGGAGCCGGCCGACGCCGGCGTCTTTCATGACGAGAACGTGCGGCTCGCCGCGCATCATGCGATCGACAAGCGGGCGCTGTCGAAGGCCTTCTTCAATGGCGTCGCCAAACCGATCTCCGTGGCGGCGCCTCCGGGCACGCCGGGCGACGTTCCGGGATTCACCTTCGCTTACAGCCCCGAGAAGGCGAAGGAGCTGCTGGCAAAATCCGGCTACGGGCCGAAGAACCCGGCGAAGTTCAAATTGGACACGACGAACGGCGCCTTCGCCAATGATTTCGACATGGCGCGCGCCATTGTCGAGATGTGGCAGAAGGTCGGTCTCGAGGCCGATCTCACCGTCATCGACCTCAACCAGTATTACGAGCTTTCCCATTCCGGCCACTTGCCGGAGGCGACGCTCTATGCGGGCTGGGGCAACGACACCGCCGATCCCGAGATCTTTGTCGGCTATCAGCTCAACCCGAAGCTGTCGTTCTCGAGCTGGAAGAGCCCCGATTGCGGCGAGATCCTCGACAAGCTGTTCGCCGACACGAATTACGAACATCGGATCGCCGGCTATCACGATTTCGAGAAATTCGCGGTGGATAAGGGCTATTCCATGCCGTTGCTGCAGGGCGTGACCACCGTCGCCTATCGCAGCGACGTGGTTTACACGCCCTATGGCAATGGCTGGCTCTTGCCGTTCGCGATGGCCAGGAAGTGACGCCTGGCCGGCCGCGGGGCGCGGGATGAAGGCGGTCTGGATCGAGGGCTATGGCGGTCCCGAGGTGGTTCGCTTCGGCGAGCGGCCCGACCCTGCGCCCGGGCCGCGCGACGTGCTCGTCGCGGTCAAGGCGGCGAGCATCAACCCGATCGACTGGAAGCTGCGCGAGGGCATGCTGCGCGCCGCCTTTGCGCTGCCCATGCCCTATATCCTCGGCCGCGACATGTCCGGCGTCGTGACCGCGGCGGGAACCGAAGTCTCCGGGCTCAAGCCGGGCGACGAGGTCTTCGGCATGGCCGATACGATGCGCGGCGGGACCCACGCCGAGTTCGTCGCCTTTGACCACCAGTTGCTGGGACCGAAGCCGCGCCGGGTCGGCCATCTCGAGGCGGCGGCGCTGGCGCTGGTCACCGCCACGGCGGTGGCGGCGCTCGAGGATACCGCCGGTCTCGCCACGGGCGAGCGCGTGCTCATCCATGGCGGTGCGGGCGGCGTCGGCGCCGTCGCCGTGCAGCTGGCGAAGCACCGCGGCGCCTGGGTCGCCGCCACCTGCAGCGCCGCCAACCGGGACTTCGTCGCCAGCCTCGGCGCCGACCGGGTCATCGACTACAAGCGCGAGGATTTCGCGGCGCTCTTGAGCGGCCTCGACCTGGTCTTCGATACCGTCGGGGGCGAAATCCATCGCCGCTCGATGGCCGTGCTGAAGCCGGGCGGCCGCCTCGTCCATATCGCCGCCGCCCCGCTCCCGGCGGAGCCGCCTCGCCCCGACATCACCGTCGCGCGCGCAATGGTGCGCGGCCAGCGCGCGCTCTTCGAGCGGATCGCCGCGCTCATCGACGACGGCACCGTCCGCGCCGATATCGGCGCGGTGCTGCCGCTGAGCGAGGCGGGGCGCGGTTACGAGATGAGCCGAGCGGGCCAAATCCGCGGCAAGATCGTTCTCAAGATCGCCGACCCCCACCCCTCCCTCCCCCGCTAGCGGGGGAGGATTGGGGAGGGGGATTTTGGCACCCACGGTTGCCGGCTTCGCTCTTCTGCTGGGTTTGAGTTTCTTTCTCGGCCTCGCCTTCGAGGAGGTCTATACGCGGGCGGGCGAACGGCGGCCCGGCGGCATCCGCACCTTCCCGATCCTGGCGCTGGGCGGCGGCATGCTCTACCTGCTCGACCCCCAACGCCTCCTTCCCTTCACCGGCGGCTTGCTCGTGCTCGGCGCCCAGCTTGTCGTCTATTACGCGCGCCGCATCGCCGAGAGCGACGCCGAGGGTCGGGCCGACGTCGAGCTGGTGGTGCCGGCGCTCAATCTCCTCGCCTATCTCCTGGGCGCCATCGCCTTGGCGGCGCCGCCTTGGGTGGCGATCACGACGACGGTGGCGGCCGTGCTTCTCTTCACTTTGCGCGAGGGCCTGCACGCGCTGGCGCAACGCGTCGAGCTGCGCGAGATCATCACCACCGGCCAGTTCCTGATCCTGACGGGAATCGTGTTGCCGCTCCTGCCGAACGAGCCGGTGACGACGCTCACCACGATCACGCCGCGCCAGGCCTGGCTCGCCCTCGTCGCCGTCAGCACGATCTCCTATGCGAGCTACTTGGTGCAGCGCTTCCTGGCGCCGGCCGAGGGCGAGCTGGGGACGGCGGTGCTCGGCGGGCTCTATTCCTCGACCGCCACGACGGTAGTGCTGGCGCGGCAAGCAAAAGCGGATCCGGCGATGCTGCATCGTGCGCGCGCCGGCATCACGCTCGCCACGGGCATCATGTATCTGCGCGTGCTCGCCGTCGTCGCGGTGTTCAATCTGGCGCTGGCCAAGATCCTGGCGCCGTCCTTGGTTGGCTTGTTCGCCGTCGGCGCCGTCATCGCCGCCGTGCAGCACCGTCGGGCGCAGCCGATTGCCGAGGCGATACGGCGCGAGGTGAAAGTGCGCAATCCGCTGGAGCTGGGGGCGGCCGCGCTCTTCGCCGCGCTCTTTGTGGTCGTCTCGATCGCCTCCGCCTGGGTCGTAAAGGATTTCGGCACGACCGGCATCTTTGCTTTGGCCGCCATCGTCGGGGTCTCCGACATCGATCCCTTCGTTCTCAACCTGGCGCAGGGCGGCGTCGCCGGCATGTCGCTCCCGACGCTCGGCTCCGCCATCCTGATCGCGGCCGCTTCGAACAACGTCTTGAAGGCGGGCTATGCCGTGGCCTTCGCGGGCTGGCGAGCGAGCCTGCCGAGCGTCGCCGCCCTCGCCTTCCTCGCCGCCGCCAGCCTCGCCATCGCCGTGCTGCCGGTGCTGCGCTGATGGGTCAAGGCACGCCGCCGGTTTTCGTCTGTTGTCCGCGCCCGCGCGGATTGACGGCGCGCGCTCGCGGAGGCCACACTCGCTTCGCTGCGGCCGATGGCGAGGGGAGGCGATGATGGCGGCGCTGCTCGAGGATCCCGAAATTCGGGCGGATGGCGATGGCCCCGCCCCGCTCCTTGGCTTCGCGCAAGTCAGCCTGCCCTGCCGCGATCTCGCGGAAGGCACGCGCTTCTATGTCGAGGTGCTCGGCGGCGAGGTCCGGATCGCGACGCCGACATTTGCCTCGATCCGCCTCGCCGGCGTCGATATCGGCATCGGCACCGCCGTCGACGTCGACGCGCTGCGCTGTAGGGAATGGCAGCTGCCGAATTAGCCGCGCGCGCGTGAGACGTTTCGTGCGGGAAGCATCGAAGGGACGGACTGAACGTAACCGGAGGCGGCAGAGAGCCGCGACAGGAGGAATCATGACGGTGATCGGTTTGAGCAGACGGCTTGTCCTAGCGGCGGCCGCTTTGGCCATGGCGCCGGCAATCGCCCAGAGCCAGGATGCGGGCACCATGAAGATCGGGCTGGTCGCCTCGATCACCGGGCAGGGATCGTTCCTCGGCGACCCGTTCCTCAAAGGCGCCAAGCTGGCGATCGACCGCGCCAACGCGGCGGGCGGCATCAACGGGACGAAGATCGAGTTGGTGAGCTACGACAGCGAAGGCAGCCCCGACAAGTCGCTCGTATTCGCCAAGCAGCTCACCTTCGAGGACAAGGTTTCGGTCATCCTCGGGCCGGACTTCACCTCGACCGTCAACGCGGTGCTGCCGACGACCGAGGAAGCGAAGATCCCGGTCCTCTACAACACGCCGGTCGTCGAGCCGAAGCCGCACGGCTACAGCTTTACGCCGTGGCCGAGCGAAGAGACCGCGTATCGGGTCGCGATGAATTATCTCAAGAGCCGCGGCATCAAGCGGATCGCGGCTCTTGCGGCGACCGATGCGACCGGCCAATCCGGGTTCAAACAGGTCCAGACGCTGGCCCCGCTGTACGGCATCACGCTCGGCGCAACCGAGCGTATGGACCTCCAGGACAAGGACGTCACCGCGCAGCTGACCAACATCAAACGCGACAACCCCGAGGCGGTCTTCGCCGTCGGCTCCGGCGCCGTGGTGGCGGTGATCTGCAAGGCCTATGTGCGATTGGGCATGACCCAGCCGCTGTCGATCTCGACCGGGGCCGTGAGCGCGACCTTTCCCGAACTGCTGAAGGGGATCACGCCCGACACGCTGATCTTCCCGACCTACAAGATGACGGTCTTCGACTCGCTGCCGGCCAACGACCCGAACCGCGAGGCGATCAGCACCCTCCTGCGGCTTTATCAGGAAAATTATAACCGCAAGGCGGACTTCTTCGCCGGCGCCGGGTGGGATCTTGCCTCGATCGCGATCGAAGCGATGAAAAAGGCCGGCAACGATCGCACCAAGATCCGCGACGCCATCGAAGGGGTCCGGAAATTTCCCGGCACGATGGCGACCCTGACATTTACACCGGAGAACCATCGCGGCGCCGGACCGGAAGACCAGGTTATGGGTCAGTTCAAGGACGACAAGTTCATCCTGCTGCAATAGGCACGGCGCCCGTGGGCGCCGTAGGGCAACTTGCCCAAGTTGTCGTGGCCGGGCTGACCAGCGGCTCGATCTATGCCCTGGTCGCGCTCGGCTTCACGATGATCTTCGCCGTCAGCGGGTTTATCAGCCTGCTGCAGGGCGAATACGTCATCCTCGGCGGCCTCATCGCGATCGCGCTCAGCCAATGGCTCGGCCTGCCGCTGCCCGTAGCAATCCTTGCGGCGGTGGCAGGCGCCAGCTTGTTCGGCGCGATCTTCCAGAGACTCACGCTCTCGCCAAAGCGCAATCTTTCGCCCGATGCCGCCCTGATCGTCACGCTGGGCGGCGCATTCGTGGCCCGCGGAACCGCAATGGTGGTGTTCGGCAAGGACCCGCTGTCGCTGCCGTCCTTTTCGGGCGAGCGGCCGGTCGCCTTCGGCGAGGTCGTGGTGGCGACCCAGGCCTTCTGGATCATCGGCACGCTCGCCGCGATCGCGGCGGCGTTGTGGGCGTTCTTTGCCCTGACCTATACCGGCAAGGCGATGCAGGCCTGCTCGCAGAATGCAACCGGCGCCAGGCTGGTCGGCATCGATCTCAATGCCATGGGGTTCATCAGCTTCGTCGCAAGCGCGGCGATCGGAGCGATTGCGGGCGTGGTCATCGCGCCGCTGAACTTCGTCAGCTATGACGAAGGGCTTGCGGTCGGCATCAAGGGCTTCATCGCCGCAGTGCTCGGCGGGCTCGGCAGCTATCCGGGAGCAGTCGCGGGCGGCATCCTGCTCGGCCTCGCCGAGGGATTGAGCGCGGCCTATATCTCCTCGCAATTCAAGGACGCGATCGCATTCGTGATCCTGCTGGTTCTTCTGCTGTTTCGCCCGGGCGGCCTGTGGGGCGCGACGCGATGAAGGCAAGGCTCGACCGCCCCCAAATCCTGCTCGGATTATTGGCGCTGGCGATCATCGGCGCGTTCCTGCTGCTGCATGGCAATTACCTCATCAGCGCACTGGTTCTCGCCGCCATTTATGCGATCGTGATTACCGGATTGGTGCTGCTGACCGGATTGAACGGCCAGTACAGCCTCGGCCACGCGGCCTTTTTCGGCATCGGCGCCTATACCTCGGCGCTGCTGACCATCGCCGGCGTGCCGCCGCTCCTTGCAAGCGCCGCCGCCATCGCGATCACGGGCGCGTTCGGGGCAATCATCGGCGTGCCGCTGTTGCGGCTGCGCGGCTATTATCTCGCGGTCGCGACGCTGGCCTTCCAGCTGATTATGCTGTCGGTCCTCAACGGGTGGCGTCAGGTCACGCTTGGGCCCTCAGGCATGGCGAACATCCCACCCTATGCGATCGGGCGCTGGGTCGTGCGCGGCGAGAGCGCGTATTACTGGCTCACCTGGATCGTCGCGTTTCTCTGCATCTGGGGCGGCGTGAATCTATGGCGCTCGCGCATCGGGCAGGCGCTGCTCGCCATCAAGAGCGACGAGGCCGCCGCAGCGGCCATGGGCATCAACGTTTCGGCGCTCAAGGTCCAGATTTTCGCCTTGAGCGCCGCTTTGGCGGGGCTCGGCGGCTCGCTCTATGCCCATTACGTCACGTTCATCTCCCCGGAACGTTTCGGGCCGATTGCCTCATTCGAGCTGCTGCTGGGCGCATTGCTCGGCGGGGTCGGCACGCCGTTCGGCGCGATCCTTGGCGCGCTCCTCTTGATCGCTCTGCCCGAAGTCGTGGCGCCGCTGCGAGACTACAAGGTTATGGTCTACGGCATCGTCTTTATCCTGGTGTCGCTCTATCTGCCCCTTGGCATCGCCGGATTGATTCAAGGGACGTATGTCCGTCTCTGCGGCGGGCGCCGGCCAGGAGCTCTCGCCGCGCAAACGGGCAAGACGGAAGCTGGTGCGTGACATGCCGGATCCTGCCGCAGCTGACGTGCTCGATGTGAAGGGTGTCTCAATGGCGTTCGCCGGGCTGGTCGCTCTTTCCAACGTTTCATTCAGGGTGCCCGCCGGCCGCATCCATGGTCTGATTGGCCCCAACGGGGCAGGCAAGACCACGCTGTTCAACGTGATCACGGCCATCATTCCTCCAAGCAGCGGCTCCGTGCTGTTCGAGACGCGCGACATCACCGGCGCCTCGCCGCATCGGGTGGCGAGGCTTGGGATCGCTCGAACCTTCCAGAATGTGCGCCTATTCCGCAATCAGACCGTGCTTGAAAACGTCATGGTCGGCACGTTCCGGCACACGGGAGCAGGAATGATGTCGGGACTTCTCCGGCTGCCGCGTGCCGTTGCCGAGCAGCGGCGGACCGAGACCGAAGCCGTCGAGTGCCTCGACTTCGTTGGTCTCAGCGATCTGATTGATCGTGACGCCGAAGCCCTGCCGTTCGGCCAGCAACGACTGCTGGAGCTTGCCCGCGCCCTGGCGCTGAGGCCCAAATTGCTGCTGCTGGACGAGCCGGCCGCGGGCCTGAACCACCGCGAGACCGAAAAGGTCGGCGAGCTCATCCGCTCTCTTCCGGCGCGCGGGATCACGGTCCTGCTCGTCGAGCACAACATGGCTCTCATGATGAGCGTCGCGGATGCCATCGTGGTCCTGAATTACGGCGTGAAGATCGCCGAAGGCACCGCCGATGAGATTGCGGCGAACGGAGAAGTGATCCGCGCCTATCTCGGCGACGAGGATATCGGATGATCGAGGTCAGCCAAGTTGTCGCGGGCTATGGCCGCCTTCAGGTCCTCAAGCGGGTCTCGCTGTCGGTCGGCGCCGGCAAGCTTGTGACCGTCATCGGTGCCAATGGGGCCGGCAAGTCGACGCTGTTGCGGTGCATTCAAGGCCTGCTTCCCGCGACCAGCGGACAGATCACGTTTGGCGCGCACGACATAACACGGCTGCCGGCGGAGAAGATCGTGCGGCTCGGCCTGACGCTGGTGCCCGAGACCCGAGAATTGTTCCCCGACCTATCCGTGCACGATAACCTCGTCCTTGGCGCCTACGTCCATCGGCGTGAGCCGCAAGCGGCGGCACGGCGCGCCGCCGCGCTCGACGAGGTGTTTGAACTTTTCCCTGTGCTCAAGGAGCGCAGTTCGGCACGTGCCATGACGCTCAGCGGCGGGCAGCAACAGATGCTCGCCATCGGTCGCGCCCTAATGACCAGACCGCGCGCCCTGATGCTGGATGAGCCATCGCTCGGCTTGGCGCCGCTGGTGATCGGTCAGATCTTCGCGACCATCCGCGAACTGCGCCGTCGCGGACTTGCCATTCTGCTGGTCGAGCAGAACGTGCGCGCCGCGCTCAAATTGACCGAACGAGCCTATGTGCTGGAGACTGGGTCGATCGTTGCCTCGGGGTCGGCGGCCGAGCTCATGGAGAACGACGCCGTGATCAAGGCCTATCTCGGCAGTGCACGGGGTGCGATGCGGGCAGCGGATTCGGCCGTGCGTGAGCCGCCAGCCCCGTGATTGACAGCATGATCAGGATCCGACCGGGCGCGCCGCCGGGCTCCGCTCAGCCGATAATTCCTCGCGCTCGCAATAGCGCGCGTTCCGAATCCGCAATGCCGAATTCGGCGAGGATCTCGTCGGTGTGCTCGCCCAGCGCGGGCGGAGCATTCACCGTGTTCGCCCTCTTCCCGTCATAGAAGACCGGACGATTGACCGTTCCCCTTTCGCCATGCACCGGATGCAGGAAGGTGGTGAACGTCCCGAGATGGCGAAGCTGGGGATCGTCGTGGACGTCCTTCAAGTTATTGATCGGCGCGAATGGAATGTCGCTTTGCTCGAGCCGCGCCATCCATTCCATGCGGCTGCGCAACCGAAAGGTCGGGCGCAAGGTCTCCGTCAACTCGCGAAAGTTCTTGATCCGGCCGGCCCGGCTCGTGAAACGCGGATCGTCCCTGAGGTCGGGCCGCTCGGCGGCTCCGAGCAAGGCTGTCCAGAATTTCTCCGGCACCGAGAGGTGGATCGCGATGAGCTTTCCGTCGGCGCATTGCAGCGCGAAGGCCGTCGATTGGGCAGGCCGAGCCAGCGGATCGGGCGACTCTCCGCGATCGAAATAGAGCACGAAGCATTGCCGCAGGAACGCGACCATCGATTCGATCATGGTCACGTCGACGCGGCACCCCTGACCGGTCCGTCCGCGCTCGTGCAAGGCGCCCAGAATGCCATACACCCCGTAGAGGCCGGTGATCGCGTCCGAAACCGCCGGACCGAGAATCTGCGGTCGGTCCGGCAACATCGTCTGGTCGAAAAAACCGGACAGCGCGCTGACGACGGAATCGAAGGCCGGCCGGTTCCGGTAAGGCCCATCGTGCCCGAATCCAGTGAGCGAGCAGTAGATCAGCCGAGGATTCAACTTGCGGAGAACATCCCAGCCCAGGCCACGCTTTTCCATGACGCCGGGACGGTAATTTTCCACGAGAATGTCCGCCTGGGATGCCATCCTCCGAATGAGATCCGCGCCCGCGTCTTCGGTCAGATCGATTGCCACGCTGCGTTTGTTGGGGTTGTAAGCCTGAAAGCCCAGCTCATAGGCGTTGGCGCCACGAAATGGGTCGCCGCCGCGCGGGTTTTCGACCTTGACGACATCGGCTCCGAGATCGCCGAGCAATTGGCCAACGTAAGGCCCGGACACGAAGCTCGCCGTCTCGATCACCCTGACACCGCGGAGAACCCCTGTCATCTGTTCCAATCCATTTCCACTCGAGCAATCCCGCGGCTTGAGGACGCCCCGGCGCGCCTCAACCGTACATTCGGAAGATCTCGCGCGCCAATGTGGCCCGCATCACCTCGACCGGTCCCTCGGTGATCAGGAAACTCCGCGAATCCATCCACATTTTGTAGATCGGTAGTTCCTTCGTCAGACCCATGCCGCCGTGGATCTGCATGCAACGATCGGCGGCGCGGAATCCGAGCTCGGTGCAGAACACCTTGGTGACGAAGGATTCGTGACGCGCGAGCTTGCCTTGGTCGGCCTTGACAGCGGATTGGAAAACGTAGCTCTGGCCGATCGCGTGCTCCATGAAAGTGTCGGCGATCATAAACTGGACCGCCTGGCGGTCGGCCAGCGGCTTGCCGAAAGTCACGCGCTGCTTGGCGTAGGAGGCGCCCATCTCGATGCAACGCTGCGCCACGCCGAGGCCTCTGCTCGCCTGAAGCAGGCGGCCCGCCGTGAGCCAGCCCTGCGCCAGGGACATGCCCTGGCCCTCCGGCCCGACCATATTCTCGACCGGAACCTTCATGTTGTCGAAGGCGAGTTCGTAGGTCGCATCGCCCATCATCTTGATGGTCTTGCGCGTAATCTTGAAGCCGGGCGTATCGGTGTCGACCAGGAACACCGAAAGCCCGCCGCGCGACCCTTTCGACCGGTCGGTCGCCGCAACGAGCTGGATAAAATCTGCTTCCGCTGCGTTGGAAATGAACCGCTTGCTGCCGTTGATGACGTAATGATCGCCCTGGCGGACCGCCGTGGTCCGCATCGAGCCGGGATCGGCGCCGGCATCGGGCTCGGTTTGCGCGAAGGTCGTATTCTTCTCGCCGCGCAGAAGCGGGAACAGATACTTTTCCTTCTGCTCGGGGTTGAGATGGTAGAGCAACGGTTTGGCTTCCGGGCCGAAAATGCCGCGGTAGGGACGCGGCGGCAAGGCGATGCTGCGCGCCAGCTCCTGCCATATGATCGTCATGCCGAGAAGGCCGAGCCCCTGGCCGCCATATTCCTCGGGAACGTCGGGCATCCACAGCCCGATCGCCTTGGCCTTCCTCTCGAGTTCGGTGCGAATCTCCGGCCTGAGGTTGGGACCGTCCATGGATTCGAGTTCGATCGGAATGAGCTCGCGGTCGACGAAACGGCGCACCGTCTCGCGCAGCATCTGGTACTCTTCCGGCAACTCAACATCCATGTCTTCGCATCCTTCTCGCGAACCGGCGCCGCTCGCGCGCCCGCAGCTTCACCGCAAGGGAAAAAAGCAGCGGCAAGGACCGCGTTGCCCCTTCCTTCGATGCCTCAGTCTTTCTTCGGGCCACCCAGTCCCGGCTGGTACTTGCCGGCCAGAAAATCGCCGATTCCCTGCGTCCGCCAGGAATTGTTCTGCGCCAAGGTGAGTTCGGATATCTTTGCATCCGCGTAACTGATCGCTGCGTCGAAATCCATGTTGAGCGAGTGGCGATAGCCTTCCTTGGTGCATTTGAGCGCGGTCGGATCCTTCTGCGCCAGTTCCGCGGCCAGAGCCATGACGTGCGCTTCGAGCTCCGCCTTCGGCACCGCATAGTTGATCAGCTTAATTCGCGCCGCCTCGATTCCGTTGAAGGGCCGCCCGGTCATTCCATAAAACAGCGCGTCGCGCGGATGGATCAGGTTCACCAACGACTTCGACACGCTTCCGGCCGGGAAGCTCTTGAAATTGATCTCGGACAGGCCGAACGTCGCCTCCTCGGCCGCAATTGCAAGGTCGCAGCCCTCGACGAGCGAGAACGCGCCTCCGAAGCAATAGCCGTTGATCATCGCGATCACCGGTTTTGGCAGAAGGTGGAGCGTCCGGGCGCGCCATTCGATCGCCATCCGCGTGATCCGGTCGAACTCCGCGGGCTGCTTCATCAAATCCGTGAAGAATTCCTGCAAATCCATCCCGGCGCAGAACGCTTCGCCCGCGCCGGTGATGACGATCACGCGTGACGCGTCGTCGTAGCGCAGACCCTCCAGCATCTCCGTCATGTCGACGTGCAATTGCGGATTCATCGCGTTACGCTTCTCAGGCCGGTTCAATGTCAGAACCGCGACGCCGTTGGCCGCGGTCTCTACCTTTATGGTCTTCATCGTCTTGTTCACTGTGATTCTCCCGCTAAAAGCCGAGAATTGGTTTCACGCATCGAACTTCGCCACGGCGATGCCGGTCAGCCACTCCGGCACCGGCACATAAGCGAGGACCTGACCGGCGCGGTCTCCGATCGCACCCGCGAGCAGCAGCCAGTTGCGCACTTCTTGGGCGCCGTTGCCCGCCTCGCGATAAAGCCGATCGGAATTCCACGCGCCAACGAAGCTCGGCGCGCGGCCACCGCAGATGAGCGCAAGGAATTCACGGTCGAATGCCTCGTTGACTTGGCCGACCTCATCGAGGACGAGCGGGTTCGCCTGCTGCCGGGCAAGCCGGGTTCCGGCGGGGCCGCTCATGTAACGCCGAAAAGCCTCGGACCCCACCCAATGGGAAAGCCCGCCCGTCGCAATCACCACGACACGACCCGGCGGGCCCCTGCTAATCGCTTGCCCGAGTTTTTGCCCCACCTCATAGCTTCGCTCGAGCCGCGGCAACGGCGGAATGAAGCAATTCTGCGCGATGGGCACGATCGGGATGTCCATTTCGGGAAGCGCCAGCATCAAGGGCATGATGAAGGAGTGATCGATCGCCATCGCTTCGGAGAAAGCGAGGTCGATACCGGCATCGACGCAGCCGGCCAGGATTGCCTGGGCGAATGGCTGATGGATGGCAACGTCCCGCGACGGCAGGCCGGCATCGCCGATGCCGTGCGCGGAGCTGCTGACGCCGATGGTGAATTGCGGGACACCGGCAAATGTGTAGATCCGGCCGTGATCCGTACCCGCCATTACGATCGCGTCGGGCGCCAGAGCACGCACGGCTTTGCCCATCGCCGCGAACGCATCGAAGACGGTCTCTTGCACGACAGGAAGCGCGCGGGTCCGGCGGGTGGCGATGAGAGCCGAATGCGAGCAGGCAAAGGCGCCGACGATTTCCATCTGCTTCGCTAGACCGGCGCGTTGCGCTGGAAAAAGTCGAGGACAAGTTTGTTGAACTCATCGGCATATTCGACCTGCGCCCAGTGGCCGCATCGCCCGAAGATGTGCATTTGCGCGTTCTGGAATGCGCGCGTCATCAGGAGGCCAACGTCAAGCGCCCCGGCCCGATCGTCCATGCCCCAGATGACGAGTGTCGGCGCTTTGACGCGCGAGAACTCTGCGGTGAGGTCCTGACGCGGCGCCGGCGGCCCGGAATTCACGCGGATCGCGTCGGGATCGATACTGGCTTCATAGCGCTCCCGCACCATCTGCTCCGTCACGATGTCCGGGTTGAACACCAGCATCTTCAGGATTTGACGCATCTTGTCGATCGTCGGCCCGCCCGCGCCGCGGTAATAATTGGCAATGAGTTTCACCCCCTCAAGCGGCATCGGGCAGAACAGGCTGTGGATGACCGGCGCGCTGCCAATGATCACGAGGGCGCGAATGCGGTCGGGATGATCGATCGCCGTCTTGATTCCGACCTGGCCTCCGTATGAATTGCCGACGATGGCGGCGCGATCGATGCCGAGCGCATCCATGAAATTTCGCATGATGCCGGCATGGAAGGTCAGGCGCGGCCCCTCGATCATGATCTTTTCCGATTTGCCGAATTGCGGCAGATCGACGAGCAGCAGCCGGTATTGGCGCGAAAAGGCCTCGATATTGGTTGCGAAGTTGCTCCAGCTGTTCGCCCCTGGGCCGCCGCCATGCAGACAGATGAGCGGCGGGCCGCTGCCAACCTCGTTGTAGTGCAGCTTGACGCCGGGAAGCTGGACGTAGCGGCTGGTGTCGGCTTCCGAAATCTGCTTATCCATTCTGCTCCTCCGCTTCGATCATTTTGCGTCCGGCACGGCGACAGCTATTCGGTCTTTGCGTCAGATATGTCGGTGAGTTCGGGCTGCTCTTCCGGCCGCTGCGTGGCGAGCGTCGTGACGAGCCCTTCTGGCCGCGCGGCGCTGCCCGGTCGACGGGCTTGCTCGCACAGCTTGCGCCAAGCGATGATGGAATTATCGGGCCGATAAAGCTGCTCCGGAGGCGTCCGCATCATCTCGACGACGCGGGCATCCTGGTCGTTAAAGCGCCCGTGGAACAACCAGCGCAGGTATGTCCAATACCTCAGCCGGAAGAAAAGCGCGTTCAGCCCTGACGTTGGCTTCACCGCAAATTGCAGGTAGCGGTGATGACCGGGATTGGTCGGCACATACCACTCGAAATGCGTCCATGCGCCGAAATCGATCCGGAGCACGCCTGGCAAGCGAATTGACGCCCGCGACAGCACCTTGGTCGTCTTCCACCATCTCATCTTGGGCCACGTGCCCAATCCGGGATATTCGCTTTGAAATGCGTAATCCTTGGTTGATCGCGTGATCCACCCGCCCGGCTCCGGCACGACATCCGAATGGAGCCACGCCGGCGGATGCCGGAAGAGGACGAAGATCGAATCGCGATGAAGATATTTGCCGTGGCCCTCATCGAATCCGTTCTCGGCGCCATGACGCCAATCGCCGGGGCGGATCGAGATGCGGCCGCCAATGACGGCATTATTCGCAAGCAGCTCTTCCGGAATATCCGTTTCGACGGGCGGCGGCGTATCCGTGCCGCGATAAATCCAGATCAGTCCGCCGCGCTCCGCCGCCGGCCAGGTGGCGACACGGGCCTTGCCGCACAACGGCGAGTCCGGTCCGTCGGTCAACGCCGCAACCAGCACGCCGGTTTTCAGATCGAAGGTCCAGCCGTGATAACGGCATGTGAAGGTGCCGGGAAACTCCTGCTTGCCGATCGAAAGCTTGACGCCCCGGTGCGGACAGCGGTCCTGCCAGGCATAGACATTCCGGCCCTCGCGAATGAACATGATGTCGTCGCCGAAGAGGCGGAGAGCAGTCGGCTTTTCACCGAGATCCCGGGCGAACATGACGGGATACCAGTACCCTTCAAACCCCAGCGCCGCGCCGTCGTAACGCGGATAGCGCGTGACGCCGCGCCGCACGCCCGTGATTTGCGTACCAGCATTCATCAATGGCTCCGCATCGAACGCCTGCTCATGCCAGCCCGACCTCGCCGCGTGTGCGCGTGCACGTATCGACGATGATGTTCACGAGACAGCGCGTGAGCGCCGCCATGCCCGCGATCTCGACCACCCCCATCGAGAAAGTATTCTCATAGGGCACGGGACTTTTCGGCGCCGGCATGCCAATTCGCGCCGTTGGAATGCCGCGGCCGCGTAGAATATTGGCGTCGGTTGCGCCGCTGGTATTTGTCCGCGCTACGTGGGTCCCGCCAGCCACGGCTTCCCAGGCGCGGATACCCGAGCGAATGATCCAGTTCTCGGGCGGCGTCGATCCCCCGGGGATCGCAAGAATCATTTCGCAATCGGCCTCGAGACCTGGGTTATCCGCGCAAATCTTGACGAGAGCCTGACGGAGTTGCGCCTGAACATCACTCGGGTCGACGCGCGGACTCACGCGAAGGTCGACATAGAGATTGCAGGCTGCCGGGACGAAGGCCGGCTTATGCGGCCAGCCGCCCTCGATCGCTCCGATGCTGCCCTGCGGCGCGACCAGCCCGGAAGTATTGTTCTTGGTGTATTCGGGAAACCAGCGCTCGAGACCCTCGATCACCTTGACGGCTTCGACGATGGGGTTCTTGTGCCGCAACCGGTGACGCTGTCCGGTATAGTTGAGGTAGCCGTGAACCCGAATCTTGAACCAGCAAAGCCCGACTTCCTCCCAGGCAACGGCCCAACCGGGCTTGGCGATGACCGCGAAGTCGCTGCGGAACCCTTGCTCCAGCATGAACGAACAGCCGCTCCCCTGGCCGACGTTGTAGCGGTCGGCACCAGGCACCGGCCGCTTATTGGTCGGCATACCGCCGGCACCGAAGCCGAGCATCAAATCGCCGCGCAGCGGAATGCCGGCTTTTTGCACCACTTCGGCGGCGGCGAGAATGCAGGCCGCATAGCCCTTCGGATTCTCGGCACAAAGGCCAATAACCAAGCCATCCCTGACGATCGGGTGCGGCCGCATGTCCTCGCGGACGTGCGGACCGATCCAGGGGCAATCCTCCGCTTCATCACCGGCAATGTGCGTGTCGATCGGCGCATAGAGCAGAAGGCTTGCTCCATCACCGCTGCCGCGACGGCAGCCGAGCGCATTGCCTTGCCGCTCGTCGATCGGTTGGTATCGGGCCTCGATCCCGACCGACTGCATGCGCGCGACCAGATGTTCCGCGAGACGGCGCTCCTCGCCCGTCGGCGAAGGTATCGCCGTCATCTCGACAATCAACTCACGCAGGCGGTCGAGGTCGATTTTCCCGAGCGCCGCATCGCGCCACTTCGATTGTTCCGGTGAGAATCCCATTTGCGTTTTTGCGAACCGAGTGGGTTTAGCGGTCATATGCAGCGGCTCGGGTTATGACGGGATGCCGGTCCTCGGTCACCGGCGCGGCACCGAAAACCCTCCATCCTTGAACCGACCCAGGGTCTGTGCTTCCGGGCCGGTGCCACGATGGTTCTCCGGCGAGACATTGATCACCGCTCGACACGGCTTTCAAGGGTGCTATGACGGACGCTGGTAGCGCGAAATGGGCGCTTTCACCAGCAACGGCCCGACCGGGTCTCAATGTGTCTCAGGAAATCCGTTGCATGTCAAAGAGATGGATGGGTGGCCGAGCGGTTTAAGGCACCGGTCTTGAAAACCGGAGTGGGTGCAAGCCCACCGTGGGTTCGAATCCCACCCCATCCGCCAGCGGCGTGATAATACATTGAGTTGCTTGAAACCCGCATAGATGCTAGGCTTTCGTCCAGCGTTGTTGTCCAGCAGATTGTCCAGCAGGCGGGTCACAATGGAACCATTCCAAGCGCCAAAGAAGCCGCGTTCTACGGCGCGTTCGCGGCGCGTCAAGATCGGCACTTGGCTGTTCAAAGTCGCTGACAGGTTCTTCATCCGCGTTCCCATCCCTCGTGCGCTTCGTGAGGCGTATCGCGCTGACGGGAAGAAC
>Ga0209415_10002443_pt1 | contig 34772 bp, 38 predicted proteins | sample PeaSoiSIISIP2007_FD_187696 | JGI IMG/M metagenome (GOLD analysis project Ga0209415, IMG submission 187696) | Peat soil microbial communities from Weissenstadt, Germany - SII-SIP-2007 (SPAdes) (version 2) | ecosystem: Environmental > Terrestrial > Soil > Wetlands > Peat | place: Germany... | reverse complement strand
ATCGGTGACATCGGTACGCACAAATCGCGCGGTATGGCCCAGCTCCTCGGCGAGCGTCCGCCCCGCCGCCTCGTTGATATCCGCGATAACGACGTGCCCGCCTTCGGCCACGATCATTTTCGCCGTGCCCGCGCCCAAACCGGACGCTCCGCCGGTGACCAACGCGACTTTCCCCGTAATGTCCATGAAGCGCTACCTCCGCTGTTCGAAGAATTTCTTCATCAGTTCGACGCACTCGGGCGCGAGCACGCCTTCCACGATTTCCACGCGATGATTCAGGAGCTCGGAATCGGCGATTCGAAATTTACTGCGCACCCCGCCGAAACGCAAATCGCGACCGCCAAAAACCAGCCGCTGTATCCGTGCGGCCACCAGCGCCCCGGCGCACATCGCGCAAGGTTCCAGAGTAGCGTATAGCGTGGCTGCTTCCAATCGATAGTTGCGAATGCTCGCGCCTGCTTCCCGCAACGCGAGGATCTCGGCATGCGCGGTGGGATCGGATTTGGCGATCGGCGAATTGAATCCGCGCCCGATGATCTCGCCATCCACTACAACCACGGCGCCTACCGGCACTTCGCCGTTGGCTTCGGCCTGGCGCGCCAAAACCAAGGCTTCGCGCATAAAAACATCGTCAGGGCCCGGCATTGATGGTTGTCTTGATGTCGACGTCGACAGTCTTGTCCACCTTCAGCAAGAAGTTACTCGGGTTCTTCATGCCCCATTGCACATAGGGAATCACGAAGTGCGTGGACGCATTGTATTGATCGCCCGCGCGATCTACTTTGAAGCGGAGCGTGAGCTCGTGGTCAACGCCGTGGATCTTGAAGACGCCATGCACATCCATCTGCGATGGACCTAGGGGAGCGAGTTTGCCATCCACGCGATCGGGAATGAACGTGGCCTCGGGATAGCGTTGGCTCTCGAGAATCTCTTTGTGCATGCGGCCATCCCGCGCATCGCTCCCACTAGCGCCGCTGGTGACATCGACGATAATCTCGCCCGATGCTTTCCCGGAATCGGGATCCCAATGGATGGCACCTTTCTTGAGCTTGAAGGTTCCATGCACGGTATGCAGCACGTCATGCAGCGTGAATTGGACCTCGGTCTTGGCGGGATCGAGGTCCAGGGACATGGAACTCGCCGCAGACAGCGAAAGCAAAAGGAGCGCGATCGTTCTATGCGCCGACATGGACGGCCAACAAGCGCTCGAATATCACGGGCTTCGCTCGAAATGTTCGCAGCACGTGCGGCCGCACCTGCGGGAAGCGATCGAGCAGCAGCATGAGTTGAGCCATGAACGCCGGACGTCGCGCCAGGCGGCGATGCGCGGCTTGATATTGATCCAGATCGCCCGCGACTAGGGCGTCGGCCAGCGCGAGGGACTGTCGAAATGCCAGTCCCAGGCCTTCGCCGGTGATCGCGTCCACGGAACCCGAGGCGTCGCCAATCAGCGCAATGTTCCCGCGAAAGACCCGGCGCAGCCGACGGGTGGCTGTTACCGCACCGCGGTCGCTGTCAACAATAGGAGCTCTCTCGATCCTCCGCGCCAATTCGGGAAAGAGCGGCATGGCGTCGTTCAAACGCATGTGCGGATCGCGAGTGATCAGCGCGATACAGGCCTCGTCGTTGCCCACCGGCGTGACGTACATCTGGCACCGGTCGGGTCCCCAGTAAACCTCCATGAAATCGCTCCAGGCCGCCACACGATAATGCCGCCGGAATCCGTAGCGAAAGGATTCGCTGCTTGCGCCATTCAGACCCGCCCACCGCCGGACTCGGGAGTTTTCGCCGTCAGCGCCGATGATCCAACGGGCGCGTATGTCCCCAACGCCTGTGACGTGAGTGCGCCAAAGGAGCCTGACACCGACCTCCTGTGCGCGATCGATCAGAAACTGATGCAGCCGAACGCGCCGTAGGGCGATGCCATGGCCTCGCGGAAAATCCGCCGCCACGCTGCCTCCGGCGCCCAGAAAACGAATCCCTCGAAACGCGAAGGATTGCTCGGGATCAATCGCGACGCCTAACCGGAGCAACGCCTCGAGTGAATCCGGCATCAAGCCTTCGCCGCAGGCTTTGTCGATGGGCGGTTCGGCGGCATCGGCAACCACGACATCGAAGCCCTTGAGCCGCGCCGCAATAGCCGCCGCCAATCCGGCGGGTCCGCCTCCGACGATGAAGATGTCAGTTTGATTTACCACGATATTGTTTTGGCTACCACTTCAATAGCACCAGCTCCGAACAGAAACCCGGGCCCATGGCGGCCAGGATGCTATACGTCCCCGGCGCCGGACGGCGTTTCATCATCACTTCTTCGAGCACCACCAGCACGGATGCCGACGAAAGATTGCCGGTTCTGCGCAGGCAATCCCAGGACGCCGCGAGCGCGCCTTCCGGCAAGTCGAGCGCGGTTTGCGTCGCTTCCAGTACCCGCGGCCCGCCGGTGTGCAACACCCACGTTCCAATGTCCGATCGCGACAGACCTTGTTCCTCCAGGAACGCGTCTACGTCGGATGCAAGATGCTGCTCCACCACTTCCGGCACTTCGCGCGACAGCACGATACGGAAGCCTTTTTCGGAAATATCCCAGCCCATCACGTGCTCGGAATTGGGATAGAACACCGATCGCGTGGCCAATATCTCGGGGCCGTCGGCGGTCCGTTCCGCGCCCGATACCAACACCGCCGCGGCGCCGTCGCCGAACAATCCAGAAGAAATAATGTTCGCGATGGACGTGTCTTCCCGCTGCAACGTCAGCGAGCAAAGCTCCACGGACAGAACCGCTGCCACTTGCTTGGGATAGGCCAGAACATAGTCGGCGGCGCGCGAAATCCCGGCCGCTCCGGCGACGCATCCCAATCCGAAAATCGGCACGCGTTTGATGTTCACCGGCAGGTTCATGCGGTTCACCAAACGGGCGTCGATGGAAGGGCTGGATATGCCGGTCACGGATACGAAGAACAGCGCGCCCAGATCCTCGGTCGCAAATCCGGATCGCGACAAAGCGCAACACAGAGCCTTTTGCCCGAGATCCTGCGCAACGTCGATCCAATGATTGTTCGCCGCGCCCCAAGTGAGCCCGTAATATTCCGCGATGGGCAGCGCCAGGTGACGAGTCTCCACGCCCACGCGAGCTTGTAAACGTTCCAGGAACACCGGGTTGTCGACCTTGGGCCCCCAATGCTTTTGCAGCGCCGACAACAGCACGCGCTGATCGTACTTGTGCTGCGGGAAAGCGCTGGCAACTCCGGCGATCTTCATAGGGGGTGACCCGGCTCCTTGTGGGTATTCTAAGCTACTGAAGCTGCGCCAGCTCCTGCGCGTACAGCCGGTTGTGAGGGAATTCGTGCGAGAGCGCGCTCAAGATCTCGCGGGCCTGGGGGACGTCTTTGTTGCGCAACGCTGCCACCGCCAACAGCAGCCGCGCATAAGGGTTAAGATAGCGTCCCTTCTCGGCTGTCAACCGCAAGTCTTCCACTCCGCGGTCGCGATCCGTCTGTGCGCCGCCCGCCTGCAGGATCCAACGCACCGGCGCGGGCTTCAAACTGAACAGATAATTCTCCACGCCGATCGCCAGATAGGCATCGTAGTAATTCGGCTGGATCATGAGCAGCCTTTCCGCGGTGGCGCGGCTGTTCTTGATCACTTTCAGCGCGTCGAAGTCGCGCCGTTCGATCAACGCCTCATAGTCGGCGCGCAGACCCAACGTCAGGATTTTCGCGAAGAGCGCGTCGGGTTCGTCCGGCATTTGCAGCAGGATCTTATCCGAGAGTCCCGCGGACTTGTCCAATTCCTGATCGAAAGCCTGGCGCGCCACGGCATCAGGCACCACTTTCGGCCTGCGATGGAACATGCTGTTCTCGACAAAGAACTCCGAATGCAGAATATTCAACCGGTCGAATTCAGCAAACAGATAAGCCGCGGCATTGGAAACCGGCCCGATTGGGTCGGCTGGATGGTCGCGCTCCCACCCAGCGAAGGTCCTGTGAGCTTCGTCGAAGTTGAGATTGTACATCTGGCGATAGCCGCGGTCGATGACCGGATTGACGCTCAAGGCCTCAATGTTCGGGGCTGCCCAGGCTAGGGCGCCGCCGAGAATGGCGAAGATCATGAGGCGAATCATATAGTTAAACGGTAAGCACGCGTCGGGCCAGACCCAGCGCCTCGCTCCAGAACGTGCCGGACGAGTGCATCATCTCCACCACGTCCCGAGCCGCGTTCACGAATTCGCCGGCCTCGCGCTCATTCACCACCAACGGAGGCGCCACCTTGAGAACCATGAAGTTGTTGCCGCACATTTGCGTCAGGAAGCCGAGCCTGAATAGCCGCATCACCACCACCTGGCCGAACATTCCGGGATGGATTTGGCCGAAAGCCTCGAACGGAACCCGCAGCGCGAGCTTGCGCGGCGCTTGAAATTCAATCCCGTTCAGCAGGCCCATTCCGCGTATTTCCTTCACCATTTCATAACTGGAAAGAGCTTCGCGCAAGCGGGTCCGCAAAAAGTCGCCTGCCGTCAGGGCTCGATCTCCGAGGTGTTCGCTCTCCAAGGCTTCGATGGCCGCGAGACCGGCGCGCATGGCGAGCGAATTCTCGCTGTAGGTGGAAGTATGCACAATGGCGCGCGCCAGCGATCCATACACGGACTCATAGACCTCGTCCGACATCAGCAGCGCCGCGCTCGGCATCAGTCCGCCACTGAGCGCCTTCGCCAGAATCACCATGTCGGGCTCGAGGTTGAAGTGATGCGCAGCCAGGAAGCGGCCGGTACGGTACATGCCAGTCTGCACTTCATCGGCGACAAACAACGTTCCGTAGCGCCGGCAGAGGGTTTGGACGCCTTCAAGATAGCCGGCCGGCGGCACCCGCACGCCGCCCTCGCCCTGCAGCGGCTCAACGATGAAGGCCGCGAATTTCTTGCTAGCCAGCTTGCGCTCGAGTGCTTCCAGATCCCCAAACGGGACGGCTTCGGTCCCAGGCAGCATCGGACCAAATGACTCGCGCCAAAATGGATCGCCCATCAGCGAAAGCGCTCCGCAGGTCAGCCCATGAAATGCGCCGTCCGCGTACAGCAGGCCCGTGCGGCGTGTGTGGGCGCGCGAGAATTTGATGGCGGCTTCCACGCCCTCGCTGCCGGAGCTGCAGAAGAATACCTTGTTGACGCGGCCACCCGCGCGCCGGCATAGCTTGTGCGCCAGTTCGCCGGCTAGATCGGGGACGTGGCTTTGCAGCATCGCGGGCCCCCGCCGGTCCAGCTCGTCCTTGAGCGCTTCCACGATGGCGGGATGATTGTGCCCCAGATTGTGGACGCAGTAGCCCGAGAGAAAATCCACAATGCGGCGGCCATCCGCGGTGAACAGCTCGGTTCCTTGGCAGCGCGTATAGCGCGCGTTCATCTGCAGCACTTCAAGCAGCCGCACCCACTGCGGGTTCACGTGCTCCTGGTACAAGACGTCTTTGCTGGCTGCGGCGCCGGTGGCGGCGGCTGTTGTGGCTAACACTTCTGAGGGACGGCCCATGGCAATTAGTGGTTCCCGAAACCTTAAGTGGCCGCCGGAACCTCCTGGATGACCTCGCTCACCACCTGGACGTCGGGAATCTCAATGCCGGTGCGAGTCCCCTCGCCGGGCTTGCTGTCGATCCACATGCGGTAATCGGGCCCGTAGAGCACTTTCATCCGCTCATTCACGTTGCTGACGCCGATGCCCTGCTCAAACAGCGTCGCCAGGCGGGCCTCCGGAATACCGACGCCATCATCTTCCACCACCAGGTGCAGCCGCCCATCTGCCAGGTAGCTGCGCACGCGGATTAAGCCGCCATCCACCTTGGTCGCAAGACCGTGCCGGATGCTGTTCTCAATCAAGGGTTGCAAGAGCATGCTGGGCACCATCCGGTCCAGCGTCTCCGGATCGATCTCCTTAACGAACCGCAGTTTCTCGCCGAAGCGCACCATCTCAATGGACATGTAATTGTCGATGAATGCCAGTTCGTCGCGTAAAGGCGTGAGATTGTCGGTATTGCGGAGCAACCGGCGCAGAATGCTGGAAAGGCGGTAAACCACGCCGCGCGCCTGCTCGGGATTGGTGCGGATTAGCGACGATACCGAATTGAGCGTATTGAACAGAAAGTGCGGGTTGATCTGGCTGGTGAGGGCCGCGAGCCGCGCTTCGTTCAATCGCAGCTGTTGCGCTTCCAGCTTTTTCTCGTTGCGCGTGTTGTTCCAGATCTTGAGCGGCAGCATGACGGCAAAAATGGAGCTGACATAGGCCGCCAGCACCGCCGGCCAACTGGGATCCGTCCAGATTGGCGAGAGAAATACGCCGTCTTTCCGCAGGTGGGAGACCTCCACGCGCAAAAGCCCGCTGAAAAAGATGCTGAACAGGCAGCCCAATTGGAACAACAGGCGAAGCTGATAGGTCCGCTGGCGCAGCCGGCGCGGATTCAGGCTGAAGATGGGAGAAAACCGCCAGATGTCCTCTTTCTCCGGCGCCAGGTCGCGCAGCAAGCCGCCCAGCACGCCTACTCCGGCGAACAGCAGCATCGTCATCAGCTCGCCATTGGCCACGGCCGGAATCGAGATCAGAATGCCGGAAAACAGTCCCGTGACGTAGCCGCCCACCATCCCGGCTAACAGGCTTCCCTCGAGTCCCAAATCCACGGCGTCGTATTTGGCCGGGTTCAGAACCCGGAAAAGAACGCTGCCCCCATAAAACGCCAAGAACATCAGCGCCAGCTTGACGCGCTGCACCAAAGTGCGATCCTCGCGCATCAACATCAGTTGAAACGCGCTGAACCGTGAGAGGATGCTCGCCAGCGACGCCGCCACCGCTACCCGCAGCAGCAGGGTTAACAGTTGTTGGGGTTCCATGGGGCGCCTGGGGATCATTATAATGAATGCAACCCCGTTCTTCGATTGGTAGACCCATGCTGAGCAAAATCGCCGAAGCCAATTTCCCCAGCCGATTCGGCCATTTCCGCATTTATGGGTTTGAAGGAAACTACGACAGCGCCATCGAGGAATGCGTGGTGCTGCGGATGGGCGAGGTGGCTTCGGGCGAGCCGCCGCTGGTGCGGATTCACTCGCAATGCCTGACAGGGGACGTTTTCCACAGCCTGCGGTGCGATTGCCGGTCGCAACTCGAGCTATCGCTCAACCTGATCGCCGAAGAAGGCCGCGGGCTGCTGATTTACGAGCATCAGGAGGGGCGCGGCATCGGCCTGCTCAACAAACTGCGCGCCTATGAACTGCAGGACGGCGGCGCCGACACGGTGGAAGCCAACGAGCGCCTGGGTTTCGAGGCCGATCTGCGCGACTACCGCATGCCCGCCGAGATTCTGCGCTACTTCAAGTTCAAGAGCGTGCGCCTGCTGTCGAATAATCCCGACAAAATCGCCGCGCTCGAGAACGCCGGAATCCGGGTGGCGGAGCGCATCCCGTGCATCATCGCGCCGCACGAATCGACGGAAGGTTATCTAAGGACCAAGAAGCAAAAGATGGGGCATTTGCTGGACTGAGTGGTGAACGCGCAGTTTCGCGGTCCGTGGGGCACGATGATCGGCGTTGCCCTGCTCGTTTACCATGCTTAATCCGGCCGAGCTTCGGCAGTGCGGGCATCCGCGTTCTATACATAGGTATTAGCAACTCCTCGGTACCGGATAATCTCCCTTTTCATGTGACAGCTAATCCGCAACAGAATATATGATGGCCATATGACTTGGTTTAGGTTGTTCGTCCTGTTCGCGCTGTGTTTGCCGATCTTGGCGGATTCAGGGCTCGACTCGCTTCGCGCGACACTGATCGGGATGCGAGGGAAATCGCCGGACTCCGGCGGACCTCGGGGCGCCACTCCCGCATTGACGGTGGTCAAGCATCAACTGAGAGATTGGGCAGAATCGCGTTTAAAAAGCTTGGCGCTTCGCGGCGACGAGGGAGAGCTAGAGAGGCAGCTGAATAAGGAACTTCGCGAGGCCAAGATGATCTGCGATGATAGCGCTGCGGATCAACCACGATGTCCCGACTGGACGCTGTTGGGTTTTCTCGCGGATCTAAAGTTTCGCCGATCCCGAGGCTTTTTGATCTTGCAGACTGGGGTCGGGATCGAATGCGGCTTTGACGAATCCGCCTATCTATACAGTTGGACGGACGAAGGCTGGAGACGCGTTTGGCAGAATGAGCAGACCACATACGCCGAGAAGGAATACAAGCCGCAAAGCATTGAAGCGGTATCGATTTCACCTTATAACCGCGCAAATGACTACGTCTTGCTCACCTTGGGGGTGCAATCGTGGTGCTCGTCGGGTTGGCATGATGTCTATTACCGGGCGTTTCGTTTGGGGCCCGATCCGTCAGCTCCCCCGATGGTCGAAGGAGACGAGTGGGCATATATCGCCGTGGACCCGCCAATTCAGGGGAGTGTGACGCGGGACGAGATGTTCTGGTCGAGTTCACCGTTCGCAGCATTGACGCCGGTGTCCACAGCCGCCAGGCGGTTCGCCACTACAAAATCGACGGCGATCAGGTAAGGCGTACCGATCCGCTAGCGCTCAGTCCACGCGACTTTGTGGACGAATGGCTTACTCACGACTGGAGAGATGCTGCCTTCTGGTCGGAATCCCCTAACCGTCGCTCCGCGAGCGACTGGCACAAGAAACTTCATAAAGGTTTCGTTGCGGGTGAGTTCATTTATCCAACGATGCATTGTGCGGATGCGCCAGATGTGTGGCAAGTGGGAGTCGACTTCAGCGAGCCTCCGACACCAATCGGCGCGGAACCGAAGGGTAACTATTTCCTGGTCCGGTGGCGGCCACCCTATCAGTTCACGATGGTCGAAGTGAGCGATCATGCTTCCCCAGCGTGCAAGGAAGAGGACCGCGAAATTGACGATGAACTCAACACTCTATTTCCGATTCAGGACAGGTAGGAAAGGCATAGGAGTGGTGCGTCTCCATGAAGGATTAGTGCTGACAAGCCGGCTTGCGTTTGCGAAAACCGGTCAGGCGCGCCTGAATTCCCGGGCGAACACCGCCTCCAGCGCCCCATCGCCTCGCTCCCGAATGATCGCCTCCACGCGCGCCAGCACGGCTTCATCACGAGCATAGAACGCCAATCCAGCCAAGGCATCCGCCGCCACTGGACCGCTCTCCGTCCCTAGCCGCTCCAGAAGAAATTCGAGCGCGGGATCGCTTCTCAACATCGCGATCGCAACCAGCAGAGTCCGGCGCTGTTCCGTCGCTCCGCCCCGTTCCCAAGCCGCGCGCAGCACGCCGAACGCTGCCTCCAATCGCGATTCTCCCAGCGCCAGTGCGGCCTGCTCGCCGATTCCGCCCGTGCGGGAATTGAGGAACTGCGCGACGAATTCGACCGAGCCTGCTGGATCCAGGCGCAGCAGGGCGCCGAAGCACTCGGCTACGATCTCGTCCTCTTGATCGCCCAGCAGCGCCTTCAAACGCAGCAGCAGCACGCCCTCTGGACGACCCGCATCGGCGATGGCACGAATTGCTCCGGCCCTGGCCGGGACCTCGCGATCCGTCAGCAGCGTTACGCATTCGAGCAAAGCCCCGGGGTGCCCCATCCGCGCCAGGCCGCGTGCGCACAGCCCTCGCAACGGCGCTGCGGCGTCCACGGGCAGCCCGAAGCTGCCTTCCATCTGAACATGCCTTATCCCGGCGAAATAGACCTTCGCGGCCGGATCGTCCATCTGCACCAACGCTTGCACGACCGCAATCAGGGCCTTGCAGCCCGGGTCGAGCTTGGCCGGATTACCCATGAGGCGCTCAAAAGCCTGCACTAGATCCGGCGCCAGAGCGCTCGCCTCCAACCGCTCGGCGGTTGTGGCCGCAGCAGCCACCACATGATTGCTCTTGTGCCGCAAGAACGGAGCCAAGTCGCGTGCCAGATCGTGCTTCTCCGGCTCCTGTCGGATGGCATGAATCACCGCCAGGGCGTCTTCAGTGGAGGGCGGCTTGGGCATTCCCCATTATGAGCGCGATAAGATTGAATCAGGTATTATGCCCGCCTCTCTCACCGTACCGCTGTCGCCACCGGCCGTTCAAAGTCCCCCGCGCAAGCGCTGGAATCGCGCCGAGTGCGAGCAGCTTGAGGCCCTCGGTATCTTCGAGCAACAGCATGTCGAGTTGATCGAAGGCGAATTGATCGACAAGATGGGAAAGAACCGCCCGCACATAAATGCAGCAGCGCTGTTAACCGCTTGGCTGATTCAGGTCTTTGGAGGTCTGCGTGTCAACGCGGAAGCTCCCATCGATGTCGCACCCGAGGACAATCCAACCAATCAACCTGTTCCGGACTTTATTGTGCTTACGCCCGAATACGCCGCATCCGGCTTCCAGTCAGCCACGCCCCAACCGCGGGACTTGGCGCTTGTGGTTGAAATCGCCGACACTTCGCTCGCCTTCGACCTCACCGTCAAGGCCGCCCTCTACGCTCGAGCCGGAATCGCCGAATACTGGGTGCTCGACGTACCGGGCCGCCGGTTGATCGTCCATCGCGACCCTCGGGATGGCCGATATGGATCTGCGACCGCCTACAGCGAACAGGAGGGTGTCGCGCCCTTGGCGGTGCCAAATTCCATGTTCCAAGTCCGTGGTGTTTTCCCTGCATAACTGAATAAAATCATGGGCTTACACAACCCTGCACATCCACACCCGTTTTCACGTCTAGATTTATGTGAAGCGTCTGCTGCTATGGGTGTCCCTCGTCTGCCTTCCGCTACAGGCTGCCGACGCGGATCTCAACACACTGCTCACGGGCATCGAGCAGCGCTACAATCGCGCCAAAACGCTGCAAGTCCATTTCGTGGAGTCTTATAGCGTCCAGGGACGCGTGCGGAAGAGTGAATCCGGCGAACTCACCCTGCGTAAGCCCGGCCGTATGCGTTGGGATTACAGCGATCCTTCCGGCAAGCTCTTCGTCTCCGATGGCAAGGACGTTTATCTGTACACCCCCGCCGCCCACCGCGTCGAGAAGGCCAAGCTCAAGGCCAGCGACGACATGCGCGCGCCGCTCGCGTTCCTGCTCGGAAAACTCGATTTCGGCAAGGATTTTCGGGATTTTGAAGTGAAGCCCGAGGGTGTCAATCGGCTGGTCGTCGCCAAAGCCAGGAGCGACAAGCTGCCCTACGAAAAGGTTCAGATGCTGATCGCACCCGACGATCAGATCCAGCGCCTGATCATCAATGGGCAGGACCTGTCCATCCTGACCTTCCAGTTCGATGGCGAAAAGCTGAACCCTCCCGTGGGCGACGCTCTTTTCAAGTTTCAGATGCCCGCCGACGCAACCATGGTGGACGCCGAGGGGGGCGAATAATGGCCGAATTCGTTCTTAAGTACGCCGATCCGCGCGGGGAAATGCACCAGCAGGTGGCTGAAGCAGCGTCGGAAAAGGATTTGCGCGACCGCTTTTCGCAGCAGGGTTTCTTAATCTATTCCGTCAAGCCCCGCCGTGCGCTCGCGAGTATGGTCGCAGGTGGCGGCCGCAAGCGGAAGATCAACCTGGAGAAGTTCCTGATCTTCAACCAGCAGTTCGTGACGCTGATCCGCGCCGGCCTCCCCATTTTGAAGGCTCTCGATCTTCTGTCGGAGCGCCTCACCGACGAAAAGCTCGCCCCGCACATCAAGGCCGTCCGCGAAGAAGTGAGGAACGGCTCGCTGCTGTCCGACGCCTTCGCGCGGCAGGGCGTTTTCCCGCCCATGTACGTTACCTCGGTGCTCGCGGGCGAAAAGAGCGGATCGTTGGGTGAGGTGCTGGACCGCTATATCACCTATCAAAAGCTGGCTTTGGGTGTGCGCAAAAAGCTGATACTGTCGCTGGTGTATCCCAGCCTGCTGATCGTTCTGGTGATCTGCCTGATGGTGTTTCTGGTGACCTTCGTGGTGCCGAAATTCGCCGAACTGTATCAAAGCATGTCGGCGCAATTGCCTGCCGCCACCCAGATCCTGATTGCGCTGGGAACAACGGCGCGCAACTACATCCTGTTCGGATTCGCCGGCCTGGTGGCGGCCGCTATCGCCTTCCGAGTCTGGTCCAAAACCGAAAAGGGTGAAGTCCGCGCGGACCGCTGGCGGATGCGCCTGCCGCTGATTGGCGAAATCTGGATTAAATATCAGGTGGCTCAATTCGCCCGCGTATTGGGCACGCTGCTGGTGGGTGGCATCCCGCTGTTGCAGGCGCTCGAAACGGCCTCCAGCTCGCTTGGGACGCGGCTGCTAAAGAACACTTTATCGGAAGCCAGCCAGATGGTGAAAGAAGGCCAGTCACTATCCGCTTCACTGGCCCAAACTGGCATCTTTCCAGGACTTTCCATCGACATGATCGAGGTAGGCGAATCCACCGGCGCGCTGCCGCAGATGCTATCCAGCGTGGCCGAATTCTATGAAGACGACGTCAATACGCGAATGTCGGCCAGCTTATCGTTGATTGAGCCCGCCATCATGATTTTCATGGGCGCTTTCGTCACCTTCGTATTGGTGGCGCTTTATCTGCCGATCTTTTCCTTGGCGGACACGTTGAGATGAGGAATACCAGGAAGACGAGGAATACAAGGAATGGCGGCTAGGGACACTCTCAAAATCATTCAACCCGCCGACGAGATCGCCCAGGCGAAGGCTGTAGCCGCGCGCTACCGCTGCGAATTCGTGGATCTGCGCGAAGTGCGGATCGATCACGAGCTGTTCCACTCGGTCCCGGTCGACCTGATGTTCCGCTACAACTTCGTGCCTATCCAGTCGCAGAACGGGCACCTGGACATCGCGCTGGCCGACCCCCGCAATCTGAATCTGATCGATGAGCTGGCGGTTCTGCTGCAGAAGAAGCTGCACGTCAAGGTCGCGACGCTGTCGCAGATCTCGGACCTGCTCAAGAAAACCGAGCAGTCCCAGCGCGTGCTTGAAGAGGTCACCGAAGGTTTCACCCTCGACGTGATGATCGGCGAGGAAGAGAACCAGGACGAAACGCTCTCCATCGATAAGCTGACCGCCGACAGCGACATCGCTCCGGTGATCAAGCTGGTGGACACCACCATCTTCAACGCCCTCGAACGGCGCGCCAGCGATATCCACATCGAGACGCGCGATCAGGAAGTTGCCATTAAGTACCGTATTGATGGTGTTTTGCATTACGCGATGCCGCCGATTTCCAAGGACTGGCACTCCACCATCATTTCGCGCATCAAGGTGATGAGCGAGCTGGACATCGCCGAGCGCCGCACGCCTCAAGACGGCCGTTTTCGCGTCCGTTACAAGGGCCGCCTGATCGACTTCCGCGTTTCGATTATGCCCACCATCCACGGCGAAGACGCCGTGCTGCGCGTGTTGGACAAAGAGTCGATGAGCGAAAAGTTCGCCAAGCTTTCGCTCGACGTAGTCGGCTTTTCGGAGGCCGATCTGGTCAAATTCCGCCGTTACATCAAAGAACCGTACGGGATGGTGCTGGTCACGGGTCCCACGGGCTCCGGCAAAACCACCACGCTCTATGCCGCGGTGAGCGAGATCAAGAACGACGAAGACAAGATCATCACCATCGAAGATCCGGTTGAATACCAGATCAAGGGCATCACGCAAATTCCAGTGAACGAGAAGAAGGGCCTGACGTTCGCGCGCGGCCTGCGTTCCATCCTGCGTCACGATCCCGACAAGATCATGGTGGGCGAAATCCGCGACCAGGAAACCGCGCAGATCGCCATCAACGCCGCGCTCACCGGGCACCTGGTGTTCACCACCGTTCACGCCAACAACGTGCTGGACGTTCTGGGGCGCTTTTTGAACATGGGCGTCGAGCCTTACAATTTCGTGTCGGCGCTCAATTGCATTCTGGCGCAGCGGTTGGTTCGCGTGATCTGCGTCTATTGCAAAGCTCCCGTGAAGTATCCGGATTCTTATTTGATCGAAAGCGGCCTCAACCCCGAGGAGTGGCGCGACGTGACGCTCTACGAAGGACCGGGTTGCTTTGAATGCGGCGGCACCGGCTTCCGCGGGCGTACGGCAATTCATGAGCTGCTCGATCTGAGCGAGCACATCCGCGAAATGATCCTCGACAAGCGCCCGGCGTCGGAAATCAAGCGCGCCGCGCGCGAGGAAGGCATGACCTTCCTGCGCGATTCCGCCATCGACAAAGCGCGCGAGGGAGTCACCACATTGAAGGAGATCAACAAGGTAACCTTCATCGAAGGCTAGTCCGGACGTCCAAGATGTCACTCGCCAACCTCCTCAAGGACCCGCCGCCAACCCACGCTTTCGAGCTCTCGGAAGAAGGGGTTTCGTTCGCGCCCGTATCCGGGCCCGCGCTGGCGGAGTTTGCGGCTTTCGAGCCCGGAGTTCTGCTGGTGTCGCCGGTGCACGACAACATCCAGCAACCGCACGTCTTTGAGCAGAAAATCCGGGCGCTGGTCCCGCCCAACGGCCATCGCAAGCGGCGCGCCGCCGTGATCCTGCCGGATTACTGCGCACGCATCGCGGTGCTGGATTTCGACACTTTCCCTTCCGATCCCGACGAACAACAGGCGCTGGTACGCTTCCGGCTGAAGAAGAGCGTCCCGTTCGAAGTGGACACGGCCGTGGTCAGCTACGTGGAACAGCCCAAGCCAACCGGCGCAAAAGTGGAAATCCTCGCGGCCGTGATGTCTTCCGAGATCGTGCAGCAATACGAAGCGCCGTTTCGCGCCGCCGGTTTCCATCCCGGCCTCGTCACCACCTCGTCGATCGCCGCGCTCAATCTGCTGGAGGCGGACGGCATCACGCTGTTGGTCAAACTCAGCGGGCGGATTCTCTCGGTGCTGGTGCTCAGGGACAACGCCGTAAAGCTGGCGCGCTGCATTGAAATGGATGAAGCCGGAGTGTTGGACATCGAATCGGTGCTGCATCCCACCATCGCCTACATCGAAGACGAGCTGAAGTCGCGTCCCAAATTGGTTTGGCTGGCGGGGTTTGGACCTGAGGCGGATGAATTCGCTCCGCGCTGGGAGAGCGAATGGGGGGTGGCGGTCCAGCCCATCCGCTCGCGTTTCGGCGCGCCTAATCGCAACAACAGCGGCCTGCTGGGATATTTGGAGTCGGTGGCATAAAGCATGGCTCTGCGAATTCCTATCAATCTCGCGACCGAGCCCTTCCGGCGGGACCGTCCCATGCTGATGGGCTCGGCCGGTGTCGTGATTCTTCTGGGCCTGCTCCTGGTTTTCCAGGTGTTCAAGATCGTCTCCGAACGCCACCAGGCGGCTGACATTCGAATCGCAATCGACCGCGAGAACTCACAGATTCGTGCGCTCGCCGCGCAGCAGGCCAAGTTAAGCGCGATACTGCGCAAGCCCGAGAACGCGGTGGTGCTGGAGCGCAGCCTGTTCCTCAACACGCTAATCGATCGCAAGGCCATCAGTTGGACCAAGATTTTCGCCGACCTGGAAAAAGTGATGCCGTACAACGTCCGCCTCGTCTCGGTGCGGCTGCCCGCGGTGGATTCCAACAACCAGGTTCTGCTGGACATGGTGGTGGGCGCGAAAGACGTCCAGCCCATTCTCGACCTGCTAAAACATCTCGAAGGCGCGCCCCAGTTCGGACCCTACAGCGTGCAGACCTCCACGCCGCCTTCGCAAACCGATCCTTTTTACCGCTACCACGTCACGGTGAGCTATGCTCAGAGGCTCTAAAGTGGGGAGAGGCTTTAACGTTTGGCCTCCCAACAATCCGCGCGCGGTGATCCGGCTGGGGCTGGGCCTGCTGGTGGCAGCCAATCTGGTGGCGGCATATTTTGTCATCAGGCCCATCGGCGGATCGACTGAGGAACTATCGCAGCAGGCGCTCGAAATGCACTCGCAGATCCGCCAGCAGCAAGGCGTGCTGGAACGCACTCGCGTCCTGGTAAGCAAGATCGAAAGCGGACGCGGCGAAGGCGACCAATTCATGGGCAGCTATTTTCTGCCGCGCCGTGCGGCCTACTCCACCATCATGGCGGAGCTGAACGACCTGGCCAGCCAGTCCAAGATCGCCTCACGCGACAGCGCCTGGGCTCTGGAGCCTGTAGAGGGCAGCGACACGCTGGATCTGCTGCAGATATCCGCCAATTTCGAAGGCACCTATCCCGATCTGGTGCGCTTCGTGAATCTGCTCGACAAATCCAACCGGCTGCTCATCATCGAGAGTCTGAACGCCACGCCGCAGCAATCCGGCGGCCGGCTGAACGTCATGCTCAAGCTGGACACATTCGTCCAGGAGGACGGGGCCGCGCAATGAACTGGATGCCGTCCAACCTGGGAGCGGAGCCCAAGAAGGTCGTTTTGCTGGTGGTCTTCGTCGCGATCGGGGGCTTTGTCTACCTTTACAACCGCGACTCCAGCGGAGGCCCGGTGTCCGCGCCAGTCATCCCGAGCCGCGCGCCAGTCACCACTTCCTATGGAGCCGGTGCGGCACGTGCGGACAGGCCTTCGTTTCGTTTGACACAAAGCGCGGCTAGCAGCGCCGCGCGCGAATTCCGGCCGTCGCTCAAGATCAAGAACATCGAACCGTCCAGCATCGATCCGACCCTGCACCTGGACCTGCTCGCAAAACTCAAGACCGTTTCCGTGGATGCGGGCATGCGATCGCTGTTTGAGATCGGCGCCGAGCCACCCTCGGTAATTAGTGAGAAGGAGCCTCCCAAAATCGCGATCGCAAGGCCGTTCGTCGGGCCACAGCCGCCCCCACCCGTGGTGGTCCCGCCGGAGCCGAAAGCTCCGCCCATCCCGCTCAAGTTCTACGGCTTCGTGAACAAATTGAAGGTGGGCGACAAGCGCGCTTTCTTTCTGGATGGCGAGGACATCGTGATCGCGGCTGAAGGCGACACCATCAAGAAGCGCTACAAGATCGTGCGCATCGGCGTCAACTCAGCCGTGGTGGAAGACACGCAGTTCAAGAGCAACAACCAGCAAACGTTGCCGCTGGAAGCGGAGCTCGCCGGATGAAGAGCCGCGGAACTTGCGGGATGAAGATGACACGCCGCCGCGACGAATCCGGATTCGCGCTCCTGCTGGTCTTCGTCCTGGCGGCCGCCATCGCCATCACCTTCTATATCGAGGTCCCTCGGGTCGCCTTCGAATCCCAGCGCGCTCGCGAGCAGATGACCATCGATCGCGGGCTACAATATCAACGCGCCATCCAGCTCTTTTACCGCAAGTATCGGCTGTACCCGCAGACGCTCGACGATCTGGAAACCACGCGCAACATACGTTTCCTGCGGCGCCGGTATTTGGATCCACTGACCGGCAAGGAGTTTCGCTTGCTGCACGTCGGCCCGTCTGGCCAGCTTACCGATTCACTGGTTCAACCCGCGGCTCCCCTGGGCGGCGGTAACGGCCCTGGCGGCAGTTCAACCTCCGCGCAAAACTCAACCCAGACTTCCGGTCAAAGCGCCAATGCTCCGCAATCCAGCGATCCCAACAACCCCAACGCTCCGGCGCTTGATCCATTAAACATGGCGGCGCGGAGGCCGAGCGATCGGACCTCAGCAACCGGCGGCGGCGGAACCCCGGCGGATCAGCCTCCAGCGTATCCCGATCCTAATCAACCTCAACAGCCCGTGTCGCAGCCCGTGGATCCGAATCAGCCGGGACAACCCGGTCTCCCGGGGCAACCGGGCCAACCCATTTTTCCAGGACAGCCGGGACAGCCCGGACTTCCGGGGCAGCCCGTGCAACTGCCCACGGATCCGAACCAGCCCGGGCAACAGCCCACGGATCCCAACCAGCCGGCTCAACCTCAATTTCCAGGGCAGCAACCGCAGGACCCGTCACAGCAGCCGCAGTTTCCATTGCAACCCCAATTTCCAGGGCAGCAGCCGCAATTTGGCGGGCAGCCCGGCCTTTCGAATGCGCCTCCGGGCGCGACGCCCATCCAAGGCCAGCCATTTCCGTTCCAGCAAAATCCAGGGCAATTTGGACCGCAGTCCGTCGTTCCTGGAGCCTCCGCGGCGGCCGGCGGGGCGAATGCTCAGAGCAACCAAGCGGCAAGCATCATTGGAAACCTTTTGATGACGCCGCGCCAGCCACCCTCCTCCCTGGGGAATTTCACCACCGGAAATACCGGCGGCATCGCGGGTGTCGCCAGCACGGCCGAAGGCAAGGGGATTCACGTGGTGAACGACCACACCAAATACAAAGAGTGGGAGTTTGTCTACGATCTCAAGAAGGACAAGACCGTAATTGGAGCCGCCGGAGTCGCGCAGCAACAACAGATCCAGCAGCAAATGCAACAGCCGGGCGGGGTGGGCGCACCGGGAAGCAGTCCGTTCGGTTCCGGCTCACTCGGCTCCAGTCCTACTACGCCGAACCCCGTTACCAGCCCCGCACCATCGAGTCCAACTACGCCCCCGCCGCCACAATAAGGTTCAGATAAACATCTCTTCGTCGCTGGTGGCCTGATCCGGCGTGGGCCGGTTGCCGCGCGCGATGGCGCCCAGCGCCGCTCGAATGCCCGCCGCCAGACCGTTGATCTCGCGGAGCGGCCGCATGACGCCGTCGTGGAATACAGCCACGGTTTCGTGGGCGCGGCTGAGCGTGTCGTCCAGCACCAGCTCCACTCGCTCCATCTGCACTTTGGCCCGCGCCGCCGCATCGCCCACCACATCCTCCACGATGGCCAACTGCCGCTTGGTGGAATCCAGAATATCGTTGGCTCGCGAGGTGATCTCCGTGATTTGGCGGCTACTCTGCTCCACGGTCATATTGGTCTTCTCGACCAAACTCTCCACCTTCGGCACTAAAGGAGTGATCGACTCCTGCATGGCCTTGACGGTTTTGTAGATACCGGCCAGCATGCCTGCCTGGATGCACAGGGCAATGGCGGAAATGATGACGAAAGCAGCCATCACGTAGAGCAGTGCGGTCTCGCTCATGGGTCAGCTCCTGAGTTCAATCCGTCCGAATCAGATGCCTTCCACCGAATCGTTGGGTGTGCTGGTCACCGCGTCGCGATAGGCCTGCTTACCAGCCTCCACAGCCGCGGCCAGGTTCTCGCGCTGGCGCAAAACCGTGGTCTTCCCGCGGTCAATCACGTCCGCCGCCTGATCACGCATTTCGTTGCTCCGCCGCTTCAGAAATTCCTTGCCCTCATCGGCCTTCGAGCGCAGCAGCTCGCGGGTCTCCGGACCCGACTTCGGCGCAAACAGCAGCCCCACTGCCACGCCCAATCCCAACCCGAGGAAAAAATACGGAAACTTGTTGTCGTCTTCCATTTTTGCCAGTCCTTTCGTTTTGCAAAAAGTACAGACTCATCTCTACAATAGCAGTCCCGAATCTGTTAGTGTTCCCTTGTGATGGCGAAACGCCCGCCTCAACCGATCGACCGCGAAAAGCTCCTCAATGTCGCGCTGCGTGCCCTGGGTGGACGCGCGCACTCATCGGGCGAGCTGCGGGAGAAACTGCGCCGCCGCGCGCAAAGCCCCGAAGACGTGGATGCCGTTCTCGCGAAACTAAAGGAAGCCGGCTACCTGGACGACCGCCGCTTCGCGGAAGCTTATGCCTCAGCGCGTCTGCAAGACCAAGGCCTGGGGAAGATGCGCGTCCTGCGGGACCTCCGGCAGCGCCGTGTCGCTCCCAAACTGGCCGAGCAGGTAACCGAGCAAACCTACGAGAAGACCAACGAAACCGACCTGATCGAGGATTTTCTTCGCCGCAAGTATCGTGGCAAGCAGCTCGGGACGTTCTTGAGCGAACAAAAGAATCTGGCCTCGGCTTTCCGCCGGCTGCGCTATGCGGGATTCGCGGCGGGAACGTCGATTCGCGTGTTGAAACGCTACGCCAATCAACCGGAGGTGCTGGACTCGCTGGAATCGGAAGACGATCCGCTATCTGACGAAAACCGTCACTAGCACGCCCGCCACGATCAGACTTGCTCCGAGCACGTTGCCGGTTGTCGGCTTCTCGCCCAGAAAAACAAATGCCATCAAGACCGCCAATGCCACGCTGAGCTTGTCGATGGGCGCCACTCGCGATGCCTCGCCCAATTGCAGCGCCTTGTAGTAGAACAGCCACGAGAGCCCGGTCGCGATCGCCGACAGAAATAAAAACAGCAGCGAGTGGCGCGAAATCTTGAACAGATCCGCCGCGTTCCCCTGTACCGCCACGATGCCCCACGCGAAGAACACGATGATCACGGTGCGAAACGCGACCGCGAGATTGCTATCGACATCCCGCACGCCGATCTTGCCCAAGATGGCAACCAGCGCGCCGAAGAAAGCCGAGAGTACGGCGTACCAAGCCCAATTCATTTGGCTGACACGAATACCGGAGCCGCGCTTTTGCTCCAGCCCGACATCTTGATCTTCTCGCCGCCACGCACCACGCCGGTCATCATGCCTGTCGTATTGAATGGCGTCGCGACATCACCATTCCTGTCCAGCGCGATGACACCGCCGTCGCCATGCTGCTCCACCAGCTCCTTCATCACCACGTCGTCCGCCGCCTGATCGAGCGAGACATGCAGATAGCGGAAGCGCGCGCAAATATCGGACGCCACCACGTTGCGCATGAAATACTCGCCCGTGCCCGTGGCCGAGACCGCGCAGCTTTCGTTATTGGCGTAGGTGCCCGCGCCGATGATCGGCGAATCGCCCACGCGCCCGGGCATCTTCAGAACCGTGCCGCCGGTGGATGTGCCGGCCGCAAGATTTCCCGCCTGATCCAGCGCGACCACTCCCACCGTCCCATGCCCGTCGCCCGCTTTCTTTTGCTTCTCCGCGTCCTGAAACCTCTTCCATTCGCGCTCCGTGTAGAAGTAATACGGCGAGACCAGTTCAATCCCCTGCGATTTCGCGAACTCCTCGGCGCCCTCGCCCACCAGCAAAACGTGCGGCGTCTTCTCCATCACCAGCCGAGCCAAGTGAATTGGGCTTGCGATGTGCTTCAGCGACGCGACGGATCCAGCCTCCAGCGTGCGCCCGTTCATAATGGCGGCATCCATCTCTGGCACGCCCTCTTTCGTGTAGTAAGCGCCACGGCCCGCGTCAAACAATCCAGAATCTTCCATCACGCGAATGGTGGCTTCCACCGCGTCCAGGCTAGACCCGCCGCGCGCCAGGATTTCATAACCGCCTCGAATCGCCTTCACCATCGTGTCGCGACGCGCTTCGATCATCTCGGGCGTCATCTTGCTGTAGTCGCCCGCGCCGCCGTGGGCCACGAGAACAAATTTCTGCGTCTGCGCTGATGCCGCACAAGTCAACAGCAAGGCAAGTGCAATGGTTTTCACGAGACTATTGTGACTCTATTTTGGCCAGCAGGGCGTCGGATCCCATCCAGACCCATCGGCGGCCTTCTTGAAGGTGTACGTCCGTAGGAAAGGCTGGTTCAGGTAGGTAGGGTCTTCCACGGATGCCGTCACCGCCATGTAGACGTCGCCCTGCTGGCCGGTGAGAACGTTCAGGTATTCGGTCAGCACTGCATTCCCGCTGTAGGGCACGCCATTTTTGCGAATGTATCCGGGACGCATCTCGGTGGTGACGACCTTCAGCGAACCACCTTGCCCCCGCGCTGGCGCCGGCCCTCCTCCACCGGGTACGAATCCAATGCCGCCGAGATCGATCAGCGCGCGCCCTCGAACCTGCCATTGCGCGGCCGAATATCCCTGCCAGTTAGGATCGCCACTCGACGCTGGCGTCTGTCCGAAATGCAAAAGACGCGTCTGCGTGCCTGCGTCGGCATCGATCTGCAAAGTATTCTCGTCTTTCCAAGACACGTGCAGCCGACCGGGCCGCTGCATCACACCCACCGCGCCGTAAGCCTTGCATTGCGCGCCTTCCGCCGTATCCTTGTCCGGATCCCAGGCCATCGCTACTTTGCGCGCTTCGGCATTGAGCGGCAGGTACGCGATATCGCCTTTTTGCGGCGTGACGCGGAAGCGCCATTCATCCACGATCTCGGAGACCCAGTAACCCGTGAGATCGATGGGCGCGGCAGCTTGCGCCGTTCGCGGAGGAGCAGCCGCCGGTCGCTGCCCATACAAGGCGGCTGAAAACGCCGCAACAATCAGCACGCGGCGCATCACTTCTTCCCCTGCGCGAGACTCTTGTACGCCGCTTCGACAAACATGTCCGGCGTCCAGAAAGTGTTCTTGTCATAGCGCGGATCCCAATCCTCGGTCGGCTTAGCCGCCTTCACCTGCGCCAGCGTCATGTCCTTCTTGATCATGGCGCGGATGCGGTCGCGAACAATGGTCGCCATGTCGCGATAGTAAGCCACGTCGGCGGTGTCGCAGATACGTCCGTGGCCCGGGATAACCAATGTGCCACCTTCGGTTCTGAACTCAGCGACCGACAAATCCAGAATGTGGTTCAATCCATCGATGATGCCCTGCAAACTTCCACCGTTGGCCAGATCGATGATCGGATAGCTGGTTGTCAGAAAGATATCGCCCGCGCTGATCACATCCGAGCCGCGAAAAAACACGATGCTGTCGCCGTCCGTATGCGCCGCCTTCTCGTGAAAAATCTGGATTCCTTCGCCATTGAAAAACTGGCTGAGCTTCATCTGATCACTCAGGAAAGTGAGCGTCGGCAGCGCCTTGAAGGAGACTGTGGGCGTGCCGTTGGGGCTCAACCGGTCCAGCACTTTCTCGTGCGCCACAATGGTCGCGCCTTCGGTGGCGTCTCCGATATCGCCGATCACGTTGCCGCCCGTGATGGTTTTGCCGGCTTCACCGATCTTTTCGTTGCCTCCGATATGATCCGGATGCAAATCCGTATTGATGATATAGCGAATCGGCTTGGCGGGCGCGCCATTCACGCTCACGCGCTGGCGCAGTTGCTGAATCGCGGCCAGTACTTGATCGCTCATTTGCGCGAGCCCCGAATCCACCAGCAAAACGCCGTCCGGCCCAACCGAAACCGTGATGTTGCCGCCCGCTCCGGTCAGCATGTAAATGTGGCCGCGCACCGGAACGATCTCGACGTGCGGGTTCGGTTGCGCGAAGGCGATGGCCGCGCTCAGGAGAATGCCGGCTAACGCGGTCTTTAGAATGGCGATCATTTCTTGGCCGGTTCCCCGTTCGCCGCTCGAATCATCTTTCTCGCCGCCTCCGGGTACATCGACTCCGGGCCGCCCATGGTCATCTCCACCGGCAAGTTGTATTTCTTTGCAAACTCGCCCAGAAACGGGTTGGCGCCGGGCATGTAGTGCGGCACGTCGCCTTTGGGGCGCACTACTTCCTCAACGACGTCGCACGGATAGGGCGGAATCTGCTGGTTCAGCGCCAGCCGGTATTCCGAGCTGCGAATCATGGGTTCCGTCAAATAAACCGGGTCATAGGCGATGGTCACCCACGTCAAGTAATCGCCTCGCCGGATCCAATACTGCGTGAGGGTTGCCAGATCGCTGGATGGGACGCCATTGCGCCGGTAGTAATCCTCTTTGAGATGCGTGGTGGTGATCTTCAGCGTATCGCCGACAAACTCAGCCGTCGAAAAGCCACCCCAGGTGTGTGCCGCGAAATCGGATGGGCGCGGCCGTCCGTCCATATAGTATGGATTGTCGATGGAGCGCAGCCATTCGGCGTGCCAGGCTGTGATCTGGCGCGTCACCGGGTCCACTTCTTTCCAGATCCGCACCTGCGACGGCCCGCGCGAGATATACATTGCTCCGTGCGGGCGGCACTGCCACTCCGGCAGAGTCTGATACGACGCTTCCCAAGCTTCGGAACGAAGCAGCGAGGCGTGGCTCAGTGGAATCCCGATGAACTCGCCAATATAAGGATTCCCGGTGTTGTCTTCGTCCTGCACGGGCGCCCATTCACCGGAGAAATCCATCTGGGCAAAGGCGGGGACAGCTAGCAAAAACACAAGTGCGGCTTTCATATTCATTGCCGGGGCTATTATATAACGCGCGGGATTCGATTAGGCGATTGACGCCGGGGCAAAATGCGCCAGCCGGTGCCGCAACGTCTCATACGCACGGAACAACAGCGACTTCAGCGCCGGAATGGAGCAATCCAGCACCTGTGCAATCTGCAAGTAGTCCATGCCTTCATACTTGTGCATCAGAACAGCGGCCAATTGTTTGGGGGGCAGCGAGTCAATTGCGTTGCGAATTTCCTTGGCGCGATGTTCCGCCAGCAGCCGCTGGTCGGCGCGCGGATTCTGATCCAGCACCTGAATCCGCCGGCTTTCGTGAGTTGACGCGTCCAATCGTAAATGCGCCGCCTCGCGCCGCGTGTCTCGGCGCCAGTTCAGAGCGACATTGGTGGTGATCCGGAACAGCCAGGTGGTGAACTTGGCCTCCGGTTGATAGCGGCTGCGAAAGCGGTACACGCGCAGGAACACATCCTGCGCCAGTTCTTCGGCGATGGCCCGGTCGCGAACCAACCGGAAAAGATGATTCACCACCGTGCCGCGGTGCCGTTCGAGCAAGGTCTCGAAGCTAGGTTCATGGCCCCCGCAGACTTGCACCATCAAAACAGCGTCGGGATCGAGAACCCACTCAGCCATTGCAGTCTAGAACGTGCGCGCTTCCAGGTCCGTTACAAACCGCTTTGTAACGTTTCGTAAGGCTATTGTACCCGATCTTGGTGTTCGGGAAATACTGCATAGCCATCCGGAGGCGGGTACAAACTGAACAGTAGATTTAAGCGCTTGCGAAGATAGCGGCTCGGCAACTGGCGCGGACCGGTCTCCACGTCGATGTCGCAGCAGATCCCGTGCAAGTACAGCGTTAGCGTGTCGACGAGGGACTGCCGCACATACTCCCGAGATGCCTTTGTCTCCTTGCGGATATTGGTATCGCGCCGCAGCAGCGCCTGCTTCATGCGCCAGCTTTCCTCATCCACTTCGCCGTGTACGCGCGCATTCAGCTCCTCGCGTAACAGGGAACTGTACTGAGACAACGCGTCGTCTGTGCCATGGTCGGCCGCCAGCGTGGCCAGCACATGGTAGAAGCGGTAGTGATATTCGGAGACGTCCTGGTCCTTCAGGGCAAACACCAGCACTTCTTCTTTGTCGAAGCCGACCTGGGTGGCCCACGATAGCCGATTCTCCGGCGGCTTCTCGGTGCACACGAACTCGTCGCGCCGCGTGACTCCCTTTTCTTTCCCGTCGGCCCGCTCCAAATAAGGGACCAGCATGATGGAGACTTTCGGCAGCAGCGCTGAAACGGCCGGCGGAAGCGCAGCGATCGGTTCTTCCAGATACTCCTTGACGTCCTCCTCGCTCAATGGAACGGAGGCGCAGAAGTAGGAGAAGGTGTTGCTGAGCGGGATCATCTCGCCGCGGAATTGCTCTGCGAACTGGCCAACGCTGAGCTTAGAAAGGTCGGGTTGCGCGGACATCAGGGTGGGTTTAAGTCGACTTCATTCTAACACGCGGTACTGCCGGGACTCTTCGTTGTAAGCGGTCACGGTGCCGGAGCCGATGTGGTATACCCAACCGTGCAGCGACAGATCGCCTTGTTCCAGCCGGGCCGCAACCGCGGGATGCGATCGCAGGTTCCTTAATTGCGCCACCACGTTCGCTTCCGTCAGGGTCAGGAGCAACTCGGCGCTTGGCTCGGGCTCGCGTTGTTCGATGTTTGCGTAGCGCAACCAGGCTGTGACGTCGGGAAATGCAACCAGGACCTCGGGATTGAGGGCGCCCTTCATGACGCCGCAATCGGTGTGGCCGCAGACGATTACTTCCGGCACGCGCAGCACGCCCACCGCATATTCGATGGTGGCCGAAACCCCGCCAACCGCGTCGGGATACGGCGGCACAATGTTACCAATCACGCGGCAGATGAATAGCTCGCCCGGCTTGGTTTGGGTGAGCAGGCATGGGTCGATGCGGGAGTCAGCGCAAGTGATAAATAGCGCGTCGGGCCGCTGGCCGAGGGCCAGTTTTTCGAAAAGATCCTGGTGTTGCGGATAAACGTGCTTTTGAAATCGGGAGACGCCCCCCAGGAATTTGTCAACCGGCATTTTTTCAAGGGTACGCTACGCGAATTCCAGCCGCTTCAGCTTCAACCGGTCGGCGCGCACATGAGAGAGGTCGTACTGCGCCTGTTGCACCAACCAGCTCTCGGCGCTCCCGCCGAACACCTTAGACAGCCTCACGGCCATTTCGGGAGAGATGCCACGCTTCCCGTTGACTAGTTCCGACAAGGTGGTGCGCGTGACTCCAAGGGCGGCGGCCGCCTGCGTGATGCTCAAGCCGAGAGGCTCAATGCACTGGCGGAGCACAAATCCTCCGGGGTGAGGTGGATCTTTCACGCGGCCAGAATACCATCCTTAGCGAAGATTGCCAATGGATCGGAGCCCATAACTGAATCACAAGCCTTCTCGCCGTGCAATTCCAGTCACTTGCCACTCGCACCCGCCCGATTTCCTTGACACCCCCTCCTACACTCGAAGTGTGGATGATTTCCAAGACGCCCGGCCCCTTCGCCTCAAATTCGCCGAACCTGATCCTACAACCCACCACCCACAACCCACCATCCATCCGGCGCTAGACTAAATTTAGTGGGCTCGAAGGTTCTCATCTCCGCTGGCGAAGCATCCGGTGACCTCTACGCGGCTGGCCTCGTCACCGCGCTCCAGCGCCGCCGGCCCGATCTCGAATTTTTCGGCTGCGCTGGACCTCGCATGCAAAAAGCGGGCGTCCGGCCCGTGGTGGATGCGCACAGCCTGGCGGTCGTCGGTCTGGTCGAGGTGCTGGCGCACATCCCGCGCATCTACGGCGAGTACCGCAAGCTGCTCCATGCCGCCCGCGCTGAGCGTCCCGAACTCGCCATCCTCGCCGATAGCCCCGATTTCAACCTGCGCGTGGCCCGCAAACTGAAGAAGCTCGGCATTCCGGTGTTCTACCTGGTCGCGCCCCAGGTCTGGGCGTGGCGCAAGGGCCGCTTGCCGATGATGCGGCGCACCATCGATCGCCTCTTGTGTATTTTCCCGTTCGAACCCGAGTTTTTCGCGCGTCATGGAATCGATGCCACCTACATCGGCCACCCGCTCACCCGTTTGGTCAAGCCATCCGCCAGCCGGTCCGAACTACGTCGGCGATTTGGCATTCCCGACGGCTCGCCGCTGGTTGCCCTGCTCCCCGGCAGCCGGACTGGCGAAGCCGCGCGCCACCTGCCCATCCTGCTCGAAACGGTGAAGTGGCTCCAAAGAACTCTGCAGCCTGCGCCGCGCTTTATCCTGGCGGTTCCGCCCGGTACCGTCGGCCCAAATTTCCGGGAACGGATTTCGGCGGCGTCCATCCAACTGCTTGAGGGAAAAACCTGGGATGTGCTCGTCTGCGCGGACGTAGCGCTGGCCGCCAGTGGAACCGTCACTATTGAGGCGTGCCTCCTGGGAACCCCCATGGTCACCTTTTATCGAGTCAACAAATTAAGTTGGTGGATGGGAAAGGCGCTGGTGCGGGTGCCGTTCTATTCGATGGTCAATTTAGTCGCGGGCCGGAAGATCGTGTCCGAGTTCATACAGGACCAGATGACGCCGGAGAATCTCGCCCGGGAAGCTCTGGCGCTGCTCGAAAATAAGGCTGCGCTCGAAGGTATGCGGCGGGATCTCGCCGAAGTCGCTGAAAAACTCGCAGGGCCGGATGATCCGTTGGACGTGGCGGCGGCGTTGATTGAAAACCGCCTGGCCGAAAAGCAATCAAAAGAGGAAATGGTGCATGTTTCGTAAGACTCTGCTGGCAGTGCTCGCGCTGGCGCCGATGCTGGCCGCGCAGGACAAAGGTGGCAAGTCCGGGCGCATCGACGTGGACAATTACGCGATCGACGCCGAGATCAATCCGCGCACTCAGACGCTCACCGCCAGTGTCAAGGTTCGCTTCATTCCCCTCGATAACGACGTCTCCAGTGCTTCGTTCGAGCTGAACAATGCGTTCAATGTCTCGCGCGTGGTCGACGATTCCGGCCGCCAGATCCCCGCTTCGCGTTCCAGCCAGGACTTCAGCGTCCACCTCACTTTCCCGGCGCCGCTGAGCAAAGGCAAGCCCACCACCCTGACCTTCAGCTACGACGGACGCTTGACCGGCCAGGAAGAGTCGCCCATTTACGGCATTAAATTCGGGGCCATCCAGAACGACTTCGCCTATCTCATGTATCCCGCGCGATGGTTTCCGGTCAGCGGTTATTCTGTCGATCGCTTCACGGCGGATCTCCACATCACGGTACCGAGCGGCTATCATGTCATCGCCAGCGGTTTAGGAACTTCGCAGCCGGCCTCCGGTAAGACCACTTTTAATTTTCAATACACCAAGCCCTCCTTTCCAGGCAGCCTGGCCGTGGTGCAAGGCGAGCCGGTGAAAGTGAATTCGGAAGGCGTCACCACCTCGGTCTATTTCCGCCAGAAGCAAAACATGGCCGATCCATATGGCGAGGAGACCGGTAAGATCCTGAGCTTCCTCACCAGTTTGTATGGCTTAGCCCCGCAGGCCAATCTCACGCTGGTGGAGACGGAAGATGGAACACCAAATGGCTTCTCCGCGCCAGGCATTATCTTCCTTTCTCCCCGCGGCATCGGCAATCAAGTGGCTGCGCGCTTGCTCGCGAATCAGCTCGCCCGTCAGTGGTGGGAGACTCTGGTATCGCCAGTCAATCGCGATCATTTGTGGCTGGAGAACGGCAGCGCGCGTTACGCCGAGCTGCTGTGGGATGAACATGCCAACGGCCCCGCGGCGCTGGAACAAGACTTGCACGATACCTACGTCGAGGCCATGACCGTGGACAATCCTCCCGTGATTCAATCCGGGCGTTTGGATGATTATTCTCCGGAATACTGGGCTCTCACGGCGGGTAAAGGCGCGGCCGTGCTCAGCATGCTGCGCGGCGTGATGGGCAACGACAATTTCAACAAGCTGATGACCAGCTTTCCAGAAAAGTACGGCTGGCAATCGGTGAGCACGGTGGAGTTCCGCAAAATGGCCGAGGAGATCTCGGGACAAAATCTGCAGTACTTCTTCGTGCAGTGGCTCGAATCGAGCGGCGCTCCCGAGTTCAAGATGGAATACACGGTCTTTCGAACGCAGAAAGGCTTTCGCGTAATGGGCAAGATCTCTCAGGACCTGGACACCTTCCAGATGCCGGTGGATCTGAAGATTGAAACCGAAGGCAATCCCGAGACCAAGCGCATCGATGTGGTCGGCACCTCGTCAGAATTCACCGTCGACACATTTGGCAAACCGAAGACCGTCACCATCGACCCGGGCGGTTCCGTGCTGCGCTGGAACCCGTCCATGCGCGTGGCGGTGGCCATCAAACGCGGCGAGCAGTTCGCTGAAATCGGCGAGTTCGGCGATTCGTTGAAAGAGTACCAGAAGGCCATCGAAGTGAACCGCGGCAGCTCGCTCGCGCATTATCGAGTGGCTGAAGTTTTCTTCCTGCAGAACAACTATCAGTCGGCGGCGAACGAATATCGCGAGGCGCTGAACGGCGATCTGGAGCCGAAGTGGGTGGAGGTCTGGGCCCACATCAAGCTTGGCAACATTTTCGATATCTCGGGCCAGCGCGATCGCGCCGTCAACGAATATAACCACGCAATCCGTACCAAGGACAATACCCAAGGGGCACAGGAAGAAGCCGCCAAGTATCTCAAGGCGCCGTACGAGAAGAAACGCAGTAACGTCTAGCTCACGCCCGCCAGCTTCGACGTCAGCATCCAGCGCAGCACGCCGTGCGGTTCTGCGGGGAAACGCTCCAGTTCAATGCACGCCATAGCGCCTTTCTTGAAATCCACTTGCAGGTTCGGCGACCCCAGTAGATAGGCCATCAGCCGGCTGAATAGCGGCTCGTGCCCGGCCAGGAGAATTCTCGCTTCATCTTTGTGAACGCGGATTTCATCCCAGACGTCTTTCGGCGACCCGCCTGGTTCCAAAGCTTTGGTGCGCAGCAACTCTCCCTTGTAATCCAAAATCTCCGCCGCGAGCTGAGCCGTTTGCAAAGCCCGCTTGTAAGGACTGGTCAAAATCAGCGACGGAGCTACACCAGCCGAGGCCGCCGCGCGCAAGACACTCCGGAGCTTCTTGCGGCCGTCGGAAGTCAGCGCTCGCTCCGAATCCGGCTGCCCGGGTGGAGCGTCTTCGGCGATCCCGTGCCGGAGGATATAGATTTCCATTCCTGCTAGCCTACTGGTTTGAAACCTTACGTCGACCGCAGCGCGTTTTACCTCACGTGCGGCGCGCTTCTCTCTATTCTATTCTCGATCGCGGTCTCGCAGATTCTGCTGGCCCTCGCGCTGGCGGCGTTGCTGTTTTCGTCCCATCCGATCCGTTTGCCGCCCATTAAACTCCCGCTCGCGTTGTTTATGGCAGGGACCGTGATTTCACTGCTGGCCTCCGGACACATCCAGCAGGGCATGCCGCAAATCCGGAAGTTCTACGTGTTCTTTATTCTGCTGGTGGTGTACAGCACGTTTCGCGGTGTCGCCGAGATCCGCGCCATCGTGCTGCTTTGGACCGCCGTCGCAACGCTCTCCGCCGCGCGCAGCCTGTTCCAATTCTGGCGCGTATATCAGCAGTCCGAAGAGCAGCATCAGAGTTTTTACGATCTTTACGTCGGTTCCCGAATCACCGGATTCATGAGCCACTGGATGACATTCGGCGGCGAAGAGATGATCGTGCTCTTGCTTCTCGCGTCGTATTTGTTCTTCTCGCTGGAGCCACGCTGGAAAACCGCCGGATGGATTTGTGCCGCTATTCTGGCGGTCTCCATGGTCCTGGGATTCACGCGCAGCATTTTCCTGGTGGGCTTCCCGGCCGGTCTTCTCTATCTGCTGTGGTTCTGGAAGAGATGGCTGGTGGCGGCGGTCCCGGTGGCCGCGGTCATCGCGCTATTGCTCGGGCCGCAGGCTCTGCGGGAGCGCGTCACCTCGGTCGTTGCGCCGAGTGGAATCGATTCCAACCAGCACCGCGCCGTCTTGCGTGATACCGGTTTCGAAATCATTCGCGCTCATCCCTGGCTGGGCCTCGGCCCGGAACAAATCAAGTATCAGTTCGATCAATGGGTGCCGGCCGACGACCGCCCGTTGCCCGTCGGTTTCTACGGGCATCTGCACAACATCTATCTGCAGTATGCCGCCGAGCGCGGAATTCCAACGGCGCTGGTCTTACTGTGGCTGATCGCGAAAGTTCTTTGGGATTGCGGACGCACGCTGTGGCGCAGGGCGGCCGTCCCGGAAGCGCGATTCATCCTGCAAGGCGCAATCGCGGTGATCATCGCCATTTTGGCGGAGGGCTTCGCCGAGTACAATCTCGGCGACAGCGAAGTGCTCACGCTATTTCTGGCGGTGGTCGCCTTTGGTTATGTCGCTATTGCATCGGACCGTGATGCTCCGGCGTCCGCTTCTTCCGCGTCCCGCCTCCAGTACGACGCGGCCGGTCAGTATTCCCCGAACCTGCCGGCTTCCGCGTCCGGCGAACCGGCTTAGGTTTGACCGGCGGAGGATTCGGCTCAAGCAGCGAGGGCTGTCCTTCCACGATGGGCTGCTTCTCGTCCTCTTCCTCTTCGGCGTGTTCCTCGGGCGGGCGTTCGGGCTCGGCCGGCGGATAAAACTCGGCGCCCATGAACACGATCGGGCCCTTCTCTTCATCCGGCTCCACGCGCACCACCAGCTTGTCTTGCGCGTAGTTCAGGAATTCGGAAAATTCCTGGAATCCGTAGGACGCTGCGGAGAAGTTCGGGACTTCCGTTTGCACCCAGCCTGCCAGATCGTCGAGCAGGACCCCGTTCTCCATCTCCAGACGATGCGTTTCCAGCACGTCGCGCAACGGCGGCAAAGCTTCTTCCGGTTTCGGCGTGGGACGCTCGGGTTGCGAGGCGCCCTTGCGCTCGATGATGTAGCGCCCGCCCTGCCCGCTGACGTTGACATAGTCGGCCTTCTTCAGCTTCTCGACGAAATCCGAAAAGCTGTTCGCGCCATACGCCTTTTCCGTGAAGGCTGAGTCGAGCTGCAGCATGGTCGACTTCAGCAGCCCGAGTTGCGGCTGCACGGCGCGGCGCTCCAGCACTTGCAGGGCGCGCTCCACCAGCGGCATCGCCTGCGCCAGTTCGAGTGGCGCTGGGCGGACCCGCTGTCCGCCTTGCTGGCGATCCCGGCCACCCATTTGCGGCGGTTGTCCGGACTGTTGCGGGCGCGGTGGACGGTCGCGGCTCTCGCCACGGTCTTCCGACAGCAGCGATTCATAGCTCACGAATTCGTGACAGTTCTGTTGCAGGATGGTGCTGGTGAAAGCTTTGCCACCCACCACGAATACGGTCTTGCCGTATTCCTTCAGCTTGTTCACCAGCGGGATGAAGTCGCTATCGCCGCTGACAATGGCGAACGCATTCACGTGCGGATGGGTGAAGGCCATCTCTAGCGCATCCAGCGCCAGGTTGATATCGCCGCCGTTTTTGTCACCGCGGGGCGAAGGCAGCCGCTGCACCATCTGCACGGCGTTTTCGGCCATGGAACGGGCCGCGCCTTCCTGGCGTCCCCAGTTGGCATAGGCGAACTTGGCAACCAGGTCGCCGCGTTCCTTGAGCGCGTCGAGCGGGAGCGATACATCGAATTCCCGCCGTAAAGTCGATTTCACGCCGATTTCAATGTTGTCGTAATCGACAAACACGGCGATGTTCAGTTTTTCTTGCATCAGTTTTGGTTGTACATGGCGCACTGCGCCGATACTTTCTTTCAAAGTAGGCAGGCGTCTCGCGCCCGCGGTTGCTTCACGCGGTCTGCTTTACAGAACACCGGATGAAGTCGACAATTGCTTCGAGCGACGCACCGGGCTGGAATACAGCCGCGACACCCAGCTTCTTTAGCTCGGCGGCGTCCTCGTCCGGAATTATACCGCCGACCAGGACCAGGACGTCGTCCATGCCTTTTTCGCGCAGCAAATCCATCATACGCGGAACGATCGCGTTATGGGCGCCCGACAGGATGGACAGCCCGATTACCTGGACGTCCTCCTGCAAAGCAGCGTTCACGATCATTTCCGGAGTCTGGCGCAGGCCGGTGTAAATCACCTCCATGCCTGCGTCGCGCAACGCGCGCGCGATTACCTTCGCTCCCCGGTCGTGACCGTCCAAACCCGGTTTGGCGACCAGCACCCGGATGCGGGGATCCATACGCCTTGATGTTAGCACCTGTGACGGTAGCACTGGACGAAGGTGGCCTTATAGAACGCTGGTTTCCGTGTACACGCCGAAGACTTCGCGGAAGGCGTCGCAGATTTCGCCCACGGTGGCGTAGGCGCGGACGGCATCCAGGATGAAAGGCATGGTGTTTTCCGAGCCCCGGGCTGCGTCACGCAGAGCGTCCAAGCATTTCTGGACTTTGGCGTTGTCGCGCCTGGACTTCAGTCTCGCGAGCTTTTCCAATTGATGCGCTTGCGCCGACGCGTCGATTTCGAGTACCTCGATCGGGTCCTCGCTGTGCTCGACAAACGCGTTCACTCCCACGATCTTTTGCTCGCCGGTCTCGATCGAGTGCTGATATTCATAGCTGGCGTTGGCGATTTCGGTTTGCGGAAATCCGCGCTCGATGGCCGGGATCATGCCTCCCATAGCATCAATACGCCTGACGTATTCTAGAGCGCGCTTTTCCATCTCGGCGGTCAGTCTCTCGACAAAGTAGCTGCCGCCCAACGGATCCGGCACATCCGGCACGCCGCTTTCGTAAGCGATCACCTGTTGCGTTCGCAGGGCGATGGTCACCGCATGCTCGCTCGGCAGCGCGTAAGCTTCATCGAGCGAATTGGTGTGCAGCGATTGCGTTCCGCCCAGCACCGCCGCCAGCGCCTGGACCGCAGTCCGCACAATGTTGTTGTAGGGCTGCTGCCAGGTAAGCGAACACCCCGCGGTCTGCGCGTGGGTACGGAGCTTCCAGCTTCGCTCGTCTTTTGCTCCGTACCGATCTCTCATGACTTCCGCCCAGATCTTGCGCGCGGCGCGAAACTTGGCGATTTCCTCAAAGAAATCGTTATGTGAATTCAAAAAGAAGCTGAGCCGCGGCGCGAAGCTATCGACAGGCAGCCCGCGCGCGACGCCCCATTCCACGTACTCCATGCCGTCGCGCAGCGTGAACGCCAACTCCTGCACCGCCGTCGATCCGGCCTCGCGAATGTGATACCCGCTAATTGAAATCGGATTGAAGCGCGGAACGTGCTGCGTCGAGTATTCGATGACGTCGGTCACCAGCCGCATGGACGGCCGCGGCGGATAAATGTATTCCTTCTGCGCGATGTACTCTTTGAGGATGTCGTTCTGCAGCGTGCCCGAAAGCCGGCTCCAATCGACGCCCTGCTTTTCGGCAACTGCAAGATACATAGCCCAGATCACCGGCGCCGGTGAGTTGATGGTCATCGACACCGTCACGTCGCCGAGCGGGATGCCGCGGAACAAAATCTCCATGTCCTCGAGCGAGCTGATGGAGACGCCGCATTTTCCGACTTCGCCCTGCGACGTCGCGTGATCGGCGTCGTAGCCCATGAGGGTTGGCAAATCGAAGGCCACCGACAGCCCGGTCTGGCCCTGGCTCAACAGATAAAGATAACGGCGATTGGTTTCCTCGGGCGTCGCGAACCCGGAGAATTGCCGCATGGTCCAGAGCTTGCCCTGGTACATGCTTTCGTGAATACCGCGCGTGTAAGGAAATTCGCCTGGCGGCGGGATCTCGAGACCGGCGACGTCGGCCGGGGTGTAAACCGGTTCTATCGGGATGCCGCTGAGAGTCTTGTGGGCGGGCTCGGTGGCGATCCCGATTGGCTTGGCCATCAATTACTATTCTACGCGCCCTTCTTCAACTCCTTCGCCTTGGCGGGCTGGTAGCCTCCGGGCACAATGCGAGCCGCG